>Ga0315298_1005415_pt1 | contig 18135 bp, 13 predicted proteins | sample WHS_1_MG_FD_203077 | JGI IMG/M metagenome (GOLD analysis project Ga0315298, IMG submission 203077) | Extremophilic microbial mat communities from Washburn Hot Springs, YNP, Wyoming, USA - WHS_1_MG | ecosystem: Environmental > Aquatic > Thermal springs > Hot (42-90C) | place: USA: Wyoming...
TCCAAGGTATTACGGCATATCTCCGACCCTCCTCCCTCATGCTTCTCAGACATTTGAAGAGCAGGATTGAGCCGACTCCCTTAGACCTGGCTTCGGTCAAAACCCCTATTGGGCCGAACCAGTGGGGTTCGATCGCACTGTAGACGGAGAACCCGATGATTTTACCCTCCTCCTCAGCCAGCCAAAGCTTTGGGCTCGCATGCTTGAAGCTCGCATCCGCCTCATAGGCCCAGAAAACCGAGAACTCCTTCTTGATCCATTTGAATACTGTTTCCCTGTCTTCCTGCCTCGCCCTCCTGATGACGAGTGGGCCGGTGTTGATTCTTAAGATCCTCTTGGGAACATGAAACTTGAGAAGGTCGATCTCATAATCCACTGTTTCACCTGCTTTCCTGAAGCCTCTTCCAGATAGAAAGCTTATTGCATCCTCATATTTTAGGTCGACTCCGCTGGACAAGTACCAGAACGGGTAGTCTGAGATACGGATCCTTTTAACACCGTCCTCCTTAAACCTGTTTTCAAGCTCGTTGAAAAGCGCGGTGGCCACGCCCCTCCTCCTGCAGTCCTCTCTGACTGCGAAAAGCTTTATCCATGCGAGCTCCTTCTGGGCTTCAACCACCTCTGCGGGTTCCTTAAGCCTTCTGACGCCGAGAACGAATCCAACTACTTCCCCATTCTCAAGAGCCACAAGGCTGTACTTACTGTTATAATTCGGGTCTTCAAAGGTTATTCTTCCTAAACTCCCATCGGTGATGGCGTCCTCATGGAGGCCCAGGTTTGCCAGACTTTTCACCTGGTTGAAGAACTCGCCGCTAAACTCGGATATCCTCATTTTTCAACCAGGGTTAGGTTTTCAATGTTAAAAAGTTTTCCGAAGCTAATGCGGATGATCGGAATCATTCCGGTAGGTTGGCGGGCGTGGTTCCGAGCTCACGAAAGTTTTTAAACGAGCATGAGAAATAAGGGCTAGTGAGATACGTGGATTTCAGGAGTATGCTTAGCCAGTTTCCACCCGCTGGAGGAACCGTCGGATTGATTTCTACGGTTGAAAAACGACCTTTCAATAAGGCGGCCCGGTGAGAGACGCATGAGCGTTTTTTTAGACGAGATTTTTGAGCTCTCGAAGACTGCTTTAAGGACAATAACTCCTTTTCTTCATAGAACGCCTTTTATGAGGAGCGAGTCTATAAGTAACATGATGGGGGCCCAGGTTCTCCTTAAGCTTGAAAACCTTCAGAAAACAGGCTCTTTCAAGGCTAGAGGGGCTCTCAATGCTTGCGTCACAGCCAGAAGAGAGGGTGCAAGGGAGGTTGTGGCCGCTTCAGCCGGGAACCATGCTCAGGGGGTTGCTTTCGCAGCCAAGATGCTTGGGTTAAAGTGCACAGTATTCATGCCTGAGTTCTCCTACCCAAATAAGGTTGAGGCAACGAAGAACTATGGTGCAAACGTGATTCTATCTGGAGAGACTTATGACGATGCTTACGCCCATGCGTCGGAATACGCTGGGAGCAAGGGGGTGAGGATGATCCACGCGTTTGACAATAAGCATGTTGTCAGCGGGCAGGGGACGATTGGCTTCGAGATCCTCGGCGAAACCAGGGGGTTAAACTATCTTTTTATCCCAGTAGGAGGAGGGGGCCTAATAGCGGGGATCGGAACCGTGATTAAGAAACTATCTCCGGAGACCAGGATAATCGGTGTTCAGACTAACAGCTACCCTGCTTTCGCCGAGTCGTTTAAACAGAAAAGAATAATCGATATTGCTCGGAGCTACTCGATAGCAGACGGCATATCTGTTAAGAAGCCCGGTGAACTGACATTTAGAATAGCCTCCGAGGTCGTGGATGATTTCGTGACTGTTAGTGACGAGGAGATAATGGGTGCGATGTTTCTCCTGCTTGAGAGGACCAAGATGGTGACGGAGCCTGCTGGGGCTGCGGGCCTAGCTGCACTCCTGTCCAATAGGATGGACGTTGGTTCTGGGAAGGTTGGCGTGGTGATAAGCGGTGGGAACGTCAACCCGCTTTTACTCGCCAGGGTTATTACGCAAAGCCTGAGGCAGGAGGGAAGAATAATAAGGCTGGTAGTAACTATTCCGGACAGGTCTGGGAGTTTAAGAACAGTCTTGGAATGCATTTCCAGAGTTAAGGCTAACATAGTTGACCTGATACATCTGAGAAACGAGCCGTGGATTCCACCGGCGATGGCAACCGTGGAAATAGTCGTGGAGGTTATGAGGGGTGAAACCATGGAGGAATTGGGTAAATGCTTGGAGAGCAAGGGTTTCAACTATAGAATACTCTAGTTTGGCGCTGCTAATCATCCGGTTTCCGCGATGAAATCCATCTCTATTTCGACGTCTCTAGGGAGTGCTGATACTTGAACAGTCGTCCTCGCGGGATAGGGTTTTTTAAACCATTTCGAGTAGACGTCGTTCATCTCGTTAAACAGTCTTAGATCCTTCATGAATACTGAGACTTTCGCAACGTTTTCAAGAGAAGCGCCTGCGGCCCTGAGTATTGAGGAGGCGTTTCTAAGCACCTGCTCAGTAGCCCTCCTTATGTCTCCTCCTACTACCTCTCCCGAACCAGGGTCCACAGGTATTATTCCTGAGAGGAATATCAGGCTCCCGGACTTGATTGCTTGAGAATATGGGCCTATCGGCTTGGGTGCGTCATCCGTCAGTATCTCCCTTTTCATCGGGGAACTCCTTATGGATGAAGAATTAAATCTTTCCTTAGGGACGTTAAGCTTTATATGTTTCCAATCAGTTGAGGGAACGAGGTAGTTGACCGAGAAAAGTGTTAAAATTGTTCCTGAGCCAAAGAAGCTAAGCTTCTCTGGGAGATGGTTTGAGTTCGACGGCCTAGGTCTTCCGGAGTTCCTGAGCAGAGAGTTCAGCGTTCCCCGAGGCTCTTGGAGGGTAATCAAGGCTGAGAGAAATGGGAACGGTTTAGAGGTGAAGGGGAACACCAGGGAAGTCGTCATCTGGGGTGATGAAAAAATCTGCTACGCAACCATAATCCAGCTCATCAGGCAGAACCCAGGCCATATCCCCGAAGTAAGTGTTGAGGAGGACCTTAAATTCTCTTTCAGAGGCTACCATCTTGATATCGCGCGCGGAGGAGTCCCTACCGTAGATGCTTTTAAAAAGATGTTGAGATGGCTGTTCCTGCTCAAGTATAATTGCTTCGCAATTTACTTCGAGGACCTGTTCCCATGGGAGAAGTACCCTAGCATAGGCGTCCACAGGGGAAGGCTTTCCAAGGAGGAGTATTTCGAAATCGTAAACTATGGTAGGGAGCTTGGAATAGAGGTCTTCCCGTCTCTGGAGCTAGCTGGTCACATGGAGCACATACTTTCACTACCGGAATACTGGAGGTTCAGCGAGTGGCATAGGCCGGAGGAAGGATGCTTAGACGTCAGCAATGAGAAGGCTAGAGAGTTCGCGTACGATCTTCTAAGAGAGGCGGTTGAAACCTCGCCGTCTAAACACATCCATATAGGTGGAGACGAGACTTGGGCTATGGGCAGGGGGAGAAGCCTGGATAAAACCTGGAGGTTCGAGGGGCCGACGCTCTACGAGACTCATCATAGAAGCATGGTTAACATCGTTAAAGAGAAAGGCAAGATACCGGTCCTGTGGGGAGACATGCTCACCGGAATGTACCTTAGGGAGGAGGAAAAAGCTAAGTGGTCAGAGGTCGTCAAGAGCCCAATCTGGCGAGATGTGGTTATTGCCAACTGGGACTACAGCCCGAGTGACGAGAAGTATTTCAGGGATAAGATAAACATGTTCGGGGAGAAGAAGAGCCAGCAGATCGCGTGTCCAGGACTTTCAAACTGGAACCGGTATTATCCAAACTTTAAAACAGCCTTGGAGAACATGAGGAGCTTCCTGTCAGCAGCCAGGGCCGAGGGTCTTTCAGGATTCCTCTTAACAGCCTGGGGTGACGATGGTGAGGAGTGCCTCTTCTCATTCTTGGAACCGCTCATACTTGCGTGCATGGAGTATGCGGAGGGAAACGGCAGGTGGGAGGAGAAGTGGAGTGCTTTAACAGGAGAACCCATGGAGATCGTCGAGATCAGGAAGGCCCTTGGACAACCTGAAGTTTCAGACGTGTTGAAACCTGTATTGTTCGCGGGCTTCTGGTATTACAGGATGTCTGAGGCGGACAAGGAGTCGTTGAAAACATCTTGGGAAAACATCTTGAGCGAGGTTCGCAGAGTTAATCTTCCAGAGGACCTTGACTTCATCAGGAGCTGTGTCGAAGTGGGGTTGGGAAGGCTGAGGAACGAAGTTAAACCATCCGACTTCGTTTCCCTTGCAAACAAGTATTGTAAGTTGTGGCTCTCCGAGCGGAAGCCTCATGGCCTAGAGAGGATTGTTGAAAGATTCTGGGGAGCTGCTGGAAGAATAGACGCTGGGCTGAGGTAGCTCGTTGTTCTGAAGAACGCCGAGTCTCTGCTTTCCCCTGAGGTAGGCCTAGCCCCCTCCTTTTATGCGTCTATTTAGCGCGCGCGCCTCACCTGTCGGCGGAAGAAAGGCTTTTACGCCTCCCAGGCCTTTAAAGAACGTTGAGGCAAGGGGCTCAGCTTACACAGTACCCGACGGTTAGAGAAGCAAGATTCTACGAGAAGACAGCGGGAAACGAGATAGTATGCCTGGCTTGCGAGCGGCAGTGTAGGGTTAAGGAAGGCTCTAAAGGGTTCTGCGGCACAAGGGTTAACGTTGAGGGGAAGCTGTACACGATTGTTTACGGAGACGTATCCTCAATTTCGGCAAACCCTATTGAGAAGAAGCCTTTCTTCCATTTTCATCCGGGTAGTTATGCGCTTACCGTGGGAACGTGGGGCTGCAACTTTTCCTGCCCATGGTGTCAGAATTACGATGTTTCTAAGAGCCAGCCTGACCCTAGGAAAGCCCGGTACATAAGTCCTGAGCAGCTTTTAGACATTGCTTGGAGGAACGGCTGTGAAGGAACATCGGTATCTTTCAACGAGCCGACCCTACTGCTTGAATACAGTCTCGACCTGTTCCCTTTAGCCAGAGGGAAAGGACTCTACAACACTTTTGTCTCAAACGGGTACATGACGCTAAGAGCCTTAGAGGCCCTGGCTGAAGCAGGATTAAACGCGATAAAGTTTGACGTTAAGGGCGGCGAGGAGGCTTACGAGAAGTATTGCGGAGGGGTTAAGGCCAGTGTTGTCTGGAGGAATGCGCGGAGAGCCAAGGAGCTTGGCCTTCACGTGGAGATAGTTAACCTAGTGATCCCCGGGGTTAATGACGATGATGATTGTTTCAGACAATTGGTGGAGACGCATCTTAAGGAGCTTGGACCCGATACGCCCCTCCACTTCACCCGCTACCATCCGGAGTATAGGTTTACGGCTCCGCCCACGCCGGTTAAAACCCTGGAGAAAGCCAGGGAGCTGGCCCGATCCCTAGGTGTGCTGTTCCCATACGTGGGAAATGTTCCGGGACACAGATTCGAGAACACTTGGTGTCCTGCGTGCGGCGAACTGCTGATTCAACGCCTAGGCTTTAACATTCTAAGCAACAGGGTAACTTCTGAAGACAAGTGTCCTAAATGCGGGTTTCGAGTTCCACTAATTCGGTGAAGACTCTTCACCGCGTAACTAATCGTTGGAACGAATGGTGCGAGCCCGCGGCTTTGCCAGGCGTCGTGTAATCTCGCCGGCGCCGGTAAAAATTTAAATCAAGCACCGTTCCTAAGCGGAAGGATGCAGGCGAAATATAGTTCAAGAGAAAGGTGTTTCAGAGCTGTGAAAAGGGAGGGGGTGGACATGATCCCAATCAACATTTGGATAGATTCCCCTGAGCCTCTTCAAAGCTTGTTGAATCATCTTAATTTAAACGATGCCGAGAAGCTATACGAGTTTTTCAAGATAGACTACCGTAGTACGGTTGGGATCGATGCGATAGGAATTGGTTTGAAAGGCGGTTTTAAGGAGGAGACGTTTAAAGACTCTCAAGGCAGAGTGCTTCGCAGAAACTGTTGGGGCGTTGTCTCCATGGTTTCCAGAGACGGGTTGACGAGTTTTTACGCCGACCATCCTTTGAAGCATTTTGAGGCTGAGGATTATCCTTTCCCTGAAATAGTTGAGGAGGATTTTGAGAATATTGAAAAATTTAGAAGGAGATATGAGGATTATTGTGTAGTGGGTTTTTCGCTTCAGGCTTTTGAAACGGCTTGTGCGCTCTTCGGGTACAACGAGATTTTTAAACTGATGATCAGGGAGCCTGGGAAGGTGGAGTTCGTCCTAGACAGGCTTTTCGAAATCGCTTGCGGGCAGGCGAAGCTCCTTGTCGAAGCAGGTGTAGACCAGGTTTACAATGGTGATGACGTTGGAGCGCAGACAACCATGCTGGTTTCCCCGGCGCAGTGGAGGAGGTTCTTAAAACCAAGGTATAAGAGGCTTGCAGACGTAATACACAATGGCGGAGCATTCTTCCATTTTCACAGCGACGGATGGGTTGAGCCGATTGTTCAGGATTTGATCGAAACAGGCGTAGACGTACTTGAGCCTCTTCAACCGGAAAGCATGGATGTGAGAAAGATAAAGGAGAAGTATGGGGAAAAGCTGAGTTTTGAAGGCGGGATAGGTGTTCAAACGCTTCCGTTTAAAAACAGGGTTGAGATAGTGCAGGAGGTGAAAGAAGCTATACGAGTCCTCGGGCCAACGGGATACACATTGAGGCCGAGCCACACTATTCTTAGAAACACGCCGATAGAAAACATTATGGCGCTGTACGAGGCGGCTAACAAATACAGAATCATTCCGTGAAAAAACTTAATAGTTAGACATGCTTAACATACTCTGAATGTCCAACATATTAAGGGATTATGTGCAGAGGGAAGACGGGTTTTACTCATGGAAGGCCGAGTACTCTCGCGAGGAAGAGGGTTTCAAAATACATACTATTAATCTTCAATCTCAAAAATGGAAGGGCTACTCGTGGTCTCATAGGGTTAGCCTGATTATCCCCAGAGGAGTAGAGCATGGGCATGTTCTTCTACTGATAACTGGAAGCGGCCCTGGTTTGGAGGAGTTAGCGCTTGCAAGGCGTTAACCCACAAGCTGCGTTTGCCGTGCGTAGTCCTCCACGATGTTCCAAACCAGCCTTTGTTCAACGGGCTGTATGAGGATGCACTCGTCTCGTATACTTTTCATAAATTTTTGGAGACCGGAGACGAAGAATGGCCTCTGCTGCTTCCGATGGCGAAATCCGCTAAGAGGGCAATGGATATGGCTGAGGCCTTTCTAGAGGAGAGCCTAGGGAAGGTTAAGGGATTCATAGTCACCGGTGCCTCGAAAAGAGGATGGACCACGTGGCTCGTAGCAACTGTAGACAAAAGGGTTTCCGGAATCATCCCGCTCGTCTTCGACAATCTTAATTTTAACGAGCAGATGAGGCATCAGCTCGAATGCTACGGGGGCTACAGTGAACTTATTCAAGACTACACGAGGCTGAGGCTTCAGGAACGCATGTATTCTGAAACAGGGCAAAGGCTGGTTCAGATCGTAGATCCGTTTAACTACTTGGAGTATTTAAAGGCTCCGAAACTGATTATAAATGGGACGAATGACAGGTATTGGACAGTTGACTCCGCGAATCTCTACTTCGACGCCTTGCTGGGCGACAAGTACCTTCTATACGTGCCTAATTCTGGGCATGCTTTAGAGGACAGGCGGAGAGTGATTAACGCTATTTCAGCATTCGTCTACTCAGTAGTTTCAGGCAAAGGCTTGCCGAAGATCAGGGTTAGAAAAGTGGAAAACAAGCTAACAACCTTTATGCTAAGCTCCAGTGAAGAACCCCTGTACGTAGACGCGTGGGTCGCCTCCTCCAATAGTATGGATTTCAGGGATTCCACATGGTCCTCCCTGCCCGTGCTCAAGCAGCATGATGATCACGTTTTTCACATGGGAAAACAAAAAGAATATGCTGCATTCTTCGGGGAATTATCCTTCCTGGATCCTGAAAAGTATTCTTTCAGCCTATCTACAAAGATGAGCATAATTCCCCCTGCTCTATAGGGCTGGCTCCGCCTAGTTTAACCTTTGAAGCGAGTCTCGTGTTTTTCCTATGGCGCGCTAACCTCCTTTGAAAATTCATACGTGAGGCATTCGCTATCAAAGGATTTAAGTTTTTATGCTTCTCGCTTTTTGAATAAGCTGGAAAAACTTATAAGGCTTCTCCGGCTGAACAAGCCCCATGGGAGTATCCAGCCGTGTTTCTCACGATTATGTGGTTGAGACAATATTGAGGTCGAGTCCATCGCCGCTAACACTCCCCGTCCCCTTCCGCGTGGACCACGCGGATCACTTAATCAAGACCACTTTAGAAGGATATACAAAACTCGCGGCAGATCATGTTCTGCATCCTGAGGTTAAGGGGTGTCTTGCAGATATGGTGGGTTCCTTAGTGGAGAGGCTGGAAAAAGTCTTCAAAAGCTCTGGGGGACAGGCGGATGAAAAAGTCTCGGATAAGACGATTGTCTTAAGAAACAGGATTTACGACATGCTTCTTGAAATGGTCTGGAACCTTTCGGGTATTGAAAAAAGATGGGTGGGTTTCCCCGACGGAGAAGCGCGTAAGGCCATTAGTATAATCATGGATTTTTTGAAGGATTGTGAGAATAATGAGGGGGAGGAGCTTCGCGAACCCGTTATTCTTGGCTCCACCGTAGCGTATCAGCTTGACAGGATGAAGCTTGTGAACAAAGGCAACAGCCTTGTCGCATGGATGGCGAACGAAATAGAGAAGAATCTTAGAGTGGATTGCTTGACGGAAAGCTATGTTCGAGCTGTTGATAAAACTTTGAAAGAAAATTTTTACTATGTTGCTTATGGGAAAGGATTATGCAAGTTTGGAAACGATTATGCTCTTGGCTTAAGGTGGCTGAGGCACCTAGGATACGTCCAGGTCTCAACTAATCCGGTGCTCGCGGCACTAGCTTATGAGGATGATCCTTATCTGTGGGAGTCTTTCGAAAGGCATGCTGAGGAAAGTTTAAGGAGGCAGTATCCAGAATGGTTCACGGAACCAGAGAAACACGTTGATGAAATAGCGATGGAGGCGACGAGGTTCGCCCTTCTCGAAAACTTCTATGTCTTCAGAGTACCCTTCGTATTGTCGGGATATCGAGATGGCCTTGTAAGTTATCAGCTCAACCCTCTAATAGCTGACGATGTGGAGAAAAGCGTGTCCGCAGCCGTCGGGTTTGCTCGGAGATTGGAGGACGACTTGAGAATCTACGATGCGCACCTCTTCTGGGGTTACAGGGAGCCTTGTGAGGAAGGCAGGCCGAACCTCGTCATAAAAGTTGCTGCGGCATACCCTTCTTCAATAGAAATAGTTAGAAAAATAAACGAGATTGGGATGGGGCAGAACGTTACCCTCAGCTACACGGTGTCGCAGGAGGTGATTCTTGGGGTGGCCGCTATGGAGGGGATGGCAGTGGCTTTAGGAAGGGGAATCACTCCTACGCAAACATATGTTACCAATATGGGTGGAAGACTTGAGGACCATCTGAGGGAAAGCGTTGCATCAAGCCTTTTGCTTAGAGCTGTTGAAAAGATGAGCAGTATGGAGGGAGGAGCCCTGCTGGGTAAGATGGCTGGCGGGCTCGGAATAAAGTGGGAGGAGATGGAGAAGTTCAGGGGAGACCTTAAGGGGAAGGTAGATTTCCTTGTTAGCAGGAGAATTCTGGGTGGAAGCCTGCTTAACGAGGTGTTTGTTGAGACACTGGTTTCAACCGGGGAATACGGCGAGAGGGAGCATGTTCTAAATATGCTGAAGTCTTTCGAAGACGCGATAAAAATGTCTGGAACCTATGTCGCTAAAAGAGTTTTCGAAATAATGTTCTCCTCTTTAAACAGGTCGAAGTGGGTTGAGTACTTGATGAGGAAATTCAGTATTCCACATGAGAGCGCGGAATTAATCGTCAACAGGATAGATTTGCTACCCGCTTCCAAACGTAAGCCTGAAGACACTTTTCTAACTCTCTCTAGGAGAAACGTGACTAACACGGAGTTTCCGAATCATCAGCTGGCCGTGGTTAAGGAGGCCTTTAGAAAAGCCTTCAGGATGGAGGATTACGAGGACTCTATCACCAGGGGTTTAGACAACGAGGTCCTTAGGGTTCTCATGAGTGTTGAAGATTTTGTAAAGGCTTACGAGGCCTCTTCGGAGTTAAACAGCTTATTGAAGGAGGCAGGGATAAAGGGAGACTATGGTAGCAGGGGGGTGGGAATAGGGGATTGGCCGAGCTACGGGCCGTGCGTAAAGACTTTAGAAGAATTTACGGGGTCCTATCTGTCGTTCAGGGAGAAGGTTCTAAACCTAATAAGGGAGTTAGCCAAACGTCGACAGTGATAGGTTAACCTTAAGTATTGTTCAAATGGCTTAAATAGTGTTGAACTGGGTAATAGCGGTCTGCATGCAGGCCACCGAGGAAAACCTGAAGATGCTCTCAGAAACAGGGATTAAAGCGATTGAGATCCCTGGCTACCTGCAGATCAACCCGTTTAGGGTTTCCAGGGAGGATTTAAAGAGGATGAGGGAGCTTTCGAAGGCTTACGGAGTAAGCATAGTGGCTTCAAACATAATTTATCCTCCGGATTTCTCGCATGCTTCTAACTCTGAAAACTTGAGAAGGAGAAGCATAGATTATACATACAGGCTTGCAGAAGCTGCTTCAGAAATCGAATGCCCCGTCTTAGTTTGGGGCTCAGGAAAGGCTAGGAGCATACCCTTGGAAGTGCCCCCGGACGAGGGCCGTGAAAGAAACCTGTTGGTTTTGAGGGAGGCTGCTAAGGCTGGGGAGGAGTTCAACGTGAAGTTCGGCATCGAGCCGTTGCCGAGGAATGAGACTAATTTCGTGAACAATGTTGAAGAAGCCTTGAAACTCATTGGATGCATTAACTCTGATTTCTTAGGGATAACTGCGGATGTTAGGCACATGATAAGGGAGGAATACGACCTGGTTGAATCGTTAAGAATGGCTGGGAAAAACATTATTCATGCGCATCTCGCGGATAACAATAGTATGGTTCCCGGAAGGGGAATTATAGATTTCCACAGGCTCCTCAGATGCTTCAGGGCGATAGGCTATGGGGGGGCGATGTCCATAGAGGCGAGGCTTGGGGAAAACCCTTGGGAGGAGCTGAGGTTCGCATTAGAGACTCTGAAGCAAGCGGTTTAGGGAAACGGGGAGTAGGATTCCCAGTGGCCTGCGCGCGTTGAAAGCTTATAAACAATTAGGGAGTATGGGTTATTGTGAAGCCGAGGGATAGGTTCCTAAAGGCTTTAAACAGGGAGCAGCCCGACAGGGTTCCCCTGTGGGAACTTATAATAAATGAGCCCGTGATAGGGAGCCTGCTTCCAGGCGGGACCTACGCTGACTTAGTCGAGTGGGTGGGGCTGGACGGCATATGCGTTAGCGAGGACCAGAGGCTCGAGAAGAACGGGGAGTACGTTGTGGACGAATGGGGAATAAGGTGGAAGCCTATTGATGCTGGGATAAACTATCCAGTTAAGGGCCCGATAAGGGAGCCGAGCGATTTGGACAAGTATTCTCCTCCAGACCCTGATGCAGACTGGAGGCTGAAGACGCTTGAGGCGTATGTTGACAGGTTTAAGGGGGAGAGGGCAATAGTCCTGCTCAGCCATGAGACCTTCGAGTTTTCCCACTATCTAGTCGGCGGTCTAAGGAGCCTCTTTCTGCATTACCATAGGAATAAAGATTTAGTACACAGGTTGAGCAAAATCATTTCGGAGTATAAGTGCAGGGTTATTGAAAGGGCTGTGAAAACCGGGGCTGACGTTGTTTTAACAGGGGACGACTACGCTGATAGGAAGGGTCCGTTGATGTCGGTGAAACAGTTTGAAGAGTTAGTCCTGCCGTACTTGAGAAAGGCTGTTCAAACAGCAAAGAGGCTTGGAGTCCCGTTCATAAAGCATACCGACGGAAACCTCTGGCCGATAATAGACATGATTGTTGACACGGGGATAGATGCTCTCGACCCGATTGAGCCGATTGCAGGAATGGACATAGGGGTGGTTAAGAGGAGATACGGGGGGAGAATAGCCGTAGTCGGGAACGTTGACTGCTCCTACGTGCTCCCGCTCGGCAGTGAGAAGGAGGTCGAGGAAGCTGTTAAGGAGACTATTGCGAAGGCCTCCCCCGGCGGAGGCCACATCATGGCTTCAAGCAACAGTATCCACCCAGCGGTGAAGCCTTCTAACTACATGCTGATGGTGGAGTTGACTAAGAAGTACGGCCGGTATCCGATAGAAGAGAAGCTGGTTGAAGAATACGGGAAGAGGAGCTATATTGCTAAATACTCGGTTTAAAACATGCCGGTCTTTTGCGGTGAAAATGATTCCTAGTATACTAACGCTACGGTGAAATCGTTTACATTAGTGCCAGTAGGACCCGTGAAGATTAAGTCGCCCGTCTGACTGAAGAAATTGTAGGAATCATTATCCTCCAGGAACCCCTCAGGATTCAAACTTTTATTATAAGCATTTTCCAGCGTTGAACTGTCTGCAATAGCTCCAGCTGCGTCAGTATAGCCGTCAATACCGTCGCTCCCAATAGATGCGAAAACAAAGTTTTTCAAACCACGGCAGTTAAGCACGGCTGACAGTACGAGTTCCTGGTTTCTCCCTCCCTTCCCCCTGCCTTTAACAGTCACAGTCGTCTCCCCGCCGACAATTAAGCAGGCAGGCTTTTTAACAGGCGAGTCGTAAGTAGCTATTTGCTTAACGACTGCGCATATAAACCTCCCGACTTCACGCGCCTCTCCTTCTGAGAAAGAAGTTAAAACAAGCGTGTTATAGCCGAGTTCAACAGCCTTCTTCTCCATAGCGATTAGAGACTTCATGTTGTTAGAAATAATTATGTTCCTAACATTGTTGAAAACCACGTCTCCCGGCTTCGGGGTTTCAGGCACCTCCCCCCTCAACCCTCTCTCAATCCTTTCGACAACGCTTCTTGGCAGCTTCTCCATCAAGCCATACTTCACCACTATGCTGTAAGCGTCTCTGAAGGTCGACGGGTCTGGTGAAGTAGGCCCTGAAGCTATGTACTCGATGGGGTCCCCCACTATGTCTGAGAGGATGAGTGAAACAATTTTAGCCGGCTTCAGGAAGCTTGTCAATCGTCCTCCTTTAACGCTTGAAATATGCTTCCTAACCGTGTTAACCTCCTTTATTTCTGCACCAGATTTCAATAGAATGTCCGTAGCCTTCTTCTTCTCCTCCAGCGTTATGCCTTCAGCCGGATAAGTCAGAAGGGAGGAGCCGCCTCCGGAGATGAGGCATATTACAAGGTCTCTACCAGTTAGACCTTGACATATGGAAATCAGTTTCCTTGTAGATTCGACGTTGACTTCAGATGGAATAGGGTGAGTCCCTTTGAAAACCATAATTCTCCTAAGACTCTTGGTTTCAACGTTCTCCGGGACTATTATTGCGCCACCGTGAATCCTGTCTCCCAGCTCTTCCTCACACGCCTCAGCCATCGATGCAGATGCCTTTCCAAACCCTATTACGAAAACCCTTTCTGCCATCTCGATCTCCATACTCGCCTCCTTAAGCGCATCCGTCACAGATTTCTTAGGGTCGGATGCTCTCAACCCCTCCTCAAGTATTTCCAGAACATCTTCTCTTCGCTTGCTTTTTGAAAGCAACTCTTTATTCAGTATTCTCAACAATGGTTTGGAGGGTTAATAGTTGAAAACTTTTAAGCTTTATCCGGAGATGCTGAAAAAGTTTAAAGCAAAGGTAACTTTCAGCCGACGGGAGAAAGCTTTTATACCGTCCCACTAGATGTGAAAGGAGACTGCAGGAGGGAGATGTAATGCCTCTGGTTAATGAGCGAGAATTGCTTCTGCCAGCCTTGGAGGAAGGCAGGGCTGTAGGAGCCTTCAACGCGAACAACATGGAGATGATACAGGCTTTCATATGGGCCGCTGAAGAAGTATCGAAGGAGGTTGGTGAACCCATGGACCTGATAATCCAGCTGAGCCCCGGTGCAAGCAAGTACGCAGGATGGTCCCTGGGGGCTGGAATGGTTAAGATCGCAGCCTCCGAGACTGATGTTCGCATAGCTCTCAACCTTGACCACGCGACTGAAATAGACCAGGTTAAAAAAGCCCTTGACGCAGGCTTCACAGCCGTGCTTTTCGACGGTTCTTCTCTTCCGCTTGAAGAAAACATTAGGCTTACACGGCAGGTTGTTGAAATGTGTCGTGAGAAAGGAGTGCCGGTTGAGGCTGAGCTAGGGAAGATTCCGAAGATTGAAGACTACTTTTCTCAGGCTGAGATAGCCCGTTTAAGATCGCTTCCGCCGGCTGAAGCCGTGAAGATTATTCGCGAGAAAGCGGGGAAGTCTGTGGAGGAGTTCATGGCTAAGCCGGAGGACGTTGAATACTTCGTGAAGAAGACTGGCTGCGACTTTCTGGCTGCCGCCTTCGGCTCGATACACGGGATTTGGGACGACATATGGCCAGTCCGCATAGACAGGCTCGTCGCCATACAGGAGCGGATGCGAATACCCATCGTGTCCCACGGCTCATCCGGAATACTTATGACGCCGAAGGATGCGCGTGAAAAAGGGATTGTCCTTCAGAAGGGCGAGGGCACTCTTCTAGACGCTATCAAGACTGGCGGCGTGACTAAGGTTAATGTTGCAACCGCCCTGTCAATAGCTTTCATCGAAGGCTTCGTAAAAGCCTACCAGGCTAACCCGAGTGAAAAAGACTTCAGGAAATTCGGCACCGCGGCCAGGGACAGGGTTAAGGAGAAAGCCAAAGAATACATAAGGCTGTTCGCCGGCCGGATCCCGGTTTAACCCTTCTTCTAATTCATAGGGCGTGCAAGGATGCGGGTCAAACCTCTATTCCGAAAATTATCCTCGCAACCCACCCGATTACGAAAGACACTAGAGCAACGCCAAGGCTTATGAGGGCCATTTCTGTAAACATTTTTCTGAAAGAGATCTCCTTGGTTATCGAGACAAACAGGGTGAAGACTGATATGATTACGCTTATACTGATGAACATGATTGCCAGAGCAACACGGTAATCAGGTAGGAGAAGGAAGGGTATGGATAAAACCATAACAGTCGCCAGGTATGTGAAGCCAGTATATAGGGATGCTCTCAAAGGGTTTTTACCGGACTTCTCAGACTTCTGGGACAAGTATTCTGAGGCGGACATAGAGAGGGAGGCGGCAATACCGGTTATCAGCCCGGCGACGCCTATAAGCGTGCTGTTTTGAAGAGTGAAGCTTAGGCCGACGAGAGCCCCGGTGAGCTCAACAAGCGCATCGTTCAACCCCAGCACCAGGGAGCCGACATACTTCACCATCTCCTCGTCGACCATGCTTATCAGGATTTCCTCATGCTCCCTCTCATCCCTCATTATCTCCCTGGCCTTTGGAAAGACTGCGGATACTTTATCGTAAACCTCCTCCGCCTCCTTCTCCCCCTTCTCCATAAGCTTTATTGCGAAGGTTAAGCCCAGGAGCCTTGAGACGAGAAGGATCTTGAGCAGCATCAACCTGCTTGGGGCAACGTCTCTACCGGTGTACTCTCTCCATTCGCCGTAATGATGCTTCTCATCCTCAGATATTCTCTTTAAAAGCTGGGAGTTCCCTCCCTTAGACCTTTTCGAGAGAGCGCTGTAAACCATGTGCTCCGTTATCTCGTTCCTCTGGAAACCCAGGATCTTATTCTTAACATCCTCGTCAAGCTTTCCAACCATTCTCCATTTGTAATAACGACCCCACATATTTATGTTTCCCGAGATGATTGGGATGTGGAAGCACTGGTTAGACGTTCTCCAGACCAGGGGGAAAGCTTTATTTTTTCAACCGCTTAGAATTTTTCATGAAGGATCTGAGGGAGAAGGGGTGCCTGTCCTTCAGGTTCGGCGCCGATTACTATCCGGAACATTGGCCGAGAGAAAGGTGGGCTACCGATGCTAAGATGATGGCTGAACTACGTTTCAACACAGTTAGACTAGCGGAGTTCGCCTGGAGCAGGATTGAGCCTGCTGAAGGAGAGTTCGACTTCAGCTGGCTGGACGAAGCCCTGGAAACCCTGTCTAAGCATGGTATTAAAGCCATACTTGGAACCCCTACTGCAGCCCCTCCCCCCTGGTTGATAAGGGCCCACCCCGACATCCTCCAAGTGGACGGCGAGGGTAGGCGGAGGGCAGAGGGCACGAGGAAGAACTATTGTGCCTTAAACCCGAACTATGTTGAGCATTCTAAAAGGATAGTTGAAAAGCTGGTCCTCCACTACAGGGATAACCCGAATGTTATCGGTTGGCAGATTGACAATGAGTTCGACGTTAACCTCTGCTACTGTGAAAACTCCGTAAGGGGCTTCAGAGACTGGTTGAAGGAGAAGTATGGCAGCCTGAATAGGCTGAACTCCGCGTGCGGCCTCGTCTTCTGGGGGCAAGAGTATAAATCCTGGGATGAAGTATTCCCTCCTAGGCCGCCTTTCGACATGCAGAACCCTGCGCTCTGCCTGGAATGGCGCCGCTTCTCCAGCGACGCTTGGGTTAACTACCAGAGGCTGCAGGTGGAAATAATTCGTAGACACGCGCCCCACCACTTGATTACCCACAACTTCATGGGGCTCTACAAGGAGCTTGACTACTTTAAGCTTGCAAGGGACCTGGACGTCGTCTCGTTCGACTACTATCCCAAGTGGTCCTCCAAGGTTGACTATGCAGCGTCTGCGATGGCGCATGACTTGATGAGAAGCCTGAAGAAGAAACCGTACTGGATAATGGAGCTGCAGAGCGGTGCTGTTAAGACTCATCTCGCGCCAGCGCCGAAGCCCGGTGAAATAAGGCTCTGGACTGTTCAATCGGTCGCCAGGGGTGCTGACGGAGTCCTATACTTCAGGTGGAGGTCCTGCAGGTTTGGGGCTGAGGAGTATTGGCACGGCATTTTAGATCATGACGGGGTGCCCAGGAGGAGGTTCTCAGAGGTCAAGAGGGTTTCGGAGGAACTCTCCAAGATTATTCCGGATTTGGAGAACACCTTTTTCGACGCGAAAACGGGCATCATTCTGGTTTACGATAACCTCTGGGCGTGGGATCTTGAAGTCGGCTATGGCGGGAAGAACTATTACGGGATGGGTGCTTGGGAGCCTATTTTAGATGTTTACAGAGTACTCTACAATAGGAATATCCCCGTAGATTTCGTAGACCCGTTGTCGGAAGATTTGAACAGGTACCGCGTTTTGTTCGCGCCATCCCTCATGCTGCTGAACGATAGGCTTGGCGACGCGTTGAGGTCATACGTGAAGGGAGGCGGAGTTGTTGTTGCTACGCCTAGGACGGGGGCGAAGGATTGGAACAATAACATTGTCGATAAGCCTCTTCCCGGAGGAGTGTCTGACGTGCTTGGGGTGAGGGTTGAGGAGTACACGGGTCTGCCGGAGGGCGAGACGTATGACGCAGCTTTCCTCGAAGGAAAGATATTCTTCAAAGCGCGAAACTGGGCTGAGAAGCTGGAGGTTGAGGATGCTGAGGTCATGGCTGAATACAGCTCAGGCATGTACGCTGGGAAACCGGCTGTAACCATGAAACGCTTCGGCAAGGGTGTTGCCATATACATTGGAACGTTTGCCTCAGCAGAGTTTTATGATGAACTAGTCAACCGGCTTCTGGAAAAGAGTATTGTTAAAGAGGTTCTTCCAGGCGTTCGAGGAGTGGAGGCAACAAGGAGGAAGGGAGATGGTAAGGAAACCCTATTCCTTTTAAACCATGGGGAGGAGGATGTGGAGGTAAACCTTGGCGGCAGTGTTTTCAGAGACCTTGTTTCAGGAGAGAGGCTGAGCGGCCCGGTGAAGATTAAGAGGCTTGACTTTAAAGCGGTGGCACCCGGCTGAGTGTTAAACAGAACCGTTTTTCAAACGAGCCTCGAAGCCATCATTAAAGGTTAAAAGGCCGCATGCCTTTAAACCACGTGATGTTTAAGGCAAGGGTTATAGACATTGAGCAGGGGGCTTACGAGATCCTGCTGAACGTTGACGACGCGGGGGAGCTCGGGGTCCACCCGCTCGACCACGTTAGGGT
>Ga0315298_1005419_pt1 | contig 18134 bp, 21 predicted proteins | sample WHS_1_MG_FD_203077 | JGI IMG/M metagenome (GOLD analysis project Ga0315298, IMG submission 203077) | Extremophilic microbial mat communities from Washburn Hot Springs, YNP, Wyoming, USA - WHS_1_MG | ecosystem: Environmental > Aquatic > Thermal springs > Hot (42-90C) | place: USA: Wyoming...
AAAGAATAAGCGTGGGCACATTGAAGGATCCTAGTTATCATTTGGCGGCGGCTAGCTAAGTTTGTTTCCACGCAAAGAATAAGCGTGGGCACATTGAAGGGTAATTACAGCCCGTGGCCCCATGCGTGTATTGACCGTTTCCACGCAAAGAATAAGCGTGGGCACATTGAAGGACACGACCTGCTGAAGCTGGACTCAATGAAGTGCTGTTTCCACGCAAAGAATAAGCGTGGGCACATTGAAGGGGGAGATAATCGCGGACTCCAGTACCAGCAAGTCGCGTTTCCACGCAAAGAATAAGCGTGGGCACATTGAAGGACCGATGGGTTGGGAAAATTGAACCTTAGTTCTGATGTTTCCACGCAAAGAATAAGCGTGGGCACATTGAAGGTTTTCATATGTTATCTCCCCACTCACGCCGTCCTCGTTTCCACGCAAAGAATAAGCGTGGGCACATTGAAGGGTTGCCGGTGCCAAAGCCGTGCTGGGAGAGCCACAGCGTTTCCACGCAAAGAATAAGCGTGGGCACATTGAAAAACACTTTGGACTCAGAAGCCCACGTAGAAAAATTGTCATGCTAGAAGAAACGTTGACGTTTTTAGATTCTTTTACAATATCGATGAAACTCACAGTATCCGCATTTCCGTAGGTCGACTGGTTTAGGGATTGAATCTGAACTTGTGATTTCGCGCATGCGTTCAATATCTCTTTTCAGCTCAACTCTGTCTTCTGGATATATTTTTATCCAAGATGTTTTGCGTGAAGGCAAGATGTAGATTAGCCCTCGGTTTATTTTCGTACCAAGAGATTTCTCAAGCAAAACAGCGTAGGCGATTATCTGCTTTCGCCAAGGCTTCGTAATGTCGCTAAGGGTAGAATACTTGACTTCTACTGGAATGAATTCTCCAGAAATTAGTTTCAAGACAACGTCTGCTTTTCCGTAGAGACCAAGTTCTCGATCTTCCAGTAGTAAGTCATAAAGGATTTCTGATATTTCTTCTCTCGAAACCCCGTAAATGTTTTTTCGGCGTTCACATCTTTCTTCTTCTCTTTCATGTTCTTTTTTTGCAAACTCCATCTTTTTTAGAGGTGAGGGAACGAGGCCAAGCTTCCTGTAAAAGTAGAACTCTCTCGGGCAGTATGAAAACATAAAAAGTTCTAGGACAGCAAACTCACCAGTATTGGGTGAAACCTTCATAATCTCTCAGCTCACCTCTAAGAAACTTTGCGAGTTGTCGTGCTTGGTGAAGAATCACATCGCTCCAATTTAACTTACTTTCCCCTAATCGTATGTCGGATCCCAGCTCGGAAAGAAACTCCTCTAAAAAGATTTTTCGAGTATCGTCCTTCATTTGGCATATACCATCTATGATTTCAAATCCTTCTGAAGAAATCATTTTTCGAGTAACAAGCTTGAAAATAAATTTGTCGACAACGTGTGGTCTAAATTCTTCCATTAAATCGAGAACCATGCTTGGTTTGCCTGGTTTGTCGGTGTGCAAAAATCCTCCATACGGGTCCAATCCGGCATAATGAACCGCTCTCCAGACCTCTCCGGTAAGGATGCCGTAGCCGTAGTTTATCATGGAGTTTGCAGGATCGGTTGCGTATCTTCCGCTCCTTCCCTTAAAATTCAACGAATTCAGTAATACAGAAGCAGCTTCCCAATAATTTTGTGCGGCTCTTCCCTCAAGGTTGAGAAGATTATCTCTCACTTCGTCCACTATATCTCCATCGACAAGAGGTATCTCACCTAGCAATTCTTCCATTTTATTAGCGGCGGAATACAACTTTTCTGCCGCTTCCGGTCGTGTGTCAATTCTTCTCTTTGCGAGAGTGTAAAGAACAGCCTTTTGGTTTTGAACTTTGGCCCTAACTATTTCTCTTGCGATTTTTACCCCTCTTTTATCCTTAAAAGCAAGATACTGTTCCCTTCTTGTACTTACCGTTTTCATCATCGGCGACATGAGAATTGCTATAACTTCTCCACGAAAGTCCACTATCAAAACATCAACACCATTCTCAGCTAGTAACCTCAAGGCATCGGTACTAACTGCTCCTTTACCGGAGATTATCAATTGCTCTAGCTCTGTTGGTTGAATCCTTGTAATAGTTTTCCCATCTTCCTTAACAACAATTGTTTCCCCTTTTACTCCTATAAATTTTCCAAAGCCGTCCACAACGAGTCTCACGTGCAGACCTCCGAGAACATACAATTGGTCGGACACTCGGAAGCCCTTCCCGGGTCTTTTCGCTGAGCTACGATCTCAAGCTTTCTGTCTCGTTCCTCAATCCACCAGTTTCGGAGATCGTCATTGATGAAGAAAATATCCCTATTCACAATTACCCTATTATTTCTGAAATTTACTAAAATTGAACAACCGACGTCAACAGGAGTCTCATAGAGGCTTTCGAAGACCAGCGCATAGCCTGTTGGATAGAGGCGATAAAAGTCCCTGTTCGGCCCTCCGACCTTCACATCAAAAATTATGTGCCTGAGATAATCATAACAGTCGACGCTTAAGGTTCCACTAAGCCCTAAAAGTGTACCATCTAACTTGTGCTCTACGAGAAAGGGCAAGGCGATAGCTATAAGCTGGAATTCATCCGCATATGGATGGGAAGATTTTGCCTCCATGTAGGCGGCTTTCATTTGACTTGTTACAAGCTCCCAAAGAGGTCTTAAACATGACTTTATGATCTCAGCGTTTTCCACTAGTCCGCGCCGAGCAATCTCTTCTTTCCACCAAAATTCGAAATTGAGGTCGAACTTCCCTTGCCTGCCTGATGCGAAAAGATATTCAAACATATTGTGTGCTATGGCTCCGAGCAAAATTTCGTGCGTTTTCTTTGCTGATTTTTTCTTTACATACATCAAATACAAATCACGAGCAGTTGGGCAGAATTTTCCGCAGACGGAAAACATAGAAATACGTTCTGAGTAATATGGTTTTAAGGGTTCTTTCCACCAATTCCAACCTCGTAATTCGGGAGTCACCCCGACTTCGCGTGCCAGTGGAAGAATTCGATTAAGGAGGTATTTATGCTCCTGCGCCGTTAGAAAGAAAACCAATTCTCTCAGCCCCGAATATTTTTGGTTTTTTATTTTATGATATCTCTTTTGCTTTTGCATTCATCTTGTGAAGTTATTTCTGAAAGATTGTTTACTGTATAATCCTCACTTTTTCTTCCTCAACTATGGGAGGCGAGGGTCTCTGGGAAACTATCTTACAAAGTCTTGCACAGCGTTCACATAAAGGAACCACATAGATGCTATCTTTTTCAGAACCTATGAACTTTTGAAGCTCTTCAACGAGGATCACCCTGTCATGGGCATTTAGATTCCCTTTAAATGCGCTATATTGAACTCGCTGAAGACCATAGTCGAAAAGACGGTTAGCCAGCTTGGTTCGAATCTCATCTGAACTTATATCATAGATTACTAATGTCGGCAACTTACTTCACCCCATAATACCAAAACCTTCAGAAGTTTAATTTCTGCAATGTTATTTAAAAACATAACATCTAAGTATTGGCTACTGAAAAATATAGCTTCAATAAAAGAACCCTAAATTTTCTGAAATCATATTAACTCCAGACAGAGGTCGGCTGCCGGAGAGGCTTGTCAAAAAATCCTTTCATAAGATACATGGCCAACTATCGCAAATATGTATGTTTTTTTGTAACAAATTCAAAGATATCAGTCACCGCGGTTTTTCCTTGTTTTTCGTGTTAACCAATATAAAGAGCTGTCATCTCTGGATTTCAGGTGATAAAAGATAAGGAGAATTTTAAGAAGCGCGGGGATTTCACCACTGATAGACATGCTGATGTTGATCGCGGCGACCCTCTGAAAATGAGGATTGAAAGTGATCCTTTTTCGTGATTGGTCAAGACAAAAGCAGCAAGTCTGGGCCCAAGATTTTCAAGCACTGCGGCAGAGTTGCTGGTGAAAGGCGGGCCAGTTCGATCGGGCTTCAGGTAGATTTCTGTGGCCGCTGTTTTTTTCTCCCAAGGCTCCACCCCTCCCGGGACCGGCCGGAAAAGCGGGCGGGGTTCTATTTCAGCTAGCCCGGCAATCCTGAGATAATTGGCCGGAGAACGCTGGGCGAGTTTTCTGCGCAGGTGCTCATGTTTCAATTGCCCCCGGGTCACCGGTATCCTCTCCAGGGTCAGATCGTAGGAGAGGATCTTGTCCGGGTTAAAGGAGTATCCCCTGCCTGCCCCCTCAAGGTAGACGTGGTACAGGTAAGTTCCAATGTACAGCGGAGGATCACTTGTCCGTTTAAACCTGTCCAGCTGGGGGTGGTTGGCATATCCCTTGGTTTCACCCCGGAGAACCCTCTGCGCCAGCAGCCCCTCCCTCCAAAGGGCGAGAAGCCCCTGGCGTCGAGGTATTTCGGGTGAATCGACCACAGCCTCAACGAGTCACCAAAATTAATTGGTCGGCAGTGATAAACAAATGCTGGTGAGAAACCAAGTCCGCCGGTTGAGGCCACCAAATTGCGATAATCCCAAGCCGAGGTCGGATAACCTCACTGCGCTTGAGGGCTTCCGCTGCTCCTTGCCCCTTTCCGGCTTAGCTCCTTCCGACCAATGCCCTGAGGACATCAGCAATTTCCGCAGTTTTTTCCACCAAGTCGTTCGCGATCCCCCTGTTCATCGGCGTGGAGATGCAGAACATCCCCCGGGGCGAGAGGAGAACTCCTCTGTTGAGCAGGAAGAAGAACAGCAGCCGGGCGGCATCTTCATTTGAGGTCAGCGCGCTGCGGTAATCCACAACTTCTTCCGAGGTGAAATGGATGTGTCGCAGGGAGCCGGCTCCGGTCACCTGTCCCGCGATCCCGGCCTCGGTGAAGATTTTCTCCAAGCGTCGGGCCAGCATTTCTCCTATGGAGTTTATCCTCGCGATCGCCGCGGGGGTCAGCAGCTTCAGCGCGGCTATCCCCGCCACCATCGCCAGAGCATTCCCATTGAAGGTCCCGGAGTGGTGAAGGAACTCCTTTCTCTCCGGTGAGAACAGCTCCATGATTTCCCGGCGGCCCCCAAAGGCCCCGGCGGGAAGGTCCCCACCGATCATCTTGCCGAAGGTGGTCAGGTCGGCCGTCACCCCGAAGTATTCCTGAGCGCCGCCCACGGCCAGCCTCGCCGTCATCACCTCATCAAAGATGAGCAGGATGTCGTGCGCCTCGGTGATCTCCCGGAGAAACTGCAGGTAGCCCTCCTTGGGCGGGATCTGCCCGGCGATGCCGAGCATGGGCTCAACGATGACGGCGGCCAGCTCCCTCCTGTTCTCCCTGATGATCCTCTCCGCTGCCCCCTGGTTGTTGAACGGCGCCACGAGGACTTCCTTGACCACCCCCTCGGTGATGCCCGGCCCGTCGGGAAGGCTCAGCGGCCTCTCCGGGCTCCCCGCCAGCTCCGGCCTTGGGCGGGCGCTGATCTCGGCGTCCGGGTGGCTGCCGTGGTAACCTCCCTCCATCTTCAAAATTCTGTCCCGGCCGGTGAAGGCCCGGGCCGCCCGGATGGCCATCATGGTGGCCTCGGTGCCGGAGTTGCAAAATCTGACCCTCTCGACCGACCGGAATCGCCGGCAGATCAGCTCCGCCAGGCGATGCTGGGGCTCCAGAGAGGCGGCGCAGGTCCAGCCCTTCTCCAGCTGCTCCTTTATCGCCGCGATTATCCTGGGATGGCTGTGACCGTGAACAGAAGAGGTGTAATTATTAACGAAATCAAGATACCTGTTGCCGTCGACGTCGAAGAGGTGGCATCCCCTGGCCCGCCCCATAACGAAGGGATAGGGAGGGAAGTGAACCACGCTGCGCGTGTTCCCCCCGGGAAGGAAGTTTCTCGACAGGGCATGAATCTTCGCCGAGGTCGGAGTCCTGCGCCGGTACTCCGCCACCAATCTCTTCAGCAACTCCTCAGCGGTCATAGCTCCCACTAAATCACGGTTCTTTTTAAATAGTTTCTTGCGGCGGCATCTTTTCCGTCCCGATCTTCTGCCTCTACCTTTTCGCTGTTTTCGCGACGGCCGCGGCAACCCTGCGGGCAATTTTTTTGTCCACCGCTCGCGGTAGAATGCGCTGGGGCCCGAGCTTACCGCCGACCATCCCGGCAATCGCCTCCGCCGCCGCTATTTTCATCTCCTCGGTCACTGACTTGGCCCGGGAGTCAAGCAGCCCCCGGAAGAATCCCGGGAAGACGAGGAGGTTGTTGGCCTGGTTGGGAAACTGGGAGCTGCCCGTCGCGACCACCCTGGCTCCCGCCCGCAGCGCCTCTTCGGGGAGGATCTCCGGTTCCGGGTTCGTCAGGGCAAAGATGATCGGGTCCTCCGCCATGGTCTTTATCATCTCCCCGCGCAGCAGCCCCGGGACGGCAGAGACGCCGATGAAGACGTCGGCGCCCCTCAAAGCATCCTCCAGTTGCCCGGTGATGTTTTCCGGGTTGGTGATCTTCGCCAGCTCCTCCTTAAACCGGTTCATCCCCTCCTTCCGGCCCCGGCGAATTATTCCTCTGGAGTCAACCACGATTATTTTCCTCGCCCCGACCCGGTGCAGAATCCTGGCGATCTCGTAACCCGCCGACCCAGCGCCGGCGATGGTGAAGGTCGCCTCCTCAAAGCTTTTCCCCACCACCTTCAGGGCGTTGATCAGTCCGGCGAGGGTGACCACGGCGGTGCCATCGCCATCGTCGTGAAAGACGGGAATTTCCAGCTCCTGAATCAGCCTCTGCTTGATCTCCAGCACCTTGGGGGTCTCGATGTCCTCAAGGTTGATGCCGCCGAAGCCAGGTGAGATGGCCTTCACCACCCCCACAATTTTCTCAGCATCTTGGGTCGACAGGCAGAGAGGCAGGGCGTCAACATCCCCGAAGGCCTTGAAGAGCGCCGCTTTGCCCTCCATCACCGGCAGCGCCGCCTCGGGGCCGAGGTTGCCCAGCCCCAGCACCCGGCTGCCGTCGGTGACGATGGCGACGGAGTTCCCCTTCGAGGTGTAGTCAAAGACGCTGTTTCTATTTCTGGCTATTTCCCGGCTGACCTCGGCGACCCCCGGGGTGTAAGCGAGGACGAGGTCCCTCTGAGTCTTCAGGGGCACCTTGACCGAGGTCGCGATTTTGCCCCGGAACTTCCGGTGCAGCAGCAGAGCCTCTTCCTTTAAGCTCATGTGTCAGCATCCCCGCGGGTTATTTCACGCACATCGTTGACGACGTCCATTATGGCGCACTCTAGGAGCTTCTCGCCCAAATATCTATCCATCCTGAGCCCCATCCTCTCCACCTCCTGTGCCTGCTGCTCCGCCCACTGGTATCGCCTTCGCGCTTCCCGCATCCCGATGAATGCCACTTCGGGATACTTTTTGAAATCAGCGTGCTCAGCCAGCTTTGACCCGTCCGCTATCCCGATAGCGGCTCCCATGCTGAGTTCCCCGGTGCCGGCGTGCGGGCCCTCCAAGTTTATGATGGTGTTGTTGAAGGACAGTCGCATGTCGAGTTCCTCCTCCAGAACAGGTATCCACTCGCGCAGGAGGCCGTTGCCCCCATGGCCGTTGACCAATACAACTTTGTCAATACCGAGTGCCTGCTTCGCGTAGAGCAGAGCTCCGCGCAGTTCGTCCATGACCTGCTCAAGGCTCTGGTGTTCGCCGGTGTCAATTTCCGGTAGCTCGTAGGATGAGTTGAGCACCCCGAGGAATTTGGCTCCGGTCCTGTCCGCCGCTTCCCGCGCCACATGGGAGGCCAGCCTAGCATCGGTGTCGGGAGGAAGGGCCGCCCCGTGCCGCTCGTCGTGTGAGCCGAGCGCCAGTATGCCGACTCTGCCCAACCTCACACCTTCTCCAGCCGCCTAACCATTTTGACCGCGGCCTCCACAGAGCGCCTCGCGTAGTCGTTCACCCGTTCGAAGGCCTGCAGGCGCGTCATCCCCGGCCCGGAGATGCCGAGCGTCACCGGCTTGCCAAATTCCACGGAGAGGTCGATGAGCTTCCTCGTCGCGTGCTGCATCACTATCTCGTCGTGTTCGGTTTCTCCCTCGATCACCGCTCCTAAGGTAACCACGGCATCTATGTTCTCCCGCTGGATCAATTTCTTGGCCGCTAGGGGAAGCTCGTAGACTCCCGGGACCATGACCTCGGCGACTATCTGCGCTCCTAGGAACTCCGCGTGTCTTTTGGCGAACTCGATCATGGGTGAGACGATGTCGAAGTTGAACTCTGTGGCCGCTAAGCCCAGTTTTACCAATTTTTCACCTCCTCAGGGGTCCGGCGTCCGGAGCTCCTTCCCTCTGCCCGGTGCCGGCCAGTTTCGTGAGCTCCTCGGGCTTGAAGAGCAAGCGATAAACGTTTCGGGCGTGCTCGCGTGCACGATTTTCGGCCAGGACAGCGAGTTCCTTGTCGCTTTTGGCCTCGTCAGCAAATACAAAGACCTCGATGATGTGTTTGTTCGTCATCAGCTGGGCCGTGATGAGCCCGAGCGAGGCCTCATGCGCACATTGTTTATCGATGGCCTCTCCACCCGGCATCCCGAAGGCCATCACGATGTCACTGCCCTCATCGAGCAGCTTTTTGGCCTCGACCGGCAGATCCTTGATGCCGGGCACAGTCCGGCGCTCCACTTTAACGCTGCACAGCTGGCTCAGCTCGTCAATAGCAGCGCGGGCCATGTCATAGCGCGCGAAAGTTGTGTCGACAATTCCAACTCTTTTCATGTTTGGAACTCCTTCGCCTTCATGATTTCAGACCCATCAAGAAACTCTATGCCCTGTCTTCTCCCGTACTCCTGCGCGTCCTGGCTCGATAGCGCGCGGTTGGTCCTGGCATCCAGCATCTCACAAATGGCGATCACAGGGGTGACGCCGGCGATCTCGGCCAGGGTCACCACCAGTTCCGTATGTCCCCTGCGTTCGGCGAGCAGGCCTCCGGCAGCGCGGAGAAGGTGCACGTGACCGGGACTCCTGAATTTCCTTCCAAATTCCTCGATTAGGTTGCTGTCCGCCGCCTTTGCGCCCAGCTTCCCCAGCTCGCTTATGGTCAGCGCCCGATCCTTGTCGGTCACTCCGGTAAAGGTCTGCCGGTGATTTACAGTTATTGAAAAAGCCGAGTGTTCATCATAAGGGATATCGTTTGGCCAGGTCGCGTTCAGGACCTTGAACCTAGGTAGGGCTTCGCGGTAGATGTCGGTGAGGTAGGGTATACCAAAGCTATCCGCTACACGCGGGTGAAGTGCCACGCATATCAGCCCTCCACCATCCCGCCTCATCGTGGCAACGTGGTGGGGCCTGACGGCGGCGGCTGAGATCACCATGTCAACCTCATCCTCGCGATTTTTTGAGTCATGAAGGAGTACAAATTCTCCCGCCCGGAGCGCGTCTAGAGCCCGATCGATGCTCATGGGAATACCTCCACTCTAACCAGATCACCATCTTTTAACCCGATCGCCTTTCTCAGGTTGCGCGGGGCAATTATCTCCAAAATGTCAGTATGGTGAGTGCGGTTCGGAATGACGATCGCGCTCTTTATGCCCTTCAGTCTGGTTTGGAAAAATTTCACAGGCCCAAAGGTCCGCTCGGCTGTCCTGAAACCCTGGACCTGCCTCGACGGCATCCGCAACAAGGTTTCCCTGAGATCGAGGGATGCCCTGTCAAGTTTAATGTCTAAAGTTCCGGGGTAGGGCAGGAACCCGAGTTCTCTCTTGAACTGTTCCGCGTATCCCAGCTGGCCAACATAATAGCTACCCTCGCCCATCCCGGTAACCACCCGGCCGGAAAGCACGAATTTGGTCGGGCCGAACTTTAATATTTTTCCAAGCTCCCTGTGCAGCGCCCTGAGTGTCGACAGTCCGGCCGAGGTAATCCGGATGAACTGTCCCCGCGGTTCCACCCTTCGTGCGATCAGCGCTCGGCCCTCCAGCTCGGACAGTTTCCTTATGGCGGTTTGCTTCGACACCCCCTGCTGCTTGGCCAGCCAGCCGGAGGAGATCCTGATTTCTGCCTTCGCCGCTCCCTCTTTCGCCAGGAGCATCAGCGTCTCAATCCAGGTTTTCTCGGTCAAGTTTACCTGTATGAATGAATGGCCCTTCCCTTTTAAATCTTTCCAAAAATGAAACGCGTTTAAAAAATGGAACAATAGGAAAGTTAAGGAAAGTAGTAATTTTCACGATTTCAGCAACCTTTAAGAGCCGCTCGATAAAATGACGATGGGTGATCAAATGGAGGAATTACCCACTCTTGACGAGGTTGATGTTGAGGACAAGACCGTGATTGTGAGGATTGATATAAACTCACCCATGGACCCAGTTACCGGAAAAATTCTGGACGACACCAGAATACGTGCTTCGGCCGTGACGATAAAGGAGCTTGCCTCCAAAGGTGCCAAGCAGGTTTTGCTCGCGCACCAAGGACGATTGGGTGATAACGATTTCACCACTCTGGAGCAACACGCCGAACTCTTGAGCAGAGTCACGGGTATAAAAATCAGATACCTGAGGGATCTTTTCTACGGAGAGCCGGTAACCCGGGCCATCAGAGAAATGCAGCCCGGAGACGCCATCCTGCTGGAGAACGTCCGCTATCTGGCCGAGGAGCCCGTTACCCGCTCGATGGAAGAACAGGCCAAGACAAGGCTGGTGCGGAACCTGGCACCCCTGGCCCAAATCTTTGTCAACGATGCTTTTGCCGCAGCCCAAAGGCCGCACGCCTCGATCATCGGGTTCGCCGCGGTGTTGCCCGCCTACGCCGGAAGGGTGATGGAGAAAGAGATAAAGGGGATGAGCCGGGCGCTGAGACCTGAACATCCCTGCGTCTATATGCTGGGCGGCGCCAAGGTCGAGGACACCATAAAAATCATGGAACACTCTCTGGGGAAGGGCCTGGTCGACACGGTCCTGACGGGCGGGGTGCTGGCCAACATCTTCCTGATGGTGTCGGGAAGGGACATCGGTGGCCCCAACGTCAAGCTGATCTCAGACAAGAGCTACCTCAAACTGGTGGACCGCGCAAGGGCGATATACTCCGCCCACGGCCACAGGATAAAGCTCCCGCTGGACTTCGTCGTCGATGTCCAGGGTAAACCGCAGGTGATCACGGTGGAGGAACTTCCGATGAATGTGGAGCTGCTCGATGTGGGCCCGAAGACCATCGCCTATTATTCCAGGTTCCTAGCCGAGGCTAAGACGATTGTCGTCAAGGGACCGATGGGAGTGTTTGAGCGGGAAGGTTACGAACGCGGTACTCTGGAACTTTATCGAGCTGCTGCTGATTCACGTGCTTTCAAGGTCTTTGGCGGTGGCCACACGGTCACGTTAGTGAACACAGCTGGAGTGGCTGATAGGGTGGACCATGTGAGCACCGGCGGGGGGGCGGCTGTGAGCTTCCTCTCCGGGGAATCGATGCCCGGGATAGAGGCACTTTTGTATTCCAAGCGGCTCCGGCTAGGGAGATAACATTTGAGAAAGGTCGTCATCATTGGCTTTCAGTCGGCGGGCCTGTCCGCGGCCGCCGCGGCCAAGCTTTACAACCGTGAGGCCGAGATCACTGTTATCGAAAGGAGAACCTACGCTACTTATCACCCCTGCGGACTCCCCTACGTCATTGGAGGCGACGTCCCTGATATCCGCAACTTGGTGGAGGCCGCCCCGACCATGCCGGGAGTAGAAGTTATGTTGGGCACCGAGGCAAGGGACATCGACACCAAAGCGAAGACGCTGGAGATAATTGATCGCAGGACGCTCAGGGAAGAAAAAATACCCTATGATAAGCTGATCTTGGCCACCGGCAGCTTGGCCCACAGGCTCTCGATACCGGGGGCTGACCAAAGAACAGTTTTCACCCTGCGGACGATGGACGACGGCAAAGAAATCCTCGCCGCTCTGCCGCGTGCGGAGAGGGCAGTCGTGATCGGTGCCGGTCCCATGGGAGTGGAGGTTGCCGGTGCCCTCATAGGCCGAGGAATGGAAGTGGCCTTGGTGGAGATGCAGCCGAGCATTCTCCCCGGGATGCTTGATCCCGACATGTCAGATGTGGTGCTCGACAGACTCACGAGATCTGGCATCAAGGTGGTGTGTTCCAACTTGGTGAGAGAGATACACGGGGCGGGAAAGTCCAAATCAGTCGTCTTGGAAGGCGAGGAACTTCCAGCCGACATTGTCATAGTGACCATTGGGGTAAAACCGGACGTCGAACTCGCGGCGCGGGCAGGGCTGAAGTTGAGTTCCATGGGCACAATCGCCGTGGATGAATGTTTGCGGACCAGTGATCCCGATATATTCGCGGCTGGTGACTGCGCCGAGGCGCGCTCCTTGATCACGGGAAGGCCGGTTCAAAGCCAGCTTGCCACTACTGCGATAAGGATGGGCAGGGTGGCGGGAATCAACGCCGCCGGCGGCAACGAGGTGTTTGAAGGTGTGCTCAACACCATCGTTTCATCTGCCTGTGGCCTTGAGTTTGCTTCGACCGGGCTCACATCAAAGGCGGCTAAAGAGGCTGGGATCGATGCGATCGCAACGCGCGTGAAGGCTTCGAGCAGGCCTTTCTTCTACCCGGGTGCCGAACCTATTTTCGCGAAGCTCATCGCCCAGCGAAAGGATGGAAGAGTCATCGGGGGCCAGATTATAGGTGATGGTGCGGCTGGTAGGGCGAACCTGCTGGCACTGGCGATTAAACAGCGCTTGAAAGTTGATGAACTTTCACGGATCGAATACTGCTACGCTCCACCGGTCAGTGATTGCATCGAGCCCCTCACGGTCGCGGCGGATGCCCTGCTCCGAAGGTTGTAAGCTGATAGGATGCTCTTCATCATCGAAAACCTTGAGCCGAAACTAAGCGAGTGGCTTTACATTGAGTACTCCAACTCGGCAAGAATTACGGGAGGGGATCTATTGATAACGAACGTGAGGAGGGAGGTTGATTTTAAGAAGTTATCCAAGGTCACGCGCGTGGAGAGAAAACGTGCCTGGGATCTTTTCCGGCATGACGAGGTCGTCTTGCTCGACCCGCAGGCGGGAAAAACCCTTTTACCTAGCGACTGTAAGGGCAAGGCAGGGATCCTGATCGGTGGAATTCTTGGGGATGACCCGCCCCTTGGCCGAACACGGGAATTGCTCACGAAGAGGATGCCTGAAGCGGAGGCGCGCAATATCGGTCGGCACCAATTTGCCATAGATGGGGCGGTATATGTCGCCAAGCAGGTCAGCATGGGTAAACGAGTGGAGGAAATCCCGGTTCAGGTGGGTCTGGAAATTCAGATCGCTAAGGGATATTCAAATTTTCTTCCCTATGCTTTTCCCCTCGTCAAGGGAAAACCCCTGATATCAGGAAATCTCATCGATTACCTCAGAAAAAATTGAATCAGGACCGCTGGATTTGGCCGGCAGGAGTGAAAGCAAATAGATTAATGCTACTGGCAGGGAGATAGTTTCGGTAGCCCGGTGGGGTAGACCGATGGTGATCGGGCCCAATGGTCAATCCTGCGGGCCTTTGGAGCCTGCGACGGCGGAAGGAAAAACCTGCCGATTTCGAATGTCGACGGGTCGACCGAAGTTCCGCCCCGGGCTACCACAAAATTTAAGTTAACTTGATCCCCCGGCGTCTCTCGTTACCGCATTTTCCCAGGGAAATTGGAATTGTCCAGACCACAGCATTCTGGGAAGGAAAACAACTTTTGATCGGTGCATAAACTTTTTCTCATGTAATAAGTACCTTTGTTCTGGAGGCCACATGGATGAACAGGAGTGAGCTTCAGTTTTTGGGTGTCGTGGAGAGGGTTGAGGGGGAAGAGGCCAGGATAACTATTTTTCCCGATTTCTGTCCTGGACTTGAGGGATTGGAGAATTTTTCCCACCTAATCATCCTGTACTGGCTCCACCACCGGGACAGCGTGGAAGAAAGGCGGACCTTACGGGTAGTTCCGAGGAGGCACGCCGGGGCACCTCAGGTTGGAGTTTTCGCCTCTCGAAGCCCGAGCAGACCGAACCCGATTGGTTTGTGTGTGGTGCAGCTGAGGAGGGTTGAGAATTGCGCGTTGTTGGTAAAGGGCCTTGACGCGGTTGAGGGCTCCCCGATCGTCGATATTAAGCCGTATATCCCGCGGGCGGACTCCGTCCCGGACGCCAAGGTTCCCGAGTGGACGGCTCACGGGCCTCCAACCTAGACTATTTTCAGCCGCCATTGGTATCGATTCTTCCCATGATATTTGCTACCGCACGGGCAAATTTTGTCTCCAGCAGCTTCTCTGGGCTGCCCAGCGATGGTTCCAGGCCCGGGTCGAAGGGGATGTGGCCCAAGAAAGTGATATCAAATGATTTGGCCAGTTCCTCAACTGAGTTGGTGTCCAAGAAGCGCATATTTTCCACCAAGCCCAGAATTGGAACCCTCTGCTCCCGCAACAGCTTGATGAGCCGCGCCACCGTCTGGAGTGCCAGCGGGGATGGTGTGGCGACTATCAAGAACTTCCCCCTTTTTATCAGGCGGATGATGTCCAGGACCTCCTCGGCGATTCCGGGGGGCACGTCCACGATTAGGTAGTCAAGCCTGCCCCACCGGGTTATTGTCAGCAGTTCGACGAAGGCGTTCGAGGTCTCAGTTCCCCTCAAAGGCAGCGGTTTTTCGTCTATGTAGTAGACTACCGACATGAATCTTAATCCCTGAATTTCCGGGGGGATGATCCCTTTTTCCTCCACCGGGGTGATGCCCTTTGCACCCAGGATGATGTGGCAGGAGGGTCCGTGAAAGTCCAAGTCCAGCAGCCCCACCTTCCGGCCGCTCCGGGACAGCATCAGGGAAAGCGCGGTGGCCAGCAGGCTCTTGCCCACCCCGCCCTTTCCGCTGGCCACGATCAGGATCCTCTTCACCCGCCTCAACCTTTCGTCGATTATTGAGAGGCGGGGATCTGGCACACTTACCTTGAAATTTTTATATATTCTACCCATACTCCCCTTCCTCCGGTTATCTCAAAATCCGGGCTGCGGCACCGCGGGCAGCGAATGAAGGCGTGGGCCAAGTCAGGGACGAAGTGCATGGCCTCTGACTCCTCCTCGCTGGACCCAACGGAGGATTCAAGGTTCCACACATGCCCGCAGGCTAGGCACCTGAAGCGGGTTTCCTCAGCTTCCAGCATTATTTTAGTTTTTTCCAGAAGTGTGCCTCTGCTCAGCTCCCCGAGGGCCTGGGTGATGATGTCGGCGTCAACCTGCTGCAGTTTGCCCAGCTTTATTTTTGCCTCGATGATCTTTTTCGCGCCTTTTTCCCTTGCCACCGCGAGCATGGTGGAGATCACGGCCTCCGCTAGGGCCCACTCATGCAAATAATCACCGCTTTCACTACGCGGGGATTTAATTAGATGGTTTCGGAGGTGGGGACAAGGCCCAGCCAGATGGTTCCTCCAGCGGGCGCTTGCCTTTGAAGAGGTCCAGCTCAATCGATCTTGGCCGGGGCTACCGCAGGACAATTTCCGCTAGCTCGTTCAAGTCAACCGCTTTTTCCACGGAAACCTTCGCCAAGCTTCCGGAGTCGAAGGTCTGGTCCCGGGAAACCACAAAGACCGCATAGGAACCGTCTTCCACCACGGCGCGATATTTTTCCAGGATGTTGCCGACGGGTTCAAGTCTTCCAATCTCGTTAATTGAGGCGCTGACCACCACATCCTGGCGCACCATGTTGGGGGACCTGCCAAGGCTGGCATTTATGGTCGCGAGCAACAGCAGGGCGATTGAAGCGCTGGAGGAAGGTCCGGTGACGGTGGTCCTCTCGGGGAGGTTATCAAACGAGATCAGTATGTCCACGCGATCTAATTTATGTCCGGTTGTAGTTTCAGCGGCGGTCCTCGCCACTACTGCGGATGCTTGGGCTTCTTGGTCCTCATAGGGAGGGACAGCTATCCCGAGATGGCCAGAGCCGGGCCTCAGCTCCACGGTTAGGGTGGCCAGCTTTCCAACTCCATCGCTTATTCCAACGACAGCGATGGATCTGGTATGGACCTCTCCCGAAGAAAGCAGAAGGCTGCCCCTGCCCTGCAACACTGTTGATGAAGCCACGGCTCCAAGGATTGTCCCCAGTATAAAAGCGATGATTAAAAAAGTTGCGGGCCCCCCGCCCTTGCGCTTCCTCCTGGCCATCTTATCACGTATCCACTAATATCAAAGTATTTTTATCCTTTTGAGAGTAGTAATCTTGTAGCCCCGTGGGGTAGGCTCGCTGAACGCGGGGCCCATCGGTCAATCCTGGCGGGCACCTATTCGGCCGCACTCTGGACCCGCTGACCCCGGTTCGAAATCGACCCTGTCGACGAGACTCCGGGCGGGGCTACTACATTTCTAAAAGTTGAGAAGAGGAATATCGGGGAAGCGATGTTAATCGTGGAAAAATTGATGGAGCTCCCGAGGCCGCTAAAACGGTCCCTCAAGGGCCCTGTGCCAAAATAAATTTATCTGGTTAATTCTCGCTTGGAAAAGGACAAATCTAAACTGGTCAGATCAGAAGTGGCTTGGGCGGGGTGAATAGCTTGGTGCCGAAGAGGCCGGTGCCTGAAAAGGGCGTAACTGCAACCTACAGCCGAGAATTAACTTCCGGGTCAAGCATTATTAGCAACATTTAGCATCGCAACCACAATGGCGAGAGTCTTCGAAAGCCGGCAACGTTCTTTTTACCAGACTCGATAAATAGCCTGAGCCATGGGTTTTCCCTGCTGGCTGCTGGGTGGCGGCTAGATATCAATTACAATGGCGGTATTGGTATCGACGACCCCCTTAACTTTGTGTATACCTTCGACCACGGCCTTGCTCAACGTGTCCATGCTCTTGGTGTCTACGTAAACTATGATATCATAAGGCCCGGTGACAACGTGCACGTCTTTCACATCCTGAATCTTCTTTATCTCCTTGGCGACCTGCTTTACCTTCCCTATTGCTGCCGTTACCAAAATATATGCCTGCACCACGTACTCGCCTCAGTTGTATTTCGCCTCCATATTTTAAAGAGCTTTCGAGCGCCAGCTCAGAGTTCCTTTATCGCAAGCTTTTTGTTCAGCACGAGTTCCGCGGACCTGACGACGGAGCCTCCCGAACCTATTGCCCTTGCAGCCTGGCCCTTTGGCACGTAGACCAGCAGCTGCTCTCCCTGTTCCTCCACCCTCTCCACACGGACTCCTAGCATCATCTTCAGCTTTTCGACAATGCCCTGTTCCACTTGCTCATCTCCACGATATTTTATGCGGCCCTTTATAAAACCTATTTCAGCCCTCTCCCATCATCATCGAAAGCAGCTGAATGACCACGATCCCCAAGAAAAACAGAAGAAGATTCAACATGAATTTTCTGTTGGATTTTTCCTCATGCATCCTCGGCAGGAGGTCCACCGCGGACATGTAGATAAAACCGCCTGCAGCGAACGCCACGATCAGTGAAGAGTAGTTCAACAGGGATAAGGAAAGATAGGCGAAAATCGCCCCCGCAACTGCTGTCAATGCAGAGGCGAAATTGTAGCCCAGAGCCTTCCTGTAGCTGGACCCGGCCCACAGGAGGATGCTAAAGTCCCCCAGTTCCTGCGGAATCTCGTGAGCTATAACCGCTATCGTGGCGAGCAGGCCGAGGGTTAGCGATCCGCTCGCGGCAGCTCCCAAGATAAAGCTGCTGGCAATTGTCATCCCATCAACAAAGTTATGAACGGCGTCGCCAAAGACCACCAAATAGGTTATCGGATGTATCCTGCAATCCACATCGTGATGGTGATGCCAGTGAAGCACCCGCTCAATGGCAAAGAACGTTAAAATTCCAACCAATACTATGGCGAACGCGAACCTCGAAGACCCGATGTCTGCGATGGCTTCCGGCAGCATATGGAGAAATGCTGCGCCCAGCATTGAACCTGAGGCAAAGGCGACCATGGGGAAAATCAATTTTTTAATAGTGCTGCTGCTGAAAAATATAAAGCACGCTCCCACTAGGGAAACTAGGCTGACCATGATGACCGAGAACAATATAGGTATTAACAACTATTCACCAACCCTGTACTTTAACTTGATGCCCCAGTTGTTTGAAATCAACTTGCTCAATCTGTCGCAGATGCCCGGCACGTGTCCGGCGCCCACCACACAGATCACCTTCTTTCCCGAGAGCAGAAAAGCTGCCAGCTTGGTCGACATGTGGGC
>Ga0315298_1005421_pt1 | contig 18130 bp, 18 predicted proteins | sample WHS_1_MG_FD_203077 | JGI IMG/M metagenome (GOLD analysis project Ga0315298, IMG submission 203077) | Extremophilic microbial mat communities from Washburn Hot Springs, YNP, Wyoming, USA - WHS_1_MG | ecosystem: Environmental > Aquatic > Thermal springs > Hot (42-90C) | place: USA: Wyoming...
AAGTGCATCCAAAACCTTTTTTAATTTAGGCTCACTTATTTTCATGTTATCTGCCTCAGGCTGGGGATTGGTCGCCTAAAAAGGCTTCCTCAGCCTAAAGGCATTTTTCTAGTAAAATTAAAAAAATTAGGTCTTCCGAGGACTTTTTCAAAAGGCTAGTTATAAGCATAAACTCAGTTTTTAAAACTATTCCTATTAAATATAAATATGACAAAAATTGTTGAGGTTACACCAGTAAAACTTAAGAATCCTGTTTTGATAGAGGGATTTCCAGGAGTAGGAATGGTTGGAACTGTTGCAGCGATGCACCTGGTTAAGGATTTGGACATGGAGCTTGTTGGATATATAGATTCTGAATCCTTTCCACCAATCTGCACAGTGCACAATGAAGAACCTTTACCTGCAGCAAGGATATATCAATCAAAAAAATACAACCTGCTCGTTCTCTTTTCAGAATTTGTAATTCCAATGAATGCTGTGGCAGAAGTAGCAAACGAGATAATACTTTGGGGAGAAGATAAGAAACTTAGCGCAATCTTCTCTCTTGGTGGGGTAGGGATGACTACAAGTGAAAAAACAAAAGTATTTGGAATCTCAACAACAGAAGGATTGAAGGAATCATTAAGGGAAGCTGACATAACGATAGTGAAAGAGGGAGTGACAACTGGAGTGACTGGTTTGATTCTCTCGAATGCATACATAAGAAAATTCCCTGCTGCTGCAATATTAACTGGTAGCAGAGATATGAATGTGAATTTGATTGGGGCGGCAGACGTTCTTGACAAACTAAGTAAGATTTTGAATATACCAATTAACACTGAAAAATTAAGAAAGGAAGGAGAAGAAATAGAAGAAAAAATAAAGAAGATGATAAAAGACACCAAAAAAGCAAAGAAAACATACGAACAAATCCAATCTCCGATGTATAGATAATGGATGAATTACGCAGGGGTGCCCGAGCTTGGTCTAAAGGGCAGGGCTTAGGACCCTGTGCGCGTAGGCGCTTCGTGGGTTCAAATCCCACCCCCTGCACTTTTCTTTTCTTTTGCCTTATTTATTCTCTCCAATGCAATCTTCATGGCTGCATCCCTTGGAAGAATGTTTTCCTTGGCTGAGAGCAACAAAACTTTCTTTGTGTTCTGTCTTATTTTCTTCTCTACTATCTGAAACATATCTTCCACTGTCTTTCCTTTATATTCTGCATAAGAGGAGATCACACCACCAGCATTTGCAACGAAATCTGGAATCAGTAGAACCCCTTTTTCAGCCAGGATTTTTTCAAACTCTGGTTTCATTGGTATGTTTGAACCCTCTACTACAACTTTGGCCTTAACCTTGTCAACGTTACCTTGATGAATAACATCTGGCAATGCTGCTGTGATTAGAATATCGACTGGCAACTCGAAGAGGTCTGTTGTTTTCATTACTTGGCCAGGCTTGTAGTTTGTCACACTCCCTGATTCTTTCTTTACTTTTTCAAGTTCTTTGAAATCTATCCCATCTGAATTATAAATAGTACCTTTGCTGTCGCTAATTGCAACCAATTTTGCTCCTGCATCTGTTAAATGCTTGGCTGTAAAGTAACCCACGTTGCCAAAACCCTCGACCGCAAAAGAAACCTTGGATATATCTATTTTTTTAAGGTCTAATGCCACTTTTGTCGCGATCGCAACCCCGAAACCCGTTGAACCATATTCATGAGGTATTCCACACTTCATCGGACCAATGCACATGTCTTTTGGCTTTCCTGTAGCTGACTTCCATGAGCCGTTCGCTTCTGCAAACCATCTCATCTCTTCCTCACCTGTGTTAATATCTGGTCCTGCTACATACAACCTTGGACAAATTGATTTTATTGCCCTTGAGAAAAATTGAATAACTTCTTTTTTCTTTTCTTTATCTTTTATTACATCTTGTGGAACCTGAATTCCTGCTTTAGCTCCACCGAAAGGAAGACCTGCCAATGCATTCTTATATGTCATTGCCCTAGCCAATCTTGCAACCTCGTTCACTGTCACCGTGGGAGTCATCCTTATTCCGCCCTTTCCAACACCGAGATTCGTATTGTCTATCACAACCCAACCCTTCACACCGAGATCTGGATTGTAAACAATGAATACTTTCTCTGGACCAAAGTTATCCAATGTCACTTCGCCAAGGTTAAAATTCTCCATACTATCTCCTCAAATATGAATGTAATAACACTACTTCTGAAAATCAAACAAAAATCAATCCGTCTTCTGTTTCCTAGCAAATGTAAGATATGCTGTATGCATCAACCCGGTATTCTGCGGTCTGGTTCCTCTGTCTCTGCTTATTATTTCTCTCACAATAACTTCTATTGTGAATGTCTCAAAGCCATGCTCTGAAGCAGACTTAACGAATGAAGAAACCTGTTCTGCATGCGGCAGATAAGAAACAATGCATCCTTCATCTGACATGTTAAAATTAGAATCGAAAATCTGCTCAGGATTTGGCAGGTCAAGGTTTATTACATCAACCTTGTCCTCTATTTTTGATATTCCATCAAATACTGACTCGAAATTAAAAGAGATATTATTTAAACCTGAACGCTTGATGTTTTTAGAAGCAAATTCAAAGAATTCCTCCCTATTTTCGAATGAATAAACCTTTTTTGCAATAGAAGCAAAGAAAATAGTTGAAAATCCACTGCCTGCACCTGCATCAACCACAATGCTTTCTTTGTTCATTCCTGAATATGCAACAATCGCACCTAAATCTTTAGGTAGAATCACCTGCGGTCCTCTTTTAAGCTTTCTTAAAATAGGTGGAAATCTGAAATCGATCTTGTTTTTTCTTCTCGCCATAATAATAATTGAAAGGTAATATTTAAAGTATTTACTTACCTATATATTAGAAATACGCCTCAGTAGCTCAGAGGTAGAGCGCGTCCTTGGTAAGGACGAGGCCGCGAGTTCGATTCTCGCCTGAGGCTTAAAACCTATTATGCTATCCGATCACTACTATGTTACTCTAATAACTTCTTTTGCTATATTAAATAAAAATAGAGCAATTGGCAGGAATATAATAAAGTATCCTATGAATGTCCTTAATCTTCCTTCTTGAAAAGCAACAAAAATAGATGACAAAAGAACGAATATCACAATGTATGACTGAACTGCCGAGTATGACTGGGCGATGAGATCATTTCTAAGTTGAATAAGATTCTCATCATTTGTTGGAGGCTGTATACCTGAAACTATATTAAGAATTGCAGACAGTATTATCGGTACGAAAATACATCCTCCTATAAGTATAGTGTATTTCTGCAATGCAAGCGAAGATGCTTGTTCTTTTTTAAGCATGTTCAATTCGAATATGTCTTCAGCTGTCTCCTTTATTGCTTGATGAACATCTTTTCCTGTTTTATAACATTGTATCAGCAAAGAAATTACTCTATCCAAAAGCATTGAACTATTCCTGTCTCTCATATTCATCAACGAATGAGTAAGGCTTATCCCAACTTTTATCTGTCTCTCTGCTTTTTTGAATTCGTTTGAGAGAGAGTGATAGCCCGAGTTTGCTATGTTCTCGATTATTTTCTCCATAGGTATTCCGTATTCTAATGTGGCAGCATAAAGCAGTGCGTCTGGAAGATACTGCTCAATCTCATTGGCCTTTCTCTCTACCATCCATAAAAGAAGGAAGTATATAACTGCTGGAAGAGAGATGACTGCAAAACCATATATTCCAAAATAGAAGTAAAGAATTATTGAAACCAAGAGAGAAAACGCAGATATGTAAATAAAAAAATCCTTTAGTGATAGTTTTATTCCTAGAGTATGGATCTCGTCTTTCAGCATTGCTTGTTCTTTCTTTGATAAAAATCTGTCTGAAATATTCGTCAAGACAGCAGGAGTAACCATCTTTATATACAGAATCAAAATCAGATTTATTATCGGAAACAGGAATAAAAACATAAACCAGACATCAGAAGGTGAGATTGGAGTTTCTAGATACACGCTGGCCACTATTATGTACGCAAGATACATTGTTGGAACGATTGAAGAGACTGCTATAAACATCAGACTCAAAAAATTTAACTTGGCTGAAAACTCCTTGAATTTGAATCTTTGCGAATGAATAAGCTCATCTGCGCTGTGTTTAAGCTCTGTTCCATCCAAACCTTCTAGATAGACATGTATTAATTGAACCATCAGCTTCTTTACAATCTGAGAATCCACCCTCTCAGCGATTTGCCTCAATGCATCAGGTATAGGTGTGCCGCTATCAATCATGTTTATTGCTTTCTTGAACTCTCCAGAACATCTATAATTTGATTTTGCTATGTTTTCGATGGCGGTTTCAAACGGAACCTTCATATTAAGTTGTATTCCTATTGACCTTATGGCTATTGGAAGATCTGATTCTATCTGTGCAGCCCTTGCTTTAGCTAGAAAGCTTGGAATTCGTTTTATTACTAAAAATATGAACAGAAAAGAAATAAAGAAAACAACTGCCAGAGACAATATATCCAAAGTTGGATCAATCTGTGAGAAGAAATAAGTTGAAACTAATCCAAGAAGTAGACTAAAGAGTAAGGTATATTTTAGATATTCTGAAGGATCGATATCAATATCTGCCTTGTAAAGCGAGATCGTCAAATCTTTCTTTATCTCATCTGTATATTTAAACGAAATAAGTCTGTTTTTCAATCAAACACCACAATTAACTGAGATCATTAATTGAAAGAATAAATATAAATAATGCGATTAGCAAGTTGTTTCGATATTAGATGACTCATTCAGTAGACTCTTTACATCGATGTTTGAGAACCATTTATTCTGTACTTGAAATACAACGTCATTGAATTTCTCTGACTTTAATGAACTTAAAAATTTCTTCCTCTCCTCTAATTCATCTATAAGATCTTTTTTGGTGAAACCGAAACTATCTGCAATTTCTTCGAATTTCATTGATTTTGTTGGATCTCCTTCCATAGTATTTGTCTTCCTGTTGAGTGTGAATATTTTGTTGATGTTGCCTTCTTCACCCACTTCCGACACTTCAATTCCTTTCCTTTCTTCCCAATATTTTCTTTTTTCTGGATCGTACTTCATTATTCTTCTCTGAACCAATATAAAATCTATAGAACTCACATCGTACTTTGATATTCCGAGATTCATCATTCTCTTCACTGCCTCTTCCGAAGATTGCGCATGGAATGTTGCATAGCTCCCTCTTGCCTGCCCGCTTAAGATTGTTTCAATGAAAGAGGCTGTTTCCTCCTCAGTTCTGACTTCTCCAACTATGACTCGGTCTGGACGCATTCTTAAACTGTCCTCTACCAAAGTTTTCATAGATATTTTCAGCTCGGAATTCGACAACAGTTTTATCTTATGAGGGTGCGGGATGTTGATTTCTGGTGTTTCCTCAATTATCAGGATTCTATCTGATAAAGGTACAAAAGAAAACATTGCGTTTAAAGTGGTTGTCTTTCCGCTTGCAGTATTGCCAGCTATCAAAACATTGTAATCTGATTGAAAAACAAGGGAAAGAAACGCAACTGTGTCTAAAGAGTAGACACCAGATGATATTATGTCACATGGAGTGATTGGATTGACTTTGAATTTCCTGATTGTCATTTCTACATTTGAAATCGGGGGTATTGAGGCATGCAGTCTTGATCCGTCTGGAAGAACTGCGTTTATTTTCGGATTTTGGTATGTTATCCTCCTTCCGACCTGTCTTGCTATCTTATTTATTACCGCAATTACTGTTTCCTCGTTTCTGAAATAGAGATTTGTCTCCATCCATCCTTTTTTCATGTTGTAAACATACACTGGCTTGTTGATTCCTATTATCGCGATTTCTTCGAGTTCATTATCTTTAAGTAACTCATCTATCCCGTTGAAACCATAGATATTGTATGTCAAATAATCGGCTAGATATGATTCCTGGTCCTTATCCAACGAAATGCTGTGGTGCTTGCAGTAATCAACTAATAATTCGATTATTTCATTCCGTATTTCCTTCTGTGGAATGTCTTTTGTCTTAGAAACTTCTTTGAAAAGCTTGGTGACTTGCTCTATGAATTCCTCTTCTTGCGCAGTTATAGGAGGAATGGATAAATTGTAATCCTTCTTTTCTTTGTATACTCCCCAACCCAACATCAAACCACATTTAATGAATAAACAATAATTATTTTTATACTTTATTAAGTTTATACTTTACTAAGCATTATAACATACTGCTCTGTTACCTCCCAAAACGCCTCTTTCTCTTCTTGAAATCGTCTATCGCTCTATATATATCTCTTTTTTCAATATCCGGCCATAGTTTATTTGAGAAATAGAATTCAGAATAAACAGACTGCCATGGCATAAAGCCACTTATTCTTTTTTCCCCTCCGGAACGAAATATAAGGTCTGGTTCGCTTATCTCCGGCGCATAGAGATATTTTCTAAACCCTTCTTCGTCAAGAGCTGAGATCCTGTTTTCCTTTGCATCTATTATTATTTTATTTACTGCATCTATTATTTCCTTTCTTCCTCCATAATTAGCACATATTGCCAAAGTATATTTTGAATTTTCATTTGTCTTTGACTCTATCTCTTTAATCTTTTTCTTGATGTTCTCTGGAAAAACCGAAATATCTCCTATAAATCTTATTTTTACTTCTTTTCTTGCTTTTTCAAAATCCTTTGAATTTAAAAGTTGATCAAGCATTTTGTCAAACAAATCAAAAAGTGCCTCAATCTCTTCCTTGCTCCTCTTCATATTTTCGGTTGATAATATCCATACTGAAAGAGTGCTTATCTTAAGATCCTTGCACCACTCAACAATTTTTTTAAGCTTGTCAATCCCTGCTTGGTGCCCTTCTTTTATTGATTTACCTTTTTTCTTTGCCCATCTCCTGTTTCCATCTGGAATGATTGCGAGATGAATATAATCATTATTACCCATAATACTACCTTGTTAGCTATATTTGCGAAGATATGATATTTTAATCTATCTAAATCGATAAATATTTAAAATTGATTAGAAACTGCAAACTAAACTTTTACAATTACAAAAAGAAATGCAAGGATGCCTGCGACCAATGTGCATATGAAGTTGGAAGTACTTTTAGTACCCAAACCTTTTTCTTCGAAAACACCAGCTATCGAATCTGCAAAGCCTCCAATAAATGCAAAGAAACCTATCAACAATATCGACAATGGATCATAATTGTAGAAGAAATAACCTATCAAACCTATAATAAGACCGCCTACAAATGAAAGATATGTCCCAAGCAAGGAAATTGCTCCTGATGTTCCTTGCCTTACTGGTTTGAAACTGCCTAATGAAATCGGGTTTGGAGAAAGCACACCTAACTCTGATCCGAATTTGTCTGCCATCGCGCCAGCAAAACCTCCAACATAAGCTGCAATCCAAGCAGGATTTCCTGTAAGATAATAAGCACCACAAGAAATCAAAGGAAAAAGCGAATTAGATAATACATTCTGCCAGCTTCTTTCGTGCTCATAAACACCTTTTTCTTTCTTCTCTTCGTACATGTATTTAGTTATCACTACTCCTATGATTAAAAATGAAAGAGCTATTGCAAGATTGGCTATTGCAAACTGCCCTGAAAGCATAAATACAAACAAAGCTGCGATTAAGACAGAAAATATTCCGATTGCATCCAAAAGTAGCAGTCGCATCAAATCACTCTCTTTATTCCATTGACTGAAATTATCTTATCATCTATCTTGAATTGGTTTCCAGTGAATTTTGGAATCAATCCAAAGCAGGCATCCATATGACCTGTGATTTTCGGCACTTTGATCTGTGAAACACCCTCTGCAAGCGCCATGTAGATTAAAAGCTGATCTCCCATCCATTTATCTACTGCAGCCCTGGATTTTATGTTATTTTCTAATTCACTTGCTGCATCTAAAGCTAATTTTTCAGCTTTCAATCCCTTCTGGCCTAATGCATCCACCCCTAGGATTGTATTTTCATATTCAGCCCATAAAGTTATGGAATTGCCTGCTGATGCAGATGATTTAAGAACGCTGTTAAACAATATCCCAGGAAATACTGACCTTATACTTTCTTCCTCTCTTTTTATTATGTCTTCTGGCAGGTTAGATTGTGAAACACATCCATTTACAGATATCAAATTCTCTTTTTTGATGATTGAAACAGCCTTTAATGAAGAAGGTTTTACAAAAAGAACAACCTTTCCGTTGCCTTTGGGATACCAACCAAATTCCTCTATGATTATTTCGCAGTTTGCACCAAATTTCCTGATCATTGGCAAGAAAACGAAATTTATATAGTCCATTGTCGGCGAATGCGAAACATGCGTTCCTCCAGTTATCGTTATTTTTGAGGGTCTGTCTGCGAACAAAAGGACAGGAATCAAAGACTGAAGAAGCAATGAAATAGAACCTGCTGTGCCTATGTCGAATGAATAATATCCGCCCGTAATCTTCCTTGGCGAAAACTCAACTTCTGTTGAACCTAATTTTGCCCCAGTAACATCTGCATTAGTTATGTTGGCCAATGCATTAACTGCCTGTAGATGCTGTGGTTGAAGTCCAGGTTTGGGCCTCTTCGCACGTATGTTCGTTATAATGAATGGTTTTTGTAGTATAGAAGAAAGAGATAATGCTGTCCTTAGTATCTGGCCTCCGCCTTCGCTTTCAGAACCATCGATTATCAATGAATCCATAATCTCACTTACGTGAATAGAAAAAGGCCAGTGCAGTTTCGCACTGGCGAGGCGACCAATTTGAGGCAGATGTACAAAATTCGATGTACCCTCAAAATATAATATATTAAATAACTTTATAAATGTTTCTACTGACAAATAATTAGTATAAAAACTTTTTTGTTTAAGCAAACTTCCTTTACTTCCAGTAAATACAAAATTAATACGAAAATTAAGATGGCTGGCTTCAACTATTTTCGAAAGCTAGTATGTTATGTTAGCATTAAAAACTTAAATTAATAATCTATACAGGGAGAAATATGGAATTTGAAAAATTGTCTCACCTTTCCTGTATAAAAGGAAGTGGAGGAGAGAAAGGAAACAGACCTGAGGATTTTGTAGTTGATGAGATAACTGAATTAGGTTACGTTTCTGAGCTTACTAAAAAACAGATTCAAGAAGAGAATGGAGAGTATGTTGTTTTTGCAGTTAAAAAGATGAACATCACAACATCAGATATGATAAAAATTATCTCACAAAAACTCAAAATAAATGCTGAAAGAATAACAGTTGCAGGGCAGAAAGATAAAAACGCTGTAACTTATCAGCTTGCATGCTGCTGGAAAGGTAAAGATATAAATAAAGAAAAAATAATCGAACTAAAAAATATTAAAACTAAAGATGGAAGAATAGAAGTGCTGAAAGTGTGGAATTCGGCCAATAGAATAAACGTCGGAGAGTTAGTTGGAAATAAGTTTAAAATAAGGTTAGAGAATGTTAGTGATATAAAACAGATAAATAAAATTCATGAAAGCAATAAAAGCATGATGTCTAATTATTTTTGGAAGCAGAGGTTCGGAATAAATCAGAAGAATATAGTGGTGGCAAAACACATACTTCTAAAGGAATATGAAGAAGCAATTATTGAAATGTTGACAGACAATAAAGAGGATAAGGAAATGATAAAAGAAATAGGAATAAAAAACTTCATAACGAATAAAAAAGATGTAAAAGAAGGGTATGAAAATATAATAAAAAAACAACTTATGAAGAGTGATCAAGTAGGCAAAACTGAATGTCTAAACACAATAAAAAAGATTCCTGCTTCGACTTTAAAGATGATAATCGAGTCTTACCAATCTTACTTGTTTAATCTTGAATTAAGCGAAAGAATAAAACGCAAAAAATTAAACATAGATCAAGATAAACGATGTGGGTTTAACAAATATGGTTTTGTGGACATTGACAGCAGAGGAAATGAAATACCATGCTTACCTTTGTTAGGTTATAATAGTAAATCAAATGAAATTATTGAAAATATTTTATGGGAAGAAGGTATAGAAATAGGTGATTTTAAGGTAAGAGATATTCCTGAAATAGGGTGTAAAGGAAGTTGGAGACCTGCTCTCGTCAATATTAAAAATTTAAAAATTCATGAACATAATAATGATTATACGTTGGAGTTTGAATTACCTAAAGGCGCGTATGCAACAGCGGCTTTAAGGGAATTAACTGACATTGAAAGAATCTGCTAATTGAGAAAATAAAAAGAGAATGATGAGATATGAATAGTGAGATCCCTAGATTGATCGAATATGGAATGATGTTCCTTGTTCTGTTCTTTACAGTGACGATGCTACTTATTTACTTAAAAAATAGAAAAAGAATACATGAAAGAAAGGAAAACAAATTCAAACCTAGCATCAGCGTAATTATTCCTGCCTACAATGAAGAAGAGACGATAGTAGATACTATCAAATCCGTCCTGAATTCTGATTATCCTAAAGAAAAGCTTGAAGTAATTGTGGTTAACGACGGTTCAAAGGATAAAACCGCAGAGAAAGTGAAAACAATCAAGGACAAAAGAGTGAAACTAATAAACAAAAAGAACACTGGAAAGGCTGACTCTCTTAATACAGGAATAAAAGAAGCAAAAGGAGAGATAATCATAACTTTGGATGCAGATTCTTACATAGAAAAAGATAGTATAAAGAAGATGCTGAAATACTTTGACGACGATGTTGCAGCAGTTACATCTGCAGTCAAAGTGAAGGAAAAGAAGAATATGACTTTTTTAGAAAAACTGCAAAGACTCGAATATTTATTTACAATATTCAATAGAAGATTATTTGCAATGATTCAGGGAGTATATGTTACTCCTGGTCCTTTCAGCGCATTCAGAAAGGAAATATTTGATGAGATAGAGGGATTCGATCCAAACAACATAATGGAGGATCAGGAAATTGCATTAAGAATACAAGCTGCAAACTACAGAATAGAAAGCTGCATGGATGCGGTTGTTTATACTGACGTACCCAGAGATTTTGGCTCTTTCATGAAGCAAAGAGAGAGATGGCATAGGGGAGGATTCAGGAATGTAATGAAATATGCTTACACAATAAATCCAAAATATGGAGATTTTGGTATTTTTGTGATGCTGTACAGCATACTCTCTATTGTACTTTTATTCGTTGTTTCAATCGCAGTTGCTGCTGTTATCTCAAAAGGAAGTATGTTTTTCCTTGAAAACCCACTTCTTTCAATAGAACCTATTCATATTCTATCATTGATTGTATTTATTTTGACCATTGCTTGGACTATAATAGCTTTGAAGGAAATGAAAACTATGAAAATAAAAAAGAGAGAAATAATCGCATACACAATTTTATACTGCTATCTCATTACTTTGTTCATGTTTATAGCAATATTTAAAGAATTAAAGGGAGAAAAACAGAAATGGTGAGAAAATAAACAAAATTGAATATAAAGAGAAATAAAAACAGAAGAAAATATTGAGAAAAAATGGTGATTTAATGGTGTTGAAAAAACTTGAAAGAAAAATCAGCTGGGATTTATATCTGACTGCATTTGTGATTTCATTAGTGATTTTTGGAGTTGGGATATGGGTTGGATTGCAAATAGAACAGGAAGTAAATTCGCAATTGATGCAGAGCATGCAGTCAACAAATAATAAAATGCTGTTGCTTAGTAATCTCCTGCTCCTTGAAAATGACTCTTCTTTCTGTAGATATATAGAAAAAGAAATGAGCGTATTCGATGATGAGACATATCAGATAGGAAAACAAATAGGGTTCATGGAAGAAAAAAGAGGAATAGATGAAGGTTTGAAAAAAACATACATGGAACTTGAATTCAGAGACTATTTATTGTCTAAAAAAATAAATGAAAAATGCAACTCGAAACAGAATATAATATTATATTTCGTGTCAAGTAGCAACTGTTCAATCTGCAAGGCGCAGGGAGAACAGATAAGCGCTGCAAAAGAAGAAACCAACACGAGAGTATACACTTTTGATATAGATATAGAATCTGAGCTTATTAGTTCGTTACTTCAAAAATACAACATATCTAGGACGCCGAGCATAATAATAAATAATGAAGTTTATGCAGGACACGAAGGGATTGTCACAACTGAAGAGATAAAATCGAAACTAGTGAGTTAAATGATATTGATAAGAGAAATTAAAACCAAGGGAAAAACCCTAGTTACTGTCTGTGACCAAAATGCATTGGGCAAGAAATACAAGGATGATGTATACTGCTTGGATCTGATAAGATATAGGAAATTTTATGAAGGAAAACCTTTGAATCAGTTGAAGAAAGAAGAAATTGAGCAGATGCTGAATAACGCGTCTTCTATAAGCGTGATAGGAGATGAATCCATCGAGTTCATCAAAAATCATGGATTTGATGTATCTAACAAAAAGATAATCGGCAGGGAAGAAAAAATCACACATATAAATATATACAAGATATAAAATGAAAAAAAGAGAGAAAGAAAGACATAATGCAAAATAAATCAACTATAATTAAATCTAATGGAATGTTATTTTGCTGCAGACACTATTTTTACAATGTCTCCATTATTAAGAACATGATCCTTTGAAATCCTCATCTTCTTTTTCGCATCTATTCCGTAAAGGAATGATTTTGCAAGATCTGTATGTATCTTTTCTGCAAGCTGTATCGCAGTTGTTCCTTTTTTGACCAGAATTGCATCTGGAAGTACATTTCCGAAATTGTCTGTGAATTTATGCTCATCACTTACGGGATAAACAACTATTAGGTTCAGAAGATTGAAAACTGCGTAGTCTAAAACCTGTTGTACACCTGTCCCGTTATTCTCTTTCATAACTTTCCTTATCTTTTCCAACGCTTCTTTTTGCTTGTCGTTTACATCCTTGATTATTTTAAAGTCGTTATCCCCTGGATGGTATTCAATTATGCCTGCCTTGGCAGCTTTTCTTAATGCAAGCTCTCCGTCTGCATAAGTTCCAAAGATTGGTTTGTCAGGAAACTTCTCCTTAAGCTTTTTTAGGTTCTCCTTTGCTCCAGGATAATCTATTTTATTGGCTGCTATTACAATTGGAAAGCATCTGTCTTTTATTGCAAATGCAAAATCATGTATTTCGCTTTCATTCCACAATATTCTTTCAGAAGACAAACCTAAATCTTGAATAATTTCTTCTATATCTTTTTTTGAGATGTTGAGACCTGTAAGTGTAGTTACAATAGCATCTAAGTTTCTGTTTTGTATCTTTGACCAGGAACGTTTGATTATTCCCTCTATCCAAAATCCTATCTCCTGTGTAAGGAATTCTACTTCGCTTACAGGGTCATTGAAGTCAGTGAAATTTCCTTCCAAGTCTGTCTTGCCGCTAACATCTATTATCTGGATCAAGGCATCTGCGTTCCTCACGGAATCAAGAAACTTATTTCCTAAACCTCTTCCTTCATGTGCACCCGGTACCAAGCCAGCGAGGTCGACTATATTTATTGGAACTTGCCTTTTTCCATCATTGCATACTGAATATTTTGGATTGCATTTTATTCCAAGTTGCTTATCTGGACAATCTACTGTTATCGTGGTTATACCTTTATTTGGTTCAATTGTAGTGAAAGGTCTTGGGGAAATCGGTACATCCACCATAGAAACTGCTGAGAAAAACGTTGATTTTCCTTTGCTTGGCGCTCCAGTTATTCCGATTAACATTAAATCACTATTATTTGATTGTAAAAACAATCTAAACTAATAAACAACACAACATAAATATGGCATAAAACAATATAACAACATAAATATGATAAATATAGTGAGAATATATAAAAATATAAACTTTCGTATACAAAATCTAATATATAAAAATGTAATATCATAAATTGTAAAAACAAAAGGTGGTTGTATGGATCTTGGATTTTCGATAATAATATTTTTGCTGCAGATATTCATAGGAATATTATTCTCTATACTTTCCATATATCTTGCGCTCAGGTTTTATGACAAAATGACAGAAGGAATTGACGAGATAAAGGAACTGAAGAAAGGAAACCTTGCTGTCGCCATTATACTGTCTTCATTGATATTGTCAATAGGTACTGTGATTAGCCAAGGAGTATCTCAATTCGATAATGTGCTTTTGAAAGGCGTTTCTCTGCCTTTATTCATAATTTCGTTCATACTTGCATTGTTCCAGATGGCTGTGACTATATTGATTGCAGTGATAGTTATATATGTAGCTATACGTGTTCTTGATGCAATGACAGTAGGAATAGATGAATTGCAGGAAATAAAAAGAGGCAATGTTGCTGTTGCCCTTGTTGTAGCAACTGTCGTATACTTGGTTGCTTTCGTGGTTTCTGGTGCACTTGGAGAAATGAATAATCTTTCGATATTCAGGCCAGAAATAGTTGCTGCATTTTTAGGAATGCAGTAAATAGATTTTTCTTATTTTATTTTTTTATTTTTAATGCATGGGTTGTTCTTTTCCGTTTGATTCTTGATTTTTCTATTTTACTTGATTTGTATCCTATCACTTGTATAGCTTATGATGAGGGCAGGTCCTTTTGTAATCATAGAATTCTGCGCTAATTTACATGAAGTAGTGTATTCTAAAGTGAAATTACCGGATGAAATGAATAGCGAATTATCCTGGCTGGTGATGTTGACTGGATCTAAGAAATAGACATTTATCTCTCTTATATTTCCCTGTCCAAGTATGCAAAGAGAATTTATAGTACTTGAAATGTCACTTCCATATTTTCTCATCATTATCTCTTGAAAATGCTGGTCTGCACTTGTTTTTGTCTTTGAAAACTGAAAAAGAAATAGAGACAAAGCAGATATGAAAATCAAAAATATAAACAGAAATTCTAAAGAGATCTGGCCTTTGGAATTAGATAAAAAAATAGATGATTTGCTAGAATCCATCTGCACAGAAGCACCTGTTAACCTAGAACGATCATTTGCAGGTTTGTGTTGCCAGATCGCAAACTGAATTTTCACCATATTTTAGGCAATCCTGATCTGAAGTGCATTGCATTGTCATGGATTCTATCTGTCCGAATGTTTTGTCAGATGTATTCTCTATAGAACCTGCTGCTTTCGTTGCTGATTCCCTCATCTTGGATGCAACCAAGAATACCACTCCAAGCAGTATTGCCAGTATAATTATTAATTCTATTGACAACTGGCCTTTCAATGATTTATTTGAGTTATATGTTCTTGCCATAAAATACATAACTAAATTATATTTATAAATCTAACTAAAACAACAAAAATAGAAAAAGATGAAATGTAAAACTAGAAAAATAATAAAATTCAGATGAAAATAATACCCTCTCTTTTTTACTTGAGCCTTATAGAATCAAGGTCCATTGGACATCTTGCTTCTATACCAAGCGTCCTGGATATCGTGGAAGCAAAATCCTCACACTTCTTCGGCTCTCCGTGGTCTGTTAGAATGAGTGATGGCTTTGGCTTCATGGATTTTATATAGTTTAGGAGCTGTCTTCTGTCGCTGTGGCCGCTGAAACCTTCTGCTGTTTCCACTCTTAGGTTTACCTTGATTGTTTCCAGCTTCCCATCCTCTCCTACTATCGCAACCTCTTTGTCTCCTTTTTGTATCTTCCTACCTAGCGAGTAGTTGGTGTTGAAACCTACAAATATAATTGCATTCTTTGGATCATTGGCAAGAGCCTTGAAATACTCTACTGAAGGACCCCCTGTCATCATACCTGACGGTGCAAGTATTACACATGGTCCTCCTTCAATTATTTCCTGCCTGTTTCCTTTTACAACTTCGAATATTGGTGACTCGAACGGACTCTTGCTGCTTAGAATCATTCTCTGCAGACTGTCTTTTAAGTAATCTGGATAGACTGTGTGTATTGCAGAAGCCTCAAGAATCATTCCATCTATGTAAACCTTGAAATTGGCTTTGTCAGGATTCTTTCTTGCAAAGTCCTCGAAAACTAACATAATGTCCTGAGACCTTCCAACTGAGAAGACAGGTATCAGCACCTTTCCGCCTTTTGCCAGCGTTTCCATAGTGATTTTGATAACCTTCTCCTCTGCCTCTGGCCTTGGGTGATGAAAATCGTCTCTTCCACCATAGGTGCTTTCTATAAGCAGGGTTTCAACTCTTGGAAACATGTTGACTGCAGGATTAAGAAGCCTGGTGTGGCTGTACTTCAAATCGCCTGTGTAAACAAAATTATGCAGGCCGTCGCTTATGTGCAGATGTACTATAGAACTTCCGAGGATGTGGCCTGAATTGTGTAGAGTGAGTTTTATCTCTGGGGTTATATCAGTAACCTCTCCGAAATCCCTTGGTATGCAATGCAAAAGCGCCTTTCTTACATCCTTTTCCTCGTAAAGTGGGGTTAATCCCTGCTTCTTCATGACCTTGATGTAATCGAATGTGAGTAAAGCCATTAGATCCCTGCTTGGTGGTGTGCAGTAAACAGGGCCTTCGTAGCCCATCGCAAAGAAGTATGGTATGAAACCACAGTGGTCTAGATGACTATGTGAAAGAACTATTGCATTAATCTCATCAAAAGGAATATTCAAGGTATTAACATATGGATAGAAATCCTTTGCTGTATCTGTGGCCTCAAATTTCAATCCAGCGTCTAAAATAACTTTATCATTGGATGTTTCAAGGAAAATGCAAGACCTTCCAACCTCTTTAAACCCACCTAATGCCGTCATTTTGACCCAAGAGGTTTTTTCTACATGGGAGAATATCCTTTTACCAGTCTTTAACAGAAATTTCTTTCTTGCTTCAGCCTCTTTCAGCAGTGATGTCCTTATGCTCTTGACCACTTCTGATGGAAGGGTTGGTGTTCTCAAAACCCTTGGTGCCCACCCTGTTGTCTTTATTATGTCCTTTAAAGTTGATCCTCCCTTGCCAATGACTAATCCTGGTTTATATGCCTCTATCCATACTTCATGAAATTCTGGACTGAAACGTATCTCATTTACACCTGCATCCTGCTGTATCATTTTTGATATTCTTTCCTTTGCTTCCTCAGGAGGAAGTAGTAGGTTAGATGTAGCCCTTACAATGACCTTTTTCTTTAGAGCATTCGCTATGTCTTTTATAGGATTATCGAAGGTATAAAATCGCTCTATATTGTCTATGTATAAAACAATGTCTGGACCCTCGAATTCTACTTTAGCTATTGAGCAGCCGGTTGGTATAAACGGCTCTATCTTTTTTATTAATTCTTGTAAAACACTTTCCATTTATCTCAACGTTTGATATTAATTATTTAAAAGTTAGCAAAAAACATAATTGAAAAATAAAATGTAAAACTTAAATGAAATAATTATTGAAAATTTAACGTCTTTATTTAGATACTCATTTCTTTTTCTTTTCTCTTGACTTCTCGAGTATTTTTTCAACCTCTTCTGGTTTGAACTTCTTTATTCCATCCTTTGTTATTGCCACTACGTCGATTCCACCACCTGAGGCGGTATCTCTTTTCTTAGCTGCATTTATTGCCCTGGCTACCATCGGAATCGCTTCCATTATAGATGTTTTTTCATAAATATCATCTAAAACAGCCTGTGCTGAAAACCAACCACTTCCACCATATGCAGTGTGATCTTTTACAGGTGTTATAGAACCTGACGGGTCAAGAGTGTACAGCTTTGGTGTTCCGTCTTTTTCCACTCCTCCCATAATGATTGCCACGTAAAAGGGCATGAACTTGTATTGGTATAGTAGGTTCTGAAGGAACGAAACTGCTGCGTCAACAGTTATTGGTCTTCCTTCCCTGATTCTGAAAAGTTTGAATTCTACTGAAAGAATTCTGTCCAGTGCTTCTAAATCTCCAGCCATTCCTGCTGCAGCGAATGCTATGTGTTTTTCAGGTGTTCTTACCTTCTCTATATCCTCTGATATTACAACCATTCCACCTGCAGTTACTCTCTTTTCTGCTGCAATGATTATTCCATCTGTACATACCACACCCACTGTGGTTGTGCCTGTTTTAACAGTAGTATCCAAAAAACCACCTTATAATTAGCATAAATAGAAAAAACAAAGTCGCCTATAGTATTATTAGAAAGGTAGTATATTTAAACTTAACGTTTGAACAAATATAGCCTTTTGAAAAAGTCCTCGGAAGACCTAATTTTTTTAATTTTACTAGAAAAATGCC
>Ga0315298_1005422_pt1 | contig 18126 bp, 12 predicted proteins | sample WHS_1_MG_FD_203077 | JGI IMG/M metagenome (GOLD analysis project Ga0315298, IMG submission 203077) | Extremophilic microbial mat communities from Washburn Hot Springs, YNP, Wyoming, USA - WHS_1_MG | ecosystem: Environmental > Aquatic > Thermal springs > Hot (42-90C) | place: USA: Wyoming...
TCTTCCTTTACTTCTGCAGTAACAACAGTAGGAATTACTTCTTCATGAAGGACATGAGCTAAAATTTGAGCTCGTTCAATTGCTCTTTCAATATCATCTTCATGAAGACTGTAGGAGACCTCTATTCCTAAAATTACCTGTTTTTGTGTTGATTTAATTTGTCCCTTTACAAGAATATCGAGATTTAATACGCTATCCCTTTGTTCTTCAGTAATTAAACCTTTTTCTTCAGCATCATCAAGGATTGGAATAATTTCTTCAAACTGGACAAGTTTGGAGCTTCTTAAAATTTTTCCAAAATAAGCATAATATCTCTCTCTTATTGTTCTTTCATAATCTTTCCCTTTGAATCTTCCAAATTCTCCTTTTAAGTAAGCCATGTCTTTCTTTAAAACCGCCACATCCTGCTTTAACACAGCTACATCCTGCTTTAAAATCTCAACATCTTTTTCAATTTTATCAACCCTTTTTAGAAGTTCCTCAAATTTTCTTGGAAGTTCAAGAAGTTCTGTAGTTAAAATAATTTTCCTTAACTCCTCAAGCCAATCTGGATGGCTCTTAAGGGCAATTAAAATATCTGCAAAAGTAAGCACAGGATATTCTTTCATTTCTTTTTCTATGTCTTTTTCAATGGTCGGCATATTTAATTATAACAAAATTTTTAAAAATTTAAATTATCTAACTTTAACTCCTTCATCAATATGTCTTATAAAAGGTGAAATAATAAGCTCAATTACTCTTCTTTTGCCAATGTTTATTTCTGTCAGAACACTCATTCCGGGTTTTATTTTATAAATTTTTCCTTGTTTTGTTCTTAATTCTGTTGAATTCAATTTTACATATACAGGATATCCATCAATTCCCAATTCTTTGTCTTCTATGCTAAAAGGACTTACTGTTTTGACTTCACCTTTAACTGTTCCATATTTCTGAAAATCATAAGTATCTACTTTAATAATGCTGTCTTGTCCTTCTTTAACAAATCCTATATCTTTATTTAATACAATGGCTTTTACTATCAAGGGAGTTTTTTCAGGAACTATACTAACAAGGGGTTGCCCTGGTGTTACAACTCCTCCCATAGTTTTTACAGCAAGTAAATGAACATATCCATTTACAGGTGAGGTAATAAATCTTTTACTTTCTTTAAATTTGATATTTGTAATTTCTGAAAAAAGTAAGCGTTCTTTTTCATAAGAGTTTGACATTTCTAAGAGGAGTTTTTCATTAAAGCCGCTTTTAAAGGCTTCTGTTTCATGTTTTAATCTTTCTAACCTTACTAAATTTTCTTTTATCTGGCTCATTTTTAGATTTATTTCTCTTTCCAAATTAACTTTTTCCTTTAATTTTTCCCTGTATCTGTTTTCAGGAATTGCTCCTATTTCAGAAAGGGCTTTATATCTGTTTTCTTCCTCTGAAACCAATGACAAGATACTGTTTAAGTTGTTAAGCTCCTCTTTTACTGAATCTATTACTGTTTGAACTTCTTCAATTTCTTTTTGTTTTTGTCTCAAAGTTTGTGAGTAATAATCTTTTTGAGACTTATAAATAGCAGACTGCACAACCGAATTTTCATAATCTTGAGAAGGTTTAAATTTTTTCCCTGCTATTAAAGACTGCACTCTCTGCTTTGTAAGAGAGTGAAAATCCAATAATTTTTCTTTTTCTTTAATATCGGCTATTTCTACTGTAGGATCAATTTCAATTAGAATATCCCCTTCCTTAACAAAATCTCCTTCCTTTACATTTATTCTTTTTATTACCCCTGTTTCAAGAGTTTGTAGAACTTTCACATCTCCATCAGGAATAACTTTACCTCTTGCAGACACAACAACATCAACTTTAAGAATATATAAACTCAATAATGTTATAATTATGAACAAAAGAAGACTCCACAGTATCAATCTTCCAAAAGGATGAACAGGTTTTTCCTCAATCTCTGCTAATATTGGTTTAAATTCATGAGAGTCATTCATGGTAACTCCTGCTGTTTATACAAATAAGCATAAAATGTTTTATTTTTTATTAAAGTATCATGTGTTCCCATTTCAACTAATCTTCCTTTGTCAATTACCAAAACGAAGTCGCATTCCCTCATAAAGGATAATCTATGAGAAATAAACAAAATAGTTAATTTCTCTTTTAATTTTCTGACTGTTTCATGTATCACTTTTTCAGATTCATAATCTAGGGCGCTTGTTGCTTCATCTAAAATTAAAATTCTTGGATTTGTAATTAATGCTCTTGCAATTGCAATTCTTTGTTTTTGACCTCCAGAAAGAGACTCACCTCTTTCTTCAATTACAGTATCATATCCCAGAGGCATTTCAGAGATAAATTCATGAGCATCTGCAAGTTTGGCTGTATTTATAATCTCTTCCATTGTAGCTTGAGGTTTTGCTATTGCTATATTTTCTTTAACTGTTCCACTAAAAAGAAAATTCTCTTGTAAAACGATCCCTATTCTACTTCTTAAAAAAAGCGGGTCAATCTGTTTAATATCAACTCCATCTATTAATATACTTCCTTCATTTGGTAAATATAATCTTTGAATTAATTTTCCAATAGTGCTTTTTCCTGACCCGCTCCTTCCAGCAATCCCAACAAGCATCCCTGGTTGTATCTTAAAACTTATATTTTTTAAAACCTCTGGTAAATCAATAGAGTACCTAAAACTCACATTTTTAAAAACAATTTCTCCTTTAATATCAACTGGTTTTATAGCTGTCCCAGAAATTTCCGCAGGAGTATTTATAATGTCTCCAAGTCTTTCAAGAGACAGTTTTGCTTGTTGAAAGTCCTGCCACATATGAACAAGTCTTAAAATTGGCATGGTTAATTGTGAAGCAAACATCTGAAAAGCAACAAGTTGACCTATTGTAAGTTTATTTTCAAATACCTGACTAACACCGAGGTAAATAACTACAAGAATCATGAGCTTTTGCAAAGTTTGAGAAACACTAAAAACCACATTTGCAAAATTTGAAAGTTTAAATGAGGAAAAAATATATTGCCCAAGATAATCTTCCCAGTTTTTCATCATTTTACCTTCAACTGCTGATGATTTTACAGTTTGAATTCCAGTAATTGATTCAACTAAAAAAGCATGCATATGTGCACCTTTTTGAAACCTATCATCAAGTCTTTGTTTAATGGATGGAGTCGCAAAATATGAAATTAAAGCCACAATCCCAATAAAAATTAGCACAATAATTGTCAAAATAATGCTATAAATTAACATTATTGCAATAAAAACAACTGAGAAAACTGTATCAAGCGAAAGAGTGAGAGAAATGCTTGTCATGAATTGTCTTAAATTTTCAAGTTCTCTTACTCTGGAAATAATATTCCCTACCTTTCTTGTTTCAAAATACCTGAAAGGTAGAGAAAGCAAATGTCTGTAAACTTTTGCCCCAAGTCCTGCATCAATTTTATTCGCAGTATGATAAAGCAAATAATTTCTCATAAGATTAAGAAAGCCGTCAAAAAGAATAACAATTAAAAAGGCTAAACCTATTACTTGAAGAGTTGAAACTGCATAATGGGGTAAAACTTTATCAATAATGATCTGAATAAAAAGAGGTGTAACAAGAGCAAAAATTTGAATAAATAAAGATGCTAAAATTGCTTCAGAGAAAACAGTTTTATATTTAAAAAATTCATTAAAAAGCCACTTAAAATTTAGGAAAATATCTGTTTGTTTCAATTTAGGATAAAGAACTATAGCTTCATAATCCCATATATTGAGAAATTCTTCCAGTTTTACTTGAGCAGGCTTTTTGTTAACACAGTCAAAATAAAGAGTTTTATCTTCTTTTACTCCCAATAATACACTATATATGCTATTGTTTAAGACTGCTATCATTGGAAATGGATATTTCTGGATTTCCTGAAAGGATTTGAATTTTTTATATCTTGCTTTAAAACCGTGATCTTTTAGAATTCTTAAAACTTCAGGGATAGAAGGTTCTTCTTCAATAAAGTATCTTTTTCTTACACTTTCAATATCTATGGGAACTCCATAAAATTTAGAAATAATCTCAATGCCTATAAGTGCAGTATTCTCCATAAGTACTTAATTCTTCGTTTATTTCAATTTCAAGCTTTTTTTCTAAGTTGGCAAGAGAATTTTCAGTGACTTTCATATCTCTTTGAATTGAAGCAATATCCTTTTTTGTTTCTAAAATTTCTAATTTGCTTTTTTCTCCAAGAGTATAAGCTTTTTCAGTAATATCAAAAATTTTTTTGTAATAATTAATAAGATTTTCATATCTTTTTAAAGCATTTTTAAGCTCTGTATAACTTAAATAAAAACTTTCAATTTCTCTGCTTTTTTCCTGTTTTAATTGCTTTATCCTTTCTTCCTGTTTTTTTAATTCAAGAAAAGATTTTTCTTTTTCCCAATATAAGCGACCTCCATCAAAAATTGGCATAGTAAGGAAAATTCCGGCAGTAAAAGCTGTTTTTTGAAGATTATCAAGTGATTCCCTAAAATTATAATAACTACTACCATAAAGGTCATATCTTGTATAAAGAACAACATCGGGCAAAAAATTTCGCTTTGCTATCTTTAACCTTTCTTCCAGAGCTTCTTTTTGCTTTAATTGAGCTTTAAATTCCGGAAAAGTTTCTATATCTGGTTCAGTAAAATTAAAATCCTCTTTCAAATTAATCTCTTGAAAACTATCTTCAATACTGAATTTTCTACCTGTTAACTCAGAAATTCTTAAAAGTGCTATACTAAACTGTCTCTTTAATTCGGTTTGTTCCTTAAGCATAGCCTCAATCTCAGCTTCTGTTTTTAAAAGCTCTTCATAAGAAATCTCCCCTTTTTCATACATTGATTTCTTTAAATTATGGACTTCTTTTAACTGATTAAGAACTGTATTGCTATATTTAAGTTTGATATTCGCTTCTATTAAAGCAGAATAGGCATCTATCACATCCTTAATTAATTTTTTTAATTCAGTTTGGCAATCATAAATTGAGTAATGCTTTAATGTTTTGTAATATTTAATTTCTGGAAGCTTTTTGTACCAGTTTGATAAATAATACTCTCCAGATAAATAGATTGCTGTTCTCCACTCATCAGGCTGTCCGCCTATAACCTGCCCTCCTGCTGTTATAAAACCTGTTGTTTTGGTTAAGTTTTCAAACTTTTCAGCTCTACTGCCAACTGAAATCTGCGGTAAAATGTTTGCGCAGGATTGTTTATAACTTAAAGAAGAAATTCCAATATCATAAAATTTAGCTTTTACAACTGGAGAATTTTCAATTGCAAATCTTAGAATTTTTTCGTAATTAAATGTTTCTGCAAAGCAGAGGGATTTTAAAAATAGCATAAATAAAATGTTGACATATAAAATCTTAACATAAGATCTCACCAATTACATCCTCTGCCTTTTTAATAAATTTTTGGTTTTTATCTTTAAATTCTCTAACTTTATCAGTGTAAAAATTTAAATTTTTCAAAAAAAGTTCAAACTCTTCCTGAATTTGCTTATCGTTGTTTATATTTGCCCATGCTCCAAGCTTATGGGAAGATACAGATTCAGAAATTAAAAACTGATTTACAGTAAGTGGTAAATTAAACACAGGTTTACCAGAAATTAAGAAATCAATTACACTATTCGTGGTTCCATTAAGTATGGAAAACTCCAAAGAGTTAACAATATCCCTTATATTTACTAATTTATTTGAAATCACTATTGTTCCGTCAATAAAAGACTCCTTTACTCCCTCTATAACAATTAAGCTCTTTATATTATTACTCTTCAACATATTAACTATTGCGGAAATGTTTCTGTGAGGTTTTAAATAGGCAAAACATCTGTATTTATTTGGTATGGAATAAAATTTTTCCTCAATCTCAGGAGGTTGAAACAATATATAATTTGGATTTTCTCTATATTTAACATAAGGGTCAAACTCAGAAAGGGTTTTTAGGAATCTAAATGTATCTGATAGATAAAAAATTTGGGAAATTCTATTCAATATAGGAAGTTTTGCCATTTCACATGCCTTGTTAATGGAACTAAGTATTTTATCCTCAAGCTCTTTCAATTTATTGTTTTCTGGGCTTTCTTTAAGCACTGAAGGTAATGGAGATAAATCAGGTGGAATAAGATAACCCTCATTTATTATTACTTTTTTAAATGAAAATTTTTGTGAAGTAATGAGTGCAAAGGGGCTGAAATCAAATATTACAATATCTGGATCAATAAGGGTAAAATAATTCTTCCAAAGGCTTATATATGTGTAAATGATTTCAGGGCTATAAAACCCTAAGTTATAAAGAATCTGAGAAAAATTTATTGGATTTTTTATGTATTTATTTAAATCCTTTTTTATAACAGGACACTGAAGGCAAATTAAATTTTCATTACCTAAATAACGATGTACCTTATCTGGTTTTTTAACCACAAAAACAAGCTCATGCCCCATTTGTTTTAATTTTTTAATTATCTCTAAATGCGGCAGGATATGCCCTAACCCAGCACCAAATTCCCATACAAAACAAATTTTCGCCATTTTAAAAAATGGCTCCTCCTGAATTAACCCATGATTTACTCCAACTTTGAGATAAAAGCATTGTAAAATTCTGATTATTTAATAAGTTGTTGTATTTTTCCATATAACTCATTCCATCATCATTATTAAAATCAATCATGGCGTTTACAATATTTTCAATATCCCATCTTGAAATGTAGTATCCGTCTTTTACTTCTATCTTTTCAATTCCAGAGTTTTCATCTTTAAACTGGTCTAATACTTTTACAAAATCATTATTGCTATAGCCTACAATTAAATCATTTTTATCCTTGAAAAATAAAATGTTTTCCTTGTCTGTTTTAAATTTTAAAACATCTTCGCTGGAAATACTTTCATTTTCTCTGTCTTCAACAATATCCTGTCCATCGCCTGGATTAAAAATGTAAAGGTCGCTTCCTGAACCACCATTTAAATAATCATTTCCTTTTTTACCAATCAAAATACCTGATTTTTCAGTTCCATAAAGAATATCATCTCCATCCGTTCCTTTAATTGCAAACATGCTTTCAATGATTTCGCTGCCATTAACAACTGTGCCATCTTTAAATTCAAGGGTAATTTTTTCAGTTAAATTATAAACTTCGTTCCAGTTTAAAGCCCCATAATCATATATATAAAAACCGTAATCATTGGAACCATCGGTCTGCATAAAATCCCATAATTTAATAAGAACACCTTCTTCAGTATTATTCAATCCTACAAATATGCCTTCATCCTTAATCTGATAATTAATATCATCTTTAGAAATACCCTCACCAAAACTAATTTTTAAAGAAAAATTATCCCAAATTGAAGGAACAACTGTGTCAATCCCGTTACCTTTATTAAATTCAATGTTTTTCTCTCCATTACCATAAAGATAAATATAGTCATTACCTTTGCCTCCAGCAATCAGAGAATTTCCATCTTCAACTGATATATAATCATCTCCATCACCTGCATTAATAAAATTATTACCACTCTTTCCATAAATATAGTCATTTCCACCATATCCATAAATCACTTCATCAAGATAGCTACCATTTATTTCATCATCTCCATCTGATCCCTTAAGCAATTTAATATCTTCAAGATTGTTTACATCATCTTTAGTAAGAATTGTACCGTCAGAAAATTTAAATTTATCAATTTTTGGAGAGTTTTCCCCTGAAAACCAGCTAAAAATCCTTATTCTGTCAGAACTATTCTTTATCTCAACAATTAAATCTTCCCCATCTCTTATAAACAAAACATCATCTTTTGTAATTCCTTCACCAAATTTTATTATGTCTGTTTTGTTAACATCATCATACCAATACTCAGAAATTTCATCCTGTCCATCTCCTCTATTAAAGATGTAGGTATCACTACCTGATCCACCTTCCAAATAGTCATTACCAAGACCTCCAATTAAAGTATCATTACCATCATTTCCATATAAGTAATCATTACCTTCATAGCCGATTAATGTGTCATTACCTGAAGTGCCTGCTAAAGAATCATCTTCCTGAGTACCAATTACTTTAAATCCATTGTATTCTATTTCCTTTGAAGTAAGTTTTGTTCTATCAGAAAAAACGATTTCATCTATTTTGTGATTAACTGGATAATAATACCACCACCAGTTACCATCCCATATTTTAAAATAATCCTTAATTCTGATTGAATCGTTGCTATTTTGGAGCTTTATTATTAAATCGTTATTTTTTTTAATAAAATCAAGTTCATCTTTAGTAATTCCATCTCCAAAAACCAATTTTGCTTTTTCTGTGAATATCCATGAACCCCATTCTGTCCGATATTTATCAGTCTTATTTATATAAATGGTATCATTACCATCCCCTTTATTGAAAATATATGTATCGTTGCCACTGCCACCCTCTAAATAATCATCACCTGAACTGCCAATTAAGTTATCATCTCCACTTCCTCCATAAATATTGTCATCTCCATCTCCACCATAGATTACATCGTTGCCATCTCCTCCATGAATTGTGTCATTTCCGGCTAATCCAATAATAGCATCATCTCCTTCAGTTCCGTAAAGAACATCATCTTTATCAGTTCCCTTTATTGTAAAAAAGTCAATTATGCTATCAATTTCTTCTTTTGTAAGTATTGAGCCATCTATAAACTCAATCTTTCCAATTTTTGAATCTTCTGAATAAAACCAATTTTCAAGTGTTATACTGTCATCGCTATTTTTAATCCTTATTACAAGGGCATTACCATTTCTTGAAAATTCAAGGTCTTCCTTTGTAATTCCTTCTCCAAATTTCAATGTATCAAGATTATCACCATAAATGATATCTTGACCATCTCCTATGTTAAAAATATAGGTATCACTACCTTGACCACCAACTAAACCATCGTTTCCAGTTCCGCCAATTAATGTATCATTACCTTCATCTCCGTAAAGACTGTCATCTCCATCATAACCATAAATCACATCATTTTTATTGGAACCATTAAGATAGTTATTGTATTCGTTGCCATAAACTTTATATCCTGAATTTTCAATCTCTTCTTTTGTAAGCATTGAACCATCAGAAAATTTAAAAATATCTATTTTGTAATCAACACTGACTGACTGCCACCATTCTGATTGAATAAACCAATCTTCTATTCTTAATGAATCATCTGTACCTTTGATTTTTAATAAAAGGTCATTACCATCTTTAACAAAATCCAGGTCTTCTTTTGTAATTCCCTCTCCAAATAAAACTGTGTTAATTTCGTTATTATTGTCTTTTTTCTCATAAATTGTATCCTGTCCATCTCCTTTGTTAAAGATGTAACTATCACTACCAGGACCACCAACTAAAATATCATTACCAGTTCCACCAATTAAAGTATCGTCACCAGCATAGCCTGTTAAATAATCATCTCCAGAATATCCATATATTGTATCTTTATAATCTGAACCTGTAAGTTTATCATGCTCATCAGTTCCGTAAATTTTATATCCTATTGCATCAATATCAGACTTTTTAAGAATTGTTCCGTCGTCAAAAAATTTTAATTGAAACTTGCTATATTTATCTTGTTCAAACCAGTATTTTATCCTTAATGAATCATCAGAATTTTTAATTTTTATAATAAGGTCTCCATTAACCCATTCTGAGTCTTTTATAAATTCAATGTCCTTTAATGTAATATTTTCACCAAAGATTATAGTATTTATTTCTTCTTTATCGGCAGGGTCATAAATTGTATCCTGCCCATCCCCTCTGTTAAATACATAGGTATCGCTACCGTTCCCACCTTCCATATAGTCATTACCAGCTCCACCTATTAAAATATCATCTCCATCATACCCATAAATCCTATCATTACCTGAATCCCCAACAATTATATCATTCTGATTTGTCCCATATAGCCAGTCATTCCCTGATGTTCCTGAAATTCCTATATTAAATAAAAAACCTATATAAGGACTGGTTAAAGCTTCTAAATTCTTATTAAAATCAGTATAAAGCTCAACTATAAACTGTGGCTCTAAAAGATTTGTCTCTTTTAAAACCATCATTGATATAAAAGCAAGGTTTATCTGATTTAAATCCTGAGAGCTTATCATTTGCTTTATCTGAGATTCAAAGGGTGCGATCTTAAAATCTTCATCAATCGTTATTTTATCAGTAAAAAAATCATAATAGGCTGGCAAAACATCCTCTAACAACCCAGCATCAACAACAAATCTTGTAAACAATCCCTGAAACATCGTATTCCATGCTTCAAGGAAATACTGACCTGAGCGGTGTCTCACTGTATCAGCAACTTCCTCTGGTGTCATACCAACAAACTTCTGCAATGCTCCTACCTGCTCATAGCTTAAAGTTATCCCTCCATCAAAATGTAACAGTCTATGCTCTCTGTCATTTCCACCACCAATTGCCCATGAAACTCCAATCTCTTTATCTGTTATGTTTTCAACCCCTGCCCATCTAAAAATAATCTTTTCAAATTTTTCTTTAAGTTTTGTAAGATCTGTCTCAGCTACTGCATCCTTTACCATCTGTAAAAGAGTATTATCCAGACTCATTGCAATTGGTAAATCTGGCATAAATCCATAACCCCTAACCCAAGGAAGTCCTACTATCTCTAAATTTAACTCAACTTCACGATTGTAATAACTATAAAGCCTGTCAAGCTCAAAATTAACATTCCCTGCCTGTGTCTCCCTCCCATCCTCAAATTCAACACTTCCTACCTCTGTTATTGTGTTCCCTTCCTGATTTATGTTGGTTTGTGTAGTATTAAGATTTATTGATTTTATTCCTACATCACTTAAGCTTAATAGCTCCCCTTCATCTGTCCTCCCATCTCCATTCCTGTCCTGCCAAAGCTTCAAATTTTTAAACACATCATCAAAGGCATCAATCCTGCCGTCTCTATTTGTGTCATAAAGGGATAGTGCCTGAAAGCCGCTTTCTTTGGAATTACCAAACATCTCAGATATATCATTTATTCTGTTATCATTATTTCTATCCCAAACCAAAAACGCATCCCCTCCACTTATCCATCCAGTCTTATTTGCAAATCCTGAGCCTGTAAGGTCAAACATTGCGTTTGATTTGTTTATATTAACAAGCTTTATACCATCCCCATCAAGGTCAATCACAAGTGGATCAATACGTCGTGAGCCTTCATGAACATTACGCCGAACTTTGTTAGCGTAATCACTTTCTCTTGATCTAAAACTTTTATTTTTTATTGGAGATATATCGTATCCTCCAAATTCGCTTAAATACTCTCTAATATCGGTCCCGAAAGCATCTTTAGTATTTTTTAATTTCCCTTCAAGAAATTTCTTTAAGGCTCCTACTCCCTTTAAATGCGCCGCCGCTATTAAACCTGACTCAGTTATTTCAATCCCATCTACAGTTTGCCCTACATATTTATCCAGCCCCAACCTTTGAATCCTTTTCCATAACAACGCAAACCATTCATCAGCAACCATATTTTGAATTTCTTTAGCTTTTTCAGGATTGTTAGGATTCAAAAAATCATCTTTGCTATAAATCCCGTTTTTCCCTGTCCATTCACCTATCCAATCATTCTTTTTTGTTAAATCCCCTTTATAATACCCAAGATCCTGTAATGCCGCTTCGCCAAATTGGTATAAGCCAATGTATCCATATTTGTTCTCTATAGTAGGATCCCCTGAAGATTCTCTGAATGCAATAGCATCTCTAAATTGTTCGTAATTGCCTTTGCTGTTCATGGCTTCCCACTTCCTTTCTCAATTAAATAAAAATTTAAGAAGCTTGATATCTTAATTAAATAAAAATTTAAGAAGCAATTTGATATTTTCATCAGAACTTCCTAACCAATATTCCTCACTTTTTATTGTTTCTAGCGGTGTTCTTCCCTCTTTTCTAATTATAAGTCTTCCAAAACAATTATCACTTGCAGGTTCATACAATACTTGATAAAAATGGGTATTACAATGATGTATCTTGCAAGTATTCATATAAATAAATATTCTATTGTTTACCTTTAAAACTTTTGGTCCAGATGTATTTATATCAATTTTCTTAATCCACTTAGTATCTATAAATTGAGGTACATCCTTAAGCAGAAAAAAATAACACTGTGAAAGACCATCCTTTTTGTCTCTAAGATTATTAAAGAATTCTAACCCTAAAGGTCTTTTACAATACTTTAGAAAATTTGTAGGACATAAAATTTCTGGCTTTTTTAAAAAGTTTATTATTTTTAAAATAATTTTCAATTTTTCATCCTCGTTTCCATAGTATTTATCTCTAATCCAATATAAGAGTTGGTCATTATTAATGTCATAAATATAAAGAGTACCATCTGCTAAATAATAGTTTTTATTTATTTTTACTAAAATATATGATGAAGTACCACAAGTATCAGATTCTAAGCAATAAGTGTAGGGATGCTTAAAGGTTTTTTCCATCGGATAATTCTTAGATAATTCCTTTATCTTATTTAAGATTTTATATCTTACTTTCTCAAAAATTTGTCGTTTAATGTTTTCATCCTTCACTATATACTTTTCTTTAAATTCAACCAATGCTCTTATATAATCAAAATCAGGAAAACCATTTTTTAATTTTTCCTCAATAGATAACCCTTTTAACTTCTCATACCACCATTCTTTTTCAAGAGATGTTTCACTATATCCCTGCTTCGGCAAAACAAACAATATAAAAACTAACAAAATCCAGAAAATTTTAAGCCTTCTCATATGTATCCCCCTTTTTGAAAATTTTAATTAAAAGCAAATATCAGGTCAAGTAGTTTTGAACCTACCTTTAAACTCAGCAACTCCCCTTCATCTGTCCTCCCATCTCCATTCCTGTCCTGCCAAAGCTTTAAATTCTTAAACACATCATCAAAGGCATCAATCCTGCCGTCTCTGTTTGTGTCATAAAGAGAGAGGGCCTGAAAGCCAGATTGTGTTGCACTCCCAAACATCTCAGATATATCATTTATTCTGTTATCATTATTCCTATCCCAAACAAGGAAAGCATCCCCACTGCTTATCCATCCAGTTTTATTTGCAAATCCAGAGCCTGTAAGGTCAAACATAGCATTTGAACGATTTATATTAACAAGCTTTATCCCATCTCCATCAAGGTCAATCACAAGTGGATCAATCCGTCGTGAGCCTTCCCTAACTTTATTCCGGGTTGTCTCCGCATAAGCAGGAGCCACTAAGAAATTTTTGAAAAAGTCCCACACCGAAGATTGCTTTTGACTTTGATCAAACCCTTTAAATTTGTAAATTTTAAAGGGATATTTAGTCCAAGAGAAGCCAGATAGGCTTTCTACTCCAGGTATCCTATTTCCAAAGTAATCTGAGTATGCGTCAGATGTTTGCCTACCATAAAACTTCCCTGCACCTTTTGTTGTGTCATACCATTCAACTACACCCACATGAAATGGTCTTCCATTCTTATAAAAAACAACAATATCTCCTACCTGGGCATTTTCCGGTGAAATCTCATAAAATAACGAACTTTTTGTAATTCCCTCAGAACTTAACCGGGGGACATTAGTATACCCTAATTCCCAAAGTGCTCGCGTTACTAATCCAGAACAATCATACTCCGGTATACCATTTTTGTTCCAATCTTCACCTATTCTGCCCCACTTATACTCACTTTTTGCCCCCAGCTTTTTAGCCATTTCTAATAAATCTGCTCCTGTTGGCATTTCTTAACCTCCTATTTAATCTTTTCAAGTGCCTTTATCACTGTTAAAATTTCTTTTTTTATTCTATTTGTAGTTGGGACTCTAATTACTTCACACACATACTTCTCAAAATTTTCAGGAGTTACTTTTAAATAAACTGTTTCGTACTGCTTAATTACTGCACATGGTGGAACAGGTAAATCATAAAGCTCATCACGTTCTGCATGAACAAATAACCTCCATCCTTTACTTGTTCTTACAAAATAATAATTGACTAAGCTTTGATCTTTTTTAAAACAAAAGCCTGCTTTACATCCTTTTAATGAATCTCCCAAAATATACGGATCAAATATACCAATTCTATTATACAAAACCTTAACCTTTTTTAGCTCTAATTTAAATTTTTGAGTATATATTGTTTCTGTACCCAAAATTTTATAATTTTTATATACAAGAGGTATGGCACTAATACATTGATCTGAAAAAATCTCTTCTTTTATAAGCTTACATGCAGTAATATCTTCTATCTTTTTGGGGTTAGAACAATCGGTAGGCACACTCAAAATATATTTATGATCAAAATCATTTTCCCTTATAATTGCATTCCATACTATATTATCAAGAATATCTTTGCTTGGTTCTTTCTTACAATACTCATAGCCTAAATCATGTAATAATTTTATAATTTCTTCCGGGGTATACTCCTTCTCCTCACCAAACCCATAAACAGGTAAAACAAACAATACAAAAACTAACAAAAACCAAAACTTCTTAAGCCTTCTCATATCTATCCCCTCTTTTTTAAAAAATTTTAATTACTCATCACAATTGGTAAATCTGGCATAAATCCATAACCCCTAACCCAAGGAAGTCCTACTATCTCTAAATTTAACTCAACTTCACGATTGTAATAACTATAAAGCCTGTCAAGCTCAAAATTAACATTCCCTGCCTGTGTCTCCCTCCCATCCTCAAATTCAACACTTCCTACCTCTGTTATTGTGTTCCCTTCCTGATTTATGTTGGTTTGTGTAGTATTAAGATTTATTGATTTTATTCCTACATCACTTAAGCTTAATAGCTCCCCTTCATCTGTCCTCCCATCTCCATTCCTGTCCTGCCAAAGCTTCAAATTTTTAAACACATCATCAAAGGCATCAATCCTGCCGTCTCTATTTGTGTCATAAAGGGATAGTGCCTGAAAGCCGCTTTCTTTGGAATTACCAAACATCTCAGATATATCATTTATTCTGTTATCATTATTTCTATCCCAAACCAAAAACGCATCCCCTCCACTTATCCATCCAGTCTTATTTGCAAATCCTGAGCCTGTAAGGTCAAACATTGCGTTTGATTTGTTTATATTAACAAGCTTTATACCATCCCCATCAAGGTCAATCACAAGTGGATCAATACGTCGTGAGCCTTCATGAACATTACGCCGAACTTTGTTAGCGTAATCACTTTCTCTTGATCTAAAACTTTTATTTTTTATTGGAGATATATCGTATCCTCCAAATTCGCTTAAATACTCTCTAATATCGGTCCCGAAAGCATCTTTAGTATTTTTTAATTTCCCTTCAAGAAATTTCTTTAAGGCTCCTACTCCCTTTAAATGCGCCGCCGCTATTAAACCTGACTCAGTTATTTCAATCCCATCTACAGTTTGCCCTACATATTTATCCAGCCCCAACCTTTGAATCCTTTTCCATAACAACGCAAACCATTCATCAGCAACCATATTTTGAATTTCTTTAGCTTTTTCAGGATTGTTAGGATTCAAAAAATCATCTTTGCTATAAATCCCGTTTTTCCCTGTCCATTCACCTATCCAATCATTCTTTTTTGTTAAATCCCCTTTATAATACCCAAGATCCTGTAATGCCGCTTCGCCAAATTGGTATAAGCCAATGTATCCATATTTGTTCTCTATAGTAGGATCCCCTGAAGATTCTCTGAATGCAATAGCATCTCTAAATTGTTCGTAATTGCCTTTGCTGTTCATGGCTTCCTACCTCCTGTAAGTTTTTGAACAGTCTCATCTACTAAACAAGGAGGTAGCATTATGAGTCATTATGTAGGTGTTGACATATCTAAGGATAATTTCCATTTCTGTATCCTTACAGAAGACAGCAAAATCCTTTCCTCTGGTGAATTTCCCATGTCCTTTCAGGGCTTCTCTGAATTCTTTAACCTTCTTAAATCCCTCACTGACACAATCGTTGTTATGGAATCTTCTGGTAGATTCCACATACCCCTTTACTGCTTTCTTGTTGAAAAAAGTATCCAAACCTTCATACTTAACCCCAAGATCATCCACAGATTCTTTGAGTTTATCTCTGCTAACAACCCCTCTAAACAGGATAAAAAAGATGCTAAAATACTGGCTGTCTTTGCCCTTAATAACCCTCAAATGCTTAAATCCTACCCTGAAGACCCTGAGCTTCGTAGCCTTGCTCGCCTCATTCAAAAACTTAAAACCGAACTTGCTGAAGCTAAAACTCAAATCAAATACTGCCTTACTGTGCTTTTCCCTGAAGCTGAAAGATTCTTTAACATCTACTCTCATTCTTTTCTGCATATACTGCACAAATATCCCTCTGCTAAAGCTCTCAAAAAAGCTAAGCCTGAATGGCTCTCTGAAATTATCAAAAACTCTATCAGCAGAGGTAAACCAGCTTCTTTTACACCACAGGAAGTCATCCAGACTGCTAAAAACTCCATCGGCGTTGATAACCCTTATCTTTCTGAAACTCTCATCTTCTACATTGACAAACTCTTTTTCCTTGAGCCAAGAATAAATAAGCTTGAAGAAATACTTATGGACAAAATAGATAAAGACCAGCAGGAACAAATGAAACTGATTTCCTCCATAAAAGGTATCTCTCAGAGACTTGCAGGGCTTTTTTTGGCTGAAATTAAAGATATAAGAAACTTCCCCAATGCAAAAAAGCTTATAAAGTATGCAGGCACAGACCCAGTTGTGAAACAGTCTGGTAAGTATAAACTTAGAATGAGTATATCCAAACAGGGATCGAGCTTTCTCAGAAACATTCTCTTTTAGATGGCAGCAGGTGTGGTGAGAGATTTTGGTAGTTATAAAAAGGCAATGATAGCAGTGGTAAATAAACTTATAAGAGTCATCCATGCTCTTTGTATAAAAAGAACTTTCTTTGTACATAGTTTTTCTAAATCTATTCTGCCTCTGGAGGTCTCTCATGTTTAACACCTATTTCCTGATAGTTGACTCCTTGATATAAGCATTTATAAATTTTCTTATTTGCCGTAAAAACTCTTCAATATCACCAAGATTATTATTAACAATCTGAAATAACTCCAAAGGAGTAATTTCACTATAAAAATGGACCATTCTGTTACGGTAGCCTGCCATCATAAATAGTTTCTCTGAAAGTCCAGTTGTGACAATTCCTCTATTTCCCAGTTCCTTTGCAATTTTCTTATATTCAAGCTCTTTAAAACCATAGGTTTTTGTGAGAATGTGTCTACCAATGTCAAATACTGCCTCCAGAGCTCGTCTTAAATAACTCTCTACATAAGCAGGATTTCTTTTATCAGATAAAAACTCTTCCTGAGATATGCCATGAAAAGTTCTCATTTCATTGAGGCATTCCTCTATAAAGCCAATTAAATCAGCTATCCGCTTTATATTCAAACTGGAAATAACCATTCTCTATTGCCTCTAAGATATCTTTTATAAATTCCTTCTGCTTAAAAGCTAAATCAGCAGCCTTTTTCATGATAAGCTCTTCATATTCATCAGCAAACTCTTCATTCTTTGCATATATTCGTATTCCCTTGATAATCTCATACTGAAAAAGTGAGTCCTGCTCGTGCATAAATACAAGGTCTATCTCAAAGGGCTCAAAGAGAATTGCAAAATCCCTGTAAAGCTCTCCATAGGTCAAAATCGTAGCAGGAGGAATTTCTTCAAAATAAACAGCAATGTCAAGGTCTGAATAAGGCTCAACAGATACATCTTCTCCATCAATATACTTTTTGCCAGCCTCAGCCTGAGAACCAAAAAGATATATCATGGAAATTTTATATTTTTCAGCTATTTCACTAAGCGAAAGCATATAATTATGATACCATAATATCACTTTTGAAATGGATTGAGATGTGTTAAGGATTTAAAATATTATAGACAATGGCAGGTAACAGTTTACTGATAAAACAAGTTTCCGAAGACAATTTGAGGAAATAACATTTTTCGGATAAAAAAGTTCCTGATGTTAATTTGGGAGTAGCATAGCAAAACCTTTTATCAGCTGTTATACGACCAGAAGAACAAGGTTGTGAAGCAACCGCAGAGAATGGCTTAGCGTTAATCATTTTGTCCATTCTTTTAATTTTTTAATAAGAATCAAGTCTTCTGTTTCTTCCCTCCACTCTTTTACTATCTCAATT
>Ga0315298_1005423_pt1 | contig 18126 bp, 8 predicted proteins | sample WHS_1_MG_FD_203077 | JGI IMG/M metagenome (GOLD analysis project Ga0315298, IMG submission 203077) | Extremophilic microbial mat communities from Washburn Hot Springs, YNP, Wyoming, USA - WHS_1_MG | ecosystem: Environmental > Aquatic > Thermal springs > Hot (42-90C) | place: USA: Wyoming...
TCGGCCTTATTAGCTGCCGACTGTTAATACAGCGTCAGGGGTCCGGTCCCACAACCTTGGCGCCTTCTGCCTCTTGTCGTATCGCCCTTGGTCGCTCACCCCCCTCTCGGTACCGCTAAACAGATACCCTCTGCCACTGGGAGAGGGGCTGAGGGGTGAGGGTGCGCAGCTTAGGAGAGTGGGGCAAGGTGAGGGTCCGCTATCACAACGAAGCAACATCGTTGTGATAGCGGATGAAGCGCACCGCAGCCAATACGATTTCATTGACGGTTTTGCCCGCCACATGCGCGATGCGCTGCCGAACGCCTCGTTCATCGGTTTCACCGGCACGCCCATCGAGAAGACCGACGCCAACACGCGGGCCGTGTTCGGCGATTACATCAGCATTTACGACATCCAGCGCGCGGTCGAGGACGGCGCGACCGTGCCCATCTACTACGAAAGCCGCCTGGCCAAGCTCGACCTGCCGGAGGAACTCAAGCCACGGGTGGACGCGGAATTCGAGGAGGTGACCGAGGGCGAGGAAATCGAGCGCAAGGAACGGCTCAAGACCAAGTGGGCGCAGCTCGAAGCGGTGGTCGGCGCGGAAAAGCGGCTCAAACTGATCGCGCGGGACATCGTCGAGCACTTCGAGCGGCGGTTGGAGGCGCTGGACGGCAAGGCGATGATCGTCTGCATGAGCCGACGCATCTGCGTGGAACTTTACCACGAGATCGTGGCGTTGCGGCCCGAGTGGGCCGGCGAGCGGGACGAGGATGGCGCGATCAAGGTCGTGATGACCGGCTCAGCTTCCGACCCATCGGACTGGCAGCCGCACATCCGAGACAAACGCAGGCGCGAGGCGCTGGCCAACCGTTTCCGCGATCCGCGCGACCCGTTCCGCATCGTCATCGTGCGCGACATGTGGTTGACCGGTTTCGACGCGCCGAGCCTGCACACGATGTATGTGGACAAGCCAATGCGCGGGCATGGCCTGATGCAGGCCATCGCGCGGGTGAACCGGGTCTTCCGCGACAAGCCGGGCGGGCTGGTGGTGGATTATCTGGGCCTGGCCCACGAGCTGAAAGCCGCGCTGGCCACTTACACGGAAAGCGGCGGCACGGGCCGCACGGCCTTGGACCAGGAAGAAGCTGTGGCCGTGATGCTGGAGAAATACGAGGTCTGCTGTGGCCTCTTCCACGGCTTCAATTGGGCTAAGTGGACTACGGGGACGCCCCAAGAGCGGTTGGCGCTGTTGCCAGCAGCCCAGGAACACATCCTGGCGCAGGAGAATGGCAAGGATCGGTTGCTCGTGGCCGTGCGCGCGTTGTCGAAGGCGTTTGCGCTGGCCGTGCCGCACGAGGAAGCGCTGCGCATCCGCGACGACGTGGCATTCTTTCAGGCCGTGGCAGCGGCGCTCGCCAAGCGCGCGCCCGGTGGGCCGCGCACGGAGGAGGAGCTGGATCACGCCATCCGACAGATCGTCTCCGAGGCCATCGCGTCCGAGGGCGTGGTGGATTTGTTTGCCGCCGCCGGGTTGAAGAAGCCGGATATTTCGATTCTCTCGGACGAGTTCCTGGCCGAGGTGCGCGGGATGCCGCAGCGCAATCTGGCGGTGGAACTTCTGCGCAAGCTCTTGGAAGGCGAGATCAAGACCCGCCGGCGCAAGAACCTGGTGCAGGCCCGGTCGTTTGCCGAGATGCTGGAGCAGACGATTCGCCGCTACCAGAACCGCGCCATCGAGGCCGCGCAGGTGATCGAGGAGTTGATCGGACTGGCTCGCGACATGCGCGAAGCCAACGCGCGCGGGGAGAAGCTCAACCTGAGCGAGGAGGAACTGGCGTTCTACGACGCGCTGGAGACCAACGACAGCGCGGTGAAGGTGCTGGGCGAGCCGACGCTGCGGCAAATTGCCCAAGAACTGGTTCGTACCGTCCGCGCTAACGTGACGATCGACTGGACGCTGCGCGAGAACGTGCGGGCGCAGTTGCGCGTACTCGTCAAACGCATCCTCCGCAAGCACGGCTACCCGCCAGACAAGCAGGAGAAAGCCACAGAAACGGTGCTGGAGCAGGCCGCGCTTCTGTCTGCGGAATGGGCGTACGCATAAACGGGGCGCCGAGCAATCGGTTGCTGCGGACGGCGTTCCTCCGCCGCGGAACCTGAGCGATCGCGTCGGTTGTTAGCAGAGGGCCGGCACCCAATTCCGGTGACGGCATAGCCGACGGAAGTGGCATGCCTACCCAGCCCTGCCCACAAAGCGATGTTGGGAGCTCTCGTGGCCCGGCGCCGAATTCAGGCGACGGGGTTCCCGATGGGAGCGGCTTTTGATGCCCGAGTGGAACGGCGGGGCGACCGGTTCAGACTAATGGCTTCCATTGCTGCGGTCTGCACGTTTGTTCGAGCGAGTGACCGGTCGCCGCCGACAGCTTCTGCCACCGGCACGCCCGCCCGTTTATGGCAGAGCTTGCCCCAGCCAGGGTTTCCCCCAAACCAGAGTCTGCTATCACTACTCGGCCCAACCATCCATTGCCGAGGCAGGACTTGCACCTGCTAGCATGTGCTGACGCACAAACGCAGTGCCGCCCAATTCCAGCACCGAAGGCGCCTTAACCCGGCGCGTGTTGGGCAACAAGCCTAGCGGCTGGTCCATCGGTTCCAGTTCCGCTTCGCAACTATTCAGATGCTTGAACCGCGAATGAACGCGAATTGACGCTAATTGTGGCAAAGGGCTTCGCGCGCTCCCACCATTCGCGTGCATTGGCGTCCATTAGGGGTTGGCCTGAACAGTCACTCCGCCGCAAGCTTCTCGCGCAGGCTGGCCACAGATCGAGATCCCGTCCCGCCGAATCAAGCTGTTTGGTTTCGACTGCTCGCACAACGCGACGCCTTCAAAGGGGCTTGAACAGAGACAGCATGAAGTCGCCGACGAACTGGAAAAAGCTGGCCGAGGTCGCACCCTTCACCGCCAGGTCCAGGTCGCGACCCCGCCGACGTCCGTCAATTCGGCTCACCGATGGCGGCCCATCCGTGACTCCCGAATTGTCAAGCTGGGTCGCGGCGAGGCCGTTCGGCGGAGCACCTTGTTCGGCGGCAACGTGTTTATCGCCGAGTGAGCATCGCCCATACCATGTGGGGGGAGTGGCCGTTGACGCGCACCATGCGCACCCAAAGCAGAGTCATATGCTCCAAGTGAAGTGCCTGCTCCAGACCGCCGACATCGAGCGGCTCCCAACCGAGCTGCGCTATCAGTTCGCCCACGACCTTCTTCGCTCCTGAATCATTACCGCAATAAATCATTACCGGCTTAACGTTGTAATCTGGGTAGGAAGAATCCACAAAGTTCTCGAAGCCGTAGATCGTGAACGCTTTGACCACCTTGGTGTCGGGCAAAAGTGTCTGCACCATCTCCGAGCCGGACTGCACGTTATTCAGTCCGTGGCTGAGGTTGGGGCCGACCGGATTGGTGCAATCGACGAGGATCTTTCCGCGAATCTCCTCAGCAACGGCCTTCAGTGCAGCGTCGTTGGCCTGGAAAGGCGTTGCTAGAAAGACGACCTCGGCCTGCGCGACCGCATCCCTTGGCGCGGAAACTCTCAAGCTGCTATTTCGTGCCAAAGCCTTCTTGACACTCTCGGAATTCGGGTTGTGCGCGGCCAACAATACATCGTGACCGAGACGTTGCAGGTGGTCTGCCAATGGAGAACCAACCTGCCCATAACCGATGAACGCAATTTTCATGTTGGGATACTTTATGCCGAACGATCGAGCTCACCCATAACCGCCAGACCCGGACGTTCACAGCCAACTAAACACCTCAATTCCGGGTAACGTGGGCTGCTGTGAAATCGGACGGCTGGGCGGTGCAACGACTGGTTAGGCGGCATGGGTCTCATCTATGAATACCAAACCACCACCATGCGATGCCCGCAAGAACCATCAGCGCGATAGTCCCGCCACAAAGCCACGCAACAGACCGTCGTGACCGCTTGTCGAACTCCGACTCCCCAAGCAAGCTGCGGTCGCGAACCTCGGAATCCGCGTGCCAGATGCGCGCTACAAGCTCGATGAGGTCTCCGAGCATGACCGGAATGTCAGTCGTGAGTTCTATCAAGACGCTCGAGGCAGCCTAATCATTGATTATCATCCCGTTTTGCCCTGACAACCTGCGAATGGTCGGGGTTTTCGGGCAACCTGGCTCGAAGGTCAGGCCGTCGCTCGGCCAAACTGTATTAGCATGGTAAAAGACTGTCTCGAACAATCCGGGCAGTCAACCGAAATGTCCGTCACCTGCATCTGCACGCCGGCTACTGGAGCAGATGCGGCAGGGTTGCGGTTACATCATTTTTCGATCCATATCGAGCGGTCGTATGTGGATTGGGTGGTCTGATCTGTAGGGTTTCATCGGATGGGATCGCAGGCGGACCCGTATCCCGTCGAGCCGAAGATGGGGGCGTTTTTGACGCACCTGGCGGTGGAAGGGCGGGTCGCGCCAGCGACCTGCCGGCCCTTGCCCTTCAGGCACATCCCGAGGCGCGGCAACTGATGCACAGCCTGCTGAGGTATGTCGCTTCCCCGGCCTTCGCTCCAAAGGCGGAACTGGAGGCCGGGCTGTTGAGGAAGCTGCTGCTTTGTGAGAGTCGGTTTTCGTTGCCAACCCCGACAGTCACTCATTGACGGAGTTTGGGAGCACATCATACTTTTATCCGTGAATACGACAGTACAGACCGATACCGTCCGGTTCACTACCAGAGGCCAGGTGGTGATCCCGCCGCGGTTCCGCAAGCTCTGTCACATCGAGGACGGCACCCGTGCCATCGGCGGCCCGGCGCGCACCGATTGGCTCCGCCGCCATGAATAACCCGCGCTGCATTAACATCGTCGCGTACGTCCGGCGGGGCGGGCACAACGTCCGCCGCGCCGATGTGCTCCACCGGTTTGAGCGTGGTTGGACTAATTTCAACCGTCATTACCGCCCGCTTGGGAACGATTGTTGTCAGCCTATGGCCTGACCGAAGAACAGCCGATGAATTACACGCTCAATCCGGTGGACAACCTCGCGCCGTTGGCGAAAGCGATGATTCCAATCCCGAGCATTTGCGGCGACTCCGACAAGACGGTGCCGATGGCGGAAAACGCAGGGCTTGTCCAGAAACGCTACAAGGAACTCGGCGGCCAAATTGAGGTCATCGTCAAACCGAATTGCAATCATCATCCGCACAGCCTGAAAGACCCGACACCCATTGTGGAGTTCATTCTCGGCCATACAAAGAAAATCCAATGACATGAAAACAATCCTGTTTGCTCTGTTGTTATCGGTTGCCTGTTTTGCCGCCGAAAAGCCGAATATCATAATCGTTCTTGCCGACGATCTTGGCTACGGTGATCTCGGCTGCTACGGGCATCCGAGCATTCGCACTCCCAATCTCGATCGGATGGCCGCAGAAGGAATGCGATTCACGGATTTCTATGCGACCGCCGAGGTTTGTACGCCGAGTCGGGCGGCGTTGCTGACAGGGCGCTATCCGATTCGCACCGGAATGTGTCATGACCGCTTTCGTGTGTTGCGGCGCACCGCCATCGGCGGTCTTCCGGCGGATGAGATCACGCTGGCCGAGGCTCTGAAACAACATGGATATGCCACCGGCATGGTCGGCAAATGGCACCTCGGCAACTACGAGAACGTCATCGCCCATCATCCGATGCGTCACGGCTTCGATTTCTATTTTGGCCTGCCGCACTCGAACGACATGAACCCGACACCGGCTGCGCCGAAGGACGCGACCGCGCGTCTCGACCAGAATCCCGAATGGTGGGCAGCGCCGCTGTGGCTCGGCGAGAAACGCATCGAATGCCCCGCCGACCAGACCACGCTGACGCTCCGGTACACCGAGCAGGCGGTTAAATTCATCCGCGACAACAAAAGAAAACCTTTCTTCCTCTACTTTGCCCACACATTTCCGCACGTGCCGCTGTTTGCATCGCGCAAGGGCAGCCCGCGCGGTCTCTATGGCGATGTGGTTGAGGAACTGGACTGGAGCATTGGCCAGCTTCTCGAAACGTTGCACCGCGAGAAACTCGACAAGAACACGTTTGTGTTCTTCACCAGCGACAACGGCCCGTGGCTGACGATGAATCTGGCCGGCGGCTCGGCCGGACTGTTGCGCGACGGGAAGGGGAGCACCTTCGAGGGCGGAATGCGCGTGCCGGGCATTGCATGGTGGCCGGGTCACGTGCCCGCCGGAGTGGTCACGCGCGAGCTGGCCTGCACGATGGATTTGTTTGTTACCGCGTTGAAGTTGTCAGGCGCGAAAGTGCCGCCCGACCGGGTGATTGACGGCGTTGACATGACGCCGATTCTGACCGGCGCCGGACCAAGCCGCCGGGACGTGTTCTTTTATTATCGGGGAACGCAACTTTTCGCAGCCCGCAAAGGCTGCTACAAAGCGCATTTCATCACGCGATCCAGCTACGGCAAGGACGACACGCAGAAACACGATCCGCCCTTGCTTTTTGATTTGGGGGCTGATCCTTCCGAGAAGTACAATGTAGCGGCGCAACACCCGCAGGTGATTGCCGATATCTTCAAGGAAGTTGAACGTCATCGGGCCACTCTTCAGCCGGTCAAGAACCAGCTCGAAGAAGCCCTGCCGGCTCAATGACCCCGTCGCAAACATTAATGGCGCGTTGTTTGGCAATGGTGCGCGGATGGAGGCGCTTGACCGCTTGAATCCCTGGCAGCACAACATCGTGATTTTCGCGGGCGACAACGGTTACCGCCACAACCAGTGCGGCTGAGCGAAGCAAACGGCCAGTCGCTGTATAACTATATTGAGAAATCGATTGTTTTTGCGAAGATTTTCAGGCTGCGAGTTTGCTCAGTTTGTCACCAGAGCGCGGCCTTTGGAGTATAATATTGGATGATCTGCGCGGATACTGCAGATCAGCAGATCCTTCGTGACCTCTGCCTTCGAACTGTTCGTCCGCTGATCCGACTTGCATCTCTCCCCCCGTTGGGCGACGGAGTCGCCCCTTTCAGCGCGGCGCGACGGAGCGCCAAGCTTGGAACGAGCGCATTTATCTCGCCGCGATCATTCGGCTGCGGCTGCGCCGCGCTGAGTAAATCGTCGGTTTTCTTGCCGCGAGGTGATACAACAAACCAAACAGCAGACAATACAAGTGAACGTAGCCATGAAAACGACATCGCGAATGAGCCTTTTTGGGCCGGGATCCTGCGTGAACCGACCATGCCTCTGCAAACTACTCGCGATTGCGTTGCCGTGGCTGTTCGCCGGGTTCCTGCACGCTGCCGATGAGTCTGGCTTCAACCTGCACCTTTCCCCTGCTGGGAATGATGCGAATCCGGGCACCGCAGCCCAACCGCTGGCTACAATCGCAGCCGCACAACGTGTCGTCCCCGCAAGATCCGGTGCTGGTATTCGAACGACTCCGGCCATGAAAACACGCACATCTCTCAGACTTTGACCTGTAACATCAGCCGCAGTCATGCTAAACGAAAAACGATGACAATGCTCAATTTGATGAAGGCCACTCCATTTCGCGCGATCTCCGAGGCACTGATCGCCCTGGCCATCAGCTTCTGGACTGGCGCACAGCTTCAAGGAGCCGACGCCGGGTCCGGCCTGAACCGCCCGATGCAAACCGCCGCAACGCCAATCGCGGGCCGTAGCCTGCTGAACATCCTCATCTCCGCAAAGCAAGGCTTGGTGGACCCGACGCGTAATGCGGCATGGTCGGCGCGAGAGCGCCATTCCTCGTCGCGCTACAACAACTGGACCTACCCGCAGCGCGCCCTGCGCACGCCGCAGTTCCTCTACATCCGCAATTTCAAGCCGGACCGCTGGCCTGCAGGCGATCCCCGCGCGCTCAGGGACGACGGCAGCCTCGGCCCGATGCACAGCGCCTACAATGATATTGACGAAGGGCCAACAAAAGAACTGCTGACCCGCGGTCACGATGACCCGGTTCTGGGCAGATTTTTGCAGCTCGCGGTAGCCAAACGCCCGGCGGAGGAGTTGTTCGACATCGTTAACGACCCGGCCTGCCTGACGAACCTTGCTGCCAACGCCGCCTTCGTCAAAACAAAGGCCGACCTCGCAAACCAGCTCAACAATTATTTCAAGCTAACGGGCGACCCACGCGTGGTGGGCGATGGCGATATCTGGGAGACCTATCCGCGCTACAGCCCAATTCGGAACTTTCCCGCGCCGGATGCGCAACCATAGAACGCACTTCATCATTTCCGCGTTCGAAACAACGAGCCTGTCCCCGCCATTCGCACCTTGACGAACAACCAACCCGTCGCTCGAACATGAACGTTGAGCGTTGTTCGTTGTTCTCTGAAATATGAACGTCACAACGTTCAACTTCAAAACAACGTTCAAATTCGAACGTTGCGCACCGCCAGGCGCTGGTATGGGCTGGGGATTTGGCGATTTGGCGGCTGATCGGGCCAACCGAATTCTGTTCGCAAAATCTGCGTGCGGCTGACGTCACGCTGAAACCTGCACCACGAATCGCCACGCTCCGAGAAATCCGCGGTTTGCCCCTGTGATGCTGTGGTCCGGGGACTGGCTTTTGGGTTGACCGGTTTTGCCGTCGCCAACTAGACTCCAAGGTCATGCGATCAAACTCACCTCTTCGTCGCAGGTTCGCACTGATCGGTGCGTTGGCGGTGTTGAATGCAGCACCGGGATTGGATGTACAGTGCGCCGAGCCAACAGACGTCCGCATTACCCAACTGCCCGGCAAACTGAGGATCGAAATCGGCGGTGACATGTTCTGCGAGTACAATTTTGCCCAGACCAATTCGCGCCCTTTTCTGTATCCGATTCTGGGCCCTGGTGGACTGGCCATGACACGCAATTGGCCGATGCGCAATGTGGAAGGCGAGGAACGCGATCATGTGCATCATCGTTCTTTCTGGTGGGCGCACGGGGATGTCAACGGCGTGGATTTCTGGTCCGAGTCAGCCAAAGCGGGCAAGACTTTGCACGACGCTTTCACTGCAGTTGAATCCGGTCCGAAGTTCGGCCTTGTCAGGTCGCGGAACCGGCTTGTGAAAAACGACGGCTCTGTTGTTGCATTGGCCGACCAAACCATGCGTTTTTGGGGTGGCAGGGATGAGCGGTACATCGATTTCGAGGTCACCGTCCGTGCGCCGAACGGTGAGCTTGTCTTCGGCGACACAAAGGAAGGCACGATGGCGGTTCGGCTCGCCGAAACCATGCGGCTCAAGCCAAACAAGGCAGGCCTTGGCGCGGGTCATATCGTCAATAGCGAAGGGCTGAAGGACGGCGACACGTGGGGCAAACGCGCGCGCTGGGTTGATTATCACGGGCCTGTAGATGGCCAACTCGTCGGGCTTGCCATTTTTGATCACCCGAAAAACCCTCGACATCCAACATGGTGGCACGTGCGCGACTACGGACTGTTCGCTGCGAATCCGTTCGGCATCCACGATTTCGAGCGCCAGCCGGAAGGGGCAGGGAAATTCGTTGTGCCCGCGGGCGAAAGCGTGACGTTCAAGTACGGATTTTATTTTCATCGCGGAGACGAGAAAGCAGCCTCCGTCGCGGCCAAATACGAGGAGTATGCCCGTGCAGCGGAGGCCGGCCATTGATACAAACAGATCGAGCAGATTGAAATCAATTCGGCGCGCAGCGGAGTGCGCGCCATGCGTCCGAGCACTGAGCCAAAATAAAACGACCAGATAGCAAGTGAGCGAGACATGAAACAGATCACACGCCGTGTATTCGTCAGGAGCGCGTTTCTGACCGCCGTGTCAGCGACTTTCCTGCCCGGTTGCGTAACAGGCCGTGCCCGGGGCCGTGTAATCGGTCCCAACGAGGAAATCCGCGTCGCTGTTGTGGGTTTCAGGGGCAGGGGCGCCGATCACATCCGAAGCATCATGACCCTGCGCGAGAAAGGCGAGAAAGTGCGATTGGTTGCGCTTTGCGATGCGGACCGCAACGTTCTCGAAGCCGGGGTAAAATCGATGCGCGACAAGGGCGTGCTTGTGCAGGGGTACATGGACATGCGCGATGTATTCGCAAGCAGCGAGGTGGACGTGGTCACGTTTGCCACTCCGAATCACTGGCACGCGCTGGGCACTGTCTGGGCTGTGCAATCCGGCAAGGATGTCTATGTTGAAAAGCCGGTCTCGCACAACGTTTGGGAAGGGCGTAAAGCGGTCGATGCCGCGCGCAAGTACGGTCGCATTGTCCAGGCCGGCACGCAAAGCCGGTCGAGCCGGGCGATTGCCGAAGCTGTCGCGTGGGTGCGAGCCGGCAACCTCGGGAAGATCAAGGTCTCGCGCGGGCTTTGCTACAAACGGCGGCGCAGCATCGGCAAAGTGAACGGTCCCCAGCCGATCCCGGAAGGAATAGATTACAATCTCTGGTGCGGACCCGCCCCGATGGAACCGTTGATGAGGAAAAACCTGCACTACGACTGGCACTGGGTATGGTCAACGGGCAACGGTGACATTGGCAACCAGGGAATACATCAGATGGATATCGCGCGCTGGTTCCTCGGCGAACCCGCGCTTGCCCCACGCGTAGTCAGCGTCGGCGGGCGACTTGGGTACATCGACGACGGCGAAACGCCAAACACGCAGATTGCTTTCTTTGATTACCCGGCTGCGCCGCTGATCTTCGAAGTCCGCGGCCTTCCCGAGCGGTCCGGATCGGAACGCATGGACACATTCATGGGAGCGTCCATCGGCAATGTGATCCACTGCGAAGGCGGATATGTCGTGATCGCGGATGACAACGTTGTTGCGCACGACAACTCGAACAACGAAATCAAACGTTGGCGGGGCAATGACGATCATTTCGCGAATTTCCTCAAAGCCGTCCGCAGCCGCAAGCACACGGACCTCAACGCCGACATCCTCGAAGGCCACATCTCGAGCGCTTTGTGTCACATGGCGAACATTTCGTATCGGCTCGGTCGGAAAGCTTCCCCGACCGAGATACGCGCGGCGATCAAGTCCGAACGGGACGCCGAGGACACCTTCCAGCGGATGCTCGAGCATTTGAAAGTCAACGACGTGGATGTGACGGCGACGCCACTGACGTTGGGACCGGTCCTGAAGATGAGCCCGCGCACTGAGACTTTCGCCGGGAACACGGCGGCGAACAAGCTCTTGACCCGTAACTACCGGCCTCCGTTTGTTGTGCCCGCGCGCGTGTAATCGGCTCAGAAGCGACCAATGCGCCGGAAAACCTGCAGCAGCCCGTCGGGCGTGATCGCGCTGCGCGCGCAATTGGTTTCAGGTTGAGCCTTGCCGGATGCACTCAGCAGAGCGCAGCCGCAACCGACCGATCTGCCATCTTGCGATTGCTGCGCAGATATTTCGATACAGTACTTCAATGCTTTTTGGTGACGTCCGATGCGCAGCATGCACACGCCGGTTCGGGCATCTGTGAAGCCGCTGCGTATGCGTGCGGGTTTTCTCCCAAAGGCTGCGATAATGCAGTCGATTGCGCCAGTTTCCTGGCAAACCGGGCGTGCACTTCAAAAGCAAAACTGTCAAGTACCTCGAGCGCGACCGGGTCGCCATTCACTGACAAAGTAAGGCTCAACAGTTTTTCCTGTTCTGCGGCATGGAAAAACTGTGCTTCGGCGATCTTGTTGGGCATGCACTCCAATGGGCCGACAGAAACCACAGCGTCGATGTCGCCCCGGCGCCATTCGTGCACCGGACCACCGAAAGTCAGCACAGCCTCGCCCCTGAGCGCGGGGCGGATATACTGACTGCTTGCCTGAAGAGCTTCGCGGATCTTGGCGCGTTCCGGCCAGCCGAGGGGGCCGGCGAAAGCATGGTATGCGATGTCGGAAATCCTTTCCTGTACGCGCGTGGCAAGGCGTTGTGAAATGGCAATGCCGCGCGCGTCTTCGAGGTTGCATTCCTCGACGTACTCGAGCCATTCGGTTGTCGGTGCAAGCCGCGTCCTGATGCCGCGCTGTTCGAGCTTGTCGATGATGAAATCGTTAGAGAATGGATCGAGTCGCACGTATATCTCGCCCACGACGAGGACCGTTGGCAGGCGCCGGTCGGATTTAACCGCAGCGAACTCATCTGCTGCTTCCCGCAACAGGTCGCGCAACCCGAACAATTCGCCGCCGACAGCCTGCCACAGGGCATGGGCCTGGGATGGTTCGTCTGCGGCTGCGCGTTCGAGGAGGTTCAGAAGGCGATCGAGGTATCGCTTGTAAATCTCATTAGCAGCGCCTTTAACTTTTTCGACCGGGCGCACGTCCAGCAGAGCCTGAAGAAGGCAGTCGGCGCTTGTGACTCCGGAATAGAGGAGTATGCGGAATCCCTGGGGCAAACCCGCGTAATAATCGACGTCGTTTGGGGACCAAATCCGCACCCGGGCACCGAGGCCGAGGCGTTCAACGACCACCTGATCCAGCATGTGGTACACGCCGAATCTGCACGGGCCGGTTGCCCGCGGCATCAAGAAGACGAAACGTTTGGTTTTGTCCGTTTCCTTTTGAAGGCGTTGGAGCAGGCTCCCGAGAGTGACACACATTGGGAGGCACTCTTTGCCCGAAGTATATCTTCTGCCCATGCGCACGGCTTCGCGATCTGGCATTGGAAGAGTTTCGGCGTCGATGCCGGCTCCTCTGAAACAGGCGGCAACGACCTGGGCGGCAACGCCCATTCGCGGGATCAAAACATGCTCGCGGTATTTGCGGACATCGTCCCACCCTGCGCGTCCTCGGCCAAGCTGTTCGAAATCCGTCGTGGGCGGTCCTGCGCATGCCAGATGGCGATCTTCGCGGACACAGTGGAGAAACGCTTCGACGCGGGTTTTGGTGCCGGCGTCGCCTGAATGTCCGTCGGTCTCGATCACGGCAAAGGGTTTGCCGTCCATGACATACGTGCAGAAATGCAGATTGAAACTGTCAGGCCCGCACGAGTAGTTGCTGGCGTAGATGCCGTACACGCCCGGACTACGTCGAATCTGATGAGCAGCGCGGAGTATCCGTTGGCCGTATCCCCAGTAAATATCCGGGAACACCGGCTGTTCGGGGCCGACTGGATAACAATCGATTGGGATTGCCATTGCACCTTGTTCGCGGAGCAAGGCGGGCACATTTGAATTGAGGACGCGATTGTAGATTGTGTAAGGCCGGCCCAACACAACAACCGGCGGTACACCGTGCTCCTCGCAAAAAGCAAGCGCTCGCCGTCCAATCTCGATGCATTGCCCGTCAAAATCCTGTTGGACCTTTTGTGCGATGGCGAAGGCGCGCTCGAATTCTTTTTTCGAGGCATCGAGGGTCTCGGCCAGTCTCCGGCAACTTTCGATGAAAGCGCCGGAATCGAGGTTGCCCGGGCCGAACTGGATTATCGGCGAAATCACACGGCTGTTATCGCGCAACCCCACACCCCAACTGATCACGTCCGGCGCGCCCTGCACGATCGGGCATGTCTTCGTCAGTTTCTCATCTCGGACGGACGGCAGATTGATCAGCATCGGCAGAAAGATCAGGTCTGAATTGTCGGCTGACATCCGGCTGACCAGACCGTGGAACAACTGCATCGGCGCACAAAACGGCACATTTGCTTCCTGAATCCCCTGCTTGAGCGTTTCGTGGTCTGCGCCCGTGTAAAACTTCAGGTCAAGCCCAAGCTCGTACAGAAAAGTGGCAAAGAACGGGAAAAGCCCCTTCAAAGTGAACTCGTCTGTGATGGCGACGCGCTTGTGACCGTCGCGTGCGGGTCGCTCTGCCACAAGGCGTTGAATAAGCTCTTCCCGTTGGCGGAATGGGTCGGGTGAACGGTCGGGCAGCTTTGCTTTCCGCACGCCTTTGTCGTAAAGAGAACACGCGCCACCCCAATTAAACACCTGGCGATGTCCGCCGACGACTGTTTTGAGGCTGTCGATCTTGCATTTGTTGCCCGCGCCTCCGCAGCCCACGGTTGATTTGCAAACGAACGTTGTTTTTTGCTCGACTTTGGCCTCAAGAAACAGGGCAACATCAAGCGGTTTCAAATCTGCGATCGAAAGAAACCTGCGCGCAAGCAGCGCTATTCCCAATGCGCCGACAGTGCCCGGGCTTGGCGGTACGATGACCTCGCTACCTGTCTGCCGTGCAACCGCCGCGGCAAGTGCATCGGCTGAAAACGGCATTCCCTGACAAAAAACGACCTGGCCAACCGACCTGCAGCCTTTGACGCGGTTCAGGTAGTTCTGGATTATTGAATCATAGAGCCCGGCTATAATCGCCGATTGCTCGACGCCCGACGCCACCGCCTCGTCAATCACTTCCGCCATGAAAACAGAACAGTGCTGGCCAAGGGAGACCCCCGACGGCGCAGTGAGAGCTGTTCGCCCCAACGCAACAACGTCTTCGAGCCCGGCAAACTTCCGGCCCTGCTCTTCAATGAAAGACCCGGTGCCCGCGCTGCATGCTTCGTTCATCGCGCAATCCACAACCCGCCCGCCAGCTAGCCGGATGTATTTGGCATCCTGTCCGCCTATCTCGAATATGGTGTCCACTCGCGGGTCGTAGTGCAGTGCGCCTTCGGCGTGCGCAACAATCTCGTTCATGATGAACACGGCGGCGTGACCGTAACAGGTCATCATGAGCGATCCAACGATCTCGCGACCGCTGCCTGTCACGCCAATTGCGACCACGGGCCATGCGCCCAAATGAGATTCCGTGAAACGTTTCATCAGGTCCTGTGCTGCGCCGACCGGGTTGCCGCCTGTGCGCCTGTAGGATTCCCACAGCATTTCCTTCTTTTCGGCGTCCATGGCGACAAGCTTTGAGCCCGTGGACCCGATGTCGAACCCGAGAATGATCGGGCGCGGTGATCCGTCAGTCGAAGCGCGCCTCTGAGATTCCAAGTGCCGCACCATTTTCAGTGCGTTGGCCAGAGGTGGAACGCGTTCGAGTGCAACTTCCGCCTCTGGTTCAAGAAGACGTTCCAGTGCGGGAAGGCGAATCTCATGCTCGGACGCCTCGATAGCCGCACCCAACGCCTCAAAAAACACCGCGTCGGTGGGATCGATCGGGCGCAGCATGAGCCCCTTTTCTGCGAGGAACTTTTCGCAGTAGGCCCGGACCCGGCGTGATCTGCTGACGCCGCCTATCAGCAATACATCGGGCGGACTCAACCGCGGCTTTACAAGGTTCAGAACATTCGCACACACGGCATCAAACAACCCTGCAAGAATCCGCGCCCTGTCTTCGCCCTTGTTTGCAAGGTGCGTCATGTCCGTCTTGAGAATCACCGGACACCGACCTGAAAGCGGTGCAGGATCAGGCACCTCGGCGGAAATCTCGCTGGCCTGTTCCACTGTCAGGTCAAACCGCTCGGTCAATTGCCGCAAGAAATTGCCTGTGCCCTGTGAACAGCGGCTGTTTTCACGATAAACCTCCAATCCGGTTCCGCGCAGCTCGAGAACAGAAAAACCATGACTGCCGATGGAAACGATCGTGAACGGTTTGTCGCCGAAGAGAAACCTGCACGCCCGCGCTTGTGCCTGCTTCAAAGGTATGCGTCGCAGCGACACCAGTCGGCTCAACCGCCCCGTTACCGCCGCTCCGTGAACGGATTCCCAGTCAAACCGGGAAAGCAACTCGAGCAGGATTCTGCCGGGTTCCTTCAGATGCTCGACGACCTCCGACCTTCCCCGTTGCAAGCCGGATTCGGTCCTGACAACCTCGACGACCTTGATTGTCTCGGCTCCAATGTCAATCCCGAGAAATCGGCATGCCGCCTGTGACTCTTGTTCACATTGGCCTTTTTCCGGACGGACAGAACGGCTTTGACCATCACTTCGTCCGAGCCCAGCATGGTGATTGTTTGACTGGCCGATCTTACCCATTCAAATTGCTTTCTGGCTGTCTTATCCCAACTAGATTTGGGTCGCGGTATTATAGAGCCGACTCGCCACACTTCAAACCCTTTGCCGTGGCATTTGTGCAGTATAAGAATGAAGCAGGGCGACTGACCAGTTCAATTAAGGCGCAAAATGGTGGCTGAAGAGCGGCCAATTTCCACCCATGCGGGCCGGGATTCGAGAATCCCGAGCATCTGTCGGGCGTTACATCATCAGGTGCCCAGCCCGGAAATATCACCGGAATTAAGTTTTGCGCGCTTGATCTGGTGAGATTTCCGGACCCACATATTTCATACTTCAGCGAAGACATCCGCTCCCCAGACTGCTCAGGGTATGGACATATATGTTGAGAAATCGTTCATATTTGTGAAGATTTTCACACTGCGAGTTTGCCAATTTGTCACCAGAATGCGACCTTCGGAGTATTATATCGGATAATCTGCACAGGACCAGATATGGGGACAGACTTGGCATCCGATATACCAATCAGGAACGCTGAACGTCCAACGTTCAACTCTCAACGTTGAATTGGGTGACCGAAAAAGCGCATGTTGGGCCAGATATAGGGACAGGCACGGTGTTTGGGCCGCCTGCAGAGCAAATAGAGGGACAGGCACGATATTTGGCCCGGGCGGCCGGATTTTTGACACATCGGAACTGACCCAGCGGCCGGTCGGCCGGTCCAATCGGGCTGCGGCGCCCAGATATGGGGACAGACACGATGTCCGATGTACCGATCAGGAACGTTTAACGTCCAACGTTCAACGCTCAACTTTCAACGGGGTGACCGAAAGGGGGCATGGTGGGTGGGATATGGGGACAGACACGTAATTTGGACGACCGAACTTTTTGGCCCGGTGGATCTGTCCAAGCGACGGTCGGACGGCCCAAGCCGGCTGGGGCGACCAGCTATGGGGACAGACACGATGTTCGATATACCGATCAGGAACGCTCAACGTCCAACGTTCAACTCTCAACTTTTAACGGGGTGACCGAAAGGGCGCATGGTGGACTGGATATGGGGACAGGCACAACATTTGGGCAACCGGGCTTTTGACCCCCTGGACCTGCGCAGGCGCCGGTCGGACGGCCCAGGCTGGCTGGGGCGCCCAGATATGGGGACAGACACGATGTTCGGTATACGGATCAGGAACGTTTAACGTCCAACGTTCAACGCTCAACTTTCAACGGGGTGACCGAAAGGGGGCATGGTGGACTGGATATGGGGACAGGCACAACATTTGGGCAACCGGGCTTTTGACCCGCTGGACCTGCGCAGGCGCCGGTCGGACGGTCCAAGCCGGCTGCGGCGCCCAGATATGGGGACAGACACGGTGTCCGATATACCGATCCGGAGTGATCAACGTGAAACGTCCGACTCGCAACTTTTAACGGGGTGACCGAAAGGGGGCATGGTGGGTGGGATATGGGGACAGACACGTAATTTGGACGACCGAACTTTTTGGCCCGGTGGATCTGTCCAAGCGACGGTCGGACGGCCCAGGCCGGCTGGGGCGACCAGCTATGGGGACAGACACGATGTTCGATATACCGATCAGGAACGTTCAACGGCCAACGTTCAACGCTCAACTTTCAACGGGGTGACCGAAAGGGGGCATGGTGGACTGGATATGGGGACAGGCACAACATTTGGGCAACCGGGCTTTTGACCCGCTGGACCTGCGCAGGCGTCGGTCGGACGGTCCAAGCCGGCTGTGGCGCCCAGATATGGGGACAGACACAATGTCCGATATACCGGTCAGGAACGTTCAACGTGAAACGTTCAACTCTCCAACGTTCAATGGGGCGACCGAAAGGGCGCATGGCAGGCGGGATATGGGGACAGACACGAAATTTGTGCGACCGGACTCTTGGCCCGGGTGGACCTGTCCAAGCGCGGGTCGGACGGTCCAAGCCGGCTGCGGCGCCCAGATATGGGGACAGACACAATGTCCGATATACCGGTCAGGAACGTTCAACGTGAAACGTTCAACTCTCCAACGTTCAATGGGGCGACTGAAAGGGCGCATGGCAGGCGGGATATGGGGACAGACACGAAATTTGTGCGACCGGACTCTTGGCCCGGGTGGACCTGTCCAAGCGCGGGTCGGACGGTCCAAGCCGGCTGGGGCGCCCAGATATGGGGACAGACACGATGTTCGATATACCGATCAGGAACGCTCAACGTCCGACGTTCAGCTCTCAACGTTCAACGCGGTGACCGAAAGGGCGCATGCTGGCCGGGATATGGGGACAG
>Ga0315298_1005424_pt1 | contig 18123 bp, 11 predicted proteins | sample WHS_1_MG_FD_203077 | JGI IMG/M metagenome (GOLD analysis project Ga0315298, IMG submission 203077) | Extremophilic microbial mat communities from Washburn Hot Springs, YNP, Wyoming, USA - WHS_1_MG | ecosystem: Environmental > Aquatic > Thermal springs > Hot (42-90C) | place: USA: Wyoming...
CGGCCCTCAACTACGGGTACAACGAGTACATGAGCCATGGCGGAGCACCGTGCTGCATTCCTGACGCGCGGTCTGCGAAGCTGGTCACCTGGGACAAGCCGGTGCAGACGTACCTGGTCGGCGATTCCAAGTGCAGCTTGACCTGGGGCGACGACAATGAAGGCTACCTCGACCGCGTTGCCTATCCGGGCTGGGGCGGATGCGTGGAGTGTCAGGGCAACGTGCCGGCTGACAAGGGGGCCTACGCTCGCCATAACGGTGGCTCGAATATCGCCTTCCTCGACGGGCACGTGAAGTGGATGCAGTGGAGCCAGATCAAGCGCGTGGCGAGGGGCGGAACGCTAATCGTTCATCCTTGGGAAGACCAGATACCGCATCCCTGGTAGCGGGCACCTTGGTTGCGCAGGGCCGGTCTTGGCGGCGGTAGGCTTCTGGGCGTGTTCCGGAGAAGGGGCGTAGGCATGGCCGCCCGCAGTAGTCCATGCGGGCGGCGGGCTGGATTGCCGCTCGCCAGGGCATGGCCGTCAGTGGCCGAGCAGTCCATGGCGTGGTGAGTGGCGGGGCCTCTGGGTGCGCCGACAGTGCGCAGAGCGCGGGGGCTCTTCCGTCAGCGGCCGAGGGGAGTCGTGCGGCTTTGTTTTGCACCGCGTCGGATTGCTTCCCGCATGCACGGCTATCATTGCCGTGCTGACGTTCCGGGCGTTTGACGCCTCCGGAGTGTGGACGTGGTTTCCGTCTCATAGCCCGACCCGTGTTGCCGTGGCCTCTTGTAATCCCCTCGGTGCTCGTCGGATCCTGGGGCAGGAGTTGCCTTGCCTGCGTAGAAGCGCGAAGGTCGCAGGCAAGCTGCCGGCTGTGGATGAAGCCAGCTCAAGTGAAGAAGTATGAGGGTGGGGCTTGACTCTTACAGCTATCGGTACGCTTCGGGCCTATGGGGTTGGCGTCCTGGGCTGACTTTGGGACCCGAGGGATACCTGCGGCGCACCCTGGAACTGGGCCTGGCGGGGGTACACTTTGCAGACCTGGGGCATTTCCCCACCCTCGAGCCAGCATATCTTCGCGGCTTGCGCGAGCAGGCTGAACGGGACGGGCTGTACTTGGAGCTTGGTACGGGTGGCACTGACCCCGCTCACCTGGAGATGGCCCTTCACGCAGCGGCGGCTCTTGGCTCGCCCGTGTTGCGTACTTTCGTCGGCGCCTTCCGGTGGCAGGCTGATGTTCCGATGCGCGAAGTCATTGAGCGGGCGGCGCGGGACTTGCGGGAGGTTCTGCCCCTGGCCGAGCGCCTGGGCGTTCGCATCGCCCTGGAGAATCACCTAGACCTGGCCACGCAAGAGATGGTGGCCCTGCTGGAAATGGTGGGCAGTGAGTGTCTCGGCGTGTGCCTTGACACCGGAAACCCGCTGGGATTGCTGGAAGATCCTGTGGAGGCGGCGGAGACCTTCGCTTCATATACCTTCACCACGCACCTGAAGGAGTTCAAGGCCGTGCTGCGGCGGACGGGGTTGGTGTTACGGGGTGTGTCTCTTGGCCAGGGCGACGTGCCGAACGTGGAGATAGTCGGTATTCTTCGCGCGCGTAGCCCGCTCGGCGAGGATTTGTGCCTCAACATCGAGACCGCCGTGGAGCGGGTGACCATTCCGATGTTCTCGGGCACCTTCCTGGCTTCCCTTCCCGGCCTCGATGCGAATCGGTTGGCTGGTTTTCTGAGCCGCCTTGCCCTGGACGACCCTTTGGGCGACGACCGGTTGGCGCTGCCTGAAGAGCTGGGCTATTCGCCCGAAGAGACGCTATCCATGGAGCACGCCCAGGTTGCCCAAAGCGCCGCCTGGGCCTTGGAGCACTTCGGTTGAGGGTCGTGCGCGTGCTGCTGGGAGGGGATTGTATATGCGGGCCCTACAGGTGATAGCCCCAGGGCGGTGCGAGGTTGTGGACGTGCCGCCGCCTGAGCCTGAGGCGACTCAGGTCCTCATCCGCGTGAGGGCGAGCGCCATCTGCACGCAGCATGAGCTGAAAATTTTTCACGGCCGGTACGCGCCCGACATGTGGAAGATTGACTACCCGTGCGAGCCGGGCTTCCCCGGCCACGAGGGAGCAGGGGAGATTATCGCGCTAGGGCGGGAGGTGGACGGGCTTAGCATCGGGCAGCTTGTGGCCTTCACGGGCATCGGAGGGAGCGGCACCCACGCAGAGATTATCGTCCGGGACGCGGGAGCGGTGGTCCCGCTGCCGGAAAACGCCGACCTGGTTGCTGCGGCGCTGTGTGAGCCGGCGGCCTGCGTGCTTCATGCCTTCGACTTGGCCGGCCCCCTTGCTGGCCGCGATGTGGCCGTGGTTGGCCTCGGTCCAACCGGACTTGTAGCGGTGCAGCTTGCGCGGTTAGCGGGGGCGTCTTCAGTGCTTGGTCTCGACCCAGTGCCAGCGCGACGTGAGCTGGCGGAGAAGCTGGGCGCCGACCGCGTCCTTGACCCAACTGCCCCAGGCGCGGCCAGCGGGCTGGACCTCGCAGCCGACGTTGTTATCGAGTGCTCCGGTAATGCCCATTCCATCGAGCAATCCTTCCGCATCGCCAGGCACCTGGTAGTCATTTTCGGCGTCACCAGCGAGCCGATCCAAGTGAATCAGGCGGTGTGGTTTCACCGCGAGTTGGAGATCCGCAACGCGAAGATACTTGGCCCCGACCCGATGGCTACCTTCCGCCGCGCAGTAGATTTGTTTACAGCCGGCGAGCTGGACCTGGCTTGCTTGGTGAGTCATTGCCTGCCGCTAGAGAGCTACCGTGACGCCCTCAGTATGCTTGCAGACAGACAGGCCCTAAAGGTTGTACTGTTGCCCTGACGCCTGTCCGGCACGTTGCGGGGGGAATAGGTGTGCTGGCCGCTTTTCACGTGGCGCCCAACCGGCTAGAACTGCGAGCCACGGCCGACCCGAAGCCTGCCGAAGACGAGGCTATTATCCGCGTGCGGGCATGCGGCTTTTGCGGCAGCGACAAACACGACCTCTCCCGCGCGCCCGCCGAGCCGCGAATACCTGGCCACGAGTTCTGCGGTGTGGTGGAGCAGGCTAGTTTCGGGGCCTCCTTTTCGCCAGGGGACCGTGTAGTTGTGGATCCTATCATGCGCTGCGGGCAGTGCGATTATTGTCTTGAGGGGCGCGACCATCTCTGCCGCACCATGGCGGTGATAGGCTGCCAGACTGCTGGAGGCTTCGCCGAGCTTGTGAAGGCTCCACTGCGCAATCTCCACCCCCTGCCAGCCGAGTTGTCCTTTGAGGCTGCGACACTAGCCGACCCGCTGGCTGTAGCCTTACATGCCGCTGACCTTGCCGGCGCCGTGGAGGGTAAACGCTGCCTTATCCTGGGCGCTGGGACGATTGGTTTGCTATTGGCTCAGGTTCTGGCCATGCGCGGCGCCGCAGCCGTATGGCTCGCCGACATCGAGGAGACCCATTTGGACCTCGCTCGTCGTCTCGGGCTCTTCGAGACAATTCTGGTCAGCGCCTCCCAGGCACCTGACTTGCCCTCGGACTGTGACTTGGCTGTCGAGCTTGCCGGTGGCGGCGGGTCGACCCTTGCTATGGCCATTGATAGCGTGCGCAAGGGCGGGACGGTGCTCTGTGTGGCCCAGCGGCCCCCAACGGAAGTCTCTTACCCAGCCATCCTCTTTCGCGAGCTTCGGCTACAAGGTGTTTTCGGTCAGCGGTCAAAGGACTTCGCCGAGGCCATCCGGTTGCTCGCCACAGGGCAAATCCAAGGCGAAGCTCTCATCACTGACTGCTTCCCCCTGGGGCAGGTGCAGGCAGCCTACGAGCGCTTCTTGCAGCCCTCTTCGGTCAAAGTAGTTGTGCTTCCCTAAGGGGCGACCTACGAGGTCGGTGGTTTCATGCCGCATGGCCGCCTTGTTGCTGAGTCGGAGAGGAATCGAGCAGGCCTCGCCGCGTGATTTCAGCCATCGTTGGAGGCTGTGGTTTCTCAGGCCATTCGGTAGTGGTGTCAGTGGCAGCGCATAACTGGACGCTGCGCAAGTGGGAGGGACGGTTGTGCGAAAGGTGGTGACAACATGTGGCGTAGCCGGTGTACAGCGCGTCACTTCCGGACAGCCTTAGGCTTTGTTGCCGTCGGGCTGGTAGTTGCTGAGGGGGTCGCAGGCGCGGCTTGCGACCAGGCAGCCGTCGCACGCCTGGCCCACCTGATGAATCCGCTCCGATTGGGCGCATCCTCGGGCGCTCGCCATCCCGACCGCTACGTGGCCGCTTCGGTGGAAAGACCTGCAGGGCAGACCTTTCGGACAAGTGCAGCCGCTGACTGCGTGGTCCGCGTCGCGTTCTGGCAGGCCTTCTGGCACGAATCTTGGGGTCCAGACGAAATCCTGGTGGTCGTGTTATGGGACAGTCCATCGAAGCAGGTGGCCTTGGGCCGAGCCTCGGTTCCGTATTCGCGCCGCATGTGGGAGGGCGCGGTGGCCATGCCCGTTCTTGAAGCGCGGGTAGAGCCAGACAGGGAGTACTATGTCGAGATTAGTTGCGACCTGGACCCGCTCCGGCCGGCAGAAACGCCGCGGGATTGGGTACTAGGCCGGGCCTCTGGGCCGGGTGGGAAGCGACCGGGCTTTGCCGGTGGCGACGGTCGCATCGAGGGGATTGGCACGGCCCGCGACGACTATCCAGGCGGTACTGCCTTTGTCGGCGGCCAGCCCCAGCCCTTTGACCTCTGGTTCGAAATCCACGAGACGCACCGGGCCGAGGTGGACGCCATTCTGACCGAAGCCTTCTCGGTTTTGGACCTGGAGTATCCGCCTTTGGCTGCAATTCGGGACGCCGTGGCACGCCGTGATTGGGCTGCTGCCACGGAAGGCCTCATTCACCATTTTGAGGCTCGCGAGGACCTTCTGCCGGAGCGCCACGGCCTCCGGCTCGACCCGACCGTTGACCTCACTCAGGCAGACCTGGCCTGCCAGCACCGCGTCCGCCTCGACGATGGCACCATTGTGGATCTCGGTCCGGAGTGGAATCATTACGCTCTTTGGCCGGAACGTGGCGGGGTGGGCCTGACCCGCTCCGGCCTGCGCAAATGGCTGGCTCAAGGGTATTCAGTAACAGGCCATCCCAAGTACGCCCGTGCCTTCTCCGACATGCTCTGGCATGTGTTCCGCTATTGCCCATCGCCGCTGCGTGCGGGCGTCTATCGCCCCGGTGACGTCATCCCCGCTGCCTTGCCGGTGGGGATAGCTGGCGGCTCGATGTGGTCTGCGCTGTCCATAGGCGCCCGCCTTGCTCACGGCTTCTATTATTACGCCCCCTTCATGCAGTCTCCCGACTTTCCTCCCGAAATCCGCGCGGCCTTCATTCTCAACCTCGGCGAAATGGCCGATGTTCTCGAGCAGATGCAGGGCGGCGGCAACTGGGAGACCCAGATGGCCGAGGCCCTTTTCGACGTAGGCCTTACCTACCCAGAATTCCGCCGCGCCAAAGAGCGCGTCCGCCAGGGGCTTGACATCGCCGTCCGTAATGCCTTCGAGACCATCCGCTCCGATGGCGTGCTGCGCGAGCCCTCCATCAATTACCATATGCTGGTCATGAACCGCTTCTCGTCCATCATCCAGCGCGTCCGAGAGCTTGGGCTGGAGCTTCCCGAAGAGATGCCTCGGCTTGTGGAGCGGATGTTTGACTATGTTATGTATGCCACCATGCCCGACGGCACTTTGCCCGCCTGGGGCGACGCCGGCAATCCGTCCGCTCCCGACTTGCTTGAGCGAGGTGCTCTTTTGTTCAAGCGTGACGACTTTCGGTATGTATGGGGGATGCGCCGTCGGGCGGAGAAGTTAGCTGGGGGCGCGCCAGTAGAAGCTGCCGAAACAGGCCTTGAGGGCACCCCGCCGCCCAAAACTTCGGTGGCCTTCCCCGACGGCGGGTATTACTTTATGCGCACCGGATGGCGCCCTGATGACCATTACCTTGCGCTTCATTGCGGCCCCTACGGTAGCCATGGCCATAACGACACCTTGGGCATAGTTGCCGCCGCCTACGGACGTACTGTTCTTTTCGACCCCGGTATTTCTACCTACGGCACCCCAGAGGCTGCTGAGCTTAAGGCCACCATATCCCACAATACCGTAACTGTTGACCGTCGCGATGCCTTACCCGGCGTTGCTGATTCATGGGTCGCCAGCGAGCATTTTGATTACTTTGCCGGCCATAGCCTGGGCTACCGCGACCTCCCTGGCGTTATCCACTATCGCCGCCTTTGGTTTCTCAAGCCCGCCGCTGATCTGGGCGTCCTCTGGTTCATATTTGACGACGTCACTGGAGCGGGCGACCATGCCTGTCAGGTTTGGTACCACTTTGCTCCAGCCGAAATCAGACTTGACGCTCCCCGCCTGTGCCTGTGGACGGCCGAAGACGGCGGGAATCTGCTCCTCCACATTTTGGGCGGTCAGCCGCTAACTGCCTCTCTGGGCAAAGGTATCGCCGTCTGGAACGGGCTGCGGGAGCTGCCCGTGGCATGCATCGAGAGCCGAGGGCTTCCTGCTTGGTTTGCGACGGTGGCGGTACCTTTCCGAGGGCCGCAGGCGCCCCAGTGGTCGGTGCGCATCCTGGACGACGCGGCCAGGGGCCGCTGGCGTGCCCTCTGGGCGGAGGACGGCGCCCAGGCCTGCCTCTGCCTGGCCTCACCGGTAGCTTCTGCTGAAGAGACGGCATCCGTCGGGGTGGCACTGCCAGATGGAACGCGTGTATCCTTTGCAGGTGAGGGCGTGGCCGTGCGGTTTCGACTGACGCAGGGGCGGTGGGTGCCCGCCTTGGTTCACGGGGTAAAGACGCGGCGTCTCCAAGTCGGGGCGGAGGTGCTGGCTGGGGACACGTCCGGGGATGTCGTGGACTTGGCCTTTTGAGGTGTCGGTGCGGTAGCCGTAGTGCTGGTGGCGGCGGCCTGCCCCGAAGGCAGGGCTTGTCGGGAAGCTTGCCGAACTCTACGATGTCTTTTGCGGATGCCAAGGAACTCAGAAGCGCGGTGAGGGCAAGTGGACATCAAGAAGCTCGTTACCTATGGCAAGGACATCCCACCCTTGGTGGAAGGAATGCCGCCTTGGCGCCTCGGGCCGGCAATTGATGATTTGTTCAAGAACCAGGAGTGGGAGCTGTTATCTTATCTTCTTTTGGTGGCTGGGGGGGCTACTGCGCGCACTGTCGTGATGCGGCTACTTGAGGTGCGCGTGTATGAGCCGCTAGTGATCGCCGCCTGCCTGCGCCGCACCATCCGCACACAGCCGCAAGTGATAAGCGGTGGCGGCGCAGCCGCTAGAGTTTTCCGAGACATTGATGCGGAGGGGCAGGGCACGGCGGGTATTCCAGCAGAGATTCTCGAAGAGATGCGGGAGATGGCAGAAGCGGCGGCGCGCACGAGAGAAGCGCAAATGCTTCGTGGCGAAACCCTGGACCGCGGCCCGATGCGGGAGTTCATCATCAATCGGCTTGCCGAGCGACTTCAGACCGAGCCGGCGGCGATGGAAGCCCTGCTGGTGATCGCCCAGGCTGCCGGCTGGGAGGAGACGCGACGGATAGCCGCTATGAAAATCGCCAATAGTCAGCCGGCCCTCAACAGGCTGCTGGCGGAGTTGCGCGCGGCCGAGCTGGTGCGTGTGGCCGAGGCGACACGGCTGGGTGCAGTGGCCGCCAAAATCGCAGCATTGCTCGCCCAGAGGCTCGACGAGCTCAAGAGCCGCGGCGACACCGAGGCCTTGGCCTTCATTGCCGCCCATCACCCAGACGCTGAGATGCGAAGCCGCGCTGAGGCTAAGTAATTGGAGTATGCGGTAGCTTGCTTTTAGCAAATGGGTGGGCCGGCGATGGCACCGTGGGGACAAAGCCGGCCGGTTTTCCCCCGACGGCTGACGCGTGTGGGGCCACAGTCTTGAGCGGCATCATGCCTTCGGCGCAGCGTCGGTGGTCGGCCGCACCGGCTGCCGAAACATATCGGGCGCCTTCTCTCAGCGGACCGTACGCGCCTGCTCGGCCTGCGCGTCGTGGTACTCAACTAGGTACACGGGGTCAATGCCGAGGGTTAGAGTCTGGGGCCTGCCGTCCGAGATGACGAAGGCCGCAGCCTCGCCGGTGAGGCTGTAATCCCATTCATACCGAGCGTACTGGCCCTCGGGTAGCGCCACTGAGACCACTACCCGGCGGCCGGCGTTCCCGTCGGGGTCGTGGGCCCACATAACGTACATGCGGCGGCCGTCTTCCCAGCGAAACTCATGGCCGCGGGCGGCCTCGCCCAAATCCAGGCGGCCAACGTAGCCCAGTTTCCGCTCACACATCTCGCCCATCAGTCGGGCCAAGGTGCGCATAGCGTGGAAGGCCTCTTTGAACTGTGCTCCTTGCCCATCCCTGGGTAGATTGCTGACATCGCCCAGCAACCCCATGTTCTGCCAGGACGGGTCGAAAAGGCCATACCAGCACACTGTCACCAGCCCCAAGCTCGCGCCGGCAAGGTGTACTTTGGCGGCGGCGGCCCGCTGGACGGCTTGGGAATAGGCTGGCCCGAGGCTTTCGTCACCTGGGTAGCCGCACTCGGTGCAAAGAAATTCCGGCCGCTCTAGCCCGCGCTTGTCGAACTCCGCGGCCATAGCCTTGTAGACACCCTCCAAACCTCCTTCGGCCTCGATTAGCGTATCGGAGCCTGGGCCAGCGTAAGCGTGGAAATCCACGAAGTCGAGGTAGTTGGCCGCCGGATACTTTGGGTCGTCCAGAAGGAAGCCGAGGGTTTCTGGGAAGCATAGCTGGATGCCAATCTTGCACGAAGGGTTGGCGTGTTTGGCGGCCCTCCAGGACACGAAAAGGAAGCGTGCCAGGTCGGTCATGTCGTGGCCGTACCAGCCGCGCAGAAACTTGTCGCGAGGATCCTTCGGGCGCGTTGGCCAGGGCAGCCAGTCCGGTTCGTTCCAGAGACTGAAGTATTCCACCCGCGGCCCGCCGGGCGCATCGGCCTGCCCGTCGCCGTCATACCGCTCTACTATCTCCCATACAAACCGCGCCCACTGGTTGCCAGGATTCACCTCGGCACCCGCTTGCCCGACGTCGCCACCCTTAGTGAAGACGGCTTCCCAGAGACCCTTTGGGACGTCACAGCCCTCGTCCATGCTGCCGTCGGGCCTAATGTGTTGAGCCTGGCCATTGAAGAGGAAAACTAGAGGGTGCCTACCGGCGCTTGCGAATCGCGTCACGGTGCCGTCAGCGTGGCCCACTCCCCACTGGAGGGCCAGGTCCAGCCTTGCCCCGACGCGCGGCATATCCGCGCCCGCTTCAAAGGCCCAGTTGGCGATGACAGCAGGGTCAAGGTTGGGCACCCAGCCGAGGTTGACACCAATGTAGTACGGTCGCAAGCCCGCGGCCGCCGCACCAATGCACGCTGAAAGCAATAGGCAGAGGGCACTGGGTAGGACGATTGCTCTCATAAGCTTTCGCCCGTGATTGTTGGCCGACGCTAAAAGGCGCCTTTCATACCAAGGCCCCGCCCAGTAAAAGTCCCAGCGAGTAGGCCCTGACACACCAGGGCAACCACAATCGGCGCCCGCACCTCCTCCGGCCATGCTTGCTGGAGGAACACCACCGGCACGGCGGCGACAGCCAGGCCTATTAGAGCGCCGACGTATGCGCTAGAGCGCGCCGGCGACGGCCCTTCCAGCAGAGCGACCACCCCGGCGCCTGCAAAGGCGCCCATGCCAGTGCCGCCGAGCAGGCCCGCAACCAGCCCCAGCGAAGTAAGGGCCAGGTGCAACCAGTTTGGGTTCGCTGCCAGTCGTTCCGCCGTCATCTCCAATACAACCAAAAAAGCGGCCGTTGCGACTGCTCCCGTCGCTGCCCCCGCCAAAAGGCGGACGGGGCTCTTGTCCCTCAGGAGGCAAAATAGGGCCGCCCCCGCCACGATGAGCTCCCCAACAAGTGCCCAATGCCAGTGCATTCATAGCGCCCCCTTCGGACTCACCTCAGCTTGCCTTCGTGCCCAGGTGCCTATCGCGCGATAGCATCTGCGGGCGACGTCCCAGATGCGGTGCCTCTGCCGGCTCCTTCATCGACTCCCTGTACAATGTTCCCCATCCTCACCAGAGGCTAACGCCTGGCGACTGAGTACTTTTGCATCAAGGCTCGCAGGTTGCCGCCTAAGATTTTTCTCTTGTCGGCTTCGGCTATCCGCGCATACGCGATCTGTCCAATCCCCCAGCCGATAGGCAAGTCCATAAGATCTGAGCCAAATAGGATTCTATCGCAGCCATATATGTTTGTAAACCTCTCAGTTTGGTCCATTGCCAGAAACGGACAGGTACATAGGAATACGTTGGGAACTTGTTCGAAAACTTTACCGTAACAATCGTAAGAGTGTCCGACGATGAAGCAAGCTTGCGGGTTGTCGCGGCAGAGCTGCAGGAGGCGCTCGGGCGGCCCCCAGTAGTGGCTTAGGATAAACTCGCGCCGCTCGTTAGCCCACCTCGCACAAACGTCTACTAACGGCCCGTTTACATCGTACGCGCCGTAAGAGTTGAGCATCAGCTTCACGCCTCGCATCCCGAGGCTTGCTCCGCGCTTCAGGTCCTCCATCATCTGCCGCTCGCCGTTGCGCGGATTGACGAGCGTCAGGCCAATGAAACGCTCAGGCCAACGCTGTGTCATTTCAGCCACCTCGTCTATTCCGTAGCCCGCGTCGCCCATTATCTGCATGCTGAATACGAGCGCCTTCCTGATCCCGAACTTGTCCATTTCGGCCACCAAACCCTCCGGCGTCTCCTTCACTACGTGGTACGGGTCGCCCCAACCGATGTGGCCATGGCAGTCATAGAACTCCTCTGCGCTCAGCGGCAGGCGCTCCCGTGCCGCGCGGTGCAAGGTGTCGGTGGGCTCGGGAAACCGCACGTCTTTTGCGGGCCGGACATTCTGATTCCACGACAGCAGCCGTCTCATATTTCCGCCTGCTATTAGTGCCAACTCTTCCTCGCTTATGTCCGAGTAATTGAGTTGCATCAGCGGCGACCCAGGCGTCCGCTCCGGTAGTCGAGAACTCCACACTAGCCGCGCGGCTCCGAATTCCCGGCAGATGAACTCTACCGCCTTGTGTAGCCAAATCATCGAAAGGTCGAGTATCAAGTTGTCGCAAGCGGCCATGGCTGCGTACATGGCCCGCTGGCTGCGATAGATGCGCTCTTCGGTTACGATGACGGGGAGCTGCGGAAATCGCCTGCAAATCGCAACGACTCCTTGCCAGTCGGTTTGGTCAATGCGGCCAGGGTCTGTTACGTCGTTGGGACAGAGGAAGAGAGGCACTCGGGCTTCTTGCAGGGCGGACAACAGGTCGTCCACGGCCCAGTCTTCCAGAGGGAGGTTGTACTGGCCGTAGAACACGTACACGGCCCCCACACCACACCGCCGCATTTGCTCGACAAACTCAGCGGGCGGGAGAAGTTCTCGGGTGTGCGGCAGTAGGTACGCCCACGCAGGATGCAGGCGTGGCTGGCCCTGGGTTTGCCTGAGTATCCTCGCATTCCCTGCCTTCGGATTGTTCGCCAAACACAGGCTATCCAGGACCAGCGCTTCGTGTATTCCGAAATGGTCCATGGTTTCGAGAAGGGCCGCCACTGTAGTCGGCTGCCCTTCGGCCGTCCAAAGCGACCGCCCCAAATAACAGCGAGCATCAAAGTATGTAATCTCAGACATATTTAGCTCCCCTCTCCTCTTTTTCGGCTGCGGCGTTGCTGGACACTATCCCTGCCAAGGCGTTCCTATCCTGGCTCGGGCGCGTTCGCCGCTATTGTGGGACGACGTTCTTCCTGCGTTCTTGGTTGCCTTCCTAGGAAGCGGTGCGGTTTGCTGACGTTTCGCTTGCTCGAAGGGCGTGTGTGCAAAACGCGGCACCATCACTTCTGGCGTAGCATACCCGGGGCATCCCAGCCAGAAGGACTTACTTATGAGTTGCAGAAGCCAACAGCCATGCGCAACCCATTACATTTAGCAGCTTTTTCGCTTGCTTTGGCACTCTTGGCGGCGCCCAGGACGCCAGGCCAAGACGACGCTTCGGCCGTGTTGACGGCTTTGGAGCGCAAGGTGGCGGGCTTTCGCGTCCTGCCTCTGCCGAGGGCTGCGGGCGAAGTAAGGCTGCCGGCTGAGGCCGCCCTCACGATTGACGACCTTCGTGGCGTGGTCCTCGACGATGCCCCTCCTGTCCTTGGCCAGCCTGCCAAGCCTCACGACCCTCATCAGACCGACGATTTTCCGCCTGGCCAGGCTCCCTACGAGGCCCGCGACATTCTTCCCTTCCGCCTGCGAGAGTTCACCTGCGAGTTCAACTACGGCGGCTGGCACAACTTCAAGATGATTGAGTATGCTTCCTGCCACGGTTTTAGCGTCATCTATCCTTACATCATGCCCGACTTGTCCCACTTTCCAGCCGGCACAAAGTTTCTCCAATGGGGCAGCTTCGTTGACTGGCATCGCTTTTTTGCCGACCACGGCCTTCCCTGGGGCCGGTTTGACCTTCTCGCCGACCTTGACGTGGTTGGGCTTCTGCTGGACTCGGGCACGGTCTGGGAACCGCGCGGCCCTGACTGGATAGCAATGCTCGACTTGGAGCACGAAGGGCCGCTTTCGCCAGAGCAGCTCCGCGCTCAGGAATGGTATCCCCGCGACGGTTCGCCTGAGGAAAGGATGGCTTTCGAGGACAAATACTACCGCGGCTATCTCATGACCAACGTGGCTCCCATTGAGGCCCTTCGGCGGAAGGGCTTCACCAGCGTCGGCGTCTACCCGCAGGGCTACGGCAGCGGCTGGTTTGCTCTGTTGGGCCTGTACGAAAAGGGGCTGTCCGGCATCCCAGACCCCCACACCCACTGGCCCTGGCTGCGTTGGGGACGCGACTTCGTCGAGGCTCAGGATGTCTTGTATCCCGACGTGTACGTGTACTACTGGTCGCCGCAGAACGTGGCCTACACCATCGCTCGCCTGGATTTCGACCGCGCGCTGGTGAACTCGCTGGCCAATCCCAAACCCATCCGTCCCTACTTCTGGCCGCTGCTTCACGGGGGGGATGCGAGCTATCACTGGTGGAACCAGCAGCCCCTGCCCAACGAAGACATCCGCGCGATTTTCACCTTCGCCTTCTTTTGCGGCGTGGATGGAGTGGTGTTATGGAACTGGTCGGACGTGGGCAATCATCATGTGCCGCCGCCCCTATGGCGAGCGGCGCAAACGACGGCCGTCGGCGACGTGCCGGTGGAGGGCGGTACTGGAGGAGACGTAATGCTGCGCGAGCCGATACAGCTTCGTCCGGAGGGTTCGCCCGACGATGCCCCGCTGGTGACCCTCAACCGCTACGACGTGCTCGCCATAACTTCTGTGGACGAGGCCACTGGTCTCGTGCGCTTCCAGCGCATAGACACGGCCCGCGAACCCTTCGGCCCGCGCCTAGACCCTGCCCGGCCGACCTTTGTAATGCACCGCGACGAGCTTGTGCCCCGCCTGCGCCCGCTTTCGGAGCCGGTGGCCGGCGCAATCGAGGGCCTGGCGCTCATTAAGGCCCTGGAGCCGATTCTACGGCGGGGCGAAGTTAAGGTTGACGTACCGGCCCTGAAACAGTTCGCGGAGACGCTGCCAATCGTGCGACGAGTGAAGCTACAAGACCTTCACCTGATTGCCACCTACGACCCTCTGGCCATCCGCGGCGGTGAAAAGCGCGACGTCGTTCTAAAGGATTTCGACGGTCACAAGGGTCTCACACTCGTTCTTCCTGCTGACGCACAGGTGCGCATCTTTGCCCTGCGCGAGGAGTAGACTTTTGGCCAACAAGTAAGCCAAAGGGCTGCAGGGGCGAAGTGACATTTACGGGCCTTGCGGTCCTGCGCGACACCTCAGGCAGATGGATTGCGGTTCGGCCCGCTTACGGCCTCGCGCACGCGGCAGCCCGCTGGCCCCCTTCTGGCCTTCTCGCGGGAGGCTTCGAGAAGGACCACGTCCTTGACCGGCGGACGGCAAGCGTCATCCAGCTTTTAGCCGGAGCGCGGCCTCGCCGTCGAAAGTGAGCGGCGCGAGCTTTCTATTTCCCTCGCCGTGGGCGAAGGTCTGCCGGTGCGTCACCTGGCCCGATTTGGTGTCCACCCACTCTGCTACGTAGTGCCCCCTTGGCAGACGCAGTTCTATCTCGGCTTGCCCGTCGCTGCGCAGGTAGATGGCGTATTGGCGGCCCTTGTCGGCCAGCACGAAAACCTGTCCCTGCGCCGCGCGGACGCAGTCGCGGTCGGGCTTCAGGCGGAGGAAGTCAAAGCTCTCCAGGAACTTCTTGAGGATGGCGAGCTGCTGGCGTATTGACGGCCCCCCACCGCCGGGAGATTTTCCCACGGGCTTTGTTCCGTCGGGATGACTGACCGAGAAGGAGTAGTCCAGGTGACTGTATATCGCTCCGCCGGAGAGCATGAACTCCCACGCCTCTCGGCGGTATGGCTCGTCTTCCGGCCCCTTGAAGCCCGTTTCATCGTCGGCGATGGCGCGGCCGAGGCCGTAGTTTAGTGTGACGGCTTCCGGTGTAGCATAATGAAAGTTTAGGATGGAGACTTCTGCCAGCGGGTCGGTAACTTGAGCCTGGTTGTTAGCTATGTTCTCGGCTATCAGGTGGCGGACGCCCAGACGGGCTTCCGTATCCTGGATTGCGCGTGCCATCCGTTGGTTCCACTCTCGGCTGACGCCGCCGAAGTATGGCTCGTTGCAAAGCTCATAGTAGACGTTGTCGAAGCCGGCGAGCTCAGCAGCTATCTTGCGCACCAGGGTTTCCTGAACGTCGGTCAGTGCGGTTTCCTTCAATGAATAAACCTCCATGCGCCTGACGTTGCCGACGCCGTTTACGTTGTTGGCTGCCTTCATCGGGCAGCGGTCCCAGAGCACATCGTCATAGAACACGCAAAACAAAACAAGCTCGACGACGATGCCTCTGCGAGCCGCTTCTCGTACGAAATCCTTGAGTCTCCGAAAATAGGCCGAGTTCCAACGCGTCAGGTCGAATTTGTTCCCGCCGTCGGCCGCTCCGGAGTGGTCGCTCCGCGCCCAAGGGCAAATCCAGCGCCCTTCGGCTGGTGCCAGGGTGTTTTCCTCAATGCCGAAGGACGTTTGCACTTCGTGATAGACGCCGGAGAAAGTTCTGGTGAGGTTGAAGCCCCATCGCGCCAGCTCATCCAGGTAGCGGCGGTAGTCGAAATCCAGATTCAGGACGGCGCCGTAATGCTCTCCTGAGGTAATCAGCACGGCGGGCTTGCCGCGGAATAGTAAGTAGTGAGGATTGTCGGGATGCAGAGCCAAAGGCCGGGCCGCCGCCATGAGGACCGCCACCCTGGAAAGCAGGATTATCGGCGCGCAACTCATCGCTATTTTATGTTCGCCGCGCCGATGGGTGCTTCCTGCCTGTGGCCCGCAGCTTAGACAGCGCTTTTTGAATGCGGTGCGGTCCTTTTTTCGCTTTCTTCTTGTCGGCGCCGGTGTGCAATTCTTTGCGGCGAAGCGTCTCTTTCTGCAGGCCATCGCGTTACAAGGGGGAAAATGGTAACGAAGCCCTTCGCTCTTCGAGGCATCGGAAACGCTATTCACGGGGGAGTCGGGTGATGCTGGGCTGCGTGAGTTCATGGTGGGTCGCCGTTCTTTTAGCGCCAGTCATGGCTGGGGCTGCGCCCCCGCCTCAAGTGACGATTTCGCGGCCTCTTTTTCGCGACCGGGTCTACGCATGCTTTCTGGGCAAAAGCATTGGCGGCACTCTCGGCATGCCTGTCGAGGGCCAGCGCGAGACCCACGCCTTCACTTTCTTTGACCCAGTTCCGACCGAGCCGGCTGCCAATGACGACCTGGACTTACAGCTCCTTTGGCTGAAGGCCGTCCAAGAACGTGGCCCTGGCCTTACATGTCTAGACCTAGGCGAGTACTGGCTCAAGTACGTTCCTGTTGACTGGAATGAGTATGGCGTTGGTAAGGCCAACATGCGCGACGGCTTCCTGCCGCCGGTCTCAGGGCATTTCCGCAACGAGCGTTGGCGCGATAGCAATGGTGCTTGGATACGCTCGGAGATTTGGGCGTGTCTGGCGCCTGGCTGTCCCGCCCTTGCCGCCCAATATGCTTTCGAGGACGCCTGCGTTGACCACGGCGTGGCTGAGGGCACTTATGCGGAAATGTTCGTGGCGGCGGTGGAAGCGGCGGCCTTCGTTGAGGCCGACCGTGAGCGGCTCATCTCCATCGGGCTGTCCTACATTCCGCCGGACTGCGCCGTGGCCCGCAGCGTTCGTGCCGCCCTTGACGCCCATCGTCGCGGCCTCGACCTGTACGCGGCTCGCGAGGAAGTTGTCCGCGCCTCGGCTTCGACTGGTTGGTTCATGGCCCCGCAGAATGTGGCTTTCGTCATCCTCGGCTGGTTGTATGGCGATGGCGACTTTGGCCGCTCCATCTGCGCTGCAGTCAATTGCGGCGACGACACGGACTGCACTGGTGCCACCCTCGGTTCCATTCTGGGTATTCTTGGCGGGACGGCTGCTATTCCTGCTGAGTGGCGCGCTCCCGTCGGCGATGCCATCCGCACCGTTGCCGTCGCCGGTTTTCAGCCGCCCGCCACGGTTTCTGACCTCGCCGATGAGGTTATCCAGGCGACGCCGCTGGTCCTCCGTCATCATGGAATAGCCGTTGAGTTGACTGAAGCTTCTATGGGTGCGCCCGTCGCCACCAAAGGCATCCCGCTACGGGACACACGTGCGGCGCGTGCTCTTTGGTCTCGCTCGCCTTGGCAGGTCAGGTATCGCCTGCCAGAGGTGGAAGTCGCGCTTGACTACGGTTGTGCTCCGATGATAACGGCTGGTGAGCCGCGCCGCCTCAGTCTGAGGATGACGAACAACAGCAGCCGGTCTCTTGGGGTGGGCGTGGTCTGGAAGACCTCCGCCGGTCTCAGCGCCCGTCCTTCCTCGTGGAGCGGCACGCTTCCACCGGCCATTGATGGTGCGGGCATGGGTGGCAATGTTACCAGGTATGGACGTGGAGTGGGTCTCGGCGCAGGCAACGTTGAGCAGGGCAAACCCGTCATCTGCTCCGTGTCACTGGTTGCCTCAGAGCCTGGCGAACGCCTTCATCGCGGCTGGGCCGAGATCCGTGTATCAGGACGGGGCCAGTGCCTGCTCGTACCTTTTTCGTTGCTGGGGGTCGTTGCCGTTCATGCGTCGGACTTAGCCCTCGCCTCGAAGGGAGCGAAGGCGACTTCTGACTCCGAGCTCGAGTGGGAGCGCGGTTGCACGGCGCGTGCGATTGACGGTGTTATCGCCAGCCCGCAGGACTTTGAGGGCAAGCGCTGGCACTCCGCTCTGACACCTCATCCTCACTGGATATGCGTGGAGCTGCCGGCGCCCGCCGAGGTCTCACGGGTCATCGTCCACTTCGCCGACCCGGCCGGTCATCCTGTGGATTTCGACGGCGAGGCTAGCCTCGATGGCCAGAATTGGGCGATGATTTTTCAGGAACGCGGTTACACGAACCCACGTCGCTTCGAGGCCGACCTTCCGCGCACGACCCTGCGGTTCTTCCGCCTCACCATCCGCCGGTCGGCGAGCAGGCAATGGCCCGATGCTGCTCAGGTGAGCGAAATCGAACTCTTGCCCCCGTGAACCATCTCAGCGCTGCTGGAAGGCATGGGAAGTCATTCGGCAGGCCCTGCGTGTCGCCTCGCGCCTGAGACGGATGAAAGTTCTCGTCGGCGTGTGTGCCGGTGCCGTAAGGTTTTGCTATGGCTGGTGCTTTCATGTCCCGTGGCCGGAGTTGGCTCGGCTGCTCGCACCCGCGCCATAAGCGTATGGCTCAGGCAGCGAGCTGGTCTTTGCTGTCGGCGAAGGTGGGTGGCCCGGACGCCTCCGGAACATTTGCTGTGGTGAGACGTTTTCGCTGGAGGGAGCCGGCACGGACTGCCGATGCGCTCCCCACGGGGCAACCGCCAACAAAAGGGAGGTCAAGACAGTGAAGAAGGGTTTTACGCTTATCGAGCTACTCGTCGTGATTGCCATCATCTGACTGCTGAAGAAGTGGGGTTAGGGGGCTGGGGAGGGAGGCATTGGTGGGGGTTGGTGGGAGAGGACGGTCACC
>Ga0315298_1005428_pt1 | contig 18118 bp, 18 predicted proteins | sample WHS_1_MG_FD_203077 | JGI IMG/M metagenome (GOLD analysis project Ga0315298, IMG submission 203077) | Extremophilic microbial mat communities from Washburn Hot Springs, YNP, Wyoming, USA - WHS_1_MG | ecosystem: Environmental > Aquatic > Thermal springs > Hot (42-90C) | place: USA: Wyoming...
GTCCATCCTGGTATCGTTGCTGGGGGTGGGGGCCCAGTTATCGCAACCCCAGAGCACCAACGCGCTGACCTCACCCAATGCCACCCAGTCCGCCATTGCGGCGATGGCGCAGCAGATGGACAGTACGGGGACGAACGTCCTGAACAAGAACCTGAATATCCAGCCGACGCTGAAGATCCGGCCCGGATATCTGTTCAATGTCCTGGTGACGCGCACCATGATCCTGCCGCCATACCCGCTGGAGACGCGCTGATGCTGCAGCGGATCGCGGATGGGGAGATTCTGGCTACGATCAATTGGGATATAGACGTGCGGGTGGAGCATTTGTTGCGTGCCATGACGGATGGCCGCAGGGGCGGGTTGGGCAGGGCGGTGGTCAGATCTTTGGAGATTGGGATACCGGCCATAGATGATATGCCGGAGAAGGATCGTACTCGCCTTTTGCAAGGCGGGTATGATACCCTCAGCCGCATTGCGACATCGATGCCGCGGCGATACGAAATGGCGGTCCGGTCACGAGCCAGGCATTGGGGGGTCCCCATCTACCGGGTGTTTTCGGAGGCGGTACGGGCAGGACAAGTTGATTTGTTTCAGCAGGTTGGTTCTGATGCGGCTGAATAAATGACTGCCAACAATCCCGTGGGAGTTCAGTGCCAGGAATACCACTCCCAAGCACAAAGAGAATCTATTGAGATTTGTATTGGGATACCGGGGAGCGCTGGTGGTCGGCGGTGTATCGGGATCAGTGGCGGTCGGCTGGAGCGGTGCAAATTCGGTGCAATTTGTGGGCGCGCAACGGGGCTCTGTGGGGAGCAGAACCATTGAAAACACTGTGTTTGTTGCCCGTCAGTCGCCTTCACACGGCAGGGGTCGCAGGTTCAAACCCTGCACCGCCCACCAACGACGCAGGGCCCGGCAGATGCTTTGTCGGGCCCTTATTTGTATTGCGCGCCGGGGCCGGAAGACCTAAGGGCGGTAGCGTGCCGGCCGTCTGCCGGGAGGGCCCGTTGCACCGACAGGGAAGGTTAGGCATCCTGCCCGGCAGGTGCGCCGCTGTGATCCAATCGGGCCAGGAGGCGCAGGCCGCCGAGGATACCAAGGATGCGCTGCCGGGTGTCCTGCTCGCCGTCGCCGCGCGGCCAGCATTTGCAGCGAGTGTGGGGGGCGAGGGGGAGGGCGGGCGGGTGGCTGCAGTCCAGGGCAATGAGCAAGTCAGGCCAAGGGTCGGCGGCGCCGTTGCCCACGCCAACCAGGGCGTCAGCCTCTACCCATTCCCCGCCCAGGCGGCAGGCAAGCTCCGCGGCTCGCCATGCCTTCTCGCCCTCCTCGGCGTGCCAGAAGCGAATGCGCGCCCGTCTTTTATACATATCCCCTGTATCCCGATATTGTATGCTAAAAATAACACATAGGCGCAGAAGCGAGAATGGCTCATGGTGAAAAGCCGGGCGGAAGCTGGGGAGGATTGGAGCGCGCTTCTGGGGCCGGAGGGGCCGTTGGCGGGTCGTTTGCCGCGTTTCCGCCTGCGTGCGCAGCAGGTGGCCATGGCGGAGGCGGTGGCCCGGGTCCTGGTCGAGGGGGGGACGGCGCTCATCGAAGCGGGCACCGGAACGGGCAAGACCTTCGCCTATCTCCTGCCTGCCTTCCTCTCGGGCCGCAAGGTGCTGATCTCCACGGGAAGCAAGGCCCTGCAGGACCAGATTCTGGAAAAGGATGTGCCGCTGCTCCTGCAGGTCCTGGGCCGTCCATTGCGCGTCACCCGGCTCAAGGGGCGCAGCAATTATCTGTGCCGTCACCGCATGCGGCGTTTTGCGGCCGAGGGGGTGGCGGCGGCGGATCTGGCCCGGCAGTTGGAGGTGGTGGCGTGCTGGGCGGGGCAGACGCGGGAAGGGGATATTGGCGAACTGGCGGCACTGGCCGAGGATGCCCAGGTCTGGCCCCTGGTGACCTCCACCAAGGATAACTGCCTGGGCAGCGATTGCCCGGATTATGCGCAATGTCATGTCATGGAGGCGCGGCGGCGGGCGCAGGAGGCCGACATCCTGGTGGTGAATCACCATCTCCTCTTCTCCGATCTCGCCCTGAAGGCGGAGGGGATGGGCGACCTCCTGCCGCGGGTGGAGGCCATGATCATCGATGAGGCCCATCAGGTGGCGGATCTCGCCAGCCGTTTTTTTGGCCAGCACCTGAGCAGCCATCAGCTCCTGGAATGGGCGCGGGACAGCATGGCCGAAGGGCTGCTGGAGGCCCCCGATGACGGCGAAATCGGCACTCGTGCCGAGGATCTGCTGACGGCTGTGGAGGCATGGCGAACGCTGTGGACGGGGATGGCGGAGCGCGGCGAATGGCGATCGCCGGGCCAGGATGCCGCGGGTTTGGCCTATGCGGCCTTGCTCGCGGCCGCCGGCGCGCTGGCCGCCCCATTGGCGGCGGCTGCCTGTCGCGGCAAGGGTCTGGAGCAGTGTGCGCGCCGTGCCGGGGAACTGCTGGAGGCGCTGGCCTTTTTTGCCGGCGCCAACGCCATGGGTACGGTGTTCTGGTATGAGCGGCGCGGTCGCGGCCTGAGCCTGCACGCCACCCCTCTGGAGATCGCCGAGCCCTTCCGCCGTTACCTTTTGGATCGGGTGGAGCGGCTGGTGCTGACCAGTGCCACCTTGAGTGTGGACGGCGGTTTTGCCCACCTGGAACGCGCCCTTGGCCTGGAGGGAGCGCAGAGCCTGGCGCTGGCATCGCCCTTTGATTATGCCGGTCAGTCGCTGCTTTATCTGCCTCCTCGTCTCCCCGATCCCGGTAGCCCGGGTTTCACCGTTGCCTGCCTGGAGGCTGCCCTGCCGGTACTCCGGGCAGCGGGGGGGAGGGCTTTTTTTCTCTTCACCAGCCATCGTGCCCTGCAGGAGGCGGCCGCCTGGCTGCCCGGCCGTCTGGACTATCCCATCCTTGTCCAGGGCAGCATGGCGCGACCGCGCCTGCTGGAGGCCTTTCGCCGCATGGGCAATGCGGTCTTGCTGGGGGCGGCGAGTTTCTGGGAGGGGGTGGACGTGCAGGGCGATGCCTTGTCCTGTGTTATCATTGACAAACTTCCCTTTACCAGCCCGGCGGATCCCTTGTTTCGCGCACGTTCCGAGCAGTGCCAGTCCAGCGGCGGCGATGCCTTTCGCGAGGTGCAGATTCCCCAGGCCGTCATTGCCCTGCGCCAGGGGGCGGGCCGCCTGATTCGCTCGGAGGCCGATCGCGGTGTGCTCATGCTCTGCGATCCCCGTCTGCAGTCGCGGTCCTACGGACGTATCTTTCTCCACAGCCTGCCACCCATGCGCAAGGTCCACGCCCTGGCTGAGGTGGAGGCCTTTCTGAGGGCTTGACCATGCCGCGCCTGCTGGCGATCGAAACGGCAACGGAGGCGTGCTCCGTAGCCATTGGTGACGAAGGCGGGATCATCGAGGAATTCGCCGTGGCGGCCAACGCCCACAGCACTCTGCTTCTGCCCATGCTGGGAAAGGTGCTGGCGACGAGCGGATGGTCCCTGGCGCAGCTGGACGGCATCGCCTGCGGCGTCGGGCCGGGGGGCTTTACCGGAGTGCGCATGGGCGTCAGCACGGTGCAGGGGTTGGCGATGGCGGCGGGCCTGCCGGTCTTTCCGGTGTCCAGCCTGCGCGCCTTGGCCATGGGGGCACCCCAGGCGCAGGTCCTGGCGGCATTGGACGCGCGTCGGGGCGAGGTCTATGGAGCGCCTTTCTTGCGTGCTGCAGGGGCTTTGCCGGAGCGTTTGGGGGCGGAGCGGGTCTGCGCCCCGGAGCTGATCTCCTGGCCGGGAGAAGGGCAGTGCTGGGGGGTGGGTAGCGGCTGGCAGGCCTATCACGTGATTTGGGAGGCAGCCCTCGGGGAGCGCTTGCTGGGCTGGGATGGCGCGGTCTTTCCCCATGCCGCCGATGTGCTGCGGCTGGCTTTGCCAGCCGCCCTGGACGGCGCGGGCTTGGATGCGGTCCTCCTGGAGCCTCACTATATCCGCCCTTCCCAGCCCGAGGAGCAACGGCCATGAAGGTGCGGCCAATGCTGGCAGAGGATCTCGACGCCGTAGCGGAGATGGAGGCGAACATTTCGCCGGGGCCGTGGACGCGCGGGATCTTCCGCGACTGTCTGCAGGCCGGTTACGAGGCCTGGGTGCTGGAAGGGCCGGATGCGATGCTGGCGGGCTTTGGCGTTCTTTCCGTGGGTGCGGCCGAGGCGCATATCCTCAATCTGGGCATAGCGCCCCCCTATCGCCGTCGCGGTTATGGCCGCCAGATGCTGGCGCATCTCCTGCACCGCGCCGTCCAATTGGGGGCCCAGCGTGCCTTTCTGGAGGTGCGGGTATCCAATGCCGGGGCGCAGAACCTCTATCGTGCCCTGGGCTTTCATGAAATCGGCGTGCGCTTGAACTATTATCGCAATGTGGAAGGGCGGGAAGACGCACTGGTCTTGTCGTTGCTTCTGTCCCATTCCCAAACGGATCGAATATCCCATGCCCAGTAAGGTTGAAACGATATGGAAGTGAATCTGGTATCCACCGATACCGAGAACATTCGCGACGAGATGTTGCGGCGCCGGACTTTTGCCATCATCTCCCATCCCGACGCGGGCAAGACCACCCTGACGGAAAAACTCCTGCTCTTCGGTGGCGCCATTCAGTTGGCGGGCACGGTGAAGGCGCGCAAGAGCGCCCGCCATGCCACCAGCGACTGGATGGCCATCGAGAAGGCGCGCGGCATCTCCGTGGCGAGTTCGGTGATGCAGTTCGTGTATGGGGAGCACGTCATCAACCTTCTCGATACCCCCGGTCACCAGGATTTTTCCGAGGACACCTACCGGGTGCTGACGGCGGTGGATTCGGCGCTGATGGTCATTGACAGCGGCAATGGCGTCGAAGCCCAGACCATCAAGCTGCTGGAAGTCTGCCGTCTGCGCGATACGCCCATCATCACCTTCATGAACAAGTTCGACCGCGAGTCCCGCGATCCCATGGAACTTCTGGATGAGGTGGAGTCGGTACTGGGCATCCAGTGCGCCCCCGTTACTTGGCCCATCGGCATGGGCAAGCGTTTTCGCGGCGTTTATCACTTGTTGCGGGACGAAGTGCTGGTCTTTGTGCCGGGGCAGGAGAGCCGGGAGCAGGAGTTCGAGCGGATCCTGGGGATCGACCATCCGGAACTTCGCCGTCGTTTCCCCGATGAAATGGCGGAACTGGCCGAACAGGTGGAGCTGGTGCGTGGCGCTTCTCATCCCTTTGATCTGCAGGCGTTTCTGGCGGGCCAGCAAACGCCGGTGTTTTTCGGCTCGGCCATCAACAACTTCGGCGTGCGGGAACTGCTGGCGGCCCTCATCGACTGGGCACCGCCGCCCCAGCCGCGAGAAGCCAGCGGGCGTCTGGTGGAGCCGGTGGAAAACGCATTCAGCGGTTTCGTATTCAAGATTCAGGCCAACATGGATCCGCAACACCGTGATCGGGTGGCCTTTTTACGGGTCTGCTCCGGGCATTTCACCCGGGGGATGCGTATCCGCCACCTGCGTCTGGGGCGCGATATTCAGGTGCACAACCCCATTACCTTCCTCGCTCAGGAGCGCGAGCTGGTAGAAGAGGCCTATGCCGGCGACATCATCGGGTTGCACAACCATGGCAGTATCCAGATTGGCGACAGCTTCAGTCAGGGCGAGGCCCTCCAGTTTACCGGCATCCCCTCCTTCGCGCCCGAACTCTTTCGCCGGGTGCGTCTGAAAAACCCTCTGAAAGCCAAGCAGTTGCAAAAAGGTCTGCAGCAATTGGCGGAAGAGGGCGCTACCCAGGTCTTTCGCCGTTTGCAGGGTGGGGATCCCATTCTCGGTGCCGTGGGCAGCCTGCAGTTCGACGTGGTGGCCGAACGCCTGCGCGGCGAATATGCCGTGGAGGCCGTCTTTGAGCCGGTGACCGTACAGACCGCGCGCTGGATCGAGGCAGAAGACGACAAGACCCTGGCCGACTTTACCCGCAAGCACGAGGAGCAACTGGCCGAGGACGCCGGCGGGCGGCTGACCTATCTGGCCCCTTCGCGGGTGAATCTGGACCTGACCATGGAGCGCTGGCCGAAGGTGCGCTTCCATGCCACCCGGGAGCATGCGACGGGGGGATAAGGGTATGCGCACGCGCTGGTTGCTGTTTGTGCCGCTGCTCGCGTTGCCCGGATGGGCGGGCGCGACGGGCCTGGAAGCCCTGCGCAATGCCGCGGAGCAAAGCCCCCAGGCCCTGGCGCGTCTGCGCAACCTGGCGGAGCAGGGCAACGCCCGTGCCGAACTCTACCTGGGCACCCTCTATGCTCCGCCCATCGTCAAAAAGGAGCGGACGGTGGGCAAGGATGCCGCCATCGCTCTGGCCTGGTACCGCCGCGCCGCCCAAGGCGGCTGCGCGCGCGCCGACTTTGACCTGGGTCTGGCCTATGAGGAGGGGATGGGCGTTCCCAGGAGCCCCGCCATGGCCCGGCATTACTTTGGGCGCATGGCCGCCCTCGCCCGCCGGGAGGCCGTGGCGGGGTCTTCCGGGGCTAGGGGAGGGGGGTTTCCGTATACGCGATATTGGCCGCATCCGAACTGAAGGCCGGCATTTCCTTGCCGGCCCGCAGATCCGCTACCCAGTGCGGGTTGAGGAGCAGCGACTTGCCGGACAGCACGATATCCGCATCCGCCAGGGCGGCCTCGGCACTGGCACGATCATGAATCTGTCCGCAGATCAGCAAGGGCTTGCGCGTCCTCTCGCGGGTGAGCTGCGCCATGTTGCGGCCGCTGCCGAAGGCCTCGTCGGAGAATCGATAGGTCGATACGGAGATGGCGTCGATGGGCAGGGCATCCAGATAGCCGATGACTTCCTGCCATTCCCGGGCATCGGCAAAGAGGGAGACCTGCATATCCACCACGCCCCAGTTGGAGATGCGGAAGAACAGCAACTTGTCGGCGGGAATATGCGGCCGCACGGCCTCGATCACCTCCCGGGCAAAGCGAAAGCGATTTTTGCTTGAACCACCGTAAGCATCCGTGCGCCGGTTGGAATATCCGGAAAGAAACGCGTTGATCAGATAGCCGTGGGCGCCGTGGATCTCGATGCCGTCAAAGCCCGCCGCCATGCCGCCCTTGACCGTCTCCACAAAGCCGTTGATCACGTGGGCGATGTCGAATTCGCTCATGGCATCGGGCAGCGGGTAGGGCTGGCCGGTGAGGGGGTTGGGCTGCGCCGGGGTGATGGCACTGGGGGCGATGCAGCGACCAGCCGGGTTGACCTCATTCCAGGCCACCCGCCCGCAATGAAAAATCTGCAGGATGGAAATGGCCCCGGCGGCGCGGATGCGGTCGGTAACGCCGCGCCAGGCATCGATCTGCCGCTGGGTGGTCACTCGCGCCTGGCCCGGATAGCCCTGGGCGCTCTCATAATCGCTGACGACGGCCTCGGTGGTGATCAGCGCCACGTCATTTTCGGCCCGCCGGACCAGGAACTCCAGCACGTCCTCGCGGGGAATGCTGTCCTTTTTCGAGGACATGCGCGTCATGGGCGCCAGGCCGATACGGTTGCGCAGGGTGAAGGCGCCGATGGGAAAGGGGGAAAAAAGGTCTGCAGATTTGGATGCTCGGGTCATGATGGTCCCCTGGAAAGGCCTCTTTTAAGATACCGCGTGGTCGGTATCCTAGGAAAAGGATAGCAGGCTTCTTTTCGGGCTGTCAAAGGGCATGCGCCTTAGACCTAAAAACACAGCATTTGGCGGATCCGGCACGATGGTCATGTCGGCTGGGCGAAGCCCCGCGCCGTTTCCGCGCCGGCTCGGTGTGGCGCGCCGCTCAGGCGGAAAGGCTTTGCGCCAGGCGACGGTACTGGATGGCTTCGCCGATATGGACGGCCTGGAGATCGGCGCTGTTTTCCAGATCGGCAATGCTGCGCGCCACGCGCAGGATGCGGTGGTAACCCCGTGCGGACAGGCGCAGGCGCTCCATGGCGCGGTTGAGCAATTGCCGGCCGGCATCATCCGGGACGCAGACGCGATCCAGGGCATCGCCCTGCAACTGGGCGTTGCGGCACTGCTGGCGTTGCCACTGGCGCTCCATGGCGGCCACCACGCGCAGGCGCAGGACCTCCGAACCTTCACCCTGGGGTGCGGCCTGCAGGTCCTGAATAGGGAGGGCAGGCACTTCCATCTGGATATCGATGCGGTCCAGCAGCGGCCCCGAGAGCCGCCCGCGGTATTGGGCGACCTGCGCCGGAGTGCAGCGGCAGGCCTGCAAGGGGTTGCCCAGGTGGCCGCAGGGACAAGGATTCATGGCGGCGACGAGTTGGAAGCGGGCGGGAAAGGTGGCGCGCCGCGTGGCTCGGGCAATATGGATCTCGCCGCTCTCCAGGGGCTCGCGCAGGACCTCCAGCACCGGCCGGGGGAACTCCGTCAGCTCATCGAGAAAGAGCACGCCGCCATGGGCCAGGCTGATCTCGCCGGGTCGCGGGTTGGAGCCTCCGCCCACGAGGGCCGCGGCCGAGGCGCTATGGTGGGGGGAGCGGAAGGGGCGCTGTCCCCAGCGCCGCACGTCAAAGCCGGCGCCGTGCAGGCTATGGATGGCGGCCACTTCCAGGGCCTCCTCGCGGCGCAAGGGCGGCAAAAGCCCGGGCAGGCGCGCGGCGAGCATGCTCTTGCCCGTGCCCGGCGGGCCGGAAAGGAGCAGGTGATGGCCGCCCACGGCTGCTATCAGCAAGGCCCGCTTCGCCCCTTCCTGGCCGCGCACATCGCGCAAATCGGGATACGCGGAACGGGTGGCCGGATCGGCACTCGCCAGGGTGGGAGGCAGTGGGCATTGGCCGCGCAAATGGGCCGTAGCCATGGTCAGGGAGCTTACCGAAAAAACCGCCGCGCAATCCGCCAATGCGGCTTCCTGGGCATTGTCTGCAGGCACGAGGATACTGCGCCCCGTCTTGCCCGCCGCCAGGGTGCTGGCCAGCACCCCTGTCACCGGCCGCAGCGCGCCGTCCAGGGCGAGCTCGCCCAGCACTTCGACATCCGCCAAGGCGCTTGCCGGAATCTGGCCGCTGGCGGCGAGGATCCCCAGGGCGATGGGCAGATCAAAGCAACCCCCAGCCTTGGGCAGATCGGCGGGGGCGAGATTGATCACCACGCGCCGGGCGGGGAATTCAAAGCCACTATTCTGAATGGCCGAACGCACCCGATCGCGGGACTCCTTGACCGCTGTCTCCGCCAGCCCGACTACGGCAAAGGTGGGCAGGCCCGGTCCCAGATCGCATTCCACCGTCACCTCGGCCGCCTGTACGCCGGTCACCGCCCGGCTGTGCACTACGGCGAGGGTCAAGCGTCAATCCTCGCCGGGCTCGTCCGTAACGCCCCTCTCGGCTTCCAGGGTAGTCAGGCGGCTTTCCAGCGCGGCGACGCGGGCGGCCAGGCGGCTCACCAGTTCCTGTTGCACGTCAAATTCGTCGCGGGTGACGATATCCAAGCGATCCAGGGTATTGGCCACGATGGCGCGCACCTGCTTGTCCACATCTTCCTTGACGGTACCCAGACGGGCAATGGTGTCACCAATGGCGGCGGCAATGTCATCGGCTATCTTGTGTTGCATCGCTTGACTCCTTTAAAGGCCCATGGCCTGGCGGATGAGAAAACGTTTGAGGGGAAAGAGGAGGCCCGTAGCGAACATGCCGGCGTCACGGAGGGTGGCAAGGCCGCGATGGTTGTTGGAAAAGAGATGGCTCAAGCCACCGCAGGCCAGGACGGTGGCGAGATTGTCCGGCCGCCGTTGCGCCTGGAAAGAGCGCAACGTCGCTGGCTCTCCCCAGTCCTCATGGCGGGTGATGGCGGTGCCGATGAGCATTGCCAGGGCCTCCGCATCCCGCAGCCCGAGGTTGACGCCCAATCCGGCGAGGGGATGCACGCCATGGGCGCTATCGCCCAGCAGCACCGCGCGCCGGCCGATGTAACGGCTGCTGTGCAAACCCGACAAGGGAAAGGCAGCCCGCGGCCCGATCTGGTAAAAACGGCCCAGTTGCGGCCCGAAGGCCTCATTCAATGCCGCCAGAAAAGCGCCGTCATCCATGGCCATGAGGCGCCGCGCCAAAGGGTGCTTGGCGCTCCATACCAGGGAGGCCCGCGGCCGACCATCCTGGTCATTGTGGAAGGGCAGGACAGCCAGGGGGCCGCTGTCCAAAAAACGCTGGTAGGCGATGTGACGATGGGGCTTCTCCATCCATACCGTGGCGGTGATCCCGTCCTGGCCATAGTCTTCGCGGAAAAGGGGAGCGTTGGCCACCCGTTTGCGCAGGGGCGACTGCCGGCCCTCGGCAACGGCCAGCAAGGTGGCGGAAAAGCTGCTCCCCTGATTGCTCCGCAGGGCGATCTCCCCCTGGCATGGCACTGTTTCCACCAGTTCTTCGGCATAGTGCAGCACGGTTTCGCCGAGCGCGCCGAGCGCTCCATGGAGCGCCTGTTCCAGGCGCCGGTTTTCGCAAATGTGCCCCAGCAAGGTTTCCCCGCCATCTTCGGCATCGAGATGGATGCTGCCAAATCCCTGCCCGTCCCAGACGCGCATCCGCGCCACCGGCGTACCCAGGGCGCCCACATCGATGCCGATGCCGGCGAGGAAGCGGCCCGAGCCCAAGGAAACGAGGCTGGCCCGTTCGCAGGGATCGGCGGCGCGGCACGCTTCCCGCGAGCGCCGTTCAAAAAGCCGTACCCGCAAGCCCATCCGGCCCACGGCCAAGGCCAGGCTGGCCCCCACCATGCCGCCCCCGGATACCACCAGATCGTTGCGCAAGGGATCAGACATGGCGAGGCTCCGTGATGAGGTCAGGGATGGTGCTGGCCGCCGGCAGATCAATGCCTGCCAGGCGCGCCGCCAGATCCCGTTTGATGGCTGGCAGGCGTTCCAGCGCCGCCAGGGCCGCCGCCCGGACGAGGCGCAGGGGCAGGAGGCGGGTGCCAAAAAGGCGATTCATGGTCTCGGTAAAGGCAATGGTCTCCAGACGGTCGCGGCGACGGATGCGGGCATAGTCGGTGAGCAGGCCGGCATTGCCCATATCCTCGGCGCCGGCGGCGGCCCGCCGCAGCAATGCGGCGAGGGTGATGACGTCGCGTAAACCCAGATTATAGCCCTGTCCCGCCAGGGGATGGATGGTCTGCGCCGCATTGCCCACCAAGGCCATGCGCTGTTGGGGCTGGGCCCAGAGGCGCTGGAAAAAGAGCGGGTAGACGCTGCGCGGACCGCTGCCGACGAGGGGCGGGAGGCCGCTGGGGCGTTGCCGGTTCAGGGCCTCGAGAAATGGGCCTTCCGGGAGAGCCAGGATGCGGCTGGCATCCTCGGGGCGCAAACTCCAGACGATGGAAAACTGGCCGTCGCCAATAGGCAGGAAGGCCAAGGGACCGCTGTCGAGAAAGTGTTCATAGGCGATGCCGCAGATCTTTTCCCGGGGGGTGACAGTGCTGACGATGGCGTGACGATTGTGGTCCCAGCCCAGGCGCTGCAAATGGGCCAGATTCTGCAGATGGCCATGCCCACCGTCGGCTACCACCACCAGTTCGGCCTCTACCCGCAGTTCCGGCCATTTCAGGGTCACGCGGTCAGGGTGCCATTGGAGGTCCTGCACCGGTCCGGCCGGCATCTGCACCAAATTGGGGCAACAGCCCAGGGCCGTCTCCAGTGCCCCTTCCAGATGGTCCAGACCCGCCACCTCCCCCAGGATGCCTTCGGGGCTACCGAGCAATTGGGCCTCCAGCCTGACCCGGCTCGAAGCCCCTTGCTGGGTGATCTGTACGGTGCGGATGGCCGCCGAACCCTGCAGCGGCAGGGGTACCTGCAGATCCTGCAGCAGGCGGCGGGTGCCCAAGGCCAAGGCGACGGTGCGATCCGGTTGGGGAGGGCGCGCCTGTTGCCGGGGAAAAGTATCCAGCATCATCATGTCGATGGGGGTGTCCGCCAAGGCGAGGGCAAGGCTCCTGGCGACGGGGCCATTGCCCAGAATGGCGATTTGTACCGCGTGGGTTCGCATCTCCCGCACCTCCGCAAAACAGGTATCAGCTCATTAGAACGAAAGCCAATGGTATGGGCAAGAGGTGCAAGCCCGTCCGCTACGCACCATCTTGGTGCATAAGCTCGCCTCAACATCGGCATATTTGTTTTAATCTATGGTAAAACAATGAGATAAATGATAGGCATGAGCTTTGCTTATGTTCACTGGCCATTTTTACCGATTATTCGAGGATCCAATCATGCACGGGAGGGAGCAATGAAAATATCTCATTGGACGGGGCTGCTGGCGGCGATGGTCTGCTTGGCCAGCCCTTTGGCGCAGGCGGATACCGCACCGGCGTTCAACTCGGGAGATACGGCCTGGATGCTGACATCCACGGCGCTGGTGCTGCTGATGACCATTCCCGGACTAGCGCTGTTTTATGCCGGTATGGTACGCAAGAAGAACGTCCTGGCAACGGCCGCCCAGAGTTTCGCCGTTACCTGCGTGATTTCGGTGGTGTGGATGTTCGCCGGCTATTCGCTGGCGTTCACCTCCGGTAGCGGTTTTATTGGCGGGTTGAGCCGCTTCTTTTTGCAGGGCATGGGGCTGGATGCCGTCAACGGCCTTGCTCCGACCATCCCCGAGTCGGTCTATATGACCTTTCAAATGACCTTTGCCATCATCACGCCCGCCCTCATCGTCGGCGCCTTTGCCGAACGGATGAAATTTTCCGCCCTGCTGTGGTTCACCGCCCTGTGGTCGTTGCTGGTCTATGCGCCCATCGCGCACATGGTTTGGGGCCCCGGCGGCTGGCTGGGCGGTGACGGCGTGCTGGACTACGCCGGTGGCACCGTGGTGCATATCAATGCGGGCGTGGCCGGTCTGGTGGCAGCCCTGGTCATGGGCAAGCGCATCGGCTTTCGCCATGATGCCATGCATCCCAACAACCTCATCTATACCCTCATTGGCGCGGCGCTCCTCTGGGTGGGCTGGTTCGGCTTCAATGCGGGTTCGGCGGTGGCGGCCAGCGATCGCGCGGGAATGGCCATGGCCGTTACCCAGATTGCTACGGCGGTGGCGGCCTTGGGCTGGATGTTTGCCGAATGGATCGTGCGCGGCAAACCCACCCTGCTGGGCATGACCTCCGGTGCGGTGGCGGGCCTCGTCGCCATCACTCCCGCCTCGGGCTTCGTGGACCCCATGGGGGCTCTATGGATTGGTCTGGCAGCCGGAGTAATCTGTTTCTGGTCGGCGGTCTATCTGAAAAACTGGCTGGGTTACGATGATTCCCTCGATGCCTTTGGGGTCCATGCCATTGGGGGCATCGTGGGGGCGCTGTTGACCGGCATCTTTGCCGTCAAGGCCATTGGTGGCACGGCTGGCGTTCTGGAAGGCAACCTGGGACAATTGTTGATTCAGGCCAAGGGGGTTGGGGTGACCATCCTGTATGATGGCATCGTGAGCTTCGTCATCCTCAAGGTAATCGACTGGACGCTGGGCTTGCGGGTCAGCGAAGAGCAGGAGCGCGAAGGTCTGGACGTCACCCAGCATGGCGAACAGGTTTACGAGTAGCCGTTTCGACGCACCTCTAAGGACGCAGCGGGGTGGCATTGCCACCCCGCTTCTTTTTATGATGGACGAATGGAAGCGCCCTTGCTGAAGCTCTTCGATAGCCATTGCCACCTCGATGACGCGGCCTTCGCCGCGGATCGCAGCGAGGTATTGCAACGGGCGCATCAGGCAGGCGTTCTGCAGATGGTCGTACCCGCCTATAGGGCCTCTTACTGGGCACGACTGCAATCCCTTTGCGCCAGCGGCCCCAATCTCCATCCCGCCTATGGCATTCATCCGGGCTTTGTAACGGAAGATGCGGACCGGGATTTGCGGCGGCTGGAGGCCTACCTCCCCGAAGCCGTCGCCATCGGCGAGATCGGCCTGGATCACTGGCCAGGGGCACCGGACCTTGCCCTTCAGCAGCGCTTTTTAACGCAGCAACTCGCCATGGCGCAGGCGGCGGGCCTGCCGGTGATTCTCCACGCCCGCCATGCCGTCGAGGACGTCCTGCTTACCCTGCGGCGTTTCCCCGGCGTGCGCGGGGTGGTGCATAGTTTTGCCGGGAGTGACGTCCAGGCCCGGCAGCTCATCGGCCTGGGCTTCCTCCTGGGTTTTGGCGGTGCCGTCACCTACCCGCGGGCGCGGCGCCTGCGCGCCTTGGTGAGCGGCTTGCCGGCAACGGCCATCCTCCTGGAGACGGATGCCCCCTATCAGCCCTTGTGGGGCCATCCAGGGGAGCGGAACGAACCCGCCTTGCTGGCCGAAATACTCAACACCGTGGCCGGGTTGCGCGGGGAAAGCGCCCGGGACCTCGCCGCCATCACCACCGCCAATGCCCGTACTCTCTTTTCCATTTCCGCACAGGAGCAGCCAGCATGACCCATCCCTTTGCCCGCACCGAGATCCTTCTCGGTGCCCAGGGCGTACGGAGCCTCGCCGATCGCCATGTACTCATCGCCGGTGTTGGCGGGGTGGGGGGCTACGTCGCCGAAAACCTCGCCCGGGCGGGTATCGGCCGTTTGACCCTGGTGGACCACGATGTGGTGGGCATCTCCAACATCAACCGCCAGTTGGTCGCCCTGCACTCCACCCTCGGCCGCCCCAAAGTGGAGGTCATGGCCGAACGCATCCGCGATATCCATCCCCAATGCCGGGTGGTTACCCGCCAGGCCTTCATCGATGCCGATGGTGCGGGGGCATTGCTGCAGGATCTCGGTGCCGAATTGGTGGCCGACTGCATAGACGCCATCGCCTGCAAGGCCGCCCTGATCGCCGCTGCCCAGCGGCTCGGCATCCCGGTGCTCTCCAGTATGGGCGCGGGCAACCGTCTGGATCCGCGCCGGGTGCGGGTGGCCCGCCTCAACCAGACGGAGATTTGCCCCCTGGCCCGGGAGTTGCGCGCCCTGCTGCGGAAAATGGGGGCGTCCCTCAGTTTCCTGACGGTTTTTTCCGACGAGGCGCCCGCGCCCGCCTTGCCCCCGCCGGCGGCCCATGGCCGTCCCGGCCGCGCCAAAACCATCAACGGCACCATCTCCTTCATGCCCGCCCTCTTCGGCGTCCTCCTGGCTGGCCTGGTGATCCGTCACTTACTGGAAAATGGCGAAAATCCGAGTATCGTCTAAAATGACAAAAATCAATTTCCAGACCCGCCAAAGGGCGAAGAGGGGCAGGGCATGACCGTTAAATTCATGAGCACGGAATGGATTCGTCTGGTGGGCAAGCAATGGGACACCCATCCCGAGATCCAGAAAGACCTCCGCAACTTCAATGCCACCTGGGAATATTACATCGAAGATCGTCCCGACATTCCCCATGTGATGCTTTTTTGCAAGGCCGGCAAGGTGATCTTTGCCGGGCCCTCCGATGGCCGGCGGCGCGATTTCATCATGTGGACGAGCATGGAGAACTGGAAAAAAATCCTTTCCGGCGAGATCTCCGGCAAGGCGGCCCTGATGACCCGCCGTCTCAAGTTCAAGGGTTCCATGATGACGGCCATGAAATACATGACTCCTTTCAATATCCACCTCAACATCCTCGGGGAGATTCCCGTCGATTTCGACATCTGAAGGCGGCCGCGGCGATGCTTTCCAGGGACATGCTCCAGTTCACGGTAGACCCCAACTATTCCGGCAAGAACCTTCCGGGGTGGTTCCTCATGAACACCTATCTGCAACGGCATCTGGGGGAGATCATGCACTTCCAGCCCTGCGAGGGTTTTGACAGTTGCCGGCAGGCGGTCCTTTCCGGGGCCTTCGATCTGGTCTACGCCAACCCTTTCGACTGGGTCCAGTATGTGCAAAAACTGGGTTTTCAGCCCGTGGCCAAGCCCCGCGACCATTTTGATGAGGTCTACCTCTGCACCCTGGCCGGAGGAGACATCCACGGCTATGCCGATCTCCCCCCGCGCATCCGCATCGCTTCGGCCCATGAGGGCACCCTGATCCACATGATTGGGCTTTTTCTCATGGACAAGGCGGAGATTGACCGCGCCCGTCTGGATTTTGTCTATACCGGCAGCTATCAGGGCGTCCTGAAGGCCCTCCTGCAAGGCAATGCCGATGTGGGTTTTCTCTTCGACGAGGTGTACACCGGGGCCAGCGGCCTCATCCGCGGGCGCCTGCGGATTCTCGACCAGTCCGACGACGCCTTCGCCTTCCACGCCTTTTGCATAGGTCCCCGCCTGGCGCCCAAGATGGAACTGCTGCAGGGCGTTCTATTGGGCATGAATGACGAGCCGCGCGGACAAGTCCTGTTGCAGGATCTGGGCTTCCCCGGTTTTGCGGCCGTCACCCCCGAAGAGGTGGAGTGCCTGACTACTTTGGCCGAGGAATACATCAGCGGCCACGAAGCCATTGACCTGCGCTCCACCTCCAGCCTGAGCATCGACGACAGCGCCTTTGTCGTGGCCCGCGAGGACCCCACTGCGACAAGCTGAAGGCTTTGGGTTAGAATCTTTCCATGAGCTATCGTGACCTGCGCACCTTTATCGCCGACCTGGAACAACGGCAACTGCTTCGCCGCTTGGCAGAGCCGGTTTCTCCCCATCTGGAGATGACGGAGATCTGTGATCGCAGCCTGCGTGCTGGTGGGCCTGCCATCCTTTTCGAACAGCCCGTCGGTTATGACGTTCCGGTGCTCGGCAATCTCTTCGGCAGCACGGAGCGGGTCGCCCTGGGTATGGGCCGGGAATCCTTGGCGGACTTGCGCGAGGTGGGGCGCCTCCTGGCCTATCTGAAGGAGCCGGAGCCGCCGCGGGGGTTGCGCGACCTCTGGGAGAAGCTGCCCACCCTGCGCAAGGTCCTCTACATGGCCCCCACCATCCTGCGCCGCCCCCCCTGTCAGGAGGTGGTCCTGCGCGGTGACGAGGTGGATCTTGCCTGGCTTCCGGTGCAGACCTGCTGGCCTGAAGATGCCGGCCCGCTCATGACCTGGGGGCTGACCATCACCAAGGGGCCGCATAAGAAGCGTGCCAACATGGGCATTTATCGCCAGCAGGTGATCGGTTCCCGGCGCGTCATCATGCGCTGGCTGGCCCACCGCGGCGGTGCCCAGGATCTGCGCGAGTTCCAGAAGGCGCACCCCGGCGAGCCCTTTCCCGTGGCTGTGGCCTATGGCGCCGATCCCGCCACCATCCTTGCCGCCGTCATTCCCATCCCCGACACCCTTTCGGAGCATCAGTTTGCCGGACTCCTGCGCGGTGGACGCACCGAGCTGGCCGACGCCCTGACGGTTCCGCTGCAGGTCCCGGCCCAGGCGGAAATCGTCCTCGAGGGGCATATCTACCCCGACGACATGGCCGCCGAAGGGCCTTTTGGCGACCATACCGGATATTACAACGAAGTGGAGCGTTTCCCCGTCTTCACCATCGAGTGCATCACCCATCGCGAACATCCCATCTATCACAGCACCTATACGGGCCGCCCCCCCGATGAGCCGGCCATCCTCGGCGCCGCCCTCAACGAGGTCTTCGTGCCCTTGCTGCAGAAGCAGTTTCCCGAGATCGTGGATTTTTACCTGCCTCCCGAAGGTTGTTCCTATCGGATGGCCATCGTCAGCATCCGTAAAGGGTATCCCGGCCACGCCAAGCGGGTCATGTTCGGGATCTGGGGTTTTTTGCGGCAATTCATGTACACCAAGTTCATTATCGTGGTGGATGATGACATCGACATCCGCCGCTGGGAGGACGTGGTCTGGGCCATGACCACGCGCATGGACCCGGTGCGGGACATTACCCCCATCGAGGGCACCCCCATCGATTACCTGGATTTCGCCTCGCCCGTATCCGGTTTGGGGGGTAAGCTGGGCATGGACGCCACGAACAAGCTCCCCGGCGAGACCAGCCGCGAATGGGGACATCCGATCCGCATGGACGCGGCGGTGCGAAAGCGCATGGACGCACTCTTGGCAGATCTGGATAAGCCGTTGTTTTGATGGAAGTAATCTGGAAATAATGGAGCGGGTGATGGGAATCGAACCCACGCCATGAGCTTGGGAAGCTCAGGTTCTACCATTGAACTACACCCGCATAAGTAAAATACTATCGGCAGAGACCGAAAAAAGCAAGGCGCATAAAGG
>Ga0315298_1005429_pt1 | contig 18115 bp, 12 predicted proteins | sample WHS_1_MG_FD_203077 | JGI IMG/M metagenome (GOLD analysis project Ga0315298, IMG submission 203077) | Extremophilic microbial mat communities from Washburn Hot Springs, YNP, Wyoming, USA - WHS_1_MG | ecosystem: Environmental > Aquatic > Thermal springs > Hot (42-90C) | place: USA: Wyoming...
GCCCGGCGCCAAGCGAATCGGCTGGACAGAAATTCCGCGGGAGCCTTGCGGCGGTGCCCGGCGCGGGGCGTGCGGGAGTCGCATCCACGTTTCCGGAGGCCTTGCGAGCCGGAAAGACTTCTCATGCGACTGCTGATCGATGGTTACAACGTGATGTACACGGCGGGGGTTCCTGGCCGGGGGTTCGGCATCGGGAAGTTGGAACGGGGCCGATTGGGCCTGCTGAAATTCGTGGCCGAATCGCTGGAGCCGGCCGAGTTGGCCGAAACGGTGGTCGTTTTCGACGGCCGGGATGCCCCGCCCGGCCTGCCGCGGCAGATCGAGTACTGCGGCATGCAGGTCCGCTTCGCCCCTCGATCGCTAAGCGCTGACGACGTGATCGAAGAGCTGATTCAGCAGGAATCGGCTCCGGGCCGGCTGACCGTGGTCTCCAGCGACCGGCGGATCCAGCAGGCCGCCCGGCGCCGCAAGGCCAAGGCCATCGACAGCCAGTCGTGGTACGAATCGCTCTGTGCCCGCCGAAGGTGCCGGGCGCCCAAACCTCTGCCCGAGTCGCTCAAACCCGCCCACCCGCCGCTGGAGGCCGAGGTTGCGCGCTGGTTGGCCGAGTTCGGCGGTGAACAAATCGTCGAGATGCTGCTGCGCGAGGAAAAGCTCCGGCATTGGGGGCCAAACAAGCCGGCTCAAACCCGACCCATTGGGCCTGAAAAGGCGTCTCCACGCACGACCAATGCCACAGGCCAGGCCAAGCCTTCGACTCGGCGCCGCCCGTCCATCCGTCAAAAGGATGTCAACAAACCCGTGGACCTCGAAAACCCCTTCCCGCCGGGCTACGGAGAAGACGTGCCAGACGAGAATTCGTAAGTGCCCCACGCTGCGCGCTGGCCGGCGGGAAAATCCAAACAAACTTGTTCCCGGCCCAGGAACACAGCGCCCCGGTTCGCCACGCAAACGGGGCGGCTTTCCCGTACCCAGAGAAGACGGCCGCAGCTTGGCTGGACGGCGATGACCCCATGGAACCGCCCGCCCCGCTGCAAGGGCTGCGGCTTCGTGGCAAATCAGATAACATCCAATCCTGCCCGCTCCGCCTACAGCACGGCGTGCCGCAACAGCGCCACCGAGTCCTTCGCCGACTCCGATACCTCCAAGGGCACCAGCCACGCGGCGGTTCCCATACGGCAGAGCCCCTCGGATCCGGTCCGGCAATAGAAGAACGTAAGCGTGACCCGCAGGGTTTGGCGCCCTCGGGCAGCTCCCACGCCGATGGGTAATTCCACCTTGGTAGCCGGCTGGGCGATGCGGCGGGGCTTGCCCAGCCACTCGGCGGCCACCACTGGTTTGGACGTACCTTCCACGGCTTCGATGCGGTACGACCACGGCGCGGCCGGGTTGACCTTCATTCCGTCCGGCAATTGGAGTTCGACAGCCAACCGGACTTGCCCCCCCTCGGGCCGAAGAACCACGGGCGCGACACGCTGCTCCGCCGTGGCCGGCAAGGGTAAGGGCCTTGGGGGCTCGTTCGATGCGGGCTCCGGCGGTGCCAGGCCGGCGATCGTCAATGTGCGAACCGAGCGATCGGTCAGTCGGATCACGCGGATCGCGTGGTTGTTGGTATCGGCTACAAACAGCTTGCCCGCGGCGGCCGAGATGCCCGCCGGCTCGTCAAACGCCGGAGGATTGTCGGTTCGCCCCGGCTTGGCCGAACCTACGAGGGTCGCCACCGTACGGCTGGCAAGGTCAATGACTTTGATTTTGTTGTTGTAGGTATCGGCTACGTACAACTTGTTTTGGTACCAGACGACGCCCAAAGGGTGCTGCAGTCGGGCCTTGGCCGCCGGACCATCGACGTCCCCAAAGGTAAACAGCCGCGCCGCGGGCAGTTGCGAGGTGCCCACCACGGTCCGTACCTCGCGGCGGGGATCGAGGGGGACGGCGCGGATCGAACTGCCTTCGCTGTCGGCAACGTACAGCCACTGGCCGTCGCTGGCCAGCCCGCTGGGCTGGGCGAACGAGCAGGCACCAAGCTGATAGGGCCGCTCGGGCAACAACGGCCCATCCACAATATCCTCCCGGCCGTTGCCTGCGTAAGGCTGGATCGTGTTTCGATCCAGGTGCATGCGCCAGATTTGATGGAACCCCGCCATGGCGATGTACAACTGCCGGCCGTCGAGCCACAGGTCCCAGGGGCTGTTCAACGGCGTCTTCAATGGGGCGGCCGGGCGAAACACCGGGGGTTGCCGGGCTGGGCGCCCCACGCCGGCTATCGTGCTCACTTGACCGGCCGCCAGATCGGCCCTGCGGATCAGATGGTTCTCCGTATCGGCGATGTACAGCACCTGGCCGTCCAACGCCAATCCCTGCGGCTGGTTGAACTGCGCCGAGCGGAAGTCGCCATCGGCCTGGCCTGCCGTCCCCGAGCCGATCACCTGCTGGAGCTGGCCCTCCAGGCTGGCCACCACGATGCGGTGGTGGTTGCTATCGGCGATGAACAGCCGGCCAGTGGCCTCGTCGGCCAGCACCTTGCCGGGAAAACGCAGCGGCGTGGCGGCGGTGCGATAGGCTTCCAGGTCAAAGCGGAGCGGCGTTTCGTCCACCACGCCCCGGGCACGATAGGCTGGCAACGCAGCCTTGAGCACCTGGTCCAGACGTTCGAAGGTCGTTTCGCCGCTTGTGCCCCAGATAACGAAGCCTTCGGGATCAATCAAAATGAGCGTGGGCCAGGCGCTGACCCCAAACCGCGACCAGAGCACCATATCGGCATCGTTGATCACGGGATGCTCGATGTTGTAGCGCAAAATAGCCTCCGTGATATTGCGCGAGTCCTTCTCCGTTTCGAACTTGGCCGAGTGGACACCGATGACGACGAGATAGTTGGCATGGGCCCGTTCGAGCTTTTTGAGTTCGGGCAGGATGTGCATGCAGTTGATGCAGCAGTAGGTCCAGAAGTCCAGAAGGACGAACTTGCCGCGGAGGTCGCGCCACTCCAGGGGCCCGGCCGTGTTCAGCCACTCCAGGCGGTCGGGCAGGGGGGGCAGGCGCACCCGCTGCGTCAAGAGAGGTTCGGACATTTTTCGGGCCTCCGCGGCCGGGGCCGGCCGGCACCAAGCGCCCCAGCCGGCCGCCAACGCGGCCAGCAGCATTACCGTACCCGCGCTTTGCAATCGGTGGCCAGAAAAGCGCATCAGGGCGACCCTTCTGGGGATTGGGGACCGCAACGGACCGGGGCGGATCCTGCCGGCCTCCCCCGGACCCACAAGCCTTTCAACACCGGCCGGGCACCACTGCGCCGGAGCGGGCCAGCGGCCCGAAATGCGTGCCCCACCTGGCCGCCAACTCTTTGCCCACCGCCAGCGCACTGGCCAGTTCCTCCTGCGATAAAGGCTGCCAGCGTGCCACCATCGCCACGTCCTGGCGAATCTGTTCCACGCTGGCACACCCGATGTTCAGCGTGGCCACGCCCGGCACGCCCAGCGCATAGCGGATGGCCAGTTCATGGTATTGGGGGTCCAGGTGCGCGCCGGAGTTGGGGTCGGCATACTGCATGTTCTTGGCCCCGCCGAAGACCTTCATGGCGACCACACCTACGTTATGATTGATGGCCACCGGCAGCACGCTCTCCTCGAACTTGTAGGTATGCCGATCGACGAAGTTGACCACCGTCAACAGCACGTCGCACTGGCCCGACTCCAGCAGGCGGGTGAACTTGCCCGGCCGGTTGTGACCCGAGATGCCCACGAAGCGGGTTTTGCCGGCCTTCTTCTGCTTGACCAGCCATGTGAACACCCCCTCGGGGTCCAAGGCGATGTCCACCTTGCGGTCGCCGACTTGGTGGAAATACAATAGGTCCACGTAGTCGGTCTTGAGCTTGCGGAGCGAATTGGCCAGGATTTTTTCGGCCTCTTCGACCGAGTCGGCCAGAACCTTGGTGGAAAGGAACACCTCCTTGCGGCGCCGGCCTAGGGCCAGGCCGATGCCCTCCTCGGCAATGTCGTAGGCGGGAGCCGTGTCGATGGCGGTAATGCCCAGGTCAATGGCCGCATTGACGCAGTCAGCCACACGCTTGGTGGAATGGGGTTTGGCAAAGCCGCACGGCGCCGTGCCCAGGGTCATCGTGGTTACCGCGACGCCGGTCCTGCCCAGCACCCTTTTAGCTAATTGGCCTGAAGTGCTTGGCTCGCCAGCCAGCAGGGCTCCTGTGCCCAGCCACAGACCGCCGGCCGCCACGCCGGCTTGTTGGAGGAAACTACGGCGATCGATCCCGCGAGAGTGGTATTCGGACACTTTGTCGACTCCTCGTTTCATCGCGACTGGCAGTCACTATCCGATGGAAGCTCCACCCCTTGCGCAAATATGCCGTGAGGCGTGGCTTTTGCGCCCGCCCCTCGCAGGCACCAGGCCCGCGGGGGGGCAGCTTGCAAACCATTCTTGCACCATGGGGTGCCAAAGTCAAAAAAGCGAGGCAGAGGAGCCTCCGGCTTGTGTTTTCCGGGGAATCGGCCAGCCATGCCCCGCCGTGGCCGGGGGCCGCATCGCCACGTTTCGTGGTGGCCGCACCGGGCGCTTACCAGGCCCGCTTGGGGCGGACGCGACGCACTGCATTCCGCCACGGTTGGCGGACGACGCCATTGACCAGATGCAACCATGACCAACCGCCAACGCATTCTTGCCATTCTGGAGGGACGTGCGCCGGACCGGATCCCGTGGATTCCCCGCTTGGCCATCTGGTACGAGGCGCACCGCCGGGCCGGCACGCTCCCCACCGAATACCAAGGCCGGACGCTCCGCGAGGTGGAACGCGACGTGTTTGGGGGAACGGCAGCCCGCGACGGAATCATCTATCGCACGCAACTGTGGGGGGTCGAGATTCGCAGGCACGTGCGGGGCATGGAAACCGTAACCGAATACGTCACGCCCGTCGGCACCGTTTTTACCACGGTGCGGGGTACGGACGAATTGCGGCGGCACGGCATCCAGGATGCCGAGGTGGGTTTCATGCTCAAACGCCGCGAAGACTATCCGGTGGTGGAATATCTGATCGAGCACACCGAATACCTCCCAGCCTATGAGGAGTACGAAGCCTACGAACGCGAGGTGGGGGAGGAGGGCTATCCGATGGTCAACTGCGGCGACTGCCCCATGCACCATTGGATGCGGGCCTTGGCCGGCTACGACCAGGCCTTCTACCACCTCAACGACTATCCCCGCGAGGTAGAACATCTGGTCACCGTTCTCACACAGAGACTCCGGGACACGGTGTGGAAACACATGCTGGAGTCTCCGGCGCGGCTCTTGATGCACGGCCATCATCTGTCCAGCCAGATGACACCCCCGCCTTTGTTCAGGCAATACATCCTGCCATACTATCAGGAGTTGACGGCCAAACTTCGTGCTCGGGGCAAGGTGCTGGCCATCCATGCCGATAACGATACGCGGCTGATTCTAGGGCTGATCAAGCAGGCGGGCATCGGTATGGCCGAATGCTTCGTCACCTACCCCATGGTCCCCACCACCCTGGCCGAGGCGCGGGCGGCATGGGGCGAAGAGGTCATCATCTGGGGAGGCATACCTTCGGCCATTCTCGAACCGCCTTTCAGCGACGCGCAGTTCGAGCAATACGTGGACGAGGTGTTTCGCACCATCGCCCCGGGCAAGGCGTTCATTCTGGGCATCGCCGACAACGCCATGCCGGGCTCCCGGATCGACCGCATCCGCCGCATCACGGAGATCGTGCAACAGCGCGCCGCCTACCCGGTGCGGTGAAAGCGCTTGCCCGTTGCCAGGCGAGCCGGCTCCCACCGCACGGGCAAGCGGCCGCCACGCGCATTATCGCCTGAAACCTTTCACAGGCAACGGAGGAAAGCCACCAGGTCTTTCTTTTCCTCCTCGGTCAGCCGCGTCTCGAGCACCAGGTTGTGGAACTCCACGGTATCTTCGAGCGTCAGCAGCCGGCCGTCGTGCAGGTAGGGAGGCGACTCTTTGATGCCGCGGAGCGGGAAGGTCTTGATGGGGCCGTCGCCCGTGGCCAGGCGGCCATTGACCATCTGCGGCCGGAAGAACCGCTCGGTATGGAAATTGTGCATCGAATTGTCCGTGTAATAGGGCGGCACGTGGCACACCCCACACCGCCCGCGATCGAAAAAGACCTTCTGCCCCCGGAGTTCCTGGGGCGTGGCCTTGCGCGGGTCGAGCGTACCAAACACGTTCAGCTTGGGGGCGGGCGGGAAATCAAGGATAGCCATGAACTCGGACATGAAATGCACCTGGCTGCCGCGCTCCAGAATGTTCACGCCTTTCTTGGTGGCGATGACCGGATCGCCATCGAAGTAGGCCGCCCGCTGCTCGAACTCCGTAAAGTCTTCGATGCTTTTCAGGGCGCGCTGCGATCCGAACAACCGCTGGACGTTGACCCCGCGCAAGGGCGGCGTGTCCAGCCGATGGCGAAACTCCTGCGGCCGGATATCGCCCACCAGATGCGTGGCCCCGTTGCTGTGCCCGTTGACATGGCAGTCGAAGCACGTTACGCCCAGGCTCGGCTTCAGCGAACGGCGGTCCTCGGTAGCGTTGAATTGCTGTTGCGGAAACGGGGTCAGCAGCAGCCGCAACCCCTCAAGCTGCTTGGGGTTCAGGATCCCGTTGAAAAGCTGGTAGTAATTGGCCAGCGTAACCACCTGCCCCCGCGACACATCGCCGAGATCGGGCCGCGTCGTGAGGAAAATGGCGGGGGGAAACTCCGGCAGGAAATGGGTGGGGAGGTCGAAATCGAGGTCGAACCGGGTCAGGTCCCGGCCCTCCTGGCGCTTGATCTCGTCGATGTGATGTTTGGGGAAAACCATGCCCCCTTCGGGATGATTGGGGTGGGGCAGCGGGAGGAATCCTTTGGGCCATAAGCCCTTCTCGCGGATCTCTTCCGGGGTGAGAGCGGCCAACTCCTGCCACGAACGGACCCCCGCAGGCAGCCGCACCCGCACACCTTCCTGAATCGGCTTGCCTCGCGACATGGTCACGCCGGCCGCAGGCCGGTCCGCCAGGTCGTACCGCTCCTCCAACAAACTCATCTGCCGGGCCATGACAGCGGGCTTGGCCGCCGCCATCCGCGTTACCACCTTGTCAAAATCCTCTTGGAGCACCACCCGGGCGTAGCTGCTCGGCGGCGGCTCGGCAGATACGACCGCCCGCCGCGCAGCAAGTGCGCCCAGAATCACGCAAACCGCGACCAGCACCGCCCGCCGGCCGCACACACCCCGCCACTGGCGCGTCAAGCAACCCATGATCAGCTCCTTTCTAGTTGAAACGGAACAAGTTAAAACCGGCCACTCGGCACTATCCTTGGGCTCGCGTATGCTCCTGTGGAGTTCGATGGAGCCGGCTTCCTCACGCCGGCGGCGAGGCTCTTCGGCAATCGGCGCACAGCCCGGAAATGTGGACGGAAAAATCCTGCACTTCGAAATCGTGCACCTGACCCTCCGGCAACCGAAGGTGATCGAGGCGGGGATCTTCCACATCCCACACCTTGCCGCATCGCATGCAGATGAGGTGGTGATGGCGATGGGTTTTCCCGTCGAACCGTCCCGCGGAACCCGGGTGGTGAATGCGCCGGATCAGCCCCCAGGCCGAAAGCATTTCAAGGATGCGGTACACCGTGGTCCGCGAGACGTTGGGCACGCGGCGCTTGACCGCCTCGATGACCTGATCGGCCGTGGGATGCTCGTCGCTGGCCAACACTGCTTCAAGCACCGCCTGGCGCTGGACCGTGCATGGCACACCCTTTTGCCGGCACAGCGTGGCGAAATGTTCGAGCCGCTTTTGAACCTCCTTGGGATGCATACTTGTACCTTTTGGTATCTTATACCAATCGATTTAATATGTCAACGGCGTCTTCCAGACCAGCGTTTCCCAGCGGGCCGGCATTATCGCACACCCCCCAACACCATGGCCACTGCCCTCCGACCCGGAAGGGGGGCCATCCGTGGCGGCAAGACGACGAAACGTGCTTATCGTCTTCGGGCCCCGCGGGGATTCGACCCCTTGCCCCCGGCGACACTCGAGAGACTCACCGCCTGCGCAGGCGAGGCACTCAGAGCAGCCATTTGGTTGGTTGAATGTCGGGGCTGCCTTGCCCCGGGGTGTTGGCGCTGGCAGGCCGGCCAGCCTCGTCCCCGGGCGCATTCTCAGTGTTCAGTTTGGGAATGTTTCCCCTGCGCCGGTGATTTCCTTCACCAGTCTGAAGAACGCTTGCTTGCGCGGCGTATTGATGTCCCAGCGGACCGGAGGACACTGGTAGCCATCGCAGTAGTTGCTGGCCCCCGGATCGAAATATCCCCAGGACGCATATTCCCCCACCGCGGCCAGGAAATTGTTTTCCGGCTTGTCGAAATCGAAGTGGTCGTCTTCGTTAAACAGAATGGGCATGGGGTGATAGCCAGGCACACGGCGGGCCTGGCGGACCATCTCCGCAATACGTGCGGGCCGGCTTACCCCGTTGCCGTGCATCAGGAGGAAGTCGGCGGTGCGGACCACGTTTTCCCGGGGCACGGTGCCTCCGCCATAGCTGGTGCTGACTAATAGCCGGCTGCCATCGGGGCGCCGGGAACGCCGTTGCGCGCGGACAATCAGCTCATGCACCCGTTCCGGGCGGAGGATCGCGTGGTCGTAGGCCACGTTGCACTCGTTGTTGACTTCGATGAGCACGTTGCGGTACTCGTGCCGGAGGACCCAATCCACCGCCGCATCGAAGGCCCGCAGAACCGCCGCCTCGTCCCGCAGGCGCTCGTCCTGGCCGAAGTAGAAGATGCCCAGGATGACGACCATGCCCAGTTCCTCGGCACGATCAAGGACCTTTTTCAGCCGGGCCATATACTCGGGGCGAAGCCCGCCTTCGGGCGTGATGGCCGAGTTGTGCCACGGCTGTTGGCGGGAGTAGCCCTGGGGGCTGCCGCCTTGAAGGTTGACCGTAAAGGCCAACAGGCCGTGGCTTCGCCACTGCGGCATGGCGGCCACGAACTCGCGGGTGTTGCGTTCGGGGTCCCACTGGCCGGTATCCGGATAAGCCCAGCGCGATCGCGTCTGGGGGTTCAAGTCATCGAAAATGGCCTGTACCAGGCGGGCGTTCAGCAGCAGACCCTCGATCCGCTTGCCTTGCCACGTTCGGCCAGCGTAGGTGGGCCGGCCGTTGATGTAGAACATCTCGCCCTGGATGGAAACGGTGGTCTTTCGGGCGGGGGTGGCCGACGGCGCCGTCGCTGCCGCACCCCCGCAGCCCCAGCCAGCCACCAAACAAATCAGCACCCGCCGGAACCAGGATTGCCAGCCCTTGGGGATTCTCATACAAGCGCCTTTCCGAGAAGTTTATCCGGCGCGGGGAATCGAACGGCATCGAGGGTTTTGCTGGAAGCACGTTGTCAGGGAAAGCGGCGGCGTAGCGTGGGTCGGCGGCACCGCTGCCGGGTCGGCTTGACGGGTCACAATGGGGTCACTGCTCCAGTTCGGCGAGGCGGCGGAGGGCTTCGCGGCGGCCGAGGGAGCGGACGGCCACCAAGGCCGCCAATTGGCTTCGCCGCGGGCGAGACTTCCCTTGTTCCCACAGGTACACGGTCTGGGGCGAGACGCCCAGGAGGCGGGCGAATTGCTGCGCCGAGAGTTTCAATCGCTTGCGCTGGGCCCGCACCGAGCGGGGCGAGAAGCGGGTGCCGGGGGGGATGCCGTTTTCCGTATCCACCGAGGTGGCGAGCTTGTCTATCCTTTCCCGCGATTCCAGCGCCCGCAGCTTCCGCTCCTGAAGCGAGAGTTGTCGCTTCAGGCGGGCGATCTCACGGCGGTGCTGGGCCGCCGCCCGACGCGTCTTGCTGATCTGCTGCCGGATTTCCCGCCGCGCAAGCCGGCGAATCTCCTCCTTCAATACCGCAGCGATATTGGGCATGACGGGATCTCCTCGCAACGCCAGTGCGTATAGCTGGCCTCGTTAGTGATAGTATGAACATAATGCTTGTCGCCCCCGAAGCAAAGCCCCTCCCCCAGGCGGCGCTGGGACCTCCGCGAAGGACTCCGCCGCCGTGGACTCAAGCCGGTGCCGCACGGGCCCCGTGTGCCACGGCTTGCCCGCCGCGCCAAGCAACGCAGCCTGACGATCCACGCACTGCGGGTGACACGCCGTGGCAAACACGCATCCAGGATGGCCCCACAAGAGCGGCGGCGCGAGATTCTGCGCCCCCAGCCCCTCGGAACGCCGGGCGTGTTTCAACCGGGGGAATTGTGGTACGAGTTGGGTTTGACCCTTTCGGGACATGGCCTTATCATGAATCGTTCCCGCATGTGGCCTGACGTTTCCATGGCGCTTGGCGTGTGCCGAGGATGAACCGGACGACGATGGGCATCGGAGGACAAGACGGCCCCCTGACCACCCCTGGGCGGTCCTGCGGGGTGGTAAGCCATCTGGCCGAAGATATCGATCCGACCGAAACTCGCGAGTGGCTGGACTCGCTGGAATACGTTCTCCGCACGGCAGGCCCCCAGCGGGCGTATTTCTTGTTGGAGCGGCTCAAGGAGCGGGCGTTCCACCGGGGCGTGCCAGTCGTCTCTTCCGCCACCACGCCCTATGTGAATACCATCCCGCCGGAAGAGGAGCCTCCGTATCCGGGCGATCGGGAGTTGGAACGGCGGATCAAGAGTCTGATTCGCTGGAACGCCATGGCCATGGTAGTCCGCGCCAACCGCCAGAGTCCCGGCATCGGCGGGCATATTTCCACCTATGCCTCGATCGCCACATTGTACGAGGTGGGATTCAATCATTTTTTCCGGGGCAAGCAGGGCCACCGGCCGCCCGACCAAGTGTATTTCCAGGGCCATTCGTCGCCAGGTATCTACGCCCGGGCGTTTTTGGAAGGCCGGCTCAGCGAGCAGCAGCTTGTCAATTTCCGGCGGGAGATGGCGCCGGGGGGAGGGCTTTCGTCGTATCCGCACCCCTGGCTGATGCCGGACTTCTGGGAGTTTCCCACGGTGTCCATGGGCTTGGGGCCTTTGATGGCCATCTACCAGGCTCGGTTCAACCATTACCTGGCCGACCGCGGCATTCTGCCCGAGGCCGCCGAGTCGAAGGTGTGGTGCTTCGTGGGCGACGGCGAGTGCGACGAGCCGGAAACTTTGGGGGCCATTACCTTGGCCGGCCGGGAAAAGCTCGATAACCTCATTTTCGTGGTCAACTGCAATCTGCAGCGGCTGGACGGGCCGGTGCGGGGCAATGGCAAGATCATTCAGGAATTGGAGGGGGCTTTCCGCGGGGCGGGCTGGAACGTGATCAAAGTCGTGTGGGGGTCGGACTGGGACCCCTTGTTCGCCAAGGACCGCGACGGGCTTTTGGTCCAGCGGTGCAACGCGATCGTCGACGGCCAGGAGCAGAAGTACACGGTCATGCCGGGCAGCTACATCCGCGAGCACTTCTTTGGTGCCGATCCGCGGCTGCTGGCGCTGGTGGCCGACATGAGCGACGAAGAACTCCGCCGGCTGCGCCGCGGGGGCCACGACCCGGTGAAGGTGTACGCGGCGTACAAGGCGGCGGTCGAGCACCGCGGCTCGCCCACCGTCATCCTCGCCAAGACCATCAAGGGATACGGGCTGGGCGAGGCGGGCGAAGGCCGCAACATCACCCACCAGCAGAAAAAGCTCAATGAAGAGGAGTTGCGGGAGTTCCGGCGGCGGTTTGATATCCCCATTCCCGAGGACAAAGTGCCGGAGGCCCCTTTTTATCGGCCGCCGGAAGACAGCCCGGAAATCCAATATCTGTTGGCCCGGCGGCGCGAGTTGGGCGGTTTTGTGCCGGCGCGCCGCCAGGGAAAGATGAAGCTCAAACCGCCCAAATGGGAGGACTTCGCCGAATTCTTCGCCGGCAGCGAGGGGCGCGAGGTGTCGACCACCATGGCCTTCGTGCGCCTGCTGGTGCGGCTGATGCGGGACAAGAACCTCGGCCGGTATATCGTGCCCATCGTGCCCGACGAGGCCCGCACCTTCGGCATGGAAGCGCTGTTCCGGCAGTTCGGCATCTATTCGCACGTGGGGCAATTGTACGAACCGGTCGATTCCGACACCGTGCTCTACTACCGCGAGGCCAAGGACGGCCAGATTCTGGAAGAAGGGATTACCGAGGCGGGGTCGATGTCGTCGTTCATTGCGGCGGCCACGGCCCATTCCAGCCACGGCGTCAACATGATCCCGTTCTTCATCTTCTACTCGATGTTCGGCTTCCAGCGGATCGGGGACCTGATCTGGGCAGCCGGCGACATGCGCTGCCGCGGCTTCTTGATGGGGGGCACCTCGGGGCGGACCACCCTGGCCGGCGAAGGGCTCCAGCACCAGGACGGCAACAGCATGTTGTACGCCATGGCCTACCCCACCTGCCAGGCCTACGACCCGTGCTACGCCTATGAGATGGCGGCCATCGTGCTCGATGGCATCCGGCGGATGTATTACGAAGAGGAAGATATCTTCTACTACATCACGCTGATGAACGAGAATTACGAGATGCCCATCCTCCCTATGCGCGAGCACGGGCAGGTCAGCCAGGGGATTTGCCGGGGGATGTATCTGCTTTCGGAACGCGACGTGGGGCCGGGCCGGCCGATGGTGCGGCTGCTGGGCAGCGGGGCCATCTTGCGTGAAGTGCTGCGAGCGCAGGAGCTGTTGGCGTCGCGGTTCGGCGTGTCCAGCCGGGTGTACAGCGTAACGAGCTACAAAGCCCTGTATGCCGACGCCCGAGAATGCCAGCGGTGGAACCGCCTCCATCCCGACCAGCCGCCCCGCGCCAGCTACATCGAACAAGTGATGCAAGGCCAGACCACCCCGGTGGTGGCCGCCTTGGACTACGTGGCCGCCGTGGCCATGACCATCGCCCCGTGGATCCGCGGACCGTATGTGGTGTTGGGCACCGATGGATTCGGCCGGAGCGAAGACCGTGCCCATCTCCGCCGGTTCTTCGAGGTGGATGCGGAAAACGTGGCCCTGGCAGCTTTGTCCGAACTGGCCTGTCTGGGCCAGTACCCGCGGGACAAGCTCCCCGAGGTCATCCAGCAACTCGGCCTGGATCCGCAGAAGCCCAACCCCGCTACGGTGTAAACCCCTATGGCAATCGACTTCAAGCTCCCCGAACTGGGCGAAAACGTCACTGCAGGCGATGTGGTCAACGTGCTGGTCCACGAAGGGCAGCGGATCGAGGGCAACCAGGGCGTGATCGAGCTGGAAACCGAGAAAGCCATCGTGGAAATCCCCTGCCCTCACGCGGGCACGGTGGCCAAGGTCCACGTGAAAAAGGGCGATACGGTGCGGGTGGGGCAAACCATCATAACCGTGGAGCCGGCAGCGCCAGCCCCACCGGTCGAAGCGGGGCTCGAGAAACCGTCCTCCGCCGAAGCGGGTGCCGAACCGGCCACGCCGGCGCCGACCGGAGTGCCGCCCTCCCCGGCGCCGGTTGCCGCGGCGGTCTCGCCTGCTTCGCAGCCGGAATCCGCCAGAACGGTTCATGCTGCGGCCGGGGTGATTCCGGCCGGGCCCGCCGCCAGACGCCTGGCCCGCGAGCTGGGCGTCGATCTTGCCCGGGTACAGGGAAGCGGTCCGCGGGGGCGCGTCACCCCCGAAGATGTGCAGGCCGCCGCCCGAACATCGGCCTTCGCCCAGCCTGCTGGGCCGGCTGTTTCGCCCATGGCTGCGCCTGGAGCGGCAAGCCTTGTACCACCAGTGGTTCCGCCGGGAGAGCCTGGCGAGGATGCCTGGGGCCCTGTCCGACGCGAGAAGCTCTCGCAGATTCGCCGGGCTATTGCCACGCAGATGGTCCGCTCTGCCACGACGATCCCCCATGTTACCAACTTCGACGATGCCGACATCACCGAGTTGGAACAGTTCCGCAAGAGCGTGCCGGCCGGCTTTCTGGGGCCCGAGATCAAATTGACCCTTATGCCATTCTTGATGAAGGCGACGGCCCTGGCCCTGCAACGCCACCCGATGCTCAATGCCAGCCTCGATGAAGAGCACGAACAGATCGTGTACAAGCAATACGTGAACCTGGGGATCGCGGTGGACACGCCGCGAGGCCTGGTGGTGCCGGTGATCCGTCATGCGGAGCGGCTGTCGCTGGCCCAACTGGCCCAGGCCCTGGTGTCGGTGGCGGAGAAGGCCCGATCGGGCCGATTCACGCTAGAGGAACTCCGCGGCGGGACGTTCACGCTGAGCAACCTCGGGGCCGTGGGCGGTACCTACAGCACGCCCATCATCAACCACCCGGAGGTTGCCATCCTCCTGGCCGGTCGCTCCCGCTGGCTGCCGGTGGTCCGCGATGGCCGCATCGAACCCCGCTACCTGCTGCCCTTGAGCCTCTCTTACGACCACCGGCTGGTGGACGGCGCCACGGCCGCCCGCTTCCTGAACGAAGTGATCGATTTGTTGCAGAGCCCGGGCAAGTTACTGTTGGCCGGGTGAATTCGCACCATTCCTCTTGTAACTGATCCTCTTGTAACTGACGTCGAGTGACGGGATTGCGGATGGAGAGCCAGCTTGTCGTACTGGGGGGCGGGCCGGGCGGATATGCCGCGGCGTTTTTGGCCGCCGACTTGGGCCTTTCGGTAACCTTGGTGGACCAGGAGCCGCGCCTGGGCGGCGTATGTCTGTTGCGCGGCTGCATTCCCTCCAAAGCCCTGCTGCATGTGGCCAAAGTGATGACCGAGGCCCAGCACCTGGCCGACTGGGGGGTCAACTTCTCGCGCCCCAGCGTTTGCCTGGACACCATGCGGGCCCGCAAGGAAAAGATCATCGCCACACTCAGCGGCGGCTTGAGCCAATTAGGTAAGCAACGCAACGTGCAAATATTCCACGCCCGCGCCGTGTTCGAAGACGCCCATACGCTTCGGCTGGAGGGAAATTCGCAGGGACTGGCCGATGGCCGGCTCCGCTTCCAGCAGTGCATCCTGGCCACCGGCTCCAGCCCGGCACGTATCCCCGCCTTGAGCCTCGATAGCCCGCGTGTGATGGACTCCACCGACGCCCTGGACCTGCCCGAGGTGCCCGAATCGCTCCTAGTGGTCGGCGGGGGGTATATCGGGCTGGAGATGGGCACGGTGTATGCGGCCTTGGGCAGCCGCGTGACGGTGGTGGAGATGACCGACGGGCTGTTGCCCGGCGTGGACCGGGACTTGGTCCGGCCGCTGCACAAACAGCTCCAGCGGCAGTTTGCGGCCATCCACCTCAACACCCGCGTCGTATCGCTGGCGGAAAAGAAAGGGGCAATCGAAGTCGCCTTCGAGGGCCCGGGGGCACCCCGGACCGAGCGATTCAGCCGCGTCCTGGTGGCTGTGGGGCGAAGGCCTAACTCGGCCGGCTTGGGTCTGGATAAGGCGGGCATCGAAGTGGACCCACGAGGGTTCGTGGTGGTCGATCGGCAACAGCGCACCCGGCAGGCGCACATCTTCGCCATCGGCGACGTGGCGGGCGAGCCCATGCTAGCCCACAAAGCGGCGCATCAGGGGAAGGTGGCGGCCGAGGCCGCCGCCGGCAAGCCCGCAGAGTTCGCCCCCCGGGCCATCCCCGCCGTGGTGTTCACCGATCCGGAAATCGCCTGGGCCGGCGTCACCGAGACCGAAGCAGCCCGCACCGGCCAAAAAGTACACACCGCCGTCTTTCCTTGGGGTGCCAGCGGCCGGGCCCAGGCCGTCGGACGCACCGAAGGTTTCACCAAATGGATCATCGATCCCGCCTCGCAACGGGTCATCGGTTGCGGCATCGTGGGCCCAGGGGCCGGCGACTTGGTGAGCGAAGCGGTGCTGGCCATCGAGCTGGGGGCTCATGTGGAAGACGTCGCCTGGTCGATCCATCCCCATCCCACCTTGAGCGAAACGCTGGCTTTTGCGGCCGAGGTACACCTGGGCACTGCCACAGATCTGTATCGCCCCAAGAGAGTTTAGGCCTCTGTTACGAGAGTCAAAGGGAAGCCAAAACGCTGGGGCAGGCAGGAACAGCGCGCCTGCGCCAAGGGCACGTTTCCGGCGCCAGTGAGGCCGCTGAGACGCCGCAAGGGGCGGCTCCTCAGCCAATTCACGCCGCCGGAATAGCAGGCGCGCCTTGGCATAATTGTTTCTCAGGGCTTGCCCTTTCCGACATCGCTAGCCGGCTATACCCTCGCCCCCAGTTTTCCACTCCGGCGGCCAGCGCCGCCAGGTCGAGCGCCAAAGCGATCGGGCACCGCTTGCGGGCATCGGTCACTGGGCGACAGGCCCCCGGAGATTGACGGCCGGCAAATCGGACATCGTCCCGCCAGGCTGTATGGGGACCGAGGTTTCCGTTCGCCCGGGCGGCGATTGGCGGGCCTGGCCCCGGGCAGGCCCTGGGTCCGGCCATTCCTCCAGGCGCATCAAGAGTTTGCCCGCCACCGCGTGGTCGCCGCACTTGCGGGCGTACTCCGCCATGCGCTGGAGGACCGAGCGAGGGACGCGATCCACGCGTTCCAACCGCAAGACATCACGCCGCAGGGCCTTGCCTTCGGCAGCCAGCTCTTCCAGCGTCTTGACCTCCTCCATACGGCGAAAGCGGCGCCTCACGCCGGCCAACTGATGCCGGCTGACGAAATCATAGCAGTTCAGCGCCAGGGCGTTGCGGTAGGCGGTTTCGGCCTCGGCCAGTTCGTCCCGGGCCGCATGCAGCCAGCCCTGGTAGCGCCAAAAGCGGTGGTCGCCGGCCGCCTCCGCCGGAGCCGATGCCAGGAGGCGTGCCACCTCTTCCACCTCGCCGGCCGAGACGGCCCGCTCCGTCACATAAGCCAAAAGTTCCAGATTCCGGGGGAACCGTGCGCGGTATTGGGCGATGATCTGGCGGTGGTAGGGAGTGCCATCGGGGCCGGGCGGGCCGTCGCGCGGGTCCACCGTATCGTCCAAGCCACGCGCTACAATCCGCGAAATCGCCCGCGCCACCAGGAACAGCTCTTCCTCGGGGTTGCCCAAAAACCATTTGGTGTTCTCGTCATACTGATTGGCGAAGGACAGCCATTCCTGTCCCATGAGATACACGTAGGTTTCGGGCAGATCGCAATCGTAATGGATGGCCTCGCGGGCATGATGCACCATCTTGCGCCGCTGGAGCGTGTAGGCGTAAAAATAGATAAGCCGCCGCCGCGCCTCGACCTGGTGCGGGTCGAGGCGAAGCACCCTTTCCAGAATCTCGGCGGCTTCGAGTGGGCGGTTCATCGGCCCGAACAACAAAGTGGAACACTGCACCAGGGCCGCTGGCGTCAACGCATCACTATCGGGAAGGGTACGCAGCAGTTCCACCGCCCGCTCGAGGTCGCCCTGCTGATAGGCGGCATCGGCCAGATAGATTCGCGGGGCGGCTTTGCCGGGCTGCCACCACTGCCAGCGCCGGGCGGCCTCGACGACGCGGTCCCACTGCTGAGCATCGGCAGCGGCCCGGCATTGCTCGGCCAATGCCCGGACCCGGCCGGCCCACAGCGCCGCCCCGACACCTCCCACCACGCAAAGCCCCGCAAGAACCGCTAGCGCCCAAAGCCAAGTCCGCCGGCGGGCCGATTCCGGTGCGTCGGCGGCAACGGGCTCCCCCCATCGGTCGATAAGCGGATGCGCTTCGCTTTGCATGCCGGCGATGCAATGTCCTGCGTTTAGGTTCCCATTCTTAGTGTATCCACCGCGAGCAGGTGCAGCAAACAAACGGTTTGCCTGGATTTATTTCAAGTTTACGCGGCGGGAACGCTTACGCCACGCCGTCGAGCCGGTGGGGGTGGCAGTGGACAAGGCACCAGAAAAAACGATTAATAAAGGGCCGGGTGCACGTCAGCTTTTGCAAGTTCGGTCAGGCAAGAGGGGCGGTCTGGGACGACGGGTGAAAGGGTATCCCGGCCGGGTTCTCAGGTACTTCACCAATCGGTCGTCGTCGCATAGGGCCGCCGCCCGAACCTGCAAAATCGCCTCCGCCCCCTCCGGATCGTTCCAAAACATCTCCGTCCCCTTCACCCGATAATTCATCTCCTTGACCAACGATTCCATCCACGCCGTGGTGATCGGCAGCCCCTTGCGCCGATACTCCGGGTACTTCATCCGATCCCGGTTGTTCTCCAAATACGCGATCGTCTTGGCCA
>Ga0315298_1005431_pt1 | contig 18113 bp, 16 predicted proteins | sample WHS_1_MG_FD_203077 | JGI IMG/M metagenome (GOLD analysis project Ga0315298, IMG submission 203077) | Extremophilic microbial mat communities from Washburn Hot Springs, YNP, Wyoming, USA - WHS_1_MG | ecosystem: Environmental > Aquatic > Thermal springs > Hot (42-90C) | place: USA: Wyoming...
CCCGTCCCGCTGAGGGCGGTGACCGCGTCCAGAAGCTGTTCCTCGGTCCGAACGGTGGCCCCGACCGCGTTCAGGATGGCCTCGGCAACCGCCAGGTCCTCGTCGGTGGCATTGGCTCCTTTGCACAGGGCTGCTGCGCCCTCTCCCACCTGGGCTGGCATGTTGGGCATCACCCTGATCACCCGGGTTCCGCCTCCCAGCTCGCTGTCGATGCGAGAGGTGGTCACACCGGCGGCTATGGAGATAACCAACTTGCTCTGGGACATCTGGTGGCGGAAGCTGGCCAACACCTCGCTCATCTGCTGGGGCTTGACGGCTAGCACCACCACATCGGCGGAGGAGACCGCGGCGGCGTTCTCGTCGGTAGCGCTGACTCCGAACAGCTTTGCCACCTGCTCCAGCCGCTCGGCATTGATGTCGGTGGCGACGATCTGGCGCGGCTCCACCGCCCTCGCGGCAAGCAGCCCGCGAATCAGCGCCTCACCCATGTTGCCCACGCCTATTATGGCAATGGTCTTCTGCTCAAGAGCCATTCTGTTCTCGCCTTTCCCTCTTCTGCCCTGGTGCTACGGGCTGGTTCCAACCCGCCGCTGGACGGGTTCCCGCGTCCACGGCTCTCCGCTGCGGCCGACGCTACCCGCCGATGCCACATCGCCCGAAACGCCTGGTGTGAGTGTGGGCGCGCTGATCAATCGGAGTGAGTTCAGCGCTCGGCGGAGGCCAGGCCGAGGCGGGCTGCTGGCTGCAGAGAATACACGAAAGTGGCTCGAAGGGAAAGGCTAGTTTCGAGGGTGCGGTCGGGCGGCTTGGCGGATCGCTCCCCCGCCGGTCAGGTCAGGGGTGCCCCGCAGGCGCCGCAGAACCTGTTGGTCGGAGGGTTGGTGGACGAGCAGTGTGGACATGGGACCCCCGTGGCGCTTGCGGTCTCGGCGGAACTAGCCGCGGCGACGTCGTTCACCGCCGAGCCGAGCGCTTCGGTCAAGGGCCGTTTCACCTCATTTAGCGGCTGCGCCAGCTCCTGAGAGATCTCGCTGGTGGCTCGACGGAACTCTCGAATACTCTTCCCCAGCGCGTTACCCACCTCCGGCAGCTTCCCCGGTCCGAACACGATCAGGGCTAGGAGGAGAACCAGCAGGAGCTCGCCGGGCCCCATTCCAAGAAAGTTCATGCCACGTCGCTCCAGATGTCGTTGATCTGAACCTTGTCCCAATGCTGAATTATGGCACGGGAGACGCGCGACTTCCTTAGCGGTCGCTTAGGGTCTCCTTAAGCGAAGGGTAGGCGAGGGGCTACGATCGAGTCTCGCCGTCTATCTGAAGCTGGCCGGGCGTCACCTGAACTTTCTGTACGTCTATGCCCACGTCGATGCTGTGAAGGTCGTTCAGTCCGGCTGCCTGCTTTGCCTGCTCCACCACCTGCCTCTGCAGCGCAGAGGGCAGGTTCACACCACCAGCCTTGAGGGACGTCACGTCGACGCTCAGCAGACCGCTGTCGGCCGTCAGCCGCAGGTCACCATCGAGCGGAACGTCTATCCCGTTCAGGCTGGCTGTGGCACTGATCGTCGCCGTGCCGGCGCCCAGCTTGACGACCACGTTTCGTAGCGTGGTGATGCCCGCCGAAGCCATGGAATCCTGAATCTTGGATGTGACCTCTTGCTCGGTCAGAACCAGATGCACCGACTTCCTGCCAATCGCGGCAGCCGAACTCACCGCCGCGATCTTCTGGTCGAAGCTCTGGGCTGCGTCCCGAGATGCAGCCATGGTGGGCCGACCGGCGGGGGATGTGTTGGGAGTGGACGCTGTTGTTGGCTGATCGGGAGTCGAATAGAAGGTCTGATAAGCAGCGATGGCACCCACGAGGAGGATGACCACCGCCAACAGGGCGAAGAGTCGCGCCATTTCGTTAGCCTCACCCGGTGTTGATTGCCGTGCTCCACCGCTGGCGGGACCACGACGACGCCTAACAGATTATCACATCCGCTGCTCTGCTCCCATGCCTAAGCAAGTATCACTAAGTCTTTGATATTCTGGGGACGCCCCAGACCCCGCCAGGCGCTGCGCCCTGGACCCGCTTTCTTTCTGCAACTTACTTAGTGCTATGACCGGCTCGCGGCTCGTGGGTCCGCTCCCTGGTGCCTGCCTCCCTCACCCCTATCCTATGATGGGAGGCCATTCGGGGCCAGAGGCATCGAGCGCAAGCGGATCCCCGTGGCGTCGAAGATGGCGTTCCCCACCGCCGGGGCCAGCCCGACGATGGGGGTTTCTCCAGCTCCTGCCGAGGGCACATCCTTGCGATCGATCAGGATCGTCTCTATGGCGGGAAGATCGCTGAATCGGGGGACGCGATACTGGGAGAATCGCGGGTTGAGGATCTTGCCCTCATCGAACTCGATACGCTCGAACAGTGCTCCGCCGATGGCCTGCACGATGCTGCCCTCGATCTGGTTCCTCAGACCATCGGGATTGACCACGGCACCGCAGTCGAAGGCCTCCACCACCCGGACGATGCGCACCCTGCGGCTCCGCATATCGACGGCCACCTCCGCGCAGATGGCAACGTAGCTGTCCTTCTCGAACCCCCCCGCGATGCCGAAGCCGTGACCCTCCGGGGGCTTCGCCTTGCCCCAGCCGAACCGATCTGCCGCTGCCTCAAACACCGCCCGCAACCGCGGGCTCTGGAGGTTCTTCAGCCGGAAGGACAGGGGATCCATCCCCATTGCTCGAGCGATCTCGTCCATGTGGGTCTCCCGGGCGAAGACATTGGCCGTGGCCGCCAGGGCGCGGTAGGATCCCTGGCGCAGTGGCGAATCGGCGAAGTGGAACTGAATATACTGGTTGGGAACGGCGTACGGCGTGTACATCGCCTCGGGACCCGAGTTGTAGTTATGGAACTCCCAGGCGATGATGGTGCCGTCGGAACGGACTCCGCTCTTGATGTCGATGACACCGGCATTTCGGAAGTAGGCCCAGGTGAACTCCTCCTCCCGTGTCCACGTCAGGCTGACCGGCTTTCCGGCACCCCTGGAAAGGCGCGCCGACTCGATGGCCACCTCTCCGGTGTGCTTGCCGCCGTAGCCGGAGCCCGTGTCAGGCACGAGAACCCGAACCCTCTCCTCGGGAATCCCCAGGGCCGCCGCCAGTTCACCACGGACCCCGAAGGGGCGCTGGGTGCCGGTCCACACCGTTAGCTCCCCGTTCTCCCATCGCGCCAAGGCTGCTCGCGTTTCCAAAGGGGCGTGAGCGATGTAAGCCACCGTGTAGCTGCGCTCCAGTACCTGCTGGGCAGCAGCGAAGCCCTCTGCCAGATCACCGCGCTGGAAGCGGGTAGGAATGAAGCGATGGTATCCCTCGGGTTCCACGGGGTGGGTCTTCAGGTGCTCGAACAGTTGGCCCGAAGGGAGCTGGCGAGGGGCTCTCCATTCCGCCTGCATGGCGGCGATGGCCCTCATGGCGGTGAAACGATCGGGTGCGGCCACTCCCACGAAGCTATCCTCACGGACGACCTTCACCCCTGTCATCTTCTCGGCTGCTTCGGTGTCGACGGAGACCAGCTCGGCGCCGAAAGCGGGCGGCCGGAGCACCTTCCCGTACAGCATCCCGGGGAGCTTGATGTCCGGCGTATAGCGGTGCCGGCCCGTCACCACCGCGGCACCGTCGACCTTGGGCACGGAAGTGCCGGCCACCTTCCAGCGGCTGGCCGGAGTGGTGGCGGCATCGTCTCGGACGATCCCGCCCAGCTTCCGACCGGCCGTGAGCTTGCCGAAGTCGATGGATCTGCCGCTGGCGGGATCCACCAATCTCCCATCAACCGCGTCGAGGGTGCTGGGATCGACCTTCCACCTCCTGGCCGCCCGGGCGATCAGTATCTCCCTGGCGGTAGCGGCGGCCTTGCGGAGATGGCTCGCCATCAGGGGCGTGGTCATGCTCCCGAAGGTTCCCATGTCGAAGGGGGTGAGGTCGGTGTCACCCATCACCAGCCGAACCGCCTCGACAGGGACGCGCAGCTCCTCCGCCACAGCCTGGGTCAGGGATGTCCGAATGTTCTGGCCCACCTCGACCTTTCCAGTGTAAACCGTGACGGTGCCGTCCCTGTGGATCCGAAGCCACGAGTCCAGGCTCGGTGTGGCGGGCTGGCTCCAGGGGGCCCGGCGTGCTCTGGCGCCACCGGACTCGCTGGCCGCTTCCTGCTCGGGCGTCAGCTCGATTTCGCTCACGGGGTGCCTCCAGGGCTGCCGAGGGCCTGCATGTTGGCGGCGGCCACACGGATCGCCCGGACGACACGCCCATAGGTGCCGCACCGGCAAAGGTTTCGCTCCATGTGGCGCATGATTTCCTCCTCGGTGGGGTTGGGGTTCTTGAGCAGCAAACCGACTCCCGACACGATCATGCCCGGTGTGCAGTAGCCGCACTGCATGGCCTCCACCTCCAGGAATGCCCGTTGGAGAGGGTGCAGTTGGCCGTCCCGGGCCAGCCCCTCGATGGTCACGATCTGCTTGCCCGCGGCCTCCCCGACGGACGTCTGGCAAGAGGGAGTCGGTTCCCCGTCGATCAGCACCATGCAAGCGCCGCACTGCCCTTCGCCGCATCCGTACTTGGTGCCGGTCAGGTCCAGATCATCGTGCAGGACGCTGAGCAGGCTCCGATTCGGGTCTACCCTGACACGGCGGATTGCTCCGTTCACGTGAAGACGTGTGATGCTCGGCATCGCCAGCCCCTCCGCTGAAGAACCACCAGGATGTTCTGCAGATAGTGTACCAGCTGTTTCGGCACCAGCCCCTTGCCAAGTCTGTTCTCCCCGATTATCTTGTTGGAGCAGGAGCCTTCTATATGGCTCGAGGTGGGGCAGAGCCGTTCAGGAACCGCTCCGCGGGCCGGATGTATCACAGATGGATTCCGTCTACTCCCAGTTGCTGAAGTCTCTCCAGGCCGGTGAGCCCGCCGTTACCGCAACGGTGATCGAGACCCGGGGATCGACGCCCCGCGAGGTTGGGTCGAAGATGCTGATTCGGCGATCCGGCGAGACCGTGGGTAGCATCGGAGGTGGGTGCGGGGAGGCCGAGGTCTGGCACGCAGCTCTCCAGGTGCTGGATACGGGGCGGCCCCAACTGGTTCTCGTCGATCTCACCGGCGAGATCAGTATGGACTCCGCAGCGGTATGCGGTGGTACCATGGATCTCCTGGTGGATCCATGGGGCCTCTCCAGGGATACCGCGGGCGGGCCTTCCGATCTGAGCATCGTGTCCCTGCTGGTGGAGAGGCTTGAGCGTCGGGAGTCCTCCGTGCTGGCAACGGCGGTCGCCTTCGAGGAGGGCCTTCCCGCGGTAGTAGGTCGGGTGGTGTTGGGGCCGGATGGAATGCTGCTGGGGGGACTGGGATCCCCCGATCTGGACGCATGGCTGGCCCGCGAAGCCCTGTCTCTCTTGGACCAGGGCGGCTTCGCCCTGGTCTTACCGGCTCCGCCGAGCCTCTCCGATCCCCGTCCAACGCATCGACTCAGCCTCTTCCTTGAGGCGGTCAGGCAGCCGCCCCTGCTGGTAGTGGTTGGTGCGGGGCACATCGCGGTGCCGCTGGTGAAGCTCGGCAAGCTGGTCGGTTTCGATGTGGCGGTGCTGGACGACAGGGCGATCTTCGCCAATCGCGAGCGCTTTCCGGAGGCGGACCGAGTGCTGGCGATGCCCTTTGCCGAGGGCCTTCACGCCCTGGGCATCGACCGGCACTGCTACCTCATCCTGATCACCCGCGGACACCAGCACGACGTGGAGTGCCTCAGGGAGCTGATCCACGTCGATCCCGCCTACATCGGCATGATAGGCAGCAGGCGGCGAGTCCGAGCCGTCTTTGAGCTGCTGCGGCGGGAGGGGGTGCCCCCTGAGTGGCTACACAGGGTGTATGCACCTATCGGCCTGGACATAGGCGCGCGAACCCCGGAGGAGATCGCCCTCAGCATCGCCGCCGAGATCGTCCAGGTGCGTCGGGGCGGGAAAGGAGCCTCGCTTTCCCGCGGGGCCAGGCCCTCTGCCAGCGGGGCTTAAGACCGAATGTCGGGTGGTTGGGAGATTATCTGTTCTGCTATCCCAGGTGGAGCAGGGGGTATGGAGACTCGCGCGCGGTGTTTCCCGCTGGGCGAAGTCAAGGAGCGGTTGAGTCGGTGTCCCCAGGGCCCCGTCGGGAACGCCCCGGGGATCGCAGCGCCTGGACGGATTCACGCAGCTCCTGAACGCTGGTTTCCAGGATTTCCATCACTTTGCCCAGCTCCACCCTCATCCGCGGCGGATCGGTGGTGGCCAGTCTGGAGATGATCTCCATCTTCAGCAACAGCAGCGCGAGGTTCTGTGCCACCCCGTCGTGGATCTCCTGGGCGATACGGTTTCGTTCCTCCCGCATGGCCAGCTCCAGGCTGGCGATATCGAGCCCCATCGCCCGACTGCTGTTTTTCTCGTGCGCGCCGAGGCCGTTCAACGCGGTAGTCAGCATGCCGAGCATCGCCTCCAGGGCATCGATCTCCACATCTGTATAGGAACCGTGGATCGGGAGCGCCCGCTGGAAGCCGGCGACCCCAGCCATCTGCCCTTTGACATAAAGCGCCCGCAGTAAGAGAGATGAAGGACACTCGGTGGTGGGCAAGAGGCTCGCGCCCGGCGGCAGGTCGGGCGAGGCCACAGTCGTGCGGCCGCCGGGTGCCGCGGCCGCCGTCGCCATCCACCAGTCGATCAGTGGGCCGAGGCGGGCGTTGGTTCCCTGCTCGGTTCCCACGGATCCGACAGCCCCGGCACCGTCCGCGCGCCGGGGCAACAGACAAACCAGCCCGGCGTCGGCTGCCAGCAGTTGGGCAAGGATGGGCACGGCCGTGTCCAGGATGCCCTGCTCCGACCTCGCCTCGACGATGTCTCTGGAGAAGCGGTAGATCAGAGAGCGTTCGGCCAGTAGCCGCTCCCGTTGCCGCTCGGACTCCGCGGCCCGGAGCAGTTGCGCCATCAGGCTGGCCAGGGCGTCCATGGTGATCGTTTCTTCATGGGAGAGAGCCGATGGCGAGTCACGAGCTAGCAGCAGGACCCCCACCACCTCTTCTCCCACCAGCACGGGTGTGGCCATCGCCGCGAGCTTCTCGGTGGGACCGGAAAGTTGCCTGGCCCTGGAAGCTGCCGCCATTCCGACAAGCCCCTCGCCGTGTCGGAAGCTGTGAGGCAGGCTGAACCGCTGGTCCCCCCGCCGCGCGGTCAGCAGCCACACATCGCCGCCCACCCCCGCCCGGGTGTAGAAGCCCGCGGAGTCGGCCAGCAAGACGGCTCCGTCCAGGATGCCGTCCAGTCCTTCCCTCCAGTCTCTCTTCAGCGAGGTGGCCAGACATGCATTAGTGAGGGCCTGGTTCTGCCGTCGCGCGGCCGAAAGGAGCCTCTCCGTGTCGTTCATTTGCACATCCACTTATCTCCTTGCCTTTCATGGTATCATAATCACTGGTCTGCTTGTCCCACTTTCTTGCGAACCTGCCGCGACTCGGTGCACAGCGGGAGTCTCCCCATGAACAGGATCAGGATACTGGTTGTGGACGACCATACCCTCTTCCGTGAGGGCTTGAGGCAGCTCATCGAGATGGAGAAGGAGCTGGAGGTGGTGGGAGAGGCCTCCAACGGCCTCGAGGCGATCTCCAGAGCGAGAGTTCTCCACCCTGACGTGATCCTGATGGACATCAACATGCCGATGGTCAACGGCGTCGACGCCATCAAGGAGGTCCTCGCAGAGAGTCCGGACACGGGCATCATCGTCCTGACCATGTTCCGGGAGGACCAGTATGTCTTCGATGCCATGCGGGCCGGCGCTCGGGGATATCTGCTGAAGGATGCCAAGCCCGCCGATCTGATCTTCGCCATCAAGACGGTAGCCAAGGGTGCCTCGCTGATCGATCCGAGGATGACCACGACCGTTCTGAGGGAGTTCCGCCGACTGGCCGGCCAGACCGACGCCGAACAGGGGGTTGGTGGACTGACCGCCAGGGAGAAGGAAATCCTCAGACTGCTGGCCATGGGACTCAGCAACAAGGAGATTGCCCACCGTTTGTCCCTTTCCGAGAAGACGGTGAAGAACTACCTCTCCACCGTCTTTCAGAAGCTTCAACTCTCGGACAGGGTGCAGGCCGCCATCTACGCTCTCCGCCACGGCCTCGTGGTCGACCAGGGAAGCTGATCCCCGAACACCATCGATCACACATTGATAGCTATCCTTGGGGACACCCCAAACCCCGCCAAGGGGCTGCGCCCCCTGGGCCCCCGCATTAGCAATCCGCGCAGGAATCAGTAGAAGCGAGTTCCCCACGAGGTCCGAGCTGTCCATTCCTCCAGTCCGCGCCAATCGACCCCGGTCGGGCCTTGCTGAACGGGCCGCCGGGAGGGCGCCGAATCGGACTCAGGCGTGTGCAGTGGTGTGAAGGATGGAACCTCGGCTCCTGGGATCGGTGCCGAGATTCTCCCGAAGTCCCACCTGGACCTCGATGGTTCCGTACTGGGTTCGCAGCGGCACTACCAGGCGGCGGATCTCCAGGGTGGAGATCTTGATGCCCTGACCGCTGATTACCGTGGGAGGGGAAATCGTGGAGATTAGGCCGGCTTCGGCAAGAGCGGTCGCCGCGGTGCCGGTTATGACGTTTCCGAGCTCTCCGATGCCGCTGAGGGCCAGGTCGTCGAGACTGGCGAAGGGCTGGCCCAGCATGGTGGATGCCAGGGCGACTGCCGTCTCCTCCGACATGGAGTAGAGGACAATTCCCTGCACCTCGCCTGCCACAGCGATCAGCACGGTTAGGGGCAGAGACGTGAGGTCTGAAGAGCAGATGGAGAGCTGCCCCCGCACGATCTTCGCGGAGACCTCGGCTTCCAGCACCCGACTGGCAGCGTCGACAAAGGGATTGACGAACTCGACTCTCATCCTTTCACCTCTCTGGAAGTGCGCCTGTAGAACCCGCAGGCCATGGAAGCGAAGTATGCGCTCATCGTGTGGGGCAGGTTTTCCGTGGCGCCGAGGAAGAGCACTCCCCCTTCCCGCAACGCCATCGCCATCCGAATGAACAGGGCGTCTTTCGCCGCTGCGGTGAAGTAAATGATCACGTTTCGGCAGGCGATCAGGTCCAGCCCGGGCTCGAAGTTGTCGGTCAGCAGGTTCTGATATCGGAATTCGACGGCCCGCCGAATCGAGTCCACCACGGCGTAGCGCTTGTTCTCGGGCCGAACGTAGCGGGCCATGCGCTCGGGGCTGACATTTCGCAGGTCGGCGGCGCTGAAGCTGTTGCCGGCCCTGGCGATCTCCAGGGTTCGCCTGTCTACATCGGTGGCGACGATCCGAAAACGGCCCCCCGGCATCAGGTCCTTCATGATCATGGCCAGACTGTAGGGCTCCGCGCCTATGGAGCACCCGGCGCTCCACAGCACCGGCTTTCGGTTCTCGCGGATGATCTCTGGAAGCACCCGCTCCTCCAGGAAACGAAATCGCTCCTTGTCCCGGAAGAACTCCGACACGTTGATGGTAAGCTCGTCTCTGATCTCCTGCGCCCGGGCGGGGTTGTTCTCCAGCATCCTGGCCAGCTCGAGAGGGCTTCGAGTGCCGGTCTTGGTCATGACGGCGGTAATTCGACGGCGTATATGCTCCTTTCGGTAGCAGCTCAGGTCCAGGCCCGTGGTTCGCCGCAGGCTGCGCACCAGAACCGCCATCTGAAGCTCTTCTCCGTCCATGTCCGCTGCTCTGCTGGGCCGATCGTGGGGGAGAACGGTCATCGGGCTTCTCTCCCTGGGCCGGCCAACCTCTGCCGGGGCGGCGCACAGTCCCTCTGATGTTGAGGCCAACTGCTGTCGGCCAGGGTCTGAACTACCTGAGCCGCCATATCGTGCAGGGGCACGACCCTGTCGGCGGCGCCGGACTCTATGACGCTCCTCGGCATGCCGAAGACGACGCATGTAGACTCGGCTTCGGCGATCACTCTCCCCCCGGCGGCCCTTATCTCCTGGCATCCCACTGTGCCGTCGGAGCCCATTCCGGTCAGAATGACTCCCAGGCAGTCGCCGCCGTACACCCGGACCAGGGACCGCATGGTGACGTTCACCGAAGGCCTTACCCCCAGCACCGGCGGATCGGAGGAAAGCTCCACTGTTCCATCCGAACCGACCAGTAGGTGTCTGCCGCCGGGTGCCACTAAGCCCAGTCCTCGCATCAGGCGATCGTTGGTCTGGGCCTCCCGAATGGTAAGCGCGGACATGGCGTCCAGGCGCTCCGAAAGGGAGCGGGTGAAGCCCGCCGGCATGTGCTGGACGATCACCACCGCCGCATCGAGATCGCCGGGCAGAGCTGGAACCAGCTCGCACAGCGCTTTGGGGCCGCCCGTGGAGCTTCCTATGATCAACACCCTTCGGAAGGCCTGGCTGGAGGCGGTGATGGTAGCGCTGGAGGCGCGGGCTGGCGGGGTCCGGATCAGGCGCGCGTGAACCCGTGCGCGGGCCGCCGATCTCACCTTGGTGGCCAGCTCCAACCCCATGTCTTGAAGGGTTCGCGACAGCGGCCCCGATGGTTTGGCGACGAAGTCCACCGCTCCCAGCTCCAGCGCGGCCATGGTGGTGCTGCTCCCCTCGGCGGTGAAGCTGCTCAGCATGATCACGGGAACAGGCTGTCGTCTCATTATCCGTTCAAGGGTTGCGAGCCCGTCCAGGCGTGGCATCTCCACGTCCAGGGTCACCACGTCCGGCTGTAGCTCCTCCATCAGATCCAGGGCTTGAATCCCGTCCCTGGCAGTGCCTACCACCTGGATCCCCTGGCTGGAGGCGAGGATCTGGCTGACCGCGTGCCGCATGAAGGCCGAGTCGTCCACCACCAGGACACGCACCGGTCCACCTCTCTGCCGTTCTTCTTCCTCTCGATCGGTGCACACGGGCGATCACCCTATCAGCCGCTTCACCGCTGCCAGGACCCGCTCCGGCTGAAACGGCTTGACCACGAAGTCCTTGGCACCGGCTTTGAGTGCGTCGATCACAATTGCTTGCTGGCCCATGGCTGTCACCATCGCCACTCTCGCTGTCGGGTCGAACCCCTTGATGGCTGCCAGTGCCTGCAAGCCGTCCATCACCGGCATGGTTATATCCATGAGGACCCCATCCGGGCGGGCCTCTTTGTAAAGCCTCACGGCTTCCGCGCCGTTCTCCGCCTCCACTACCGTGTAGCCGTGCTCCTTGAGCAGCTTGGCGCAGCGCATCCGCATGAACGCGGCATCATCGACAACCATCACCGTTGCCACATTCCCCTCCCTCAGTCGGTGTCAGAGATCCCTGGGCGGCCGGCCGATAGCCTGGACCGTCGTCCGCCCTGTTGCCACATGAAGCAGCAGCGTTCGTCCGGTGGTTCCGCCAACGTCTTCCGCCAGAACCGTCAACCCCAACCGCCTCAGTGCCTCGCGGACAGCCTCGATGTTTCTCCTCCCGATGGCGAACCCGTCCTGGTGCTCGCCTAGTGAGAGCACCTGAGCACCGCCGGCTATCTTGACGGCCAGACGCTCCCGGCTTGCTCCCTGTCCCTCCATTGTCTCGATCAGCGCCCGCACCCCCGTGTCGCCGAAGCTAGTGGGGGCGAGCCTTCGGGGACCGGCCGTGCTGTCGGGCAACATGATGTGGACCATGCCGCCGGTTCGGCTGGGCCGGTCCCAGGCTGCCACGGCCACGCAGGAGCCCAACCCATAGGCCGCCAGCGTCTGCTCTGGATCACGGCTAACCACCAGTTCGCCTATGCCCACGTGTACTACCGTCAGGGGGTACGGAGAAACCTCCGCGGACAGCCGCGCGATCATGACAGGCTGCCCAGGAGGACATCCAGGTAGCTTCCACGGGGCAGGACCAGAAAGAGAGCGTCGACACGGTTCTGCTCCTGGGTGAAAACGGTCTCGACCACCAGCACCTCCTCGCTTTCCATGCACAGATCGGCGAGCACCCCGTCCAGGATCGCCCCTGCCATGTCCGCCACCACCGCCGGGGGTGTCACCGACATCCTGAGCGATGTCCCATCCGCCAGTGCTCCCACGAAGAAAGACCCGGTGATGTTTCCAGCCTCGGCGATGGCAGAGGCGGCGAGACCTTCATCGAAACGGGTGGTGCTGCCCGCTGGCTGCTCCAGCAGCAGATCCGCTAGAGCGCAGGCATGCTGCATCGGCAGCATCAGCAGCATGTGTCCCTCTACTTCGCCCTTGATCCCCAAGTGCACCGCGACCACGGCTACGTCGGGGCCGCCGATCAACCCCGGCACCTCTCCCACGGGCAGGAAGCCGAGCCGTGGGGCCTCCACCTCTATGTCGGTGCCCGCCATCTCGGACAGCCCCCTGCCCGCTCGTCCAAAACCCTCCTCGGCGGCAAGGCGAAGAGCCTCCAGCCTGGAATCGCTCATGCTATCGCCTCCTGGATCTGCTGTCCGGTCCTGGCGGCCACTCCATCTCGTATCGCTAGTTCCACCAAGGTGGGCACGTCGACGATGAGCCCCACACGACCGTCGCCAAGAATGGTCGCTCCTGAGAGCCCTCGGACGTTCCCAAGGTAGCCGCCCAGCGACTTGATCACCACCTCCTGCTGGCCCAGGAGGCTGTCTACCACCAGCCCAACTTCGTGGCCGCCGAAGCGCACGGAGACCACCAGCACCTTCCCGTCTCCACGCCCCGTCGCTCGCTGCTCGAAGACCGATCTCAGTTGCAGCAGAGGCAGGACGTTCCCGCGCACCTGGATCGCCTCGGTACCGAGGATCGGCTGGATCGATCCGGCGTCGACGCGGAGTGTCTCGCTGACCGAGGTCAGAGGTATCGCGTACACCCCCTCTCCCACACCGACGAGCAGGGCGGGCAGGATGGCCAGGGTGACCGGAAGCTTTATGGTGAACCGGCTGCCGCTGCCGCGTTGGGTCGACAGCGACACCGATCCCCCCAGCTTCTCGATGTTGGTCCTGACTATGTCCATTCCGACCCCGCGCCCCGACAGCTCGGTCACCTGTTCGGCCGTGGAGAGCCCGGAGGCGAAGATCAGATTGAGAGCCTCCCGCTCTCCCATGTGGGATGCGTACTCCGCGGAGACGATCCCCTTGGCCACCGCCGTTGCCTTCACCTTCTCGGTGTCGATCCCGCGGCCGTCGTCCTCCACCGCGATTACGATGTAGCTCTCCTCGTGATGGGCCTGCAACCTCACCTGCCCGGTCTCCGTCTTCCCGCATGCCGTTCGCTCCGCCGGTTCCTCGATGCCGTGGTCGACGGCGTTGCGCAGGAGGTGGATGAGAGGATCGCCGATCTCCTGAATCACGGAACGATCCAGCTCGGTGTTCTGTCCCTCCACGACGAACTCCACCTTCTTACCCACCTTCTGGGCCAAATCCCGAACCAGCCGTGGGAAGCGCGAGAACACACTCTCCACCGGGACCATTCGGCTCTTCATGATCTCCTGCTGCAGCTCGTCCGTCAGACGGGCGATGTGGAGCGCCGTCTCTCCCAACTGCTCCGCCAGCTCGTCGTGGGCGAGCCGCGTCTCCATCTCCGCGGCCAGCCTCGTCAGCCGCGTCCGGTCGATCACCAGCTCGCCGACCAAGTTCATCAGCTTATCTAACCGCTCGACGTCGATCCTAACCGTTTGAGTGGATTGCCGAGGGGCGCTGGCAGCGGTTCCGCTCTCCCCGGCCGGTGGTTCACCCCGCGCGGGGATCGAGGGGTGCGTCAAGCGCTCCCATGGGTATGGAACGGCCTCGACCGCCGCCACGTCGGCCATGGAGCCGATCTGGTAGCGCAGGGATTGGGGTTCCTCGGTGGTAGCCACCAGTGCCCGGACCTGATGCAGGGATGGCTCGGACTCTATCGCCTGGAGGGGAGGCGCACATGCCACCAGCTCTCCCATGGCCGAGAGTTCCATGACCGCCTGGAGGCAGCGGGCGGAAGGCAGAGGGCTGCTGGCCTCGATCTCGATGCTCACCAGATACACCGGCACGCCCTCGGCTCGAAGCTGGGACAGCCTCCGATCCTCATCGGGAGAGAGCTGGGGCATCGACGGCGAGCTCGACGACGGCTGGCCCACAGGCTGGGCTCTCCCTCCCTGGGGGAGGGCCACCACCGCGGCCTCCAGGCGCTGCACCAAGAGACTAAAGTCCTGGTCACTGGAGCGCAGCGTAACCGCCTCCTCCTGGAGAACCCGAAGCGCATCCAGGCAGTCCAGCAAGAGATCGATGATCGCCGTATCGATCTCTATCTCGCCCCGCCGCAATCTGTCCAGGAGACTCTCCATCAGGTGCGTGAGATCGGCCATCCGCTGGTGGCCGATGGCCGCCGACGAGCCTTTCAGGGTGTGGGCAGCCCGAAAGATGTCCTGCAGGAGGTTCGGGCTGGGGCCCTCCCGCTCCAGCGTCAGGATGCTGGTATCGAGGAGGGCCAACAGCTCCTGGGCCTCCGCCAGGAAGACTTTCAGGTCCTCGGGATCCGCGTCGAAAACCAGGTCCATCGATCCATGTCGGGCGGCTGTGGATGGCCTCGAAGGGGTCACGCCGCCGCTCCTCCATCCTCGCTTGTTCGTGCTTCAGGCCAGGGACTCATGGATGGCCGGGATAAAGCTGCTAAGCACCCCGCGCAGCGACTGGCGGGGGTGTGGGGTGTCCCCACAAGACTACATACTTGCCGCATGGGTCTGTTTACAGGTGCAGGATCTCCTCCAGGGCCATGAAAACATCGGTGTCAAACTGCCTTCCCAGCCCCTCCGCGATGATCTTCACCGCCTGGGTGGGGGTGGAGGTCTTTCTGTAGGGCCTCTGCCCGGTCAGCGCCTCGTACACGTCGGCCACGGCGACGATCCGGGCCGGTAGTTGCACCTCCAGCCGCTGGAGCCCGCGAGGATAGCCCGATCCGTCCAGCCGCTCGTGATGCTGGAGCACCACAGCCGCGACCGCGGAATTGCCTCTAGCCGCTGGTGCGAGAAGCTGGAGTCCCCACTCCGGGTGGCGTCGCACGATGGTCCACTCCTCTTCTGTCAGAGGCCCGGGTTTGTCCAGGATCTCCTGGGGTATCTTGGTCTTGCCGACGTCGTGCAGCATGGCCCCGAGGCACAGCTCGAACAACCCCTCCCGCTCCAGGCCGAAGGCGTCACCAAGGGCCGCGGCGTAGACACACACGTTGACGGAATGGGTGTAGACCGAGAAGTCATGGCGCATGATCCTCACCATGCAGTCGAAAGCCGTTGGGTTGCTGATCAGCTCGGCGACCATGGTACCCACCACTTCTCGGGCGGCCAGCAGCCCCTCGGGACTCTCGGGAGCGGCCAGAACCCGCCGGATGGTGGACATGATCGAACCGTACAGCAGGTGGCTCTTGGCCGAAGCGCCCAACTGGGTTTCCGGGAGGGCGAGAACCTCCGGCAGGGTCAACTTCCCGCTGCCCTTCCCACTATCGGTAACGAGCAGATACAGGGTTGTGACCCCGTTTTCGATCAAGCGCTGGCGGGCATCCCAGGTGAAGGGAGTGCCGGCCTGGCGATACAGTACGAACCTGCCCTCCACGCACTGGTACAGGTCGAGCAGAGCGGTACTGCTCTCCGCGAAGTCGCGAAGGTCCACGGGGACGAACTCTTCAAAGTCCACCGTTCGTGCTTCCAATACGCTGGCCATGTGTCGCATCCCCATCGATGAAGATCCCCCATCAGGAGGTTTTCCCACATAACCACATACTCTCTGTGTCGGAGTAGCTAGTTCTCGCTCGCGACCACTATCTCCTGGGACAGTACCGCGTCCAGGTCCAGCAGGATGATCAGCCGGTCCTCCAGCTTGGCGATCCCTCGAAGGTAGTCCGAGTCGACGGTGGTGACCACAGGCGAAGGGGGTTCCACCGCCGCCGTCGGGATCCGGAGCACCTCGGACACCGCATCCACGACGATCCCGATGGTGTGCTCCCCCGCCTCCACCACCACGATCCGGCTGGCCTTGCCGTGCTCGCCCCCCTCCAGTCCGAAGCGTTTGCGCAGGTCCACGACGGGGATCACCTTGCCCCGCAGGTTGATCACCCCCTCCACGAACTCAGGGGCCCTGGGCACCCGCGTGATGTGCTGGGTCCGGATGATCTCCTGGACTCTGCCTATGTCCACACCATATACCTCGCTGGCCAACTGGAAGATCACCAACTGCTCCTCGGCGTCCACGCTCTGGGTAGCCTGAGTCATTGTTCATCTCCATTTTCTGTCTATCTCCCGGCCTGTCGCGCCGAAAGTCCGCTTCCCCCCTAAGCGCTCCGACACAGAGAGTGTGTAGTTTTGTGGGGACACCCCACACCCCGCCAGGCGCTGCGCCCTGGACCTGCTTTCTGCGACACTCCTATATCGGTGTGCCTAGGTCCCGGGGCCCTCGCCGCAGCCCCGGGGCACGGCTGTAGAAGGGTTCACGCAACGGGGGAGGAGTGGAGCCTGGCCGGTTTGAAAGAGGGCGTCTGGGGCTGAGTGCCCTGCCAGTCGTCCTTGCGGCGTCGCATCACCATTCGGGACTCCTTATCTCGCTCACCATCGCTCAGGTTGAACTGGGCAACCAGTGTCTGGAGCTCCTCGGCCATCTGGGCCAGCTCCTGGGCCTGGGTGGCCATCTCCTCCACCTGAGCCCCCATCTCCTCCGTGGAGGCGCTCACCTCTTCCGCGGCGGCGCTGGTCTCCTCACTCACCGCGGCCACCTTCTCGATGGCTCCGCTCACCTGCTGGCTGGAGGCCGCCATCTGCTCCGTGGCGGCCGTGGACTGCTCGACCACGGCGGACACCGAGTCCATGAGGCTGACCACCTTCTGGGAGGCCAACTCCATCTGCTTCACCTCGGCCGTGATCTGAGCAACGCGATCGGAGGCAGCCTGCACGGCGGAAAGGATGTTGTTCAGGGCCTCTGCCGCCTCTGCCGCCAGCTTGCCGCCGGCGTCGACCTCCTTGGTGCCCTGCTCCATGGCAGCCACCGCCTCGCGCGTCCCCTTCTGCACCTGGGTAATCAGGGCGGCGATCTCCTTGGTGGAGCGGCTGGCCCTTTCGGCCAGCTTGCGGACCTCGTCAGCCACCACGGCAAAGCCCCTCCCATGCTCACCCGCTCGCGCGGCCTCGATAGCGGCGTTCAGGGCCAGCAGGTTGGTCTGCTCGGCGATGTCGTCGATGGTCTCGACGATGGACCCGATCTGGTTGGAGAGAGTGCCCAGATCCTGGACCCTGGCCGCCACGACGGAGGCGCTGGATCTGATGGCGTCCATGCCGCGGGCGGTTTTTTCCACGGAGCTGGCGCCGGACGAGGCGGCCTGGTGGGCCTGCTGGGCGGCGGCCGAAACCTGGGTTGAGGCCGCGGCCACCTGGGAGATGGAGCTGTTGAGCTGGACCACGGAGGCAGAGGCCCCCTGAACCGACCTGGCCTGCTCCTGAGCACCCTTGGCGATCTGGTCGATGGCCCGCGTGAGCTGTTCGACCGAGGCGGCCGTGTCCTGGATGGCGGTGGACTGATCCTGGCTGCCCCTGGCGACCTGTTGGATGGTGCTGGAGATCTGCTGCGTCGCACTCCCTGCCTGCTGAGAAGCCAGGGAAAGCTGCTGGCTGGCGCCGGCCAGGGCTTGAGCGGAGGCGGATACCCCCGAGATCATCTCTCGCAAGCTGCCGATCATCTGGCTGAAGGCCAGGCCCAGGGCATCCTTGGGCGAACGGGGCTGGACGTTCTGGGAGAGGTCTCCCTGGGCCATGGCGTTGGCCACCGCGGCCATCTCCTTCACGTAGTCGATCATCTTCCGGAAGGAGGCGGCCATCTGTCCTATCTCGTCGCCGCTCTTGACGCTCACTTCCTGGTTCACGTCGCCCTCCGCCAGGCCATCGGCGGCTCTCGCCACCATCCTGACGGCCGAGGAGATAGACCTGGACAGCAAGAAGGCCACGGCGATTCCACCCAACAGGGCAATGACCAGCAGGGCCAGCACCAGGTTGCGGCTATTCTCGCTGATCGAACCCGCCGTGCTGTTGGCTTGCGCGGCGTTGCGCTGATTGATCTCCGTCAGCCGGTTTAGGGCGTCCTGCATCGCCGTCATCTTCTGTTGCGCTGGTCCCCTCAACAGTGTCAGGGCGCCATTCTTCATGCCCTGGCGACTTT
>Ga0315298_1005434_pt1 | contig 18110 bp, 6 predicted proteins | sample WHS_1_MG_FD_203077 | JGI IMG/M metagenome (GOLD analysis project Ga0315298, IMG submission 203077) | Extremophilic microbial mat communities from Washburn Hot Springs, YNP, Wyoming, USA - WHS_1_MG | ecosystem: Environmental > Aquatic > Thermal springs > Hot (42-90C) | place: USA: Wyoming...
CGCGCGGCGTCGGATAGATGACTTCGTACGCAAACGCAGCCCGGTACGGCGTGATCCGGACCTTCCGGCAGCCCGGTTCGCGGATCTCGAGACCGGCCAGCCCGGCAATGAGAAACTCCGCCGGGCACGCGCTCCAGGCGTGCGAATGTGTCCGCTGAAATCCCTGCCAGTCGCCGGAACGCCACGAACCGTTCTCGTACCATTCCTCCGTGCACGAGGTGCGTCCCCGGTCCACCATCCGTTTGCCCCACCGGTCTTCCAGCAACCGCAACGCCAGATCCATCCGCCCGCGTCGCCGCAGGGCCTGGAGCACCACCACCATGAAAAACGGCTGAGCTTCCGTCGCCGCCACCGTTTTCCTCTCGAACACCGCGTCAATGATCCGGTCGGCCGTCGCTGCGTCCACGCAATCGAATGCAATCGCGGCGGCGTTGCCATGCTCACTGCACCGCGCCGACCGGACCCCATCCGCCACGGCATCCATCACCACGCCGGTCCGCGGATCCACAAACGTCCGCGCGAACGCGCGCCGCACGCCGGCCGCCGCGGCGGCATACGTTTCCGCCGCCCACGCGTCGTTCTTGAATCGCGCGACCGCCGCAGCCGCGTCGCACGCGCCGGCAAACAACGCGTTGTACGCGGCACAACTGCCGGTCACGTCCACGGCCGCCCAATCCATGAACACCCAGCCGAACATCCCCGCGAGCACCCCGTCGGCGTTCACCCGCTCCAGATGGGTCCGCAGGATCCGTTGCAGTTCCGGGTAGCACTCATGCAGGTAGCGGGCGTCACCGGTGTACTGGTAATGCCGCCACAACGCAATGACCCACCACAGCGAGTAATCGGGGATGTCGTTTTGCCAGTCCGTGCTGGCGACGTTGGAGATGTTGGCCAGCAGGCCGGTCGGGCGCGTATTCATCCCCGCTTGACGCAGGAACTTGCCGGGCAGCGCCGTGTCGCCAAAACACGCATAAATCGCGGGCACCGTCACCGCCGCCACGTCGCCGAGCCACTGCGCCTGTTCGCGATACGGCGTGTCCATCAACGACTCGATGGAACAAAGTTCGACGGTGGTCCGGGAAATCTCGAAAATCCGTTCCAGCCGCGCGTCGCCCCGGAACGAACCGCGGCGGACATAGGGATACCGGACCTCGATGGCGCGCACGGCGCGCACACGCAACGGTTGCTCGCAGTTTTTCAACCGCAACCGCAGATACCGGAACGACCGCCACACCAGCGGCCGAAACACGTTCCGACCGGCCGCCAACGTCGCGCCGTCGGCAAACGCGCATTCGAGCGCGTTGTTGAACCGGCCATCCACCAGCCGCTCGGCATACCCAATCTCCAGCCTCGCCCCGGCCGGCGCCTCGACCTCCACCTCTGCGTAACCGGTCAACACGCGCCCAAAATCCAGCGTCAGACACGGATCATACCGGCCATCGGTCACGCGGTCGCGATGCCGGTCGCTGCAGGCCAGCACCGTCTCCCCGGCTTCGCGCAACAAGTTCTCCGCCGCCTCGACCCGCGCCCACTGCACCGGCCGGCCCGCCTGCGACAACGAGAGGCTGAGGTCGCCGGGCGCGCGGCGCGCGGCGAGGTCCAGACATTCCTCGACGCATTGCAGGCCGGTGGCGTGGACCGGGCGCTCTTCGAGAAACGCGATGTCGCGCGGCAGCAGCCGGCACCACGGCATCACCAGCGGCGGCCGGTCGTTGCCCCGGAAGGTGATCACCACCGGAGCGGCCCAGGCCCGATCGTCAAATCCCGGTTGCTGCCAGCCGACCGGCAGTTGCCGCAAATCCACGTGCTCCTGAAACGGCCCGATCCGATTGCCACCGGAAAAATACGAGTCCACCCGCCACGGGCCGACCACGGCGCGCCAGTTCGCGTCGGTCACACACACCGGCTGGCCGCGGTCCGCCACAACTTCGGCGAGCAATCCCCCGCGCGCGGCATCTTGAACGCCCTGATGATGCACCAGCACCGCGAGGCAATTCGTCCCGGCCCGCAGATGCGGCGCGAGGTCGCGCTCGTCGTAATATTGGTGATACGGTTGCGACTGCACCGGGCCGTCGCCGAGCAACTGGCCGTTCAGCCACGCCCGGTAGCGCGTGTCGGCGCTGATGAACAACCGCGCGCCCTCCCCCCGCTCCACCGCAAACTCGCGGCGGAAGAGCACCCAGGCATTCCGCGCCGGCGCCTGCGGATGCCAAATCCATGAAGCAGTCCAGACCCGCGATACGGGGAACCGCGCCGGGATTGGTTCGGAGGGCTTGTGCATCGGCACCTCGTCGGTTCAGATCGTGATCTCCCGTTCCAGCAACAAGCGGTCCGACGCCGGGCCGGCCGCGAGGATCAACTGGCCCGGCGCCACAACCCGCCGCCGCGCCGCGTCGCTCCACAACGCCAGCCACCGGTCCGCAATGGCGATTTCCACCGCTCGCTGCTCACCGGGCTTCAGCGCCGGCACCCGTTGGAAACCGACCAGCCACCGGAGCGGGTCGCCGGCCCCGCGTTGTGGCCGGCGCGCATACACCTGCACCACCTCGTCCGATTCCCGCTGACCGGTATTTTCCAATCGCAAGGCCACCACCAGCCCGCCAGCCGTCCGCCGCACCGTCAGATCGCTGTACTGGAACTTCGTGTACGTCAGCCCGTGCCCGAACGCGAACAGCGGTTGGCCCTCGAAATACCGGTACGTCCGCCCCTGCATCGCGTAATCTGTGAACGCCGGCAGGTCCGCGTCGCTCCGATAAAACGTCACCGGCAACCGGCCCGCCGGGCTGAACCGGCCCAGCACCGCGTCCGCAATCGCAGTGCCGCCCTGCTGGCCGTAGTACCACGTCTGCAGGATCGCGTTGGCCTTGCCGGGATCGAACGTCACGGCGCTGCCGGTGCTCAACAACAAGACCACCGGCTTGCCGAGCGCGGCCATTTCGTCCAACAACCGTCGTTGCGGCGCCGGCAAGGCAATCGTCGTGCGGTCGCCGCGATGAAATCCTTCGGGACTGTTTTCCATTTCCTCGCCCTCGAACTTGTGCGACAGCCCCAGCGTCACCACCACCACATCCGCCCGGGCCGCTGCCGCGCGCGCCCGCGCATATGCCGCTTCCAACGCGGCGCCGCCATCGGACGGATCCCACCGCAGCGCAAAAAACGCCTCATCGCTGACCTGCCGCCAGGTGATGGTGACCGGCAAGAGCGCGTTGCCGGGCAATTCCACGCTGCCGGTATGTTCGCGGATCCGCAGCTTGAAAAACGCCTCGATGGCCGGTCGGTCGCCGATTTGGATCGTCACCCGCCCGCGCAGTTTCGGGAAAAATGTGTACCGACCGGCGTGTTGCAGCTTGAGGTAGCCGGTCCAGACGACGCAGCATTCCGCGGCGGTCAATTCGCCCGGCCGCGGCAACGCCGCGTTCCATTCCAGCGTCGGACTGGTTTCCACGCGTTCGACGACGGGCGTGCCCACCGGCTCCGGGCCGTTGAACATCCGGCAGGTCAATCCGCGCACGGTGGCGGCCGCGTCGGCAAAGAAGACACCCGCTGGGATTGGCTGCGGCTGGTTCGGCTGGCCGGTCACCATCGGGAGGTTCACTTCGCTGAGCACTTGGACGCCGTGGGGTTCGAGTCTCTTTTTGAAGCCTTGCAGGATGGTCACCGGCGCAACCGGGTCGCCGGCATAGTTGCCGAGCAACACTTCCATGTCGTCGGCCGTCGGCCCAATCACGGCGACGGTCTTCAAGCGTTTCACGTCGAGCGGCAAGAGGCCGTCGTTTTTGAGCAGGACCAGCGATTGCCGGCTGGCTTCGTAGGCGAGTTGAACATGGGCTTCGGACTGGATGACCGCCGGGGTCAATTGGTGCCACGGATGATTGGACGGCGGGTCGAACTGGCCGAGCCGGAAGCGCAACGTCAGCAACCGGGTCAGCGCCCGGTCCACGTCCGCCTCGGTCAACAACCCTTGCGCCACGGCTTCGACGATGGAGGCAAATTCTTCCGCCTTCCACGCACTGCGCAAATCATTGCCGGCGCGAATGGCCAGCGCCACCGCCTCGGCGCTGGTCGCCGCCCGGCGATGCCCCTTCTCCTGATAGAGATCGTAAATGTTGTCCACGTCGCCGACCACCGCGCCGGCGAACCCCCACTCGTCGCGGAGGATTTCCGTGAGCAGCCGGTGGGAGGCGACGCACGGGCAGCCGTTGAATCCGTTGTACGCCGACATCACCGACTTGGCGCCGCCGACGCGGACGCCCTCCTCGAAGGCCGGCAAGTAGGTGTCGCGCAAATCTTTCTCGGAGACCTGCGCGTCAAACCGGTGCCGCAGTTCCTCGGGGCCGCTGTGGACGGCGAAATGTTTCAGCGTGGCGACCGTTTTCAGATAACGGGAGTCGTTCCCTTGCAGACCGCGGACGAACGCCACGGCCAGCGTGCCGGTGAGGAACGGGTCTTCGCCGTAGGTTTCCTGACCGCGCCCCCACCGGGGATCGCGGAAGATGTTGATGTTGGGCGACCAGATGGTCAGGCCCTTGTAAATCCGGGTGTTGCCGTTATGGGCGGCCAGTTCCTCGTTGTTTTTGGCGCGCGCCTCCGTGGCGGCAACATCGGCCACGGCCTGCACCAAGGCGGGCGACCACGTGGCCGCCAGCCCGATGGCCTGCGGGAACACCGTGGCCAACCCGCTGCGGGCAAACCCGTGGAGCGCCTCATTCCACCAGTGATAGCCGCCGATGCCCAATCGTTCGATGGGCGCGTTTTCCATTACCAGTTGCCGGGCTTTTTCTTCCAAGGTCAACCGGCCGACGAGGTCCCGGACACGTTCCTCGATCGGCAAGTTGGTTTCGCGGAATTTCATGATGTTGCCGGTATCTTCTCCACACCGGCACGCCTGTTGGCGATAAAAAAATGTTCAGACCGCCGCCAGTTGGCCGGTAGCCGGGTCGTACCGGCCAAACTCCCGGGCCGCCTCGACGAGCGCGAAGAGGTTCGCGTCGGGCGTGTCGCGGCCGCACTGGTCACCGGTCGAGAGGATAAACCCGCCGCCCGGCCCGGCAATCCGAATGGCTGCGCGGGCTTTGGCGCGGACCAGGTCGGGACTGCCGCGCAACATCACCTCGGTCGTGTGGAGATTACCCATCAACGCGATTTGCCGGCCGCGCGCGCGTTTGACCTCTGCCAGATCCACATCTCCCATGGGCGGCACCTCCAGCGGGTTGATACAATTCACGTCGGTTTCCTCCACCAACATGTCCACCAATGCCCGCGACTTGCCACAACTGTGCAGCATCGTTGCCACTCCGGCCTCCCGGCACATCCGCGACCATTTCGTCAACGCCGGCAACGCGTACCGGCGCACCAACTCCGGCGACGCCAGCGTGATCGTGCCGGAGCCGCCAAACAGCACATAATCCGGCCGCTCCGCGAGAATCAACTCCATGGCGTTCGTGCCGGCGGTCGTCTGGAGGTCGCACCATTCATCCAGAATCTCCGGCGTGTCCATGTACGCGTACGTCAACGCCTCCACCCCGCCCTGCACGACGTTGCACCACTCCTGAAAGCCGGGATAGGTCACGCCCACGCCAAACGCGTGCCCGCGCCGCGCGCACTCGGCGCGCACCGTGTCCCACCGCTGCCGGTCAATCGCCACGGGCGGTTGCAACAGCCATTTGTACTTCGGGAAATCGGCGGCAAAATCCTTGATGAATTTCTCAGTGGGCGTGGGCGGGTCCGCGCGGAAACAAACCTCTTCGCCGGTCAGTTCCCCGGCCGGGGTCCACACCCTGATTCGGCGCACGAACGCGTCTTGTGTTGGATGAGGACGGATTTCCCGTTTCCATTCGACAGCCTCGTCCCGCTTGAACGGCCCGCCGTAGCCCCAACAAGACGCAATCCACGCGTCAATTCCGAAAAAGTCCGCTGCATCCAGATACGCGCGCCACAGCGGTACCTGACCATGGAAGTAAATGTCCCAAAACGGCAGCCCGGTCCGTTTCACGGGAATCATATTGGAGATGTCGGGCGTGACCGGCACACGGTCCGGCACGCCGTTGCGCATCGCAACGAGAAACCGTTCCCGGGAAGTCATCGGGTCAGTGTCCCTGCTTGCGGTTCCATGGCCGGCGCTCCAGCAACTCCGGATACGCCTTGGACGGATCCGCGTACTGATTGCCGGCATGGTCGCGACCGCGGGCCAGATACAGTTGTTGCCACGGATGTTCGGCAGCGTTGAACTTCACGGTCGTGGGAATGTAGCGCATCGTGTACCCGCACCGGCGAATCTGGCTCGTGTTCGGCGGACTCCCGTGCATCAACCGGCCATCGTGCAGACTGCACTCGCCCGGCGCCAACACGCACGGCACCGCCAACGCATCGTTGCGCTGCGACGGCGTGATTTCGGTCGGAAACACATTCTGCGAGGCATCGACCGGGTCGTAATCGGAGAATCCCTTTCGCCCGGTATTGTGCGTGCGCGGGATGACGTACATGCAACCGTTGGCCTCGGTGGACGGGTCGATCGCCAGCCAGACCGTGATCACTTCCATCGGCGACAACATCTTGTTCCAGTAGGCCGAGTCCTCGTGCCACGGCACGCGTTTGCCGTCGCCTTTCGGTTTGCAAATGAAATGGCTGGAAAACAACGCGATGTCCGGCCCGATGATGGGCTCCACCAGATCCAGCACCTCGTCCGCCAGCAGCCACTCCATCAGTTTCGGATCGGTGAAATGCGGCACGTCCATTCCCTCCGGCCGTTGGCCGGCAGGCCAACGGGCGAGCAATTCCTCGAAATGATCCTTCAGCGCCTGAAACTTCTTCGCCGGGAACACCTGTTCGCCCGGCAGGAGATACCCTTCGCGCCGGTAAAACGTCACTTGCTCGGCTGTCAGTCGTGCGGCCTTTGACATGGTGCCGGCCATAATAGCACGGATTGGCGTGAATTCTACGGCCGGCCGTTTGGGAAATAGGCGTTGATGATCGCCTGCACCCGCTGCCGCACCCGGTCGGCTTCCTTCTCGTCGTACGACTCCCACCGGGCGGCGTGATCGCGTTCGGTGGTGAAACCTTTTTCGCTGGGCTGCCTGCCCCACCATTGCAGGGCGAACTCCCGGAACGCCTGCCGGTCTTTCGGCACCAGATTCTTGTACCGCTGCAACTGGTCGTACACTTTGGGCGAGGCCGGCACCCCGACGGGTTTCGTTTTGTCCTGCATCGGAATGCCCCAGAACTCGATCAACGGTCGCAAATCCGCTCCCGCCGCCGCCGATAACTGCAAAGTGTAACGGTCGTCATCGCCGTCGGGACTGGGACGGCCTTTCTCTTCGTCGGCCACGATCCCGCCCCAAAACCGGTGCAGCGCCTCCCAGCCAAACAGCCGGACAATGTCCACGAACTTCGCGTGTCCCTTGAGTTGATACTGTCGTTCGTAGCTGGCCATCGGCTCGCCGTTGACGAAGTGCAGACTCATCATCCACTCGACCGCCGTGTGATCGAGGGTCTGGAATTTGTTGGTGGAGCCGCGCGAAGATCGGAACGCTTCGTCGAGATCAACGCCAAACTTGCGGTTCAGGACCGCCACATGCAGGAGGTTGACGGCCGCCTCCCGGTCGCCTTTGTATTTGGCAAACAGCATCCCGTGCCCCATCTCGTGAAACGGATAATCGGGCGCGAATTGCGGTCCGCGCACGAGATAGTTTTTGGCATGCCCCTCGTAATCCCGTTTCGGGTCATACCGGTCGTTGCACGTCGGATATCCCGGGAAAAACGCCGAGCCGCGGTTCTGCAAGTCCACCTGCGAATACTGCACTTCCCGGCCCCAGACATTCGGCAAGCCCATCAAATCCGTCACGGCATCCAGCGCCTTGTCCCAATCCGCCAGCAGCGTGACCGGGTCGTCGAGTTTGGCAATCCAACTCGTCGGCACCTGCATCAAAAATTTCTCCGACTGAAAATCCGCCCACGGCGCCTTCCGTTGCCGCTCCGTGTCGCGCCACTGGGCGAGCGTCGTCGGCCGGTACGGCGTGGTCGAGAAAAACGGACTGCGCACGGCGTTCCGAATGGCCAGCTCCACCACCCCGGCCTCCGCGCCGAGCGGCACCTCCAAATACAATCCACCGCCCAGCGGATTGGCGACTTTCACCGTCGGACTGTTGACCGGATACACAAGGGACACCCGGTCCAACCGGCTGACGAAGGGTTTCCTGCTGAAATCCCACGAGTGCGCCCCGACGCGAAGCTGGTACCCCTTGCCCACCAGCGCGGCCGGCACCGTCACCGTGACCACCGACCCCGGCGCCACATAGGCCCCGGTCGGCCGCCGCGCCGGCAGGTCTTCGCCGAGGATTTTGTGTTTGAACAGTTTCCGGTAACTCGCGTTCACCGGGACGCGATACACCGCGTTGGCGTCGGCCGGTGGTTCCACGGCACCGGGAAAGTGGGCGGCGCAACCAAACTTGAATCCGTTCAGCAACGATTCGCGCCGGGCAACGTTGTCCGGTGTGTACACGTGATCCACGATGGCCTGCATCACGTTGAAAACCGTCCAGTGAATGTCGTTGGCCGGTGGCGTGCTGCCGCCCTTGCCGCGATGGAAACTCTTACCGGACACCCAGAGCGGCCCTTTGACCTTGTCATACGTCGTCACGAGGTCGAACGCCGCGCGGATGACCGTTTCATCGCTCCCGAGACCGGCCGCATTTTTCTCGATGACCAGTTTCAGCGGTTCGACTTCCTTGACGGACGGCTCGGTCGGGCGCTGAACCATTTCCTTGAGCGCGGTGAGAGCGGACACCAGCTCCGATTCTGCCGCGCCGGTCAGCGGCACGACACCGCTCAGGAGCAGCACAAACCACGTGATCGTTTTCATTTTTTCCTCGCATCGAGGCGGAAACCGAAGCCGTCGTTATAGACGGTCATTCCCAACATCCCCCACCGCCAGTTGTGGCGGGTGGTGATGGCGAGCGTGTTCTCGCCGTCTTTGAGATGTTTCATGGCCGATTCGTTGAACTCGGCTTCCACGTTGCCGGTCTTTTGTTCGAGATTGTTGACCTTGGCAATCAACTGGCCGTTCAGATAAATCTCGATGGCTTGTTGCCGGAACAACCAGCCGCGAAACCGCAACCCATCGAACGCCGACCGGTCTTTCACGGTGAACTTCGTTCGCAGCAACGCCGTGTGATACATCCGCCACGAGATGGGCAGATGGGTTTGATCCCAACCGGAATCATCGAAGTCGGGTTGCATCCAGCCGGCTGGCGCTTGCGCCATGTCTTCCACCACCTGCAACCGCCACGGACTGGCTTGCGCGGCCGGCACCTTGCCGGCGCCTTGCTTGCTCCTGGCAGTGGCAATCTCCGTCACCAGACATTCCCACATGTCCGCTGCCGGGGCGGCCTTCGGTTTTTTCGCCAATGCCGCTTGCTGGTCATCCAACCGTTTTTTGTCGGCGCGCACCTTGTCGGCCGGCAGCGCTTTCTCGATGGCAGCAAGGCGTTCATCGCCGAGCGGCACAACGCCCTTGAGTTGGGGCAATTCCATACTGGCCGCGTAAAATTGGCCGTCCCGGAGCAACGCTTCCACCCGGTCGAAATCGGCGGCAATGCTTTCTTGAATCTCCCGCGCGGCGCGGCCGAGGTACTCGACCGTGGGGCGCGCATCTTTGGGCACGAGCCCGGTGGCCAACAGTTCGTTGACCCGTTTCTCACACCCGGCATAGTTCTTCGCCTCATACGCCGCCAGGGCTGGCTGGAGGAAATCGGGCGCATCCTTCGCAAACGGCGACCGTGGCGCGCCGGTAATCTGCAATCGCCGCCGGGGCGCGACCAACGCCACGCCCGTGCCGGCGCCCACCCGGCCGTCTTCGTGCTGGATCAGGCTGCCGTCGAACATCCGGTTGCACTCCCGGTACCAGCGGTAATGCTTCCAGAAGTGGATGAACGCCGCGCGACTGTGTTCGTGCGCGCCCAACGGCGTCCAGAAGTTGTTCCAGAAATTCCCGCCGTGGCCGTCAAACGTGTTGTTCCAGGCAAACACGCTCATCAGCGAACAGAGATGCGCCGCGCGGTAATTGCCGACCAGCCGCATGAGAATCGCGGAGGCGGACACCATTCCGTTGTAGGTCCAGATTTTTCCGTTGGCCATCACGGCCGGGTCAAACGGCGCGGGCACCTCGACCTGACAGGGGCCAGAACCGTAAATCTGGGTGCCGGTTTCGGCGCGATTGTGGCTGAAGTAGCGCACGCCAAGCTCGTAGGACGCCAGGTTGATGGGCAATCCGGCCTCTTTCGCAAAATGCATCCCGAACACACACGGCAGCCCGGCCGCCGGGATCAACCCGTAGTGCGCCCCGCCCGGATAGTTGTGCCGCCAACCGCCCAGCGGATTCTGCGTCGCCGCCAGCCGGTCACACAGATATTTCAGGCACGGCAACACGTTGCGGTCGCCCGTCGCCAAATAGTATTCGCCCAGGAGCAACGCATCCGCGCCGTTGTACCAGCTCTGCCCGGCTTTCGTCGGTTCAATCGGCTTCGTAATATCTATTTCCCGCAACTTGGCATAGACCGCCCGCCGCACCAACCCTTGCAGTTTCGGGTTGCCGGTGGCCAGAAGAAACAACGCATCCGCGTTGAGGAACCCGGCATCGCCGCCCTGCGCCACGACCCAGTTCTCAAGGTCGGTAACAATCTTCTCGGTCTTCGGACAATCATACGGCGCGGTGGAACTGTACGTGCCCATCACTTTCAACTGCAACGCGACGTTCAAGTTCTCGCCGCCGCGACGGATGCCGAGCACCATCTTCCCCTTGCCTGCCTCCGTCTCGCTCGCCGTGATGGCGTCGCCCATGACCTCCCACGCCTGGTCGCCCAGCATCCGGCCGTTCACGCTGTAAATCACATCGCCGACAAACACTTTCCCGTCCGCTGGCGCACCGGGCTTGACCTCGCGCACGCCCATGTTCGGCCCGAACGGCCCGGTAAACACGCCCAGCGGCCCGAGCCAGCCGGTAAAGTTGTCGTACCCGTGCGTCTTGAGCTGGCCGTTGACGAGCGTCACATCGTTCTTCGCCCACTCGTTGGCCGGTGTGTGATACTCGATGGGCAGGTCATCATCCTTGTTCGTGACGAACCAATGGTACTCCGCCTGCTCCGAGCGGAACGGGATTGCCGGCAGGCCGGCGGCGTTGACTAGGCCTTGATTCGGCCGGTGATTCCAGTTGTACCGGACCCGCGTGATTCGGTTCACCGTGTCGCTCTTCAGGCGAACAACCTCGCCGTCAATCGTCGCCTGGGCCGGCTCATACTCGCCCTCCACCCCGGCCGCCTCGAAGTAATCCAACGCCTTCCCGGTCGCGCGCAACCCGCGCGCCGTGCCCGGCACAAAATGAATCGTGGCCTGATTGAAATTGCATTCCACCCGGTCGAACAACGGCCCGGTCGCCGGCACGTCTGGTTGACGGTACACCGCGCCCTTCACCCAACTCACGCACCGCGCCGCAAGTAATTTCTCGTCTGCCGGCTGCGCACTCTTCGGCACGTTCTCCATTCCCGGCAAGATCAGACCCACGCCGGCAATCTCCCGCGCCGTCAACCGATGCAACTCCCGCATCTCGCGCAGATGTTGACCTTCCGTTTCCAAATCCGACCCCGGCGGCAAAATCAGCCCAACCGGCAATCCCTTGTCGCCGAAAACATTCCGCCATTCCCGGGGAATCCGCGGCGTCGTCACCGGCTCCATGCGGAAACCGACTTTGCGGATGTCGTAGGTTTGCACGTAGGCGCGGTTCAACTCTTCCCGGTCAAGATGCTTCCCGGTCCGCTCCAATTCCGCGTACACCATGTACGGGTAATCATTGCCGAGCTGGACGAGGATCGCCTTCAACCCGATGCCGCGCAACGGGTGCAGCACCGCGTTGTACCCGGCCGCCGGGCAGAGCGCATACCTCTCCGGCTCCGCGCAAATCTCCTCCTTGGGCGGCATCGGCTGGCCTTCCCGCCGCCGTTGCAACAATTCATCAAACCGCTTCACCAGCCCCGGCACATCCGTCTTGCCATACAGTTTTTCCGTCTCCAGCAACGAGTCCCGGCTCAGCCACGCGACGGGAAATTGCGGCCCCAGATTGAGGTCAATGATGCCCACCGGCACCTGCGCGACCAACCCGCGCCCCAACTCATACGCCGCCGCCGATGCCGGCAGGCTGGTCCACCCGCGCGTCGCCTCACCGGCCAGATCCGGCTGGGGATCGGCCGCCGGCAGGGTTTGGATGCTGATGGCGCGCAACAGCGGTTCGGCCTTCCGCGCTCCGCACTCCGCATTCGGCACGCTCGTCTGCCGCGCGAACAGGAACACATCGCCGATCAGCACATTCTGGAGCGCAACCTGTTCCTTGCCGGCCTGGACGGTCAACGTCTGCGGCGCGGCATTGGCCGGCAACGCGTCGAGCGTGACCGACCAGTTTCCATCCGCATCCGCCTTGCCGGTCTTCTGTTGCCCGGCCAAGCTGACGGCAACGTCAGCATGACCGGCCGCGAACCCGCGGATGACCACCGGCTTGTCGCGTTGCACGACCATGTTGTCGGAATAATACCGGGCCAACCGCAGCTCACCGGCCAGACCGGCCGGCAAGCACCACAAGAGCGCGAGCGCCCCGCTCACCAGGCAGAATCGTTTCATCGTCGTTCGCTTATTGTTCATGATGGCAACCCTCTTTTCGGATCTCGATCACCGGCGCGGCCATCAACCCACACGGCACAAGTTGATACCCCTCAAACCAGGTGTCGTTGCGTCGCTTGAACTCCCCCGGTCCTGTCCACTTCGGCCATTTCTCCGTGAGATGGAACGGGCCATGGGAGTTCCGCCGGTGCCCGATGACTTCAATCGCCAACTCGACCGGCTGCCCGGTCAGGTGGGCCGTGATGTCCACCTCGTTCGGCGCCCAACCGATCAGACCGGCCGGTTGACCGTTCACCAACACCCGCACCGCCACGCCGCGATACTCCGGCACGCAAACAAACACCCGTTCCTCCGCCGCGCGTGTCACCGGGAGCGTCCGCCGGTACGTCACCGACCCGCCGTAAAACGCCAGCCCCTGCGGCACCCAATCGCCGAGGCGCAACGTGACCGGCGCGGCGGTGATGGCGACCGCCGTGTCGGTCACGGCCGTGCCGAAGTTGCCGAGCAAATACACGATTTCCAGGCCGGGATGGGTCTCGGCGTAGTCGCATTCCAGCACCAGCTCGTTCGTCCCCAACTTGAGCAGCGCGGGATCCACCGGCAGTTTGCGCAATGACCGGTCCACCCACCAGCCGCACTCCGCCAGGTGCGGCACCGCGTGCCCATTCAGCCAGAGGCGAAACGTCTGCGGCTCTTCCAACGCGAGGCACACCTCCCCGCTCGGAATCGCCCGGCAATCGAACGTGTACGCGAGCGTGACGGTGGTTCGTCGGGGATGAGGCGTCGGCCGGCGCGCCCACGGTTGCACCATCTGGCCGCCACGCGGTTTGAGACCGAGCGCGGCGCGCACGGCGTCATCCACGCGCAAAATCTCGGTCGCCGGTTGCCAGGCCGCCACGCCGATGCGGAAGCGCGGCCGGTCGAGCACCAGGCTGGAACATTCGGACAACGCAATGTCCCAAACATCACCCGGCACCGTCTGCCGGCGCACGGTTTGCAGCCGGACCGGTCGCGGCAGCACGGCGCGCCGCCGCGCTGTTTTCGGCACGACAAACAACCGGCTGCTCAAGGCCGGCAACGCCGTGCGGATCTCCCACCCCTGACCGGCGCGCGCCGCATCCGCCGCCGTGATGGCGCCCGTCTCGGGATGCAATTCCGCCGGCTCGCCCCGGCACCCGGCAAAACCGCGAATCCGCACATCGTCGAACGCCAATTGCCGGTCGCGGGCCAGCGGCTGGTCCATCTGCGAGCCGGTCGCCCGGACGAAATCCTCCCCGGTATTGCAGACGAACAGATAAAAGGCGTCCCGGTCCTCGCGCAACAGATAGAGCACCGGCCCCAGTTCGCGTCCGTCCGGCCCGGTGATGTTCAACCGCCGCGTGACTTCCAGCGCCGCCAACGTGTTCGGACACGTTTGGGCAAACGTTTTGACCTCGTCGGACGCGACCGCCTCAATCGCCCCGGCCACCTCGCCGACAAAGGTGACCGTGCCACCGGCGGCCTTGAACTTTTTCAGCAGCTCGAGCGTGCTGCGCCGCATCGTCTTCATTGCCGGGACGAGCACGGCCTTGTACCGGGCCCGGCCCACCCGCAACACCGGTTGGCCGGCCACTTTCGTGACCGCCGCGCGGCGCGACATGATTTCCTCGTCGCCGAAGTCGAAGTCCAGATGCTGCGCCAAAAGATGATTGGTCAACTGCACGAACTGCTCGTCCATCGCCTGGGTCTCGGGATTCCGTCGCCAGCCGGCGCGGACCATCAGCCACATGCTCTCGACCGGGTGGACCACCAGCAGGTCGCGCACCTCTTCGCCCTGCGTCATCGCCGCATGCACGCGGGCAAAGTAATCCTCGACCTTGGCATAGAGCTGCCACCACGGCGACTGGTAGAAGATGCTGGCGGGGTAATCGCGCTTGGCCTCGCCGGCCATCGTGTACCACGCCAGGTGCTGGCACCGCAGGTTGATCCCCAGCGCCACCTGCCAGTCGCCGAGCGCCTTGTGGCCAAGGAACGGGAAATCCCAGCCGGTACAGCCGTACGTTTCGGTGAGCCGCCACTTCGCGCCGCATTGATGGGCAACGGACGAGACCTGCTTGGCGGTATTAAAGATGCGCCAGTGCTCGGTCAACAAATCCATCCCCGGTGCCTGCATGTGTTCGTAGGTCCGCAGGCAATCGCCGACCATGTTCACCTGTTTGGAAAGCGTGTCCTCCTCGAGCTGGTGGCCGGTAAAAAGGAGGCGGTGCTGGGCGCACCACTCGCCGACTTGCCGGTTGAAGGCGTCCACGTAGAGATGCGTCACGCAGTCGTGGTAGTGATACCGGGCCGGCGTCATCATTGCGCCCTCGACGTCATAGACCAGCTCCATCAAGTGCGGCCGCAGATCGTAGCCGTAGCGTTTTTGGAACGTGGCCAGCAACTTCCCGGTCCACGGCAAACTGCCCGGCGAACCGGTCTTGTTGTCGCGCCCGAGTTTGCCCCCGTGGTTGGGTTCGTCGGTAAAAATGCCGGGAATGGTCTGCCCAAACTCACGGCCGAAGCGTTGCCGGTACGCCTCGTGGGTGACTTTGAGGAACTGCTTCACCGCCTCGTGATTCAACGTGTCGAGATAGGTGTAGCCGTTGTACCAATCGCTGCACGGCTGGAGCCGCACCTCGAAGACAATGAGTTTCTCGCCGGCCGCCAGTTGCGGACGTTTTCCGCGCGCGACCGGGCGCACCGCGCGCGCCACCGCGCCGTCCAACCGCGCCACAAACGCGCCGAGGATGTTGTTGTTCCATCGGAAACCGGCCGCCGAATCCAAAACGATCGCGTGCAACGCGCGCATCCGGTACTTCGGGTTCTTCGTCACCAGGCCGCCGGCCGCGCCCGAGGGCCACCGGTCTTCGTCGTACAGCCACGCGTTCATTCCGAGTTTTTTGGCTTCGTCCACGCAGGCGGCGACGCAATCGAACCACTCGTCGGAGAGGTACGCCGTGGCGAGTCCCACGCGCGAATGCATGAAGAACCCGCCCAGACCCATCCGCTGCATGATCTGGATTTGGCGACGAAGCTCTTGCGGCTCCAGTTTGCCGTTCCATGCCCAGAAGGGCGCTCCCCGGTAGTCTTTGCCGGGATTCTTAAACTGATTACTTACCGTCATCATTTGTAGTCTCCTCTGTTTCATTAACTGCCGCCTTCCCTTTCTGGGATTCGGCCAACACAGCCTCACGCAGGGCGGGGCCGAACTTCGCGGGGTTGGCCTTCTGGTACGCCCACGCATGCGGCAGGCTTTGGTTGGGAAAACGTTTGCGAAACACCGCAAACAATTTGTCATAGCCGTCCGGCAATTGAACCATGTGGCTGGCGATGGACCCCAGGAAGAACTCCGGCGCTCCCGGCGCCTGGACGGTGGCCGGGAACTCCAGATACGCCTTCCCGAGCATCTGCAAGGCCGCTTGCTGGATGGCCGGCGACGATTGTTTGATTTGCGCCATGACCTCGCGCATCGGACCAATCCCATTGTGATGTTCCATGCGGGTGAGGTAAGCGCCCACCGCCGGCAGGATGATCTTGGCGTTGGTTTCGTCGAGTGGAATCTTCGCCACGACCATCAACGCCGACCGGCTGAGCCACCACTCCTCATGCCCGAGCCAGTCCAACACGCGACTCAGATGGGGCGCGATCTGGGCCGGTCGCCCCAGACTCAAGGCCCGCAGGGCGTTCATCGTGACCCACCACGACTCGTTCGGATCCGCAACGAGTTGCCAGAGCCGTTGCGCAATCGGGTCGGTCAACCGTTCCGGTGACACGGGCGCGCGCTTGAACGTGCCGTAGAGCACCTGCGTACCGGAGTGGCGCGCCCGCGGGTTTTTGTCGTGGAGCAATTCCAGGATCAAGTGATCCCGCCCGTGTTTGGCAATTGCATCGGCGGCCATCTCCCGGATGCCCTGATCCGGATGCCGCGCGTACTGCAACAGGGTTTCATCGGTTACTTTCGGGTCATTCAATAACCGGTTGCCCACCGGCATGGAGGCATCGGTCGGCAATTTCTCGCTGTCCACGTCGGACACTTTCCCGTTCTTGTCCGGTGCCGGCACGAGTGAATAAAACACATCATCGGCGGCCGTTCCCCACGGACGTTTCGGCAGTTGGTAGCTCCGGGCGAACTTCGACGGCGGCGCGCCGGTTATCTGCAGCGTTTTGCGCGGAATCGTGTACGACAGCGCCAACCCGGTGCCCCAGTCGGGGTTGTCATACCGGCCACCGCCGAGGATGCCAAACGAACCGTCGTACCGGCGCGAGAGGTCATAGAACCACATCCGGCCATCCATGAACTCCCGGTATTTGGTTGGCTTCTTGTCGAACATCAACCCCATCGAGGCGCTGCGCCAAATCTCCCCGATGCCGCCGCCGGTATGGCCATGCAACATCCACGACGTGGAATAAAAACCTTTCACCGCCGAGATGTCGCGCGCCTTCGCGTACACCGACTGTTCCCCCTCCGGCGTCAGCGTCGTCGCCGCCGCCATGGTGAAAGCCAGTCCACCGACCTTGCCGTTGTCCACGAAACCGCCTTCCGGGAAGTGGTCGCCGTACGCCGTGTTGCCCCGACCGGCAAACCGGTACATCTGCCGCAGCGACTCCTGCAGCGTGCGTTCGTCCACCTTGACCCCGCATTCCTTGGCCAGCAGTAGGAATGTGACCACGTGCACCCCGGCCGCGTTCAAGTGTCCCCCGCCGACATACGTGAAGGCTGCCCGGCCGCACCCGGACCAACCGCCGTTATACATCTTGTTCTGCGCCGCCACAGCCAGCTTCTCCAGCACCGGCAAGATCGCGGCGTCACCGGTCCGCAGGTAATACTCCGCCAAACCAATCCCGCTGTAGCCGACGAACCAGGGGTAGGTCTCCAGCAGCTTGTCGTTATTTTTCGTCGCAATCAGTTCCTTGACCCAGCCGCGCGCCACGGCCAAATCTTTTTCCTCGCCGGTCGAGAGCAGGAATAACAACCCCAAATCGGTGCCGGGGCCCGCATGATTGCCGGTCTTTGCCAGCCACTCCGCCATGCCGCGCACGATCTTGTCCGACTTCGGGCAGTTCAACGGCCATGTCTGGCTGTAGGCGCCCAGGACCGGGATCTTGACGACCACCTCCTCGGCTGGAGCCGCCGGCGTGTTCTTGACCAACAACTTCACGACTCCGTCGGTCGCCTCGGCCTCCGTGATGATCTTGCCGAGCAGCAGACGCGGATCAACATCCTTGAGCACCTGCCCGTTGATGCGTTCGATGATCTGGCCTTTCTTCAGTTTGCCGGTCGCCTCGGCCGGCGACCCCTTCTCGACGGTGCCGACCTTCATCCCAAAGGCCGGCTCCGTAAGCTCAATGCTGATGCCCACCGGCCCGAACCGCGGCACGGAGAATTGCTTCATGATGCCCGGGTACGGATGAAACATCGGCTTCACGGTGTA
>Ga0315298_1005435_pt1 | contig 18108 bp, 14 predicted proteins | sample WHS_1_MG_FD_203077 | JGI IMG/M metagenome (GOLD analysis project Ga0315298, IMG submission 203077) | Extremophilic microbial mat communities from Washburn Hot Springs, YNP, Wyoming, USA - WHS_1_MG | ecosystem: Environmental > Aquatic > Thermal springs > Hot (42-90C) | place: USA: Wyoming...
AGCGTAGGCTTCCACCCAGCAGTCTCGACACATTCTAACCACCCTATTGAAGTCTTTATGCATGGCATAGTATAAACTGACGTTTTCTTTCCCGCAAATCTCGCATTTAAAACCATCCATGTTCTGATCCATCTTATCTCGTCTGCGGGTTAGTAAATATAAACCTTATTCTCAACCGGGAAACCAACCATTCTTTCCATAGGATTCCGCGCGCACATCGTCAAGCCTACGCTTCTTTAAGAATCAAGTGTTTCCAACGGCTCCATGTGCGCGCGACGTTAACAGTGTATGCCGCGTTTTTTGCCCAAGAATACGGTTTACTTTTGGACTCAATGTCTGCAGCAGGAGTACTCATAGCTCTACCTGTTTTAGTGCTCGCAATCCTGGTTCACAAGCACCTTATAAAGGAATTGACCCTCGGCTACGTGGGTTGAAAACTGCAGCACTGATTCTGCTAGAACACTGGAGACTATAGGTTTCAAAACATGCCTGAGAACCCCTAAGGCTTAAGCGAAAAGATTTATACTCTTGAAAACCTTTCCACTCGCCTTGACGAAATCTTCACTGGCACCTGTGGCAACCCTCTTCCTCGTCTCGCCAATCGTAGGCGAACTACTCTCCGGCTCCAGCCCTCCCGCATCATTCTTCCAACCCGTGACCCTGTTCCTGCTAGCCGGCCTCTACGGGAGCGGCGCGATCCTTGTTAGAGAAGCGGTGAGAAGATGGGGCGGGGGTTGGCCCTCGGTACTCCTGCTCGGCGCAGCATACGGCATACTGGAGGAGGGAGTGGCCGTCAAAAGCTTCTTCGACCCAAACTGGCCCGACCTAGGGGTTCTCGGAACATATGGGAGATGGCTCGGCGTAAACTGGGTCTGGGCAGAGTGGTTAACGATCTATCACTCGATATACAGCATAACGATCCCAATACTGCTAGTCGAACTCCTTTTCACCTCTTTCAGAGGCACTGCATACCTGGGTGGAAAGGGAGTAGCATTCTTCCTGACGCTGATCTCCCTCGTCGTGATCCTTTGCCATTTCTACCTTAACCCTTATCCCGCGGACCAGTGGCAAATGCTCGGCTGCATCCTAGCCATAATTATTCTCACGCTTTGCGCTAAGAGGCTTAGAGGCTTGAAGCTAGGCTGCGCCGAGAGCCGTGTGAAGAACAGGTGGCTTTGGCTGCTCGGAGCATCAGGCGGGTTCACATATTTCTTCATCGTGTTTGGGCTTCTGCCCTCGGTCGGCATCCCAGTTTTGCTCACGGTCTCTATCGGCATCGCATTAACCATCCTTATTGCGGTAATCGTCCTCAGGCTCTCTAAGAAAGGCATGGGCATGCTGAACGCACTTGGGCTTGCATCCGGCTTCCTGACCCTCCTGATATTCCTAGACCCTATTTTAGAGGCTTCCAGCCCAACCTCCGAGGATTTCGGAGGGCAGACTGCGGTCGGAGTTATCTTCACACTGTTTTTGATACTGCTCGGCCGCAAGACCAGCCGCAGGGAGGCGATGACGCGGCAGACGCGCACGGTATTTCTAACGGCTCCAGAGGCGGGTAGCGGGTTCAGTTGAACATTAACCATCATCCAACATGCGGAGGGATTGTCCCACCCGACTTTTCAGCACGTGCTTTTATCGCTTCCCAGCCTCTGTTTTCCTCGGCTTTGACTCTTTTCTCCTGGGGAGTGGGAATATCGCCTCAGTGTCCAGGTATGAGTTTAAATCCTCCGAGGTCAACAATTGGAAGACACCTATAGTGCTTAATACCCCGGTTAACAGACCCGGTAAATGAGGCATTATCCTCGTAAGAGTTGCGCTGAAACCAACCTTTTCAGACAGGGCTTCTGAGAGAAGCGGGACCAAGGCGTAAAGGGAGAAGAATAATCCTAGGACAGCGAAAACCGTGAAGGCGAGGAGGGAAAGCATGAACGTGAAAAATCCTCCAATCTTGTAAAAAACCACGAGGAGAACGATGCAGAGGATTGCGAACACCAGGTTTTCCATCATCCATCTTCTAAATAGAAACCAGTTTAGAAGCCAGTAGAGAAGCCAGGAAACCCCTATTATCAGCAGGAATGCGATTAACTGTTGGAATTCCTTCGGCTTCTCTTGGGACAACCCCCGTGAAGAAACACGTGCTTTAAAATAAAAAATTTTCTTTACTTGGAAAAAACGCCAGAAAATGGCGCCAAGCACACTCTACGCGGGATTAGTGAGCGCACCTTAAAAAAATTGCGTGCAACGAGTTCCAACGGAGTCTTTTGAAAGACGATTGGCCTCATTCCGATTAGGGTATGAACAATGGGGGTGCTGGTTCTTTCACCTCATTCTTCCTCCTCCGATAATTCCATATTCATAAGCACAATAAAGCTCGGATGAAAATCATTGTGGTCGCGTAGTGCGGTTTAATACCGGCTGCTTCCTAAGAAACCTCTCATAGCCTTCGCCGACACCCCAACCACCTCTAGAGATGTTAAAAAGCCTACTTCTGATAAAATCTAGCCTCACCACAGTAGTGCTCCTCTCACTCCTTTTCCGAGCTTTTTCAGGAAATTAGCCTCGGAGCTGCCTACATTCCGAAAGTTCTTAGCGAAAAAATTTGCGCCATCCATTCTTTACAAAATCTTTCAACACTCCGGAAAGCTTAAAATATTGACAAATCTGCATAAGCATGTGAGAAAGAGAGCGCTAGAAGCCTTAGATTTAAGGCGTGGGAAGGAGCTTCTCCTCTTAGGAGCTCCAACATGCGATGAGAAGCTTGTTGAGAAGTTAACCGGGATTAAGGTTTACGGGAGGAGCCAGAAGGAGAAGACGAAAACCATATTCGACGCTCTCGACGTTGACCTACTTTACCAGCTTGGAGTCAATCTAGACGTTGTATGGAGTGACAGGAAGCCCAGATTAATAGAGGGTTTTTTCGACGAGTTTAAAGAAGACTTCCCATTCACCGATGCTTTCCACGTGGCTTATAAGAATCTCAGGCTGAGAAGAACAGAGTCAGCCTCTCAGCTCTGGGTCGTCGAGAGGCCGTTTAAAAACTACGAGGAGCTGGTGAGGTATCTGAAGAGGTATGATCCCCGCGAGGATGAGCCGAGGTCTATAGGTGAAATAGCGGACGAGTATAGGAGGGTTTTCCAGGAGTATCAGGAACTGTTGGGCGAGACCACGTTGTGCGTCGGAGAATTCTACCTAACATTATTCACCTATTTAGATATTCATATCGGTTTAAGAATGATAGCTAGACTTGCACGTCAAGACCCAGACTTGCTTGACGAGCTCATCTCTAAGTATGCTCAAGTAGCGAGAAAACACGTTGAAGCCTGGTCTGAAACTGGAATAAAGGCTTTCGTTTCACACGACGACGTAGCTTGGAGAGAAGGCTTATTCTTCCCGTTGGAATGGTATAGGAGGCACGTGGTGCAATGGTGGAAGCATATTTGGAAGCCGGTTAAAGACAAGGGTATAAAACTGATCTATGTTTCAGACGGGGACTACAGGAGCCTGATGGACGATTTGATTAAAATAGGGGTTGACGGCTTCCACTTGGAATGGGACCCTAGGTTTTCTAGAAAAGACGTTGAAAACCTTATGGAGAAGTACGGTGGCAAGAAGATATTTGTCCTCCACCCGAGTTACGAGGTTTTATCTCATGGAAATATTTCTGAAGTGGAGGAGGAGGCGAGATGGTTCATCTCCCTATCTAGAAAATACCCCTCAGTATTTTTTGCGGGAACCCCGCCGGGCAATCCTGTAAACGAAGAGGTATTCCTCAAAACATGGTTTTCCGAAAGACACTGCGAAAACTAGGCTCGCACGCTAGCCGGAATTAAACTTTTAAGCCCAGGTTCAGGTTAAAACATGGATGAGAAATGTGGAAGATTATAGATTCTGAAACGATTCCTTTCACGCCTTATCCTAAGGGGGTTTCAAGCATAAAGAGGATTGTCGAGAAGGAGAAGATTGGAGCCCAGCGTATAAGCGGGTTCGGCTTAATCCAGGTTCCCCCCGGGGGAGTCTTCGGCCCCCATGAGCATCCTGAAAGAGAAGAGATCTACTATGTCCTCTCCAACTCGGGAACGCTCATCGTTGGGAACGAGGAGATCCCCGCCAAGGAGGGGTTAACCCTCTATGTTTCAGGGGAGGAGCCCCACGGTATGAGGAACCAGGGTGATAAGCCGATGCTCGTGGTCTTCATAACCGTCTACAAGTAAGATAGTCCTCGAAACGGTGAATGAGATGAGGGCACTCGTATACCGTGATTTCAATGATTTCCGGTGGGAGGAGGTGGAAACCCCCGGCATCGGGTCTGACGAGATCCTAGTTAAGGTGGAGGCGTGCGGCCTCTGCTCCACAGACGTGTGGAAGGCCATGTACCGCGAGGCTAAGCCTGGCACAGTGCTTGGACACGAGGTTTCTGGGAAAGTGGTTGAGACTGGTGTAAACGTAGCTGGCCTCAGGGTTGGAGACAGGGTGGCGGTTTACCACCGTGCTGAATGCGGAGAATGCTACTACTGTAGGTGTGGCCAAGAAACCCTCTGTAGCCAGTACCGTCAACAGTCTATTTTCCCAGGCGCGTTTGCAGAGTATATCCGCGTCACCCCTTGGCTTGTTCAAAAATCCGTGATCAGGATACCTGGGGAGATGACCTATGAGGAGGCCACTATGATAGAGCCCACGGCGTGCTGCGTCAGGGCTGTTTCTAGGTGCGGAGTCTCCCCGGGAGACAGTGTTCTGATAATTGGCGACGGCCCCCTGGGCCTGCTTAACGCTCAAGTCTCGAAGTCTGCAGGTGCTTTCGTTATGCTTAGCGGGCACCATGACAAGCGTGTCGAAGCCGCTAGACGATTAGGAGCTGACTACGCGTTCAACTCGAACAGTACCGACCCTAAGGAGGAGGTTTCTAGGCTGACTGAGGGGCGTGGAGCCGACATCGTAATAGTTGCAGTCTCATCCACGGATGCTGTCCAACAATCAGTGAGGCTGGTCCGTAGAGGAGGAAGGATATGCGTCTTCGGGGACTTTAGGGATGTTCCCCAGCCCAGTCTGAGCCTAGACCTTAAACCCTTAGTCCATGAAGGCGTCAGCCTGCTGGGCAGCTGGGGCTGCTCAACCAAGGATTACCATGCTGCTTTCAACCTAATTAGAAACAGAAGGGTAAGGGTCAGGGAGATGATAACCCACAGGATTCCGATGAACAGGTTTACAGAGGCCCTGAACGTATTCCTAAGTAAGGACTGCATAAAGATTGTTCTCAACCCTTAACAAGCATCGTTCAGCGTGCACGCGCTCTTCAAAAACCTCTTCTACGAGTGAAACTTGGCACGCGCGTTACTCTTCGAATATGTTTATCTTTTCCTCGCCCTCCACCGTCGGTTCCTCCCCGCCCCTCGGCTGCCCAGCCTTCTTCAAGGCTTCCTCCAGCTCTCTGATTTTTCCCTCAAGCCTCTCAAGCCTGCTCTCTATATCCGGCGGAGGCGGGGGAAGCTGCTCAACCCCGGATAACGGTGCTCCGCAGTGACTACAGTACTTAGCGCCTCCTGGTGTCTGCTTCCCGCAGACATGGCAGGTTACTAGCTCCAATACCTCAGCTTTACTTAGGACCTCTGGCTTTGAAGACGGCTGGACGGGCTGCAGCTTGGCTCCGCATCTGAAGCAGAACTTATAGCTTGGACTGTTCTGGACTCCGCACTCCGGGCATGTCGTATACTCCCCGGCTCTGCTAATCTCACTCTTCGGCAATAAGGATGGCGACGGAGGCCTCCGTTTCAACCCGAGCACGGCTCCGGAGATGCAGAGAATAACGCCGGCGGTCCCGATGGCTGATGGTACAAAGCCCCCTAGGAAATCTATTAGGCCGGATACACCAAGGTTGCGTGCCCCAATGACATCCGGTATGAATCTTCCCGCGAAGATTGAAAGCACGAGGAAAGACCAGGAAACAACTATTGAGAGAACCAATACTATTATTGAACCGGTTCTAGCCTTCTTTTCACTCTCAGAACCGGTTAATAATGCTCCAAAAAGGATGGTCAACGCTACAATTGGGGCGATAAGATAAAACGCGAAGCCTGATCGAACCATGGGAACAAGGTTGATGCCCCAATTGTAGTATTGCGAGGAGTACAGGAATAATTGGTGGCTGACGAAGGCTAGAATGAAGACACCCGTCAGGATTAGGACTGCTCCGATTACTGATAATACGAATGACGTGGCGTATTTTCCAGCCATTCTAGACTACGCTTTCTCAAGACTCTAATAAACCTTAGCCCAGCGTTGAGACCAATCATATTCGCGTAAAATCATACCTACGTAAAAAAACAACTAGAGCGCACTAGCCTGCATGACTCATAATTCAGCATGCAAAATTGTTTTAAACTGAGGGAAAAATGATCCTCCACTTTGGAGGACAGGGACCCGTACAGGGTGGTTTGGGATACGCCGAGTGAAGACTACAACGGATCCATGCCGCTGGGTAATGGCGAAGTAGCGTTGAACGCGTGGGTTGAACCCTCGGGAGACTTAAGATTCTACGTTGCGAGAACCGACAGTTGGGACGACTATGGGCGTCTAGTGAAAATAGGGGCGATTCGCATACACATAGATGGTGACCCTGAGGAGAAGGTAGATTCCTTCAGGCAGGTCTTAAACGTTAAGAATGCTACTCTGAATGCTCGTTATGCGAAAGGCGGCAACGAGGTTGATCTGAGGCTGTGGGTTGACGCTAACCGTCCAATAATAGTTATGGAGGCCTATACGCGGAAACCAGTGTCCGCCGTTGCGACAATCGAGCTGTGGAGAAAAAGGCAAAAAGAGCTGTTAGACGTTGAAGTAAGCGACATATTTTTTAAAAGAACGGATAAAACAGTTGTAGAACCGGATATTGTTCTAACCGGTCTAGAGGAAATCATCGGATGTTGCCACCATAACGTGAAATCAATAGGCCCGGATTTATGCGCAAGAATCCAAGGAGTAGTGGACTTCCCTAGGAAAGACCCTCTTTTGCAAAGGACCTTCGGATTAATAGTCGCAACGGAGAGGAGTGAGAAAATCAACGATCTCGAGTTAAAGTCGAAAACAGGCGAATCCCACGTCTTTGAAACAGCTGTTTACACGAAGCATCCTGCTGATTTGCAGGAATGGCTTTATGAAACCAGGCGAATCCTGGATGAAGCAAGAGCAATACCTTTGACGAAGCGTCGCAAGGAGCATGAAGAATGGTGGATGGGCTTTTGGGATCGTAGCTGGATCCATATTTCCGAGAACAGCCCTTGTGAAAGCAGTGGAGACGCCTTTGTTCTAACCCAGGCATATACTCTTCAACGTTATGTGAATGCCTGCGCGGGTCGTGGAGGCTACCCGATAAAGTTTAACGGCTCACTTTTCACGGTCCCCTCGGATGAAAAACCAGATGACCCTGATTATCGTAGATGGGGACCTGGCTACTGGTGGCAGAACACTCGTCTCCCATACTACACGATGTGCGCCTCCGGAGACTTTGAAATGATGCAGCCGCTTTTCAAAATGTACACTGGACTCATGCCTTTCTTCAAGTTCAGAACGAAACGTTACTTCGGGCATGCAGGCGCCTACATTCCTGAATGCATCTATTTTTGGGGTGATGTTTTTACTGAAGCATACGGCTGGAAGCCGTTTGAAGAGAGAACGGACAAACTCCAGGAGAGCAGATGGCATAAATGGGAGTGGATCGCAGGAATAGAGCTGGCATGGCTTATGCTTGACTACTTTGACTACACGAGGGATGAAAAGTTCTTAAGAGAAGTAGCATTGCCGTTTGCACAGGAGATTCTCACGTTCTTCGACCAGCACTATGACTCAGGCCCTGATGGGAAAATGTGCATCCATCCGGTGCAGGCCCTTGAAACCTGGTGGGAATGCGTGAATCCGATGCCTGAGATTGCGGGCTTACATGCGTAATTTCTAGGCTACTGGCTTTGCCGGAGGAATTAGCTAGTACTGAGCAACGCATCCTCTGGAGAAGACTATGCGAGAAGCTTCCAAACCTTCCGGTGAGGCTTACAGGAGAAGGCGAGGTAACGCTTGCGCCTGCGCAGGACTTCAGGGAGAAGCATAACGTTGAAAACCCTGAGCTCTACGCGGTTTTTCCTTTCCGCCTAGTTGCAATCGGAAAGCCGGATGTCGAATGGGGGGTTGAAGCACTTAGAAGCCGGGCTGACAGAGGAGCATTCGGATGGCGGCAAGACGATGTTTTCATGGCATATATTGGGCAAAAAGGGGAAGTAAAAGAATACGTTGCGAAGAGGGCGAGGGCTAAACACGAGAAGTCGGGTTTCCCAGCGTTTTGGGGTCCGAACTACGATTGGGTGCCCGACCAGGATCACGGAAGTATTTTAATGAAGGCACTCCAATCCATGCTTATGCAGGTGGACGGCAGGCGTATCTATCTCCTACCAGCATGGCCTAGGGAATGGGATGTAGAATTCAAGCTTCACGCACCCTTTAGAACCATAATAGTCGGGAAGGTTAAGAATGGCGAGTTTATCCATCTTGAAGTTAATCCAAAGGAAAGATTGAAAGACGTAGTCATTATCCCCCAGCTGAAGACACTGGGTCATTGTAGAACCACCTGTTCATTAGGAAGCCGGATTAGATGACCAAGAGAAAAAGATTTATAGTTTTTCAACAGGTATTCACCAAATGGAAGAAGCACTAACGATTCACGTTGCGAAAAATGGTGACGACGAATGGTCCGGGAGGCTTCCAGAGCCGAATTCCAGCAGGACAGACGGGCCCTTTGCCACTGTTGAGAGGGCTCGTGACGAGATCCGCGCCGTGAAGAAAGCAAAAGGATTCTTAGATAGGCCGGTTAGAGTTCTGATAAGAGGTGGAATTTATTTCTTAAGGAGGCCGATAGTGTTTACTCCGGAGGACTCCGGTACAAAGGACTGTAAAGTAACCTACATGGCGCATCCTAACGAAAAGGCGATTATAAGCGGAGGCGTTTCAGTAAGGGATTGGACCATAGATAAGACAAGAGGAATACCTGTGTATGTTTCCGAAGTCAAAGAGTTGAAGAATAATACGATAAGAAACCTTTGGATTAATAATCAAAGAAGGTTTCGTGCGCGCTTCCCAAAGAAGGGGTATTTAAAAATGATTGTCCCGGAGGGTTTAAAGAGGGGAGGCTGGAATGAGGGACAATCGGAATTTTACTTCCACGATGGTGATTTAAAGCCTTGGCACAGCCTAGAGAACGCTGAGGTTATAGCCATGAACAGATGGGTTGAATCCCACTTGCCGGTTGCAAAGATAGATGGGGCTAACAATCTAATCACATTTAAGAAGCAAAGTGTTTTCCAGCTTGAGGGAGATGACTTATACTATGTTGAAAACGTTCTAGACCTGCTTTCCGAACCCGGAGAATGGTTTTTTGACAGCTCATCCTGTAAGCTCTACTACATCCCGTTGGAGCATGAGGATGTTGAAAACATTGATGTTATTGTCCCGATTCTTCCCCAGCTGATCAGGTTCGAAGGAAAACCTGAGGAGAAGGATTTAGTGGAGCATCTTGAATTTTCAAATCTGGCTTTTTCCCACACCGAATGGCAGTTGCCGGAAGATGCTTCCGGCTACCCGCAAGCAGCTGTGGATGTTAAGGGCGCTGTCTACGGTGAAGGAGTTTCAAATTGTAGGTTTGAATCATGCGAGTTTTCCCATTTAGGCACGTACGCTATAGAGCTTTCAAGGGGCTGCAGCAACAACGTAATATCGAGATGTGAATTATTCGACCTTGGGGCAGGAGGCATAAAGATAGGGGAGAAGACGTTGAGAAGCAACGAGGAGGAGCAGAGCCATGGGAACAGGGTTACACACTGCGGGATTCACAACGGCGGGTTGATTTTCCACAGCGCGGTCGCCGTTTGGATCGGAGAAAGCTACGGCAACGAGATCTCCCATAACACTATTTACGATTTCTATTATACTGGAATCTCCATAGGCTGGACTTGGGGCTACGGAAATAACCTGGCTAGGGAGAACAGGATAGAATCCAACCATATTCACCATATTGGGAAACTCTCCGATGGAGAAGGCCCGATTCTAAGCGACATGGGAGGCGTATACACTTTAGGAAAACAGCCTGGAACCAGGATCAGGTTTAACGTTATCCACGATGTTTCCGCTTTCAAGTACGGGGGATGGGGGATATATCTCGACGAGGGAAGCAGCCACATACTGGTAGAAAACAACGTTGTCTACCGTACAACCCACGGGGGCTTTCACCAGCACTACGGTGAGGAGAACATCGTCCGTAACAACATTTTCGCCTTCGGGAGGGAGGCGCAAATCCAGAGAAGCAGGGCTGAACCCCATGTAAGCTTCATTTTCGAGCATAACATAGTCTATTATGATGAAGGAGTTTTGCTTGTTGGAGACTCTAAAAATTTAAACGTTGTATTCGACTACAACCTTTATTGGAATAAAGACGAGGGAAGGCTTCTTTTCTTCGACCTCTCTTTCGAAGAATGGCAAAAAAGAGGGATGGATAGGAATTCCCTGATTGCAGATCCTCTTTTTGCTTCCCCTGAAAGAGGGGACTTCAGTCTTAAACAGAATTCTCCTGCAGTTAAAATTGGTTTTGCGCCCCTGGCACACGTTTATCCTATTTAACTTGATTTAAAAAGACTTCTAAGCATAATCATCGACCCTATTAAGCTCGCCCAAGCTTTCTCAGAAAACTCTGTGTGCCCGTGTCTCTAAATACTATCTTCCCGACTATCGATTTTAAACTGCGTACGATTCCTCGATTCTTTTAAGCTCGTGCATGCATTATTAGTTGCTGCAAATATTCCAATCCCTCCAGAGTCGAGGTTTCATCCCCAAGCTCCGTCATTAGTATGATATCTCTACCCCAGCTTGCTTTCCCAAGGAGGTGGATGATTTTACTCCAATTTACTAATCCCTCCTTCAAAGAACACCCAACATATTGGTTTTCTGCCGTGGCCTTCACATTCTTTACGTGTATCTCAATTATGTAGGGGCCAAAATATTTAGCCACCTCTAAAGGGTCTTGTTTGGCGGGACAAACATTGGCCGGATCAAAAAGAATCCCTACCCTATTGGAGGTTACCTGGGTGATCGCCTCAAAAATCTCCTCTGGGTTTTCTCCATGATTTTCCAAGGCCACTTTCATGTTTCCTTCTTCCAAAGTCGGCACCATCTTATTAAGGGCGTCCACCACCACCCTCCTGATGGATAGAAAAGGTTGGTTTCCATGAACCGCCACTGCCCTTACGATTCTCGTTCCCAGTCTTTCAACCAGCTCTCTACCTTGAGAGAACCAATCCATCGTCTTTCCCTCTACGCCTTCTACCTCCAACCTCCCATCCGGATAAATAAGCACCGTAACAATAGGTTCTAGCTCATACCGGTCGAGATATCTCTTTTTGAAATCAATCATCTCTCGATTGGTTGTTCCCGGAAGTAAGATTTCTATAACCTTAATATTCCTATCCTTCCATTGAATTACTTGGTCAATGGAAATAGCGCCTCGCACCTGTACTCCTAATTTAAACATACCTCTATATCTCCTCCTTTCGCTATCAATTTAAGAATAGCCTCGTAGAGACGCACCCCCTGAAGACCTTCATCTAAACTAATTATGGGAGTAGCATCCCTGAGGACATAATCAGCAAAATGCTGAAATTCGCCGATATAGCCTTCCATCCCCTGACCAGCCTCCCAGGTCTTTACGTTAGCAGACGTAGAGGAGTAGAATGAGCCACCACGACCCAATTCTATCACAATTACTCCATGATTCTTGCCGAACAGTTGAAATTGCATAGGGGGATTTCCTCCCCCGAAGGAACTAAACACATATGAACCTACCGCACCGTTTTTGAACTGCAGACTCACCGCCACGTTGAGATCAATTATCTTTTCCTCGTTCCGAGCATAGGTCCAATCCTTCTTAGGAAGGACGCTTATAGCTGCCGCATATTCTTGGTCTGATTTTGCTCGTATTTTATAACAATAACCGGATATTTTCTCCACAGGTCCGCCTAGGAAAATCAGGGAATCAAGACTATGTGGGCCTTGAGCGAGAAAAGCCACCATGGGAAAACCGTTTACGGGATGACAGACAGTTAGACCAGTAACCTCCCCGAATTCTGGACTTCCAATTATTTCTTTTGCTTTCTTAAACTCAGATAGGAACCGCCGGTGGAAACCTATCTGGAACTTTACGCGATTCCTCCTGATCGTCGCTGCCATCTCCTCCGCATTTTCCATACTGACAGCCATTGGTTTTTCCAGAAAAATATGCTTCATGGCTTCGGCCGCGGCTTTGACGATTTCTGGTTTTGCTTCCTCTGGCCGCACTGCAATATCTACGGCATCAATATCCCTTCTCTCCAACAGCTCCTTGTAATTAGTGTAACGGCTTTTAATATTATATTTATCGCCCAGTCTATTCATATTTTCCTCATTTATATCGCACAGGGCCACTACTTCAGTGTCGGGCACATGTTTAAGAATCACTTCCAAATGGGTTTCCATAATACCCCCGCAACCTATACATCCCAGTCTCAACTTTTTCATCATCTCACCCTGGAGCATGCTTTCTTATACTTCGCCGTTGATTAATGTTTCCATTCTATGTTTAGGCGAGGTTTCCCATTCTTAGATAGAGCGTGCATAGTCTAGAGCATAGAAAAACGTCTCAGAAAGACTTATAGCTAAGAAGCAATATCCCGCCTAGGTGCAGTGGTGTGAAGCCTATACATTATCGACCTTCCGACGGCTTTTTCGGAGACGCCATCCCATTTTACTGGAAAGGTAGTTATCATATTTTCTACTTGAAGGCAACTCGTGCAGTCGATGAACGCCTTTCCTGGTCACACATAGTATCAACCGACTTAGTGCACTGGAAGGAGTTGCCTGACGCGATTCTGCCGGGTGAAAGTGGTGAACCCGACAGCGGTGGATGCTGGACAGGGTCGGTAATTGAGAAGGATGGCGTATTTCACATATTTTATACCGGATGGAATCCAAGCGGCCCAGTCCCACAGACGATTTGTCACGCTGTGAGCGATGACTTGGTACACTGGGTTAAGGATGAACGCAACCCCATCCTCGTTCCGGATGAGCAGTGGTATGAGAAAACTGACTGGAGAGACCCCTTCGTGTTACGGCACCCAAAGGAAAAAAGATACCTTATGCTGATTTGCGCAATGACTAAGGAGGGGCCCGTTGCGAAGCGGGGTTGCGTTGGACTTGCTAAATCTTATGATTTAGAACAGTGGGAAACTTGCCCACCTTTTTACGCACCTAATATTTGTGGCCCAATGGAATGCCCTGATTTATTCGAGCTAGATGGGCGCTGGTACCTGCTTTTCTCGGAGTTCACGGAAAACCTGCAGACACATTATCGTGTAGCTGAAGATTTTAATAGGCCTTGGCGAGCAGCGGCATTAGACTTTTTTAATGGCCAACGCTTCTATGCAGCGAAGACGGCTGGAGACGGAAAGCGACGGTTCGCATTTGGATGGATCCCGACGAGAGAAGGTGAAAACGACGAGGGCAAATGGCAGTGGGGTGGACATTTAGCCATCCCCCACGAATTGACGGTAGAGGCTGATGGAAGTATTTCCGTAAGGTGTCCTGAGGAAGTCATCAACTCATTCCAACTCAAAGAGTTAGACGTCAAGAAAAGCATTTCGGGTTTGCTCGGTAAATGGGATTTTCAAAAAAACAATGCCTACGGGGAACGAATTGACGGACTTGCTTACGCAATCATCACGGACTTGAAAACCGATTTCGTGCTCATGGGAGAGGTTTCGTTTCAGACGAATACCCGTGAATTTGGGCTGCTCATCCGTACTAATACTGATCTCTCCGCGGGTTATGCACTTAAGTTCCAACCTGTGAGAAACCGCGTAGCATTAGACCGTTTTCCAAGAGCAGGCGATTCGCCGCCACTGGCCGAGTGTCCAGTACTCCTCATGCCGAACAAGCCAATTCCATTTGCTGTATTCGTTGAAGACACGGTAATGGAAGCATTCGTTGGCAAGCGCGTGGCATTATCATGCCGCATTCATGAACGCCGTAACGAGCCCGCAGGACTTTTCTTGGTGGAGGGTGCAGCAAGATACAGTGGGTTGCAGGCAACCAAATTCAATGCGTAGTATAAGCACGCGCTATCGAGATTGAAACACCTATAATCGATACTGATGCTGCAACAAGCGTAGCCAGCTTCCCCACAGCGTTAGCACGCGCCCCTGCCCTTAAAATACCGGTTTTTACGCGACAAATAGCCTAGAACGATTAACAGAGGCATTGGGAGGATTGTTCTTAAGGCAGCCTGTAAACCATCTTCTTAAAACAAGTTTCCCGAGCGCGCGCGCTACGTCTCAATTTAGCATCCAGTATAGATAGCGGAACAGGAAATGCATGACTATATTTCCTTGCTCATCGGCGTTTCCGAAGCTTAACTACAACCACGATTATCACAGCAGTACCCATTAAAATTGCGGCTAGAAGCAGCAATGGCCGCATATCCTTATCCGGCTCCGCCACGCTGAGCCTAAACGTCACAGTTCTGGATAAGCCCCCGCCCACACCCCTCAGCGTTACCAAGTATGTTCCTGCAGGTGCTTCTTCAGGCACGGTTATGGTCAGACGACTTGTGAACGGCGGCTTCCCAGACGGCGGGTTCAACACGTACGTTGCCCCTGCGGGGAGACCTGAAAGCGAAAAAGAGACCTCCTGCGCCTCCCCTCTTAAAATCATCACGTCAACCGCAATGCTGAAGCTTCCACCCTTCACCACACTAATATTACTAGAAGTCACCGCTATGGTGAAATTGAAGCGCTCCAGCAGCGCTGCCTGATATTCTAAATACAGGGTGTAAAGGACATCTGTCAAAAGGTTTACTGCGAGGCTCAGGGATTCACCCGCTCTTTTTTTGAAGACCGGGTTACTCCAGTTGTAGTTCTGATCCATCCAGATGCACGTCAACCCCTTTCCCGAGGAGTCGAAAGTCGCATCGTATGCAAGCCTAATCGTGGCTTCATATGCAGTGATGGTTTCAAGCCTGCCGTCGAAAAACAGGTAGGCGTTAAACTCTGAGAAATAGCTCGACGTCCTGCTGTTAACGTAGCTTTCATAATCGCTATGATGAGCTTCAGCACCCCAAGGAGTATTTGCTCCCATAACGTGGCCGAAGACGGCGGCGTCGGAAATATAATGGGTCATTGCACCAGCGTACTTAGCGGCCTTTTCATAGTCTTCCGCAACCAAGTAGCTGAGGGCCTGACGGTAGGTGGTGTTCGCCCTGACTGCTGACGAACCGTCGATAAGGCTGCCGTCAGCACTGAAATAGACGTGGTGGAGCTGCGTATCGCCTATTCCGTCTGGTGCCTGCTCATTGTCCGGAAGCTCTGTCCCATAGAGATACCAGTTCTTGTTGGCGACTATCCACCGCCTAGCTTCTTCAGGAAGCCAGTCCAAGGCGTGCTCAGCCACCCAGTCATGCGTCCCATACTTCGGGTTAAACGGATCCGGGCTGTAGCCACCGTTGCTCCATGAATAGCAAGAAGAAATCTGGAAAGCTGAAAACATTGCGAAGAGGCAGAGTGCTAGCGCAAGTTTGCTTCGAACCATTCCGGATCCGTCATGAACTATGTTAGCAATGCTTGAAAAAGCTTTCCTAGGAATCGCGCTAAGATGATGAAGCCGAAAGAATAATGAAATTACAGATGCGAAACTCAAGTTAAACGATTACTAATATGCATGAAAACTTAGTAAAACTAGTTCAAAAAGAAAAGTTCCGTCGAAAAAAGTTGTGATTATCTATATTTTAGTGCAAAATTTATAGGAAGCTTCTTCTTTAGTCCGTATCAAATCTTCAAAAGTTTAACTATATTGCCCCCCATAATGGCTTCTTCATCCTTGCGGTTTAATCCTAAGCTCTTAATTTTGTTAATTTCATTCTTAGCAAATTGTTCTAGGCTTGGCTCTTCATGCGGACCATCGGTTCCGAATATTATACGGTCAGAACCAACTTTGTAAGCAGCTTCTTTAATCTTGTGCACTAAAGAGACACCACTTGCATCAAGGTATACGTTCTTATAAATAGTGGCAAGCGCTATAAATTTTTCTATAAGGGTTTCGTCATTACATAAGTACTTGCCGAGATGCGCTATGATGATTTTGGCTCCGGGAAATTTCTTAACTATTCGCTCCATATCTGAATATCTTCCCATGCAATCTATTAAGCATGGAACTTCAAGTTTTTCAGCTAAACCTATAACAGGATCTATTACATACTCTGCTAAAGTGCATTCTCCAGCATGTATCTTTATTCCTTTAAATCCAAGTTCATCAATGGCTTCCTCTATTTCTTTTATAACAATTTTTTCATAACTTGGAATAGCATAAACGTAAGGAATAAGTCTATCTGGAAACTTTTTATGAGCTTCAAGCGCCATCTCTATCGACCTACTAGTAGATGTGCTCATAGCAAAAACAACAGACTTGTCTATTCCAACTTCATCCATCACCTTTACAATTACTTCTGGGCCGTATTCCGTTTTTGCGATGTCTCCATGCTTTAAATGAACATGAGAATCCACGATCATATTTTCTCAATAAGAATGCTATGTAAGAAAAGTATTTAACCTTTTCTTAGACACGAAGCAATATGCGATTCTTAACCAGCTAAAGTAAATTAGTAGCCTTAGCGCGCGCTACAAGGATGGAGAACAGCATTATAAGTTATATGCAAGAAAAGAACATAGATCCGTAAAGAGGTGAAAATTATTCTAGAGTTACGCTTAGCCAACGAAATTGTAGAAAAATAAACGCAGAATAAATTTTAACTTCAGTAAGAAAGTTGTAGTGCTTTCATCCACTCTATGTATTTAGTTAGATTAAACGGCGGGCTGCCAAGTAAGTAGTGATTCAAAAATTTTTTACCGTCTGATTCCCATTCTATGACAAGCATTTTTTGTTCTCCTCTACTTACTCTAATTTTTCCTAGAGTAGCCTTGCTATAGGAACTAATTGAAAAATCACCTGAGCTTAACTCTTCTTTTGTATCAGCATCAAAAACTCTGTGACTTCCTGTCTTTTCCAAAAAGGTGTCGTTTACACCAACCACTTTTATATGCCACGCCTCAGGTTCACTTACCATTATACAGAAAGGTTCTTGAACTCTCTTTATGTAATAATAAGCAAGCTTTTTGTTGAAGTAGTAGTCGACAACAGCATCTGAAATTTGGGGCCAACAATCCATAACATTCCACCATATGATGCCCCAGATTTTGTTAGATAGCCGAGCTCTTTCTACGAAGAACTTTAGTGCTTCGGCTTGAGTAATTTGACTCGCAAGTATAAAGTCCTTTATTTTTTCAGGAATGAAACCGAAAAGTTCTCTCACCTGGTTAGCCATAAGCTCAATTCTGTTGTAATCTCTTTTCCTTGTTCTCCAGTGATCTACTGCATGAGCTCTCCAGTATTCGTTATTCCAGGGCCACAAGTACTCTTCAGGAATAAACTTCTTTAAGCTTTCTAGCCTTGGGCAACCATGGTAGCCTATCTCGCTTATGAAGGATGCTTTACTTTCCGTATAGAACCGGCTTTTATAGTAATCTCTAGGTCCCCACAAGTGCACTTCCGGTGGAGAAAGCCTTTCGCATTGGTCAACAATTTTGTCCGAAAGACAGGGTGAAGAAGGAACGTATGGTCTATACGGATCTGATTGCTTACATACTGATGGTAAGACTTTTCTTGTTAGCACGTTGTCTGAAGGTCGAAGATTTTCTGAAATGTATGCATAATAGCGCGCGCGCGCGTTATCACCGCACCAAAGGATTAAGCTTGGATGGTTTCTTAACCTTTTTACGACTTTCTTTGCCTCTTCAGCTATTTCCTTCTGAAACTCCTCGTCTTGAGGATATCTTGCGCATGCCATTGCAAAGTCTTGCCAAACTGTAATTCCATGTTCATCGCAGAAATTAAAGAACTCGTCTGGTTCGTAAACTCCTCCTCCCCAGCATCGAATTATGTTACAGCCTAAGTCATCAAACAGCTTTAAGACGGACAGGAGTCTTTCTTTATCTCTTGAATGAA
>Ga0315298_1005436_pt1 | contig 18100 bp, 13 predicted proteins | sample WHS_1_MG_FD_203077 | JGI IMG/M metagenome (GOLD analysis project Ga0315298, IMG submission 203077) | Extremophilic microbial mat communities from Washburn Hot Springs, YNP, Wyoming, USA - WHS_1_MG | ecosystem: Environmental > Aquatic > Thermal springs > Hot (42-90C) | place: USA: Wyoming...
TTCGAATGGATGGTCGAGTTCGAGCCAGAGGGATGCTTCGTCGCGACGGAGGGGGGTAGGAGGGTCGGCATCACCACAACCATAACCTATCAAAAGATCGGGTGGATCGGAAACGTCGCGGTATCCCCGAGGCATAGGCGCATGGGCGTGGGCTCCGCGCTGGTCGAAGGGGCCGTGGATTACCTTAGGAGTAGATCGGTCGATTTCATGGGCCTCTACGCCTATCCAGAGGCGGCTGGGTTCTACGACGCGCTCGGGTTCAGGGGGGATGAGCGATTCATAAGGTTGCGCGGGCAGGGGAGGCCATATCGCTTTGAAGGGTGCAGGAGGATGGAAAGGGGGGATCTGGAAGATGTCATGGGGTTGGACGCGAAGTGCTTCGGAGCGGGCAGGGGAAGGGTTCTGAAGAAGATCTTCGAGGGATCGGGGGGCCTGTGCTGGGTGAGGGCTTCGAACGGGAGGATCGTTGGATGCGTAATGGGCACCGAGTCCGCTACCGGTTTGGAGGTCGGGCCCTGGGTATGCGACCCCACGCACATCGAGGGGGCCATGGACCTCTTGAAGGCTTTCCTTAGCAATGCGAGGGGCGAGAGAGTTGGTCTGGTGGTCCCCGCGAGGAGCCCGATGCTGATCGATGGGCTCAAGGGACTGGGTTTCGAGCCCGATTTCACGGTCTTGAGGATGTTCTATGGCGGTAGGAAACCGAGGATGGAAGAAGGCTCCATGTTCGCCATCGAATCCCTCGAGAGGGGATGAAAGGATTGGCGATTCACGCCAATTCACAACCATTAACATATGAGCGGGGAATCCACCCCCCTAGGGTGGGCAGTTCACGAAGCCTAATTCACCCAGCGCTTCCATCGCGCTTGATTGATAATCGATATCAACGGGGCTATCCTGAAGGCCTCACGTGGTAAGAGCGGAGCTGAGTTCCTACAGCCGAGCTGGCGCTCAAATAATATGGTGGGATCGGATAGATTTCGTGGCGGGCCCGGTGGGATTTGAACCCACGACCTACGACTTAGGAGGCCGCCGCTCTAGACGCTCCCAAGCCCTGTCCAGGCTGAGCCACGGGCCCATTCCCCTTTGCCGGCGAGCAATATTTTTCTCAGGGGCCTTTTATACCTTTCAGGCGGCGCCGGGAGGCGGGGGTTCCCGAGTCGGGCCAAAGGGGCAGGGCCGCTTCGAGGCGGTGCCAGACTTAAGATCCGCCGCTGGATTTGAGATCCTGTGGCGTAGGCCTTCGTGGGTTCGAATCCCACCCCCCGCACCAATTAAAGGCAAGTTTCGCATCTATTTTCCTTTGATGTATTTGGTAAGTCTGGATCCAATGGCCCCATCCCTAACTATCATTCATGACCCTCGCTGCCTATTCAAGGCAAAATTTGAAGTAAGGCCAGCTAAGTCTTCATCATGGAACTTCTCCAATTCCTCCTCTGCCTTCCTAGCCGTACAGCCTACCTTCACAAACCTGATGGCCATCTCAGGGGGCCCTCTGCTTGGGCCGCTTCTGAAGGCCCTTGTAGAGCGCCTTGTGGTAAAGGCGGGGGCTGCATTGTGGGAGGCCGAGGGGCCTGCATTGGGCCCATCGATGGAGCTATTGAGGCCCGAAACGGGCGGATGGTACCAGACCAGCGTCAAGTGCGCATGCGGCTAGATTGCGCTCCATCGGGATCGTTGGGATGGAGTGCGGCCACTCCCAATGGATTGGCAACCCAGTCCGAGGCCCCAGAAAGGCGTAAAAACCCCCGCGGGCCATTGAGGGCCGGAGGGGCCATGGCCAAGTATAAGATCGCTGTGCTCCCCGGCGACGGCATAGGCCGCGACGTCATGGAGGCCGCGGGCATAGTGCTCGAGGCCCTTCGGCTGGATGCCGAGTACATCCATGGGGACATAGGGTGGGAGTTCTGGAAGGGTGAGGGTAATGCCCTCCCAGATCGCACGATCGGGCTGTTCAAGGAGACGGATTGCGCGCTGCTCGGGGCGATCACCTCCAAGCCGAAGGAGGAGGCTGAGGGGGAGCTCGATCCGGCGCTGAGGGGCAGGGGCTACTCTTACGTAAGCCCGGTCGTCAAGATGCGCCAGATCCTCAACCTCCATACGAACATAAGGCCCTGCAAGGCCTACCCCGGGAACCCCCTGAACTACAGGGAAGGCATAGACCTAGTGATCTTCCGCGAGAACACCGAGTGCCTCTACTCGGGCGTGGAGTTCCATCCGCTCCCGAGGGAGGTCTTCGAGGCCCTATCGGCCAATCCCGAGATGAGGAAGTTCGAGAGGTACGGGCTGGAGGACGTGGCCCTGACGGCGCGGATCCTGACCCGGCAGGCCTGCGAGAGGATAGCCCGGCAGGCCTTCGAGTACGCCAAGAAGCACAAGAGGAGGTCCGTCACGGTTGTGGACAAGCCGAACGTCCTCCGAGAGACCGGATGGATGATGGTGAGCTCCGCGAGGAGGGTGGCGAGGGATTATCCGGATATATCCCTCCGCGAAACGAATATAGACTCGCAGTGCATGTGGCTTTTGAAGGCCCCCTTGGACTATGACGTCATGGTGGCGTCTAATATGTTCGGCGATATCCTCTCCGACCTAGCTGCCCAGCTCGTAGGGGGCTTGGGCTTCGCCCCCTCCGCGAACGTAGGCGACGACTATGCCGTATTCGAGCCTACGCATGGCTCGGCGCCCAAATACGCCGGCCAATATAGGGCGAACCCCATAGCCATGATCCTCTCGGTCAAGCTGATGCTGGATTGGCTCGGCGAGACCGAGATGGCGGATCGCTTGGAGGGCGCCGTGGCGAGGGCCATCCGCGAGGGCCGGGTGAGGACGTACGATATGGGCGGGAGCAATACGACGCTCGAGATGGCCCGCGAGATAGCGAAATACCTCTGAATAGGGCTCGCAGTGGGCTACGGATAAAAGCGCGCTGAGGGCCTCGCTACAAGTATGCAAAGAAGGCGACCGATGATGCGGCCGAAACGATCCCAAGAATATTCAGGGGCTTAACATTTTCGCGCCAGATCAATATCGCCAAGGCGCTCGTGAAGACGAAGCTCAATTGGACGATCGAGAAGCTCACGCTGATGTCGCCATATTTTAGGGATTCCAAGAGGAGCAGGAACGCCGAGGAGAGTAGGATGCCGCAGAAGGGCGCGTGGGCCATGACGCTGGGGCGAATCCCCAACGCCCCCCTTTTAATCGCGACCATGAAGGCGCAGGTTATGAACGTGGCGCCCTGCGCCACCAGTACGCCAGTGGGCGTCGATCCCATCGCGATCGCCACCTTGTAGAGGAGGCCGAATAGGCTGTAGAGGATCATCGCGAGGATGAGATGGAGGGACGTACGGCCTCGCCCGGACTGCGCCCGAAAACCCTCGGATAGGGACAATATGCCGAGGGCGGCGAAGCAGATCGCGAGGGCTTTCCCGAGGGTTATGGCCTCGTGGAGGAATAGGAAAGCCATCGCGGCCGTCGGGATGAAGCTCAACCTGAATATGGGGACGTTCACGCTCGCCCGGCCCTCCCCGAGGCTCTTCAGGAATAGGTAGGTTGAGAGGTATAGGAGCGAGCCGCAGCCGGCCCCGAATAGGATCGTGCGCCCGGGGATCTCCAAGCGGCCCGAGTACGCGAAGGCCAAGCTGGTGGCATTGAAGAATACGGCCTGTACGGGGAGGAAGGAGTCCGGGGCGGCGCCCTTGGCCCGGGCCCTCTTGTAGAGGAGGTCAGAGGTCCCCGTCGAGACCATGCTGAGGACCGCCAGCAGAACGGGATTGGCCGTCATCCCGGGGCCACGCCCCAGTGGGCCGCTTGGGCCTATAAATGGCTTTCCAAGCGCGGCGATCTCGCTCCTCCGGCGCATCCGCCACTCGGGCCCGGCGCTAAATTTTAAATAGAAATTCCGAGCGGAGGGTTGGGACAGGGATCGCAAATGTTGGTCTTCCCAAAGGAAGAGCTCGTCGCCAGGAACCAAAAGTGCGTAGAGCTTATGAAGGAGAAGGGGCTGGATGCCATAGTTGCCTTCACCGATTACTTCAAGCATGCGTCGATCCGCTACCTCACCGGATATACCTACCAGCCCGTATGGCTGGCATCCTCCACGTATGTGCTCCCGCGCGAGGGCGAGCCCACGCTGCTGGTCGACCGATTCATGGATGCCGTAAAGGAGCAGGTATGGGTGAGCGACGTCAGGACCATAAGCGGTTGGCTCGAACGCCCCGGGCCGGCCGGCACCTTGCTGGCGGTGGCCGAGGCGACCGCCGAGATCCTACGCGAGAAGGGGCTCGAGAGGGCGAGGATGGGCCTGATAGGCTACGACATAATGCCGGCCATGTGCTTCGATAGGATGAAGGGAAAGCTCCCCGAGGCCCAGTTCGTTGACGTGAGCGAGGAGTTCGAGAGGCTGAGGATGGTGAAGAGCGAGAACGAGATAGCGCTCATCAAAAGGGCGAACTCGATAATCAGCAAGGGATACGAGGCGGCGATAGAGGCCATAAGGCCCGGCAGGACCGAGGCGGACGTCGGGTCCGCGATGATGGAGGCGCTCCTCGATGCGGGGGCCGATTTCATCCTAGCGCTTTGGGTGGTCTCGGGGAAGGCGGCCGAGAGGGTCTACAGGACCCCGTTGATAACGAACAGGGAGTTGAAGAAGGGCGATATGGTCTGGATGGACTGCGGGATGGCTTACAAGGGATACTTCGCGGACGTGGGCAGGACCACCGTAGCGGGCAAGGCGACGGAGAAGCAGAAGAGGCTCTGCGATGCCGTCCTGAGGATGCATAAGAACGCGGCCGGCCTCATGAGGCCTGGCGTCAGGGCCGGGGATATATACGAGGAGATGCGGCGGACCGCCGTGGAAACGGGATACGGGGACCACTTCAAGCCAGGGGGCTTCGTGGGCCACAACATAGGCGTAACGCTCGACGATTACCCGCTGATAAAGCCCGACGAGCCCACGCCATTGGAGAAGGGCATGGTCATGAACGTGGACCCGAAGCTCTTCGTCCGGGGAGTCGGCGGGGCGAGGGTTGAGGACTCGTATCTGATAATCGAGGATGGGGCGAAGAGGCTGACGAGGGTCCCGCAGAAGCTCTGGTGAACGGCCGGCCTGGCCCCTTCAGCCTTCTCCCGCCCGCTCTCCGGGGCCAGTGGAACTTCTAGGCCAGCCATCTCAAGGCCACAGCCCCTCGGCCCTCCCAACCTCCGGGACCTTCGCCTCGGCTATCCCGGAGAGGAACTTCGCAAGAAGGCCCGGATGCTCCGTATGGATCGGATATAACCTTTTGGGCCTCACCTCGGCGACCAAGCGCATTATCTCGTTCGGCATCGCGTGGCCTGAGCAATGGACCTTGTACATGGGCACGCCGAAGTGATCGAGCCAGTTGACCAGCTTCTCCCTCTCCAGCTCCATCTCCTCGTTGAACGGCTCGGAGGTGGATAGGATATAGCAGCTGCCCGGCTCCGGTCCTATGCGGATTATCTCCCTCAGGTCCTGGAACGGGCATGCCAGTATGAGCTTATCCTGCGAGCGCTTGGCTTCCTCCGCATCGATTATCCGGCACCGGTCGAGCAGGGCCTCCTCCCAGCCGTAGTAGGACCTCTTGGAGCGCCTGTAGACGGCCAGCCTGTCGTCGGCCTCCGGATCGGGCGGGCTCAGGCCCTTGTCGCCCCTCAGGGCCCTCAGGAGGTGGGCCTGCCTCATGGGTATGGCCATCCTCCTGCCGCTCTCCCCGGCCACCTCCAAGAAAGTCCTAAGCCTGTCGATGTCGGCCACGGAGAAGTCCGCTAGGACCAATCCCCTAGATCCGGAAACGATCCTCCCGAGCTTATCGCGGACGTCGGCCTCCCCCATAGCCTCCCCATCCAATGCGTTCGTGCCTTCGGTTATCATGGCGTCCGGCCCGAGGGCCGATGCGGCCTCTATGAAGTCCACGGTCATCTCGGGCTTGTTGCCGTGGAGCCTATAATCCCCCGTATAGGCCAAGGAGCCGCCCGGGGCCTCGACCAAGAAGCCATAGGACCCTGGGACGGAGTGGTCCACGTGGATCGGCTTTACCTCCATCGGACCGACCCTTATCCTTGAGCCCGTCCTGAAGGCCTTCAGGGATAGGCCCTCGAGGTCGTTCTCCAAGCCCTTCGGCCTGACATCCGCCAGGGCCTCGAGTATGGCCTTGGCCGTTTCGCCGCAGTATACGGGTACATCCCTCCGCAACAGCGAAAGGCAGCCCGAGTGGTCCGCATGCGAGTGCGATACGAATACGGCGTCCAATGGCCTGGCCTCCTCCGCCTGGAACCTATAGGCGCCCTCGATCTCCGGGACTATCCCGAGGCCGGCCAAGTCCTCCCAAGCCCTCGGCGAGAGCCAAGGCTCAGAGTAGAACTTCCGCTTCTCCGAGAAGCTCATCCCGAAGTCGAGTAAGGCCCTGTAGCCTTCGCACTCCACTAGGATCTTGTTCCCACCGACCTCGCCCACGCCCCCGAAGAACCTCAGGCCCATACCTTTCCCTCCTCGCCGGTCCATCCCTCAGCCCCAGCCCGGCCAACGAGGCCGGCGAGTATTTCCCCAACGGGGCTTTTAAGCATCGAGAGGCGAAGCCCGTCCAAATCCCCATCGGAGGCCCTTTCGGCCCAGAAGGCCCCCAAATGGCGAGAGATGTCGTTGCGGGCCCGTTCAAAAGCTCGGGGTAAAAATTCTGGGCCAAACCCAATCCTCCGTGCGATCCCGGCTCCCCAGCGCCGCCCCTCCATTCAATATAGCGCCGTTGACCCCCCCTAGGGGGGAGGGGTCCAAAGCAAGGGCCAACTTGATTCTTGAATTTTTTCAAATAAATCAAATAAATCAAATTCTAGGCGAAAGGGGCTCAAAATGGCCTTCATCTCGGCGAGAAAAATCAAAGAAATCTAAGAAAAATCAAAATCGGGATCTAAATCTGGGCGCGAGGGGGCGATTCGGCCGCACTTCTTTCAGATCTACGCTGATCCCTCCGGGGGAAAGCCCCAAGGCGCTGCAGGCCTTCCAAGGGAGCTCATGCGAAAGGGCTGGAAACCGCCCATGGTCGGGAAATGGCGATCGTTCCCGCTCCGCAACAAGGCCTAATGGCTTATCCTCTCGTAGCGCGGGAGAGGAAGGCCGAAGAGGTACCTGATCCAGTTCAACGTCCAGTAAAGGTAGCTCCTGAGATAGCCATGAAGCCTATATCTCCTGGGGGATTCCCGCACGGCGAACCCCTTGGGCAGGAATACCACCCTACCAACCCTGCTCACCCTAGTTATCATATCGCAATCCTCCACGGACTCCAAGTCCTCCCTATAGCCCCCGACGCGCTCGAAGGCCTCCCTCCTGAAGGCTTGGAACTCCCCCTTTCCGTTCGGCATTATCTTGAGGGATAGCCTCATCCTGAGGTTCATGAATACATGCCAGAAGGCGTCCAAGGCCGATTCCTCCTCGGGATAGACCCTGACGTCCGCTAGGACGGCCACGACCCCTTGGTCCGAGAAAGCCTCCAACAACCTCCTCCTGGTGTCGAGCGGGACGACCACATCGGGGTCGATCGATGCGATTATATCGCCGCTCGCCGCCTTGGCGCCCAAGTTCCTCGCCCTTCCGAAGGTTTCGACCTTGGGCATGCGTACGATCTTATCGGCATATCTCCCGGCTATGCTCAGGGATCCGTCCCGGCTCCCCTCGTCGACGACTATCAACTCGTCCCCGCCCTCCAATATGGCCCTCAGCCTCCTCAGGGCCCTCTCCAAGACCCTCTCCTCGTTCAGGACGTGGACTATGTAGCTTATCCTAGCCCCCATCCCAAGACACGGCTCCTCAGAGCCTAGAGGGGCTGGGCCCTTTAGCCTTACGGTCTGATGGGGCCATCCATCCTTGGGGCGCCAGCGCCCGGTCGCCCCACCTCATTGGCCGCGGGATTATCGGTTCCCATCGCTGGAGGCCATACGGCAACGTGTTCCGTCGAAGGGGCGAAGAGGGTGTTCGTCAGGGCCAGCAAGGCAGCAATTGATCGGGTCGACGCCCAGCGCAACGTTAATTGGGAGGCGGCATCCTCGGCGATTGGATGGTTTGGGGCTTGGCTTAAAATGGAATTGAAGCAGGTGGAGTCGCTGATCCAAGCGACCCTCGTCCCCGTCGTGATGATATCCGGTTGCGGCCTGATGGCCCTGGTAGTCCAAACGCGATACGGTAGGATAATCGACAGGCTCAGGGCCCTGAGCGAGGAGAGGAGGGGGATATCGGACCGGATCGGTAGCCCCGCCCATCGCGGCGCCCTGGACGATCGCTTGAGGGTCATAGAATCGCAGATGGCGGTCCTCATCAGGAGGGGTTTGCTGGCGAAGCGCGCCCTGTTCTTCATAGCCTCATCGGTGTTCGCATTCGTCTTGACGTCGTTCCTACTTTACCTAGCCTACGCCATGGGGCCTCCCTCCGATAGGGTCTTCGCTTTCGCCACTCCGCTGGCCTTCCTGGCGGGTATGGCGTTCCTTCTGATCGGCATGCTCGCCATGGTTTGGGAGGTGGCGACGTCTTACAGATCCACTTTGGCCGAGGTCGGGGCGGAGTCGGGATAGGATAGGGCCATGCGAATGGAGCGCTGGATCCTCCGCTGGCATCCCTTGGATTTGCGATCGAGATGGGATCGGAGTTGGGAAGGGCCTGTATTTGCCCGAAGTGCGGCTTTGAGTTCGATATAGGCTACGGCAGGGCTTTCGCATGCTCGGGTTGCCAATCGGCGACCTTGGGGAGCTGCGGCTACGCCAAATGCCCAAAGTGCGGCCATGAGTTCCCGCTCTGAGCCGAAATCCGATGGCCTTCCGCGGATGTCGGCGAAGGGCGAGATCGCGATCTCGAGCGGACGCGCTGGGAGCGCGGTGAATCCCTCGTGAGCCACGAGCCCGGAGAGGTCCCGGACATCGATGCCCTAGTCGGGATGCTCTGCTATGCCACGAGCGCTGGAGGGATCGGGGGAAGGCTGAGGCTGGATCCGGAGGACTTCATCGTCAGGGAGCGCTTGCTGGACGGATCCAGCGCCAGCGAGCATTTCGAGGGGGGCGAGTTGTCCGGGAGCGGCGATTTCCTGAGATGCATCCTAGTGAAGGCGAACATGGATCACTTCTCCGCGATCGATCTCGCGGCCAAGGCCATGGGGTGCAGGCCAAAGGATGTGGGCTTCGCGGGTATGAAGGACAAGAGGGCCCTCACGGCCCAATTCGCGACCTTCCCCGTGGATAGGATCCGGATCCGGGGAATGGCCCCGAAGGCGATCGGCGGCGTCAAGCTGATCCCGGAGGGGTTCGTGAGCGAGAGGTTGCGCCCAGGGCTATCGGCTGGTAACGCCTTCGAGATAAGGGTCAGGGGAGCTCGCTCGGATCCGACCGGGCCTATCGGGGCCTTGGCGGAGCTTAGGGCCTTGGGAGGAGCGCCCAACTTCTACGGGTATCAAAGGTTCGGGATCGTGAGGCCCGTGACGCATATGGTCGGGAGGCTCTTGGTAAAGGGCGATTTGCGGGCGGCGCTCATGGAGTTCCTAGCGAGGCCCTTCGGATCCGAGCCGCCCGATGCGATGGAGGCGAGGAGGGAGCTATATGAGGGCGGGGATCTCAAGAGGGCCTTGGCGGCTTACCCGAAGCGCTTGCGCTTGGAAAGGATCGCCTTGAAGGCCTTGGAGCGCAACCCCTCAGATGCCCTGGGGGCCTTCAGGCGCTTGCCCTACGGCCTCAGGAGGCTCTTCGTCGAGGCCTATCAATCCTATCTATTCAATAGGGCGTTGAGCGAGCGGATGCGAAGGGGGCTCGGCCTCAAGCTCGTCGAGGGGGGCGATTTGGCGATCCCCTTGGCCGCGGATGGCTCGCCCCGGGGGGCGCCGGAGCCCGTCGGGGATCTGGAGGGGGCGAACCTCGTGAACGAAGGAAGGGCGTGCCTGGTGATCCCGGTCTTCGGCTATGGCATAAGGCTCTCGGAGGGGGCCCAAGGGGAGATCGAGAGGCGGATCCTGGAGGAAGAGGGCATCTCGCCTAGGGCCTTTCATATAGGCGTCATGCCCGAGGTGAGCTGCGCGGGCAAGTATAGGAGGGCCCTGATGCCCATTGAGGGCATCGAGGCCGAGGGGCTGGGCGGAGGGGATTTCAGGTTCCGATTCTCCCTTCCCAGGGAGGGCTACGCGACCGTAGCCATGAGGGAGCTGATCAAGCCCGAGGACCCGGCGGGCCAAGGCTTCTGAGCCCTTCATAGGGCTCGAGGGCGCAGATGGCACGCGGCGTAGTGGAGCGGTTCCACCTCCATCAATTCCGGCTCCCTCTCGCGGCATATGGCCATGGCGAACGGGCATCGCGGGTGGAGCCTGCAACCGCTCGGGATGTCCGCAGGATTCGGCGGCTCCCCCCTGATCCCGATCGGGATCTCCCTATCCCTATTCTTGGGATCCGGCTCCGGGACCGCTCCGATCAAGGCCTCGGTATAGGGGCTCAGGGGGTTCGCCAACACCGCCTCCATGGGGCCCAGCTCGAGGATCCTCCCGAGGTACATCACGGCCAAGGTATCGCCGAAATATCTGGCCGTCGAGAGGTCGTGCGTTATGTAAACGTAAGCTATGCCGTATCTGTCCCTGAGCGAAAGCATTAGCTCCAGTACTTCCGCCCTTATGGATAGATCCAGCATCGAAACGGGCTCGTCGGCGACTATGAGTTTCGGCTTCAGGATCAGGGCCCTCGCAATCGCTAGCCTCTGCCTCTGCCCCCCGGATAGGGCGCGGGGGTACTCGTCGAAAAAGTCCTCGGGCGGCTCGAGCTTGACCTCCTCCAGGGCCCTAGCCGCCATCTCGACCCTTCCCTCCCTTCCGCCGCCGATCCCGTGGACGATCAATGGCTCCGTTAGGGCCTCGAGGACCGTGAACCTCGGATCGAGCGAGGAGTATGGATCTTGGAAGATCATCTGGGCCCGGCGCCTGAAGGCCTTCAAGCCCCTTCGATCGAGTTCGGCCAGATCCCTCCCCTCGAAGCGGATCGTCCCGCCGTCGGGCTTGAGGGCCCCGACCAATAGCCTTCCCGTCGTGGTCTTGCCGCATCCCGATTCGCCCACCAAGGCGAGGGTTCCCCGCTCCTCGAGCTCGAACGATATGCCGTCGACCGCCCTCAGGAGCTTCGGCGGGCGCCCCCTCAGGAAATCGGAGGGAGGCCTCCTGAGGGGAAACCATTTCCTTAGATCCTTGACGGCCAGCAGCGGCCCATCGCGACCGGGGCCCAATCCGCCCATATCCAATCGCCTCAAGCGCTCAACCGTAAAGCCAGCACCGGACCATGCGATCGCCTTCGAGCTCGATGGTGGGTGGGGAGCGCTCGCAGGGGGGCATCGCTTCGGGGCATCTCGGGCGGAACCTACAACCCTTCGGCGGATTGGACAGATCGGGCGGGGAGCCCGATATGGAGGCGAGCCTCGATTTCGCCCCCCTGATCCTCGGCACGGCCGCCATCAAGCCCTTGGTATAGGGATGCCTCGGATCCGAGTATATCCGATCGGAAGGCCCTAGCTCCACCAGCTCACCCGCGTACATCACGGCGACCTCCTCCGCTATCTCCGATACAACGCCCAAATCATGCGTCAAGAGGATCACGGAGATGCCCAGCCTTCGCTTCAAGCCCTTGAGCAGGTTCAGTATCTGGGCCTGCATAACGACATCCAAGGCGGTCGTCGGTTCGTCCGCGATCACTATCTCGGGCCTCAGGACTAGGGCCATGGCTATCACCGCCCTCTGCCTCATGCCCCCGCTGAGCTCATGGGGATAGCGGTTCAGCGCCCCCTCATCCAAGCCGACCTCCCTGAGGGCCTCGATCGAGAGCCTCATCGCCTCCCCCTTCGAGAGGCCTTGGCGGTATATGAGCGGCTCCGATAATTGATGCCCGATCGTGTAGACCGGGCTGAGGGCGTTCATGGCCCCTTGGAAGACCATCGATATCCTCTTCCACCTCACCTCCCGATCGAATTCGCCTTCCGATAGCCCCATCAGGTCAACGCCGTTAAGCCACATGCTCCCGGAAACGATCTTCCCCGGGAAGGGGAGGGCCCTCAGGAGCGCGAGGCCGAGGGTCGACTTCCCGCACCCCGATTCGCCCACGAAACCGAGCGACGCCCCCTTCTCGAGCCTGAAGGATGCGCCGTCGACGGCCCTAACCGGCTCCTCCCCCGCCGGGAAGTAGTAAGCCCTCAAGCCCTCGACCCTTAGCTCCGCCATCCCTCAAGACCTCCTCATCCCCGGGTTCAGGGCCCCCTCCAGCGCATAGCCGATCATGACGAAGGCCAAGCTGGATCCGGCCACCATGAGGCCCGGCGATAGGGCCCACCACCAGAGGCCCCTGGCCGCCGCGCCGTGGAGCTGGGCGTCGTGGAGGATTTGGCCCCAAGTGGGCGCCGTCGGATCCCCAAGCCCGAGGAAGCTGAGGCCGGCCTCCGCGAGGATCGCCGCGGGCACCGATAGGGCGACGCTGGCTATCGCGTACGGCGCCAGCTGGGGCGCTATATGCCTGAAGACGATCCTCCACCTAGAGGCGCCCAAGAGCTCGACCGCTTCGATGTAGGGCGCGGCCTTGACCTGCAAGGCAACGCTCCTGGCCACCTTCGCTATCCCGACCCAGCCGAATAGGACCAGATAGGCCACCACGTACAAAAGGCTCCTGCCCATGGAGAGCGTGAGCAGGATCAGGAAGGGGAGGGCGGGGATGGCATAGGCTATGTCATTGGCCCTCATCATGAGCTCGTCGAGGCGGCCTCCCCAGTAGCCGCTTACGACCCCATAGGCGATCCCGATCAGGACGGAGAGGGCGGCGACCGATACGCCTATGGAGAGGGCTATGGGCGTGCCCCATAGTATCCCAACGGATAGATCCCTCCTGAGGTCGTCGGTGCCGAATAGCCCGAAGACCTTCCCGCCGATCACCAGCCCGCTCGAGAGGACTTCATCGCCGCTCCCGAATAGGAAGAAACGGGCTCGGAAGGCGTAATCGCCCTTCAGGACCCCGGTCCTCCCCTCGGCCATCGAGGGCCCCTCATTAGCGAATATCGCTATTTGGGGAGATAGCTCCTCGGGGCTCGCGGTTGCGCCGATCCTCTCGGCCAGGTATTGCGCCAAATTGATCCTCAGGTCCCTATCGGTCGAGAATATCGCCGATTCATAAGCGCCGGCGGCCGACCCCTCCGGCCTCGGGGGCAGGGCCACCCTCGCCAAGAGCACGCGACCGCCGTCCGGCCTCTCCGCTGAGAGCTCCACGAGGGGCGGCGATTCCCCATACCTCAAAGCGAACTTGAATATGAAATCGTCGGGGAAATCCCCGTAAGGGAAGGCGAAGCGATAGGAGTGGGTCACGATCCTCATTTCGCCAGCGCCGGATCGATGCACCGCCGGATCCTTCAGGAGGATATGCTCGGGCGATTTGAGGCCGGTCAAATAATTTACCCAAGCGGGTGGCGCCGATCTGGGGTACTCCGCCCAGTAGGATGGGTTGCTCCACTGCCTGTAAGCATCTATTGGGACGAAGGCGACCGCGAGCATCGAAAGGGCCAAGAGCACCGCGAGGAGCGCCAGGCCGGCCAAGCCCGCCTTGCTCCTCCCATATTCCCTCCAGAGGGATCCGATCGATGACCTTGAGCCCAATCCGATCCCGATCCTATCCGACCCTCACCCTCGGATCGAAAAGGCCGTAGAGGACATCGGCGATGAATACGCTCAATAGGAAGATGAGCGTGGAGACATAGGTCAAGCCCAGTATGACGGGCACGTCGAGCGAGCTGATCGCCTCCCAGTAGAGCCTCCCGAGGCCCGGCCAATCGAAGACCGCCTCGGTTATCATCGCCCCGCCGAAGGAGCTCGACAGCGCTAGGGCGACGATCGTCACGATCGGCGGGGCCGCGCTCCTTAGGGCATGCCCGTAGAGGATCTTCCTCTCCGGGACCCCTTTCGCCTTGGCGACCGCTATGTAATCCTCTTGGAGGATGCCGATCATGAGGTTCCTGACGACATATGCCCAGCCCCCGAAGCCCATCAGGACCATCGTGGCCAAAGGCAGGGCCATATGGTACAGTAGGGCCAAGGGATAGGCCGGATCGGTCGGCGGGATGGCGGGCGTGGCCCTCGCCGGGAAGATCCGAAGCGTATAGGCGAAGAGGAATATGGCGAGCATCCCGATCCACCAAAGCGGGAAGCTGTTGCTGAGCACCGCGTATCCCAGCACCGCCTTGTCCAAGGGCGATCCCGCCCTCCTAGCGGCGGCGGCCCCCACGAGGATCCCCAGAGCGGCTACTATGAGCGTAGCCGTCCCGAAGAGCAGGATGGTCCTCGGGAGGGCTTCGAGGATTATATCCCTAACGTTCGAGGAGCCCCCGTAGCTTCTAATATAATAGGATTGGCCGAAGTCCAGGGCCATGACCTTGACCGCGATCGTCCAGAGCCTCCTGGGCGAATACCAGGGATCGTCCAGGCCCATGGAGGCCATCTTCCCTCGGATCTGGGACTTTACGTAGCCCTCCAAGGATCCCGGATCCTTGAATTTCCCGACCAGCTCCTTATTTTGAAGTATCTCCGCCCTGGTCTCTTGCTCAACGGCCCTCCTGAGGATCGCATCCGCAGAAGGCCCCAATATCGCGATCGTCAGCAGGACCGTGAGCGAGAGGATCACCGCCATGTTGAAGGCCCTGCGAACCAAGAACCTCCTGAATCCCATTCCCGCCGACCATCCGATCAATGTGTTCGGGGCGCTCCGGGCCTTGGCCTCGCGCGTTTCGCTACGAGCGCTGCGATCAATATAGCCGAGAGCGCGACCGCGAGGAGTAGGGGGATCCACCTCGAAGCGATCCCATGGGCTCCGACCTCCGGCGCAGGCCCTATGGACGGCTCCGGCTCCGGCAGCGGGGCCTCCGATACCAAGAGGCCCGTCTCGAAGATCGAGGGCTTCATGGCTTCGCGGCCGATGGCGAATACCTTGAGAGCATAGGATCCGGGCCTCAGCCCGGAGGTTTCCTCCTTCCCCAAGCTTATCTCGAAAGTCCCCAAAGGCCCAGCCGGCTTCGCGGATCCCTTGGCGACTGTGGAGCCCTTTGGATCCACCATCCTATACCTCACGGTCGCCTCGGAGCTCGGCTCATCCCCGACGCGGATCCTTATCTTCACCGTCGCCCCTTCGCCCTTCACCAAGGCCAGCGGCACCTCGGCGCCGATCACCTCCGCGGCCCTCAAGAGCTCGAGGCCCCTCCATAGGCCGAGGGGTATCGGATATCGGGGATCCCTGAATGCCCTCATCGCGATCGTCCTCGCCTCTGGGTTGTAGCCTTCCAAGTAGAAGGGTCCGTTGCTAACGACGGCGTGCCCATGGCGCTCGATCCACCTGATCGCGGCATCATATCGCTCGATCGCCTCACCGAGCGATACGTGGCCGCGAAGCGGCTTAGGGATCGCCCGCTCGGATCTCAACTCCGCCAAGGCCTCCTTGATCATGTCCGCGTCGCTCTTTATTATGAGCGATAGCCACCCTACGCCCCGCGCCTTGCTCGCGGTCTTCGAGAAGGCCGCCCTCTTCTCCACGACGAGCTTCTCCATGGCGGCGCCCAATTCCCAAGGCGTTGAGGCCCATGGGCTCGCGTAGACCGCTATGTGAGCTTCGTCGAAGAACCAATAGTCCACGTAGACCTCGACCCGATCTTCGCCGAGGAATCTCACCCCCTTGAGCGTCCTGATCGAGGGTTCGGCCCTGGGGGTATACTCCGGATCGAAGGTCGGGTCTTCGGGGCCCTCGTTCACTCCCCATTCGAAATAGAAGTAAAGCCAGTAGAGTAGATCCGCTGAGCTCATCGGGACGCCATGATGCCAATCCCCGTACCTGAGATCGAAGGAGACCTTGCTGATGGCCCTGACCCCTTCCCCGACCGGTCTCCACTCCTCCGAATAGGGATCCCAAACCTTAGCATCCGCCGGGACATCGAGCTTGCCGACCGGCCCGGCGCTTTCGACCCTCCAAGTAGACCTCACCGGAAGGGGTTTCCCCGTGTGGGGATGGGTCCATATGTCCGGGTCGGAGATGGCCTGCCAAGCCATTCTGGAGTAGACATCGTTTAGGCCCCCCACGGGATTCCATGAGCCCTGGTATATCTGCTTCGTACCTATGCGTATGATCCCGCCGGTTTCGCCCTTGAGCCTCGCGTTCAAGAGGCTCCACCTCCCCGTTATCCCGGCTCCGAAATCCTCCACGATGCCCTCGAGCCTTTCGTTCACAACGTAGGGCTCTATGGTCGAGGCCAGGAAGATCCTGACGGCCTCCTTGACGCCCGAAAGGGCGGCTTCCTTCAAGAGCCGCTCCCTCTCTTCCCTCGACGTGAAATTTCCCATGGTTATCCTCTTCGTGATCTCATCCAATCCCTCATGTTTGTAATTCCAATAACTCGGCTCACCGAAGCCGGGCATGTAGCCATACCAAGGCGAATACATCTGCGACAGGATAACGTTGTCGTACTCCGAGAAGCCCGATCTTCCCCATCCCTCCGTGTACAGATGCCATCTCTGATCCCTTGGATCGGATCCGTAGACCATATCGTAAGCCTTCGTTAAATCGCCGAAGATCCTATTCACGAGGAATCCCGTCCTCTCCAACTCCGATGCCAACGCCTCCCCTATGGCCTTCCTGACCGGGTCATCGCTCCGGATGAAGAACGTGAGCTCGATCGGCCTGCCATTGAAGGCCCACTTCCCATCCGACCTATTCGCCCCAGCCAGCACCATGGCCCCCTCGATCGATCTATCGGCGGAGCTCGGGTCGTAAGCGATGCCCAAAGCATCGAGCTCGTCCGCCACGACCAAATAATCGGGATCGTAGGGGCCGATGGGGCTGACGATGGCGGCGCCGTAGCCCTTCAAGACCTCGTTGACTATATATCCCCTATCGATCAAGCGATTGATCGCGTATCTGACCTCCCTTATGGATAGCGGGTTAAACCGCCCCTCGGGCGCAGGGGCCGGGTTGAGGAGTAGGCTCAGGGTCCCGCCCGGAGTTTTGTGGATGCGAACCCTTGGGTCGCCCTTGAGCTGGGCCGCCATCTCCGGGGGGATCCTCCAGAAGTAGGCGTGGAGGTTCCCCGATTGGACTTCCCTAACGGCTACGTTCTCGTCCAGATAATGGATGAAGAGGATCTCATCCGCGTAGGCGCCCCTCGGCTCGGGATTTGGGCCTTCTGCCGCAAGGCAGGACGAAAGGGCGCCCATCAGGAGGATCGCCGATAATATCGCCGGGGCAATCCAAACCCTGAGGCGATCCGACTTCGCCGATCGATTCGCCCTCCCCATCCCGGATGCCCGACCGCTCATTTTAGGAATATGGACTTCAATTTATCAGCGTCCCTCGCCGGCGCCAAGAGGAGGACCTTTTGGCCCTTGGAGAGCTCGGTATTCCCGTTCGGGAACTCCAGGGAGTCCCCCTTGTATATCGCGATGACCGAAGAGGCCTTTGGGATCTCCAGCTCGCCAAGCTTCTTGCCATCGGCTCTGGAGCCCCCCTCCACGGTGACCGTGAGGAGGACCGCCTCGCCCGCCTTCGAGGAGAGGATCCTCGCGACCATATGATATCCAGATATCGCACCCTCGATCAAGTTCGCGGCTATCGTCTCCGGGCATATGGCCTCCTCTATTCCCAGCCGCTCGAACGTATTTGCTAGGCCAGGGTCGGATATCCTCGCGATAAGCCTGGGGACGCCCATCTCCTTCGCCAGGAGGCAGGCCAAGAGGTTCGTTTCATCGTGATCGGTCAGGGCCACGAAGACGTCCGCCTTGTCCACCTCGGCATCGTGGAAGGTCTCGATCCTCGTGGTATCCCCCCTTATAACCAGCGCATCGGTCTCCGATGAGAGGGCCTTGCTGCGCTTCTCGTCCGCCTCTATGACGACGACCTCATGCCTAGCTGACATGGATTTGGCTAGGTGGCGCCCTATCCTCCCGGCACCGGCTATGACGATCCTCAAATCGCCTGCCCCCGGGTTCGGGTCGAACGTCCGGATATATAGGTTTTAGGGCCCCGGGAGGCGTTCCCTCCTGAGGGCATCCCGGATGCTCCTCGCCAGCACCAATAC
>Ga0315298_1005438_pt1 | contig 18098 bp, 19 predicted proteins | sample WHS_1_MG_FD_203077 | JGI IMG/M metagenome (GOLD analysis project Ga0315298, IMG submission 203077) | Extremophilic microbial mat communities from Washburn Hot Springs, YNP, Wyoming, USA - WHS_1_MG | ecosystem: Environmental > Aquatic > Thermal springs > Hot (42-90C) | place: USA: Wyoming...
GTTGAATTTTTTAACAAGTATTATTTACCAAATGGTTTAGCTGTGCCGTCAACTTGGTATCAGCTACAAGTTAAGAATACAACAAACAATTATTCAGAACTGATATCTTGTATGGTAGGTGGTTGGCTTGGCAGGAGCTACTAAACCATTCTTTACAGAACTAAAAATAATTCCAGAAACTTATGACAATTTTTGGCTAGACTATTCAACAATGCATTTGCAGGAACATCAAGCATTTGCTGATGCAGTAACTTCAGCATTGCTATCCTATGGAATAAATAGAACTTATCAGCCAACCATAATGGTACCAATTGACCCTAACGATAAAGTAAAAACAAGTTTATTTTTTGAACAAAATTATAACGACCATTTAATGTTTTATTCTCTGTTAAATCAATTAGGAAGTTTAGTTACTAGTCCAAACTATACATATCCATATATGTATCCGAATAAGATATTGGATTTTGGTTTGGAAAAGTTTTTATATACAGAAAAAATAATCCATACAATAATGTTTTCAGCCTTAAACACTTGTTTAGGGCTAACATAAAGGAGGTTAGATAAATGGGATTTTTAGCAGGTTTAGGTGATTTTCTTGGCGGTTTGTTTGGTGCTGGTGGTATTTTAAGTGGCATAACACAAATATTGCAAGTTGGCTTAGGTATAGCATCGTTGGTAAATGCATTTAGTTCTCCTAAGGTTGATTTACCAGCGTTTCAAATGCCTCAAGCTTATCAGCAAGCAGCGTCGCAATCATTGGTACCACAAATACCAACGGATTTGCTAAACCAATTGCAGCAAAATATAGCAAGCAACCAACAGATAAGTGACCAAGCTAGACAAGCAGCAATACAGGCTTTGTCTGATTACAATGCTGGCAGATTATCTCCACAATATCAAGCACTTCTAGACAACTGGTATCAAGATGCTAGAACAAGAATTATTGAACAATTTCAAGGACAAGGACAAGGAAATAGTACACAATTAACAAGTGCATTAAATCAATTAGATCAGCAATATCAAGCACAAAAATATAATTATCTACAATCGCAACTATCAAATGCACTTAACCTAACAGGTTTAACAAGACAGCAAATAGCAGACATAATGAATGCAGCAGGCACAACATCTAGCATTAATGCACAGCAAAACCAAGTAACATTAGCTGGTGCAGCTGGTTATGCTAATGCTCAGAATATGAATGCTTATAACTATATGCTAGGAGAGCAATTAGCAAATCAACAAGCAGCAGGAATGGGCAATGCTCTTGCATCCGCATCAGATGCACTAGGTAAATACGGTAATCAAACATTTGGCACAACAAATACATCGTCATATAATCCTTCTTCGTTTGACAATTGGTGGTTTAATACCAACTATGCTGGAGCTTTTAATGGCAACCCAGGGACAAGCTACCAAAATCCCTTTGAGGGTTGGTGGTCTAAATACACTGATTTAAATAATTTTTGAAGTGAGGTGATAAACAATGGCTAACAACCTCTATAATTTTGACCCAACAAGTTTTAATACAAGGATGCAACCTTATGGTGATTATGATCCGCTTAGAGGAACATATGTTTCTACAGGCGGTAATAATCCTGTTACTACTGAGCTTACTCCAGTTGCACAAGCAATTATGAATAATCCATACCAATTAGATTGGGGCTCGCTTATAAACAATTTGCAGAATGCAATAAATTCTTATTTCTCAAGATATGATACACAGTTGCAGTCAACAATCAAATCGTTCCCAACAGCTCCTCAAATGAATTTTGATATCAATAAAGAAGCAATAGTGAATGCGCAGGGCGGATTAGGTGGTTTTAGCGGGCTAGAAGGATATCTTAAAAGCACTCCATCGTATCATAGACAACAAGATATTCTAAATCAATATAATCAGGCTCAACAGCAATACAACCAAAACATACAACAATCACAGGGTGATATAAACCAAATGAAGCAATATTATCAAAATATAGAACAACAATATCAAAATATGAACCCAACACAAGTATCAGAGATGATAGGAATGGGAGAGTTAAATCCATTCTTAACTAGTTTTGGTGGAACAAATACTTATCAAGGAATAGGCGTTAAGATGCCAAAATCCATTGAAGAATTAACAGTTAATGAAATTAGAGACCTACAGGCAGCATCAGGTTCTGGTTCTAAAATGGGTTCGCAGATAGAAAATGCAATACGCAGTGAAGAGAACTCATTCTTGAATACAACTAACAGCATGAATTCATTTGTTAACAATACTAAATCTCTATTTAGTAACTTAGGATTAAGTAACGATGAAATAACAAAATATATGCAGCCAATAACAAGTGCATTTAATGCTTATCATAACCTTTATGTGAATGAATTAGGCACTCCAACAAATCCTAATTGGATACCAAATCCTCAAAATCCTTTTAGCAACAATACTGGAACAGGTTGGGATTGGGGGGGTGGCTAATGCCTATTTTTGGTAATGATAGAGTAGGCAAATATAATATTAATGCAGATGATATAAAGAAAATAGATGATATGGTAGCATCAGGTAATACTACCGAAGCAGTAAACTATGCATCTAAGATAGTAGGTATAGATCCAAATGTAGGAAGAACACTAATTTGGACAGAAAGTGCATTTAATCCAAATGCCAAGAGCTATGCTGGTGCTTTTGGATTAGCTCAGCTAATGCCTAGCACTGCTAAAGATTTAGGCGTTGAAATAAGTGACCCTGCTCAGAATTTGTTGGGAGGATTGCTGTATTATAAAGGCATGCTTCATGCTACTGGTGGTGATTATGTCCAAGCATATAAAGGATACCAGTCTGGCAATCCTAAGATTTCAGATAGTGCTTTAGATAACTTTCACTTACAGGGTGTAAAGAATTTTGCTAGCAAGCTAGCTAGCTTAGGCGTAACAGGCAAAGCAGATGTTGGTTCAACAGCTTCATCTGACAATTCTTTATCACAACTATATTCTCAAATAAATGCTGGCATATCCGATGCTGTAAGTAAATATTCTGGACAAATGATAGAAATATTGAATGATTGGAATAAAAATATACAAAACAATGTAAAACCACAAATGGACGCTATTTTTAGTGAAAAAGAAAAAGCTTTATCAGACTATGCCGATAAGATTTCTAAAAACAAACCTCCAACATATGATGAAGTGGCTAGACCAAAAAATGCTATGCAGCAGTTTTTAAAAGTAACGCTGCCATCAATATTAACATTAGCTGCGTTAATATCTCCTGGCAAATATGGTTATAGAGTAGCTTTGGCTTCTTCTCTTTGGGATGCTATTCAAAAAAGAGATTTGACAAATTATCAAATCCTTTTAAATGAATGGAAAAACCAAATGGAAAATATGAAAGAAGAAATGCAGATGAGAATAGCTGCAATAGATACCAAACTACAAAGGGTTCAAACTGATTATTCTCTAGATAGCCAAACGAAACAAACTATGCTTTCATTTTTGCAACAGCAAGAAAAAGCTGCATTAGAAGCATATAAAAATCTAGAAGATTTTGCCTATAAGATGACTAATTTACAGTCACTTGACGAATATAGAAAAACAAGATTAGAAATAGACAGACAAAATGCAGAGTCAAATAGAACGAGGGCTCAAGCTGCTTTGTTATCTGCAGAAAAAAAAGGAAGTAGTTCTAAAACTGGTAGCACTGGAAGCTCAACAGTTTTAATAAGAAGCGAAGATAAGAAAGATCCAATTCAGCTTACCAATGATGTAATTAGTTTGGTTAGTAGAGGAATAGGATATGCAGCTCAAGATCTTTATCAAATAGTTAATAATAAACAAGATTATCCAACTCTTGATGATATACGCAAAAACTGGTTCAACCCAAACAATCCAAAAGATCCAAATACTGTTCAAGGTCTGGTATCACAAGCGCTTGATTTTGGTTCGCAGCTAACAGGGATAGAAATTTCGGATAATAGAAAGGCTGAAATAATTTATAAAGTATTTAACGATTATGTAAAGGCAAACAATCCAGGTATAATAGCTCCAAGTTTTATGAAACACTATATCTTAGATGTGTTAATACCAGCCTATCAGGCAGGATATCTTGCCAGTTTTCCTGAAAAAGATCTGCAAAGCATAGAAAAACTTATTGCAGTTTCTTCTTTGCTAGAGAGTTCTGATGGTGTTTATGTTGGAAATTATAGCGAACAGCAGCAACAACAGCAATAAATAAGGAGGTAACCCAATTGTTATATGTTAAGATAACAAAAGAACAAATGGAGAAAGCTGCTGAAGCAAGGCGTGGGAAACCAATATTTTCAGAACCTATGCCAAAGGAAGAAAACAAAGGAGAGGGTATTCCAGAAACTGCGATATCCCCAAATGGTTTTCAAATACAGTCTCCACCACAGTTAAACTTTGCCACTCCCTTCTTACCTGTTTTAGATATAGGAGGTAGGGTTTTTAGTTATTGGCATGGGCTAATGCAGAGAGGAGAAAAAGCACTAACAACTGGCAATTGGGGAGAACTGTTTACTCCATCACAAACTATGACAGAAACAGCTAAAGATGTTTTAGAAAATCCAGTAGGGAATTTTCTTGTTAATGTAGGTGCAACTATCTTTCTGTTTAAAGGAACAAATTTAGTTGGTGGAGTGGCTAAACCATTAATTGAACCAGTAACCGCTAGGTTTGCTTCTACTGCTGCGGGAAGAATGGTTATTTCTGCAATGGAAAAGGTTGCAGATTCTGCATTAGGCAAAAAGATAGGTAGTTCATTATATTCAGGAGTTGAAATCCCAGGTGTTAGCAAGGTCATTGGTAAAATAACAATTCCATTTAAAGATATTGCAATTTTTACAGCAGCTGACATAGGCGTAGATACAATGGCAAGAACCTTGTCAGGAAAGCAGGTGGACTTGCCTAAAACATCAACAGAAAGTCTTGAAAAACAAGCGATGTTTTTTATGTTGTTTCCTCCTGCTTTGCATACTTTGGGTTTTACCTTATTGCAAACGGGAAAAGGAGTAGCATGGGGAATTGATAAATCTCTTCAAGGTGTTTTGAAAGATTATTACGATGTGATGAAAGAAAGGGTAGCAAAATCTATAGCGCCCATAAGTTCTAAGCTTATCGATACAACTGCAGAGCACTTATTAAAGTCTGATTATGGCGAAAGGATGAAATCTGTATTTACGATTAACACTAAATTTCCTAAGCTATTAAAAGACCCTGATTTTCAGTTTTTAGTAAAGGAAAAAGCAAAAGAGCTCGATAGAATTCGTGCAATAACAGAGGGAGATTTAATAAGAGATGGGATAAGGCCTGGTGGTGCCCTGTTCTCTATACGAATTGGTGAGATATTGTTGAATGAAGATAAGAATAAAATGGTAAGAGAGTTGTCTGTTAATCCAATAGCACATTCTACATTAGAAAACCTAATGAAGAGATATGTAGGTATTACAAGCGACATCATACATCATTATGGACACGACATTGAATACCGTTATTTTGATACAGAAGCAACACGAAAAGCAGCTGATTCTCTTTTAAGAAAATACAAAGACCTTTTTGATCTTAAAACAGGTAAATTGGCTGGATATTGGAGAAAAAGCGTAGAAGAACATATGGGGATGTCTCCAGATTTACCCGCTGAGTTTTATGAGGAACTAACCAAAAACCATATCAATGAAGCGTTATCTTATGTTAAAAACTTGTCAGCAAGAGCTCTATTACAAAAAGTAATAGATCAGTATATAGATCCTGCTACTATGAAAATTAAGGAAAATCAAAAAGATATACTTATAAATCATGTAACTACATTCTATAAATATTTATATGATAACTTAGTAAAACAAGAACAATATTATCTTACTAGAGTTGGTTGGAAGTCTCTTAAGGAAGTTAAACCAGGCGAACAGCAGATGGATAAAACATATATGAAAGCAGAAGAAGCGCTAATGCAGCATCAAGATGAAAACGGTATGTTTGCAACTAAAGAAGTGGAACAACCTCAAAATGTTGAAAATGTTATGTGGGAGTCAGAAGTTTTAAACGAATATAAAGATATATTAGCCAATATAGACATGAAACAAATAAAAGAAAGATTGTATCCTACCTCAGAAGAAAGGATCCTTAATGATCTTACTGTTACATATAAAAATGGATGGGATCTTCGAAGATCATTTGCTGCTAGTGTATTAGGTGGAGTAAGATTATATGATTTAGGCAACTTAATAAAACGCTTAGATAAGGGTGCACAAGATACCTTTACAATAGCCAAAACTGAGGTTAGTCCTGACTCGGATTGGTTTGAGTATTATGCAGAAAAGGGAGAACGATTAAAAGATGGAATTTATGCTGTATCGGATCTTAAAACTACCAAAAATATAGGCGCAAGCACTATACTGGATACAGAAGCAAAATTGGTTTATTACCCAACTGTAATGTTTGAAAGAGATTTTCTACGAAACGGATACGATAAGCTTTATGAATATGCAGCAGGAGAAAATATATATAACCATTACAACAAGATCAATTTTGGCACTGGCACATACTTAATAGATAAATATTATGCTGATTTTCTTGGTAGGTTTATTCCTTTAACAGAAGGAAATGCAATGCAGTTATTGGCTCCTAATTTGGCTACAAAAATTGCAGCTACAATGAAAGCAATTGAGCTAAGCTCATCTGTTATTCACTTTCCAGCACTAGCAAGTGCTGCTCTGGGTATAAAACACGGCAAGTTAGCTTTAGGTGTTCTTGGAGATTTGATAAAAAATAGCACATTCCAAAAAGATCTTGACGAGTTTTATGAACAGAGAATGAGCGGAATATTGAAGGTATACACTGATTTTATGAATAAAAATCCAAATATTGTAAAGAACAAAGATATACTTTCTGCAATGGATGTTCCAATGGGAAGAGGACAGTTTGGATATTTGCAAGAAATGGTTAATTTCTTAAATGATAGTGGAATAAAAGATGCAATGTCAAAGGTACCAGGTGTGGGTGCGGCAATGAAGCCAGCCACTAGAGTACTAAAAGGAATAACTGTAGATTTAGAAGATTTACTTTGGAACAAATATGTTCCACTATTGAAAGGCACTATAGTTAAGGAAATAATTGAAAAGGGCGAAAGAGAAGGTTTGCATCCACAAGAAATATATAATCAGATAACAAGGGTAAAGGATGCTTTAGGTGGACAGTCTATATGGTATACACTTAGTCCTAATGCCAATTCTATTATAAGGCTCGTAGCATTTGCTCCTGACTGGTATGTAACGCTGACAAAACATGTTACCCGTATGTTGGATGGTACTCCAGAATTTGCGACATTTATTCCTAGAGTTCTTTCATTGTCAAGCACTATAGCTAATGCATTGAGCATTGCCTTTACAGGAGAAGGTATTTTTGAAAGGTTTACTAAAACACATGATCTCAGGGATTTAGGAAGATTTCCTATTCCTGTTCTTATAAAATCTCCTAATGGAACTCTAGAAAGGAAAATAATTCATATAGATTTGTTTGGATATCAAGCTGAGGGACTAGAATTCTTAGGGATACTCCCACTAATGGATTCTCTTATAAAATATTCTACAACAATACAATCTAAACCACTTGAAGCACTAAAAATTGCTGTAACTGAAGCATTCAATGATTGGGGTAAATTCATAATGTCAAAATCTGGAATAGGCATTCAAATACTTAAGGGCTCTGGCGAGCACGTAAGAGACAATCCAGTAAGCGCTATAATTGGTGGAGTTTTGTCTAGATATGTGCCTATATTTGTTTCTTCACTTTTCAGATTGTTTCCATATGTAGTGGATAAAGATCCTAATATGGATACTATGAAGAAAACAGAACTGTGGTTACTTTCAATGTTTGGCGCAAGAATAAGAACCGCAACTAATCTTTCTGAAGAAGGGTTAAAAATATGGTTAACCAATACAACCTTTGATCAAAAGGTAAACGGAGAAATTCCTGCTGCACTTCAAGAATTTTTTAAGAAAAACAAAGACGCATTTGCTAGTTTTGGCTATCCTGAAAAGAAATCATTTGAAAAAACCATGATAGAGGATTACTACGCAAAATATATAAAATTGATATATGGCATAGATGTAAATGCGTTAAGCAGTAACAAAGCATTAAGAGAACAAGTATTGCAAAAAGCACAACAAGATGATACACTGAAAAAGTTTTTGCAACATGCAAAACCAAGTCTATTCAGGAAAGGAGTACGACATGGCTGGTTCTAAAGAAAATAAGAAGATAAAGGTAACAGATCAAGCATTAGAAATATGCGAGAAACTTGGTGTTATCGGAAATAGAATGTTAGACGACCCAGATATTCCTGATGACCAAAAGGTTGCTACTATAGTTCCTCTGCTTAAAGGAATTACAGATGCGCTCAAGACTACACAAAAGCTTGAGGATAGCTCGGGTTTGCCAATGTTAGAAGACGATGAAGATAATGAAGATGATCTTCCTTCATTGGATACTGAAATATTAGAAAAAATCAAAAAGCCTAAAAAGAAAAGAAAAAATAAAATAGAGGAGGAGTTTGAGTTATGAACGAACAGTATGATTATGGTTACGAAGTTCCCCCAGTACAAAATCAAGTGGTAGTTCCACAGACACAGGATGAATTAGATGATGAAATAGAAAAAAGAGCTATCTTAAAGTGGATAAATGTTTTATTTGTTACAAATGCTTTTGCTTATATTCTAATTGTTTTATTTAATATTGGAGTTTTTATAGCTACAATGTTCTATAGACCAGACATAATGAGTTATGCAATCAGTTTTTTCGGTTTGACTATTTTGGGTGCCAAGATAGTGATTAGGAATGGTTAAAGATGTTGTTCAGAAAAGGTTGGGAGATAGATATGCCGACCTTGCTGACGAGGTATTTAACCAGTTATCATTGATTAAGCTTGTAAGCCCAGCACATAGATATTTCATTCTAGAAGCTGCCTTTACACTAGGGTTGCCAACGCTGTTAAAAATTCTAAAAGAGATTAAGACAAAATATTTCTATAGAATTAAAACAAAAGTATTGCCACAAAAAGATGTGGAATATACATATATTGTTTTAAACTCAATGAGTGAATCTGGTGGTTTGTTGTTATTGCTGATTACCTTTTCTAAGAAGGTAGGAAGAGTTAATTGGCTAAATGACTTAACAGAATTTTGTATTAAGAAATTTAAAATACTTGACAAATAAATATGCATATTATATATTTAAAGTGCGGGGGAAAATTCTATCTTTCCATCCTCACACTCCTTTCTAAAGCCTACCTGATTATTCAGGTAGGTATTTTTTGGGCTTAAAATAAGCAAATTTTAATGTATTCTTCAAATTTCGCTCGTAGATAAAAGAAAAAGAGATGAGATGTATAAAACATCATCTCATCTCCGTTCAGCTCATCTACGGTCAAATTTCAGCGTGTTTTTATCCTTTTCACTCCAAACCTTTTTGCTTCTTCAAGGTTATCAATAAAGATGTCAAATCTATTTCTGCCTTTAATAGCTGAGCCTGTGTCTTCAACTGTTACCTCTCCAATTCCTTCTAGGTAAATTCTCTGTCCAAAGTAATAATATCTTGGGTCGGCTGCTACTATCTTGTAACTATCTTTTGGAGTGAGTTTGTAACCACTGGCAGTTACACAATATCCTTTGCTTCCAAATCTTTTACCTGTGCTCTCAAATCCACAAGTGTACGCTGTAACTATTGCAGTTTGTGTTTTGGGTGTTTCAGGTATTTGATAATGTATTGCGGGCGCGTTAAACATAGCCACAATTGAGAGCAACAGAATATATGGGTTAACCAGCACTACCTAATTTATTCGGTAGTGGTTTTGTTTTCTTTTTACTTCCTCTTAGGAAGTTTGAACCTAATTGCCAGTGGTATCCTTGTGCTTCGAAGAGTGGTTGTGATATGTCTTGAATAACATTTAATTTAAGCGCTTCAAGGTCTTCTACTACAGGGTCGGATTCTGCATTTTCGGTGTTCACATCGAATAGATAAAGAATGCTGTTCGCATTCTTCCGAACAACACAGCCGTTTCCTACATAAGTAGTTCCACAAGGAAGATGTCTGAAAACAATTTTTTTAGCAGTCTCTAAATCCATAATCAGCCTCCTATACAATAATTGGTGTTAATTCAACTTCAACTCGTGGGTTTTCCTTATCCACATACATTCTCGTACCGTCCCACGAGACAATTAACGCATCGTCCTCAATTATACCATTCTCTTCTAAGATATCAGCTAAAGCCTGCATCAGGTTTACTAAATCCCTTTTGCGGTGATCTTTGCAGTAAAATATAGCTGTGCATTCCAATGTGCAGTTGCCATAAAGTTCTGTACATGTATCTAATTTCATTGTTTTTATTTGTTGTTTGCATTTCTTGGCATATGTTCTATATGCCTTTGAAGGTAATAACCTACGTCCTGCAATAATTGAACTGTTCTTCTTTGTTGCAGGATGCCCATATAATATAAACTTCATAACTCCTCCTTTTATTTATGGCTAAATGAAAGTAATGTAAGAAACAAAAATGTTATGCCTAACATTATGAAGTAAACAATTCCCCATTGCATAACTGGATCGTTTCTCCAAATTGGTGATTCTTTTTTGTCTATAAATGCGTCATTGGACAAAAGTCTGTCTATAGTGCGTGAACCAGTATTAGCCAAGTTATTTGAGCTGTGTGAGCTTTTGCGGTGGTGGTTATAGTTGGGTTTGGGATGATGATAAGGACGTCTGTACGCAGACACTCTACGCATTTTATAACTCCTCCTCTACATCTGATATAGTCAATCTTTTATATATGTTTTGCTTTATAAATTCATTTATCTTATCTGGTGGTATAAATGATTTTACAGCCTTTGCGTCTAATCGTTCTGTTCTTACTTCGGTTACTCTAACTATGTAATTTGCTATAGTAGTTGCTCCAATCGGCATAGCACTTAATATTTCTTCTTTTAGTTGCTTTTCTTTTTCTTCTAAGAACTGTTTTTCTATTTGTATGGCTCTTAGTGATGCTATTTTGTTTTCTAGGTCTGTGTCATCTATAGTGAATTCTTTTTTCTTAGGTAACCAATCAGGATGACAGATATGCAAATAACCACAATATCTGCATTCCCAGTTTTCGTTTGGGTGCATTGGTGCTTCTATTTCTTTTGAAACTATTAATGCATATTTTTTATCAATTTCTTGCAGCGTAGCTGCTACAAATTCTTCGTTGTATGGCACAATCTCAACATATGTATCATACTCGCCATTGATGAACTTTTCTTTGTTTCTTGCTACGAAGTAACAGCCAACAAGCGGATATCCTTCTTGTAGCATTCCGTACATATATAGTTGCACTTGTGTATAGTAATGTGGATGCGATTTTTGCAAGCCTTGGCTTCTTAGTTCGAAGACAGCTCGTTGTCTCAGAGCCTTGCATTCAATTAAGTAAGAATTTTTGTCTTCAGGAAGGTTTGGAATATACCCATCAGGATGTCCGATGAGATAATCCCTAATGCGCAATACTAGCTGGTTTTCCCCCTTGAAACCAACTATAGTATTGTATTTTTGCTCAAACCATCTAATAATTGATGGTTCGTGCATATTACCATCCTCAAATGCCTTGAGAATGTAGTCAGAATATGTGGGTTCTGCACCCTTATATTCTAACTGAATCTTCTTTAAACAATTCCCCCCAATTGTAGAAACCTTTAGATGCGACATTTCACATTCTCCTTTCATTATGGATTGACATATGATACACTATATATAACATTCAATCAAATAAGTTATTTTTATTAATCTATAAAATATTCTTATTTGACATGTTCGACTACATGTTATATCATATATATAACTTTAAAAAAGGAGGAGTTAAGATGTCAAAAGAGGAATTGGAAAGAGTTTTGTTAGAGGTACTCCTGGAAAACAGGAGCTTAAGAAAGAAAATCGATGACCTTGAGAAGCTCAAGGACTTCTGGTGTGATAGGGCACTAGAAGTGGAAGAAATAAGAAAGGGGGGAGAGGAACAAAATGATTAGAAGGCTGATCAATTTCGACAAAAATATCTACCGCCTAATGAGAATAGAGGCGGCCAAAATGGACATGAGCCTTGGTGCTCTCATTAGGCTTTTGTGCCAAAAATTTTTGGAAGAAAGAGGAATAATAGAAAAGGAGGAGAAGAAAGGTGTTCAATAGGTTTTTACAAGCGCAGCAAGAAATTAATAAAATTGATGTGAAGCGAACCAAAGAAGCATACAAATATAAATATGCTCCTTTGGAAAGTTTCTTGCCCCAAGTAATTGAAATATTGAACAAGTATGAGTTTGTACTTGTTCAAAAAGCAACAGCACTATTAGACAACCCCAGAATGGTTAGGGTTGTCACTTCTATTATAGATACTAAATCTGGAACATCTATCTTAGGCGATGTAGAAACATACTTGCCTATTCAGGGCAAGGATGAAAAAATAAACTATACTCAAGAGTGCGGTGCAGCCATAACATATGCCAAGAGATATGCAATCTCAGCACTACTTGGCATCACAACCGACGAAGACAACGATGCAAACACAGAGCCATTACCAAAGCCAACACAGCAAAAACAATACCATCAACCACCACAGCAGCCACTACAGCAACAAGATAATTCTAATGTACTCTCCGACAAACAGAGAGGATACATTTTTAGCATGCTAAAGAAAACAGGAATGCCATTAGAAAAGTTTGAGAAAGAGATACGAAAACCACTATCACAACTTAACAAAAAAGAAGCAATGGATGCAATCTATATGCTTACTAGTAAATATTGCAATTGGGATGAAATACAATCACTAACCGATAGTGGGAGTTTTCGTACTCTATTAGTAAACTACATTAAAGATCATAAAATAAACATAGATACTAATCTTCCAACCGAAGAAATTATTGAAGCATTAATGAAAACGTCTTATGCAGTATCATGCTATGATTTTTTGAAACAGTTGTTAGAAATTAACGAAAAAGACTTAGAAATATAAGGAGGACAAAAATGATATTAACTTATGAAGATTATTTCAAAGATAACACTGAAGAGGAGCGTTCGTTTTTGAACGCTCTTCGTGTAATTACGAGTCCAGGTACAAACTATGCCTGGACCAACTCTATTGAAACATATCTAAATACTTATGTAGTAAGATTTTATTTGCTTATTTTAAACAACAAAGAAGTAGTAGTTACATATTCCTCGATAAAACTAATGAGAAAAATTCCTATCTTAAATGGTTTTAGTAGACAGGCAATAATAGAGGGATTAGAAAGAATAGGTTTTCAAAAAAGAGAAATCAAACTAGCAGACAATATTAAAGAAATAGCTTGGTGCAGACAACTAACAGACAAGGAAATAGAAAGAGTTGTACCGGGAATTAAGGTTACCGAAATGTCTTCGTCTGCTATAAAACAAATTGAAACAGCAAATAAAGTAATTGAAAAATTATTGCAACAACGATTAGAAAAATATGGTAAAATAGATGATAAGTATATAGAAGGATTGTCTAGATATATAGCAGAACAAGGGTTAGCAAAGAACTTTATAGAAGCAGAAGGCATGGTAAAGAGGGTGATCATACAATTAAATGATACAAATTGATTGGAATAAAGAGTTTAGAAAATATCTCAAATTCACTTCAGGAATTTGGGTTGCGACAAAAGAAAAGGGGTGGGTGCGTCAGAGTTGGAAAAATAAGCTTCTGACGCAGAGGCTTTTTTGTCAGCGATTCTTTAAAATGAAGGCAGAAGGGAAGAGCAAGATTGTTGTGCTAAAATGCAGACAATCTGCAATCTCTACTGAAAGCATGCTAATTAACCTATACTTCCTACAAACACAACCATCATTTCAATTGGCTTTTCTAGTGCACGATGGCAAATACTTTGGAGAGTTTAGAGCAAGGTATTCACAAATGGTCTCAACAATGAAGCATAAACATCACATTGTCATTAACAACAACACAAATATCAGATTTTCCAACAATTCAGCAATATCGTTGTATGCAATTAAAAGTAGAAACGCAGAAAAACAAACAGAAGGTAGAAGCTCATCCTGTGTAGCGCTACATGCTACAGAGGTAGCATTCTATGATAATCTGTTACCGTTAAATGCTTTACAAGCTGCGCTACCCGAAACCAATCCTCTCAGATATCTCATCTATGAAAGCACTCCATGTGGAGAAAACCATTTTATGACAGAATATGAAAATTCAAAGTTTGGTGCTACATCTTGTAGTTTGTTCCTTAGCTGGTGGCATCACGACTTATATAGAGTTGAAAAACATTCCAAAATATATGAAACCTATGTAGAAGAATTGCAATCAGAATATGCACAAGAAATACAGAAGAAAGTAAGAGAACAATATGGATATGAAATCCAACCTGAACAATGGGCTTGGTATTTCTGGAAACTTCACGAAAGCTATGATAGCAATGAAGAAGCAATGGCTCAGGAATATCCTTCCACTGAGCAAGAAGCTTGGGAGCTAACCAATGAACTACGCTGTTATAACTTCTCGCAACTAGAAGAGGTATTTGAAGAAAAAGAGCCAGAATACAAACTAAAGATGAGGCTAGATTTTGACAAATTTCAACCATTCAGGTTAAGGATATTTTCTTCACACGAACCCACTCTCTTAATTTGGGAATTGCCAAGAATAGGTGGCATATATGTAGTAGGCTGTGACCCAACAGGCGCTGCTAATCCTGATAGCGACAATGCAGTGATCAGTATTTGGAGAGTTAGCAAACAACAAATAGTGCAAGTTGCAGAGCTTGTCGACAATTCTATCCCTTCAGATGAATTAGTATTTTATTTGGCATTTCTATGTAGTTTATATAACGGGGCAGCATACAATGTAGAGGTAACGGGACCAGGCATGAATGTTCAACGAAGAATGAAAGATGCATTTAATCTGTTGAAAAACATTCAATACGACTCTGCTTTACAAAATATACAAGAGATCATCTCACAAAACATCAGAAAGGTAAAACCATATCTTTATGGTAGAGCGGATGCAGTGCAACCTCACTTTTCTTCTCTTGGAACAAAAACTAGCAGAGAAGAAAAGGAATTGATGACCGATATTCTAAAAGGATTGTTAACTAGCAGCATGATAACTATCAGATCCGAAGAATTAATTGATGAGCTAAAAAATATAGAAAAGGATACTCTATCTGCAAGACCAGGACATAACGATGATAGGGTAATGGGATGTTTGTTGGCTTGCAGATTATATAGACAAATTGAGAGAAGACTACCTAATGAAACTGAACCAAAGACAGAAGAAGAAATAAAAAAAGATGCTAGGTTGGAAGCGCTTTTTCTTCAGATTACAAATACTCCGGGGGTGTCAATACTATAGAGATTGTTAAAATCTTAGGCTGTCCAGGAAGTGGTAAAACAAGTTGGTTGGTTAAATATATCAAATCCAACCTTGACAAACTTGGCTATACACTTATTACTTCCTTTACTAGAGCTGCTAGAGACAACCTCAAAGAGAGACTGGCAAAAGAAATCCCTGAATGTGAAAATATACAAATTACTACCTTGCATTCCTTTATTGCAAGGGAGTTAAAAATAAAAAGCTTTATTACTCCCGCTAAAATTCGTGATCTATTCACAAAATTGGATATTCCATATGATCTTGTTGATGACAAGGTTGAGATATTTAGAAGTCTTGAGTTTCTGACTGCTGAAACACTAGGAAATATCTTATACAGTCATTTCAGTATTCAAAAGCTCAAAGATGAAACTCCTGAAGAATATGCATCGCATACATTTCTTCCTATATCTCCAGAAAAATATATAGCTCTATACAAGGAATTTGACGCACTACTGCGAGAAACAGGCTATGACTATACAGATATATTAGTTGAAGGAAAAAATCGTTATAGAGGCGTTTTTGACACAGTTATAATAGATGAATTCCAGGATATTACTCCGCTAATGTGGAAGATTATCCAAAATATTAATATCCGTAAAATGTTAGTTGTTGCAGGGGATATCGACCAAAACATTTTCGAATGGGCAGGCAGTGACCCAAGGATTATGCTAAACCTAAAAGCAGACAAAACAATCAGGCTCACAAATTCTCTTAGATGTCCTTCCTGTGTATGTCAAAAAGCAATGGAAGTAATCAGCAAAAACAACATCAGAGATAAATATATGTATATGAAAGGAATGCACAATAATGGAGCTGTCAAATATATCGACTATTATAACTTAAAACACTTTCTAAACCCTCAAAGACAAACACTTATTCTTACATACTACGTTAAAGATTTTGAAAACATATATAAACTGCTCTTTGCAAACAACTTGCTATGTACTCGTTTAGATGGTAAAGATACCGTACCAACAAATTTAGTAACAACGTATCTTTTTCTAAAAACACTTACGCTTGACAAAAATTATAGAGTAAGCAAAAGTGAAGTAAATGCTGTAATTGATGCAATTAAAGGCAACATTACTGAAAGATACGGTGGAAGGGAAAAGCTAAAGAAATTCTTTAGTGCAACTATTTTTAACACTAATGATTTAAAAGATATGCCATTTTTCAGGGTACTTACAGAATATGCCAAAAAGAACTGCATCAGAGAAATACTCACGCCTGAAAAAAAGAAGCAGTATGATGTATGGAAGGAAAATTTTAAAAAAGGAATTTTTAGAGCTAACCCAAATGTAAAGATTGGAACAATACACACAGTTAAAGGTTTGGAAGCACAAGATGTGTTTTTGCATTTTGATGCAACCTGTATTAATGGTTATAACATTGAATATTTTAGAAGAGTCAAATATACAGGAATGACAAGAGCTAAAAACAATTTATATATTTGTCTACCAGACACACTACAATAAAAAAAGCTACCTCTTATCGAGGTAGCTCTGAAAGAAGGTGTGTATGGTATTATTTTTTGGTGGGGGAACATTTTGAAGGGTATGTTTGGCGCTCGACCTGGCTGAGCTTCACAGGACATGCCTGTGGTGAGATTCGAACTCACGACCTCCCGCTATAATGCGAAGTAACCCTTCTATTCGCCACCCACCTAGTTTTTTTGAGAGAACAACTGAAAGGGACGTTTTCATCATAGTGTGAAGTATCCCTTTCGCTCACTACTCAATTATGAGTGTACATCATCTTGATCTATTTGTCAAGTCCTCTTCATATACTTTGATGTAATCTATAATAGCTTCTGACCAGCCATCAATATGCACGAACTCTCCATATCCGATGCTATATTGATAAGGTGCTACATTTATTATGTATCCCAAAGAACCCTTAATTGGGTTGTGTACTCTAGTGTGTGACTGCTCATCTGTGATAATGATGAGCCTGTCATAACCACCATCTCCTACTGCTAAGTCTATTCCTTTTTGTGTATATGTTCCTCTGAATTCTGTTTTCAACTTTATCGCATCCCTCAATGCGAACCCGTGTCGTGGTAACACACGATATGCATTGTTAGAGAATACATATATATTTACCCTCTCGCATATTTCTCTTAAGAGAATAGCAAGAGCGCAGGCTGTTTCAAAGCGTGTTGCCTCACTCTTCTTAGACAGTGAATCGTTCATAGAACCAGACCCATCTACCAAGAGAGTAGTAGTGCCACGAAGTTTCTCATGGCTACTTAATGCTCTTAACATTGCTGCTTCTAATACATCTTCAAATTGTGGTGCATACTTTGCCGCAGTAATAAATCTAAATGGTAATATCTTGTCTACTTTCATTCTTCTAATAGCTTCTTCTATCATGTCTCTACTTACCTTAGCATCTATCATGTTTCTCAAATTTCTTAAGAGTGCTAAGGCTCCCAATTTTTCTTCTGCCAATAGTTTCTCCCACACTTCCTTCTTGTTTCCATGCTTCGATATTTCTACCTCCCATGTCATCGCAGGCTCTAGTTTGTCGTTTGCTATGTCACTAAACAAGCGTTTTTCTTCATCGTTAATTGGTTTAGGATGCGTTAAAAACATCGCATCCTTTATACGAACATTAACATTGGTTCGTCTTGCATACTTTTCAAAATGGTATCGCTGAAACTTATGAAAAGCAGCAGCAATACCTTTCTTTA
>Ga0315298_1005439_pt1 | contig 18095 bp, 16 predicted proteins | sample WHS_1_MG_FD_203077 | JGI IMG/M metagenome (GOLD analysis project Ga0315298, IMG submission 203077) | Extremophilic microbial mat communities from Washburn Hot Springs, YNP, Wyoming, USA - WHS_1_MG | ecosystem: Environmental > Aquatic > Thermal springs > Hot (42-90C) | place: USA: Wyoming...
TGGTGCAGGTAATGGCCGTTTAAAGACCCCATCCAGAAAAAAAATACTTCAGTGGCAGTGGCCGGGTTGCCCGTTGAAAATTTTTAATAAAGATTTTCTGCGGAAACTTGACACGGACAGGGGTAATTAGCCCCTTGACAACTCGGTTTGTCTGCGTCATAATAAATTATGCGCCGGCGGGATATGCCGGCCGAAAACGGGCGGGTAGTTCAGTGGGAGAACGTCTGCTTGACACGCAGAAGGTCGGAAGTTCAATTCTTCTCCCGCCCACCAGGAAAAGCCTTCCGTAATCGGGAAGGCCTTTTAATTTTTTATTTGTTCTTCTCCGGTCAAAAGCCGAACCACCGAAGGCCGGCGATTCGGCTTAAAGTTTACCGGTGTGCGGAAGCGGTGCCGGCAGAGGCGCCCGCAAAGCCGGGTTTCCCCTTTTCCCCTACGCCCACTGTTTGATCTCGCCGTTGCCCAGGATTTCCCCGATAATCTCGAAGAAATCGATCGACCGTACAATGCCCACCACTTTGCCCCTTTCCAGCACGGGCAGAATGTTCACCTGGCTCCTGAGCAGGGTGTGGATGGCCTGAATCACCGTGTCCGTGGACTTGACAAAGGGTTTGAGCACCGGCCGCATGACCTCACGCACCGGCATGTTCAGCCCGCTCCTGATGATCGGCCCGGCGAACAGGCTGGCCCAGGAAGGACCGATGGACTGCAGTTCGATGGCCTTCAGAATGGTGCGGATGGTCAGGATGCCCACCAGGTCCTGATTGTCGTCGAGCACCAGAACCGAGCGGTGACCGGTGACCACACCCCAGTTGTCCCGGGTGAACGATTCCCGCAGCACTCTGATCGCGTCGGCCAGCGTGTCGCGGTCGTGCACCGTGGCGTAGCCGCTTACCGGCACCATAATATCTCTGACCAGTTTTTCTGCCATATGACCTCCCGAACCGGGTGCCGCAAACCCATCTTCCCCGGCCGGGATTCACTCCTTTCTTCCGGGTGGACCCCTTTTGACTTATATTATGGCATTTGCGGGATCTCTACAACCTTTTCCCGTTAAATGATATTTTTCGGTGGCTTATGCTGCGGTTTATCAAGTCGAGCGTTTCACAAGAGGTTTTTGTATTTAAATACCGGTTCTGGTTGTATCCCGGCCCGTAAAATGGCGGCAAGTGAAACCGTATACCGTATTTATAGTGCACATATACTAGATCTGTGAAAGGAGTGAAGGCCGTGGCGCAGAGTATTTCCATCGGTGCCGTCCGTCACCCCGATGTAATTAAAAGCTGCCTGTTCCGGGAATTAAAACATTTTGAAGATAAAGGAATGAAAGTCAGGTTGGAGGAAAACCCGGCCGGCAAATTTACGTTCTTTTCCTGCCGCGTGACCGATACGGGGCGGTATCCCGCCGATGGAGAGAATGTTTTCAAGCAGCAGATGGCGGATATCCTTTCCGATCTTATTCTGGGGCAGTGGGAGAAGTTTTTACTCTGGGACTTAATCAGGGAAAATTATTACTATTTCAGCGAGGAGGAGCGCCGGGATATTTTTCATTTCGCCTCCCGTTACGTCGGCCACGAAGATGACGGACGGGGCGTCGTCTATCGGCTGCGCCGGCGAAGCCGGGTGCGGAAAAAAATACACGAGTTTCTGGGACAGAACAACCAGATTGTGATTGACGGCTTCATCCGCTTCCGCCTGAAGGAGTATGTGGATGAACTGCAGGAAGCGGTGGACAGGGCCGTGGACGATTTTCTGCTGGAGAGGGAATACAGGGAATTCATCCAGCTGCTCAAATATTTTGTGGAGATACAGGAACCCCGTCAGGAACTGGTGCATGTGCTGCTCCTGCCCGGCGGGGGATTTGAACTGCTCGACGAACATGAGCAGGCGATTAAAAGCGATTATCTGGAGAGTTTCGTCCTTGATGTGATGCAAAACGAGATTAATTACGAGGATATGCTGGTCAGTGCCCTGATTACCCTGGCTCCGGGCCGGATTATCTTTCACCGGGGGGAAGGCGAACTGCAGGACAATACGGTGCTGACAATAAAAAACGTCTTTTCCGGGCGGGTGAACGAATGCCCAGGCTGCCGTCTGTGTAAAAAATAATTGCGCCCTTTGCGGATGTTTTCGGGTCGGCAGGGGCGATTTTTTTATGTTTACTTTTGTCATTATTGACAGGGGAGCGGGAAATAAATATAATAAACGTGAAATTGACGATGAAGGGGAAAAGTAAACCGGCTTCATCCCCAGAGAGAGGGTGCCGCGGCTGGAAGCACCCTTGGAATATCGGCCGGTGGAAAACCACCCCGGAGTTGCCCGCCGAAAGACGCCTGTGGTCCGGTAGGCGGTGCCGGCGGGCAGCCGTTATCTGCCGTGAGCGGGTCGCCGCGTGTTGCCGCCGGCGGCCAAGCAGGGTGGAACCACGGGTAAAATCCCCGTCCCTGGGTGAGGGACGGGGTTGTTTTATTTTAAAGCAAGGGAGAGTAGTTGATGATCAAAGTGACATTGAAAGACGGCTCCGTAAGGGAGTTTCCCCCGGGCACCACACTGGCCCGGGTGGCCGGGCAGATCAGCCCCCGCCTGGGCAAGGAGGCCCTGGTGGCGGAAGTGGACGGAAGGCTGGTGGATTTGAGTTACCCGCTGGAGCACGACGCCGCGGTGAGCTTTTACACTTTTGACGACGAACCGGGCCGGCGGACCTTCCGGCACAGCGCCGCCCACGTGCTGGCCCAGGCGGTGAAAAGGCTCTTTCCGGAGGCCAGGCTGGCCATCGGCCCGGCCATCGCCGACGGTTTTTACTATGATTTCGATGTGCCCCGGCCGTTTACGCCGGAGCAGCTGGAAAAAATCCAGGCCGAAATGGAGGTCATCATCAAGGCGGACTACCCTTTTCAACGCTTTGAGGTTTCCCGGCGGGAGGCGCTGGAAACCTTCGGCACGGCCGGTGAGAATTACAAGGTGGAATTGATCAACGAACTGCCTGAAGATGCAGTCATTTCCTGCTACCGTCAGGGTGAGTTCACCGATCTCTGCGCCGGCCCGCATGTCCCGTCGACCGGCCGCTTGAAGGCCGTCAGGCTCACCGGGGTGGCCGGGGCCTACTGGCGCGGCAGTGAGAAGAACAAAATGCTGCAGCGCATTTACGGCACCGCCTTTCCCAAAAAATCGCAGTTGGACGAGCACCTTTTCCGCCTCGAGGAGGCCAGGCGGCGGGATCACCGGCGGCTGGGCGCCGAGCTGGATCTGTTCAGCATTCAGGAAGAAGGCCCCGGTTTCCCCTTTTTCCATCCCAAAGGCATGGTCATACGCAACGAACTGGAGCAATTCTGGCGGGATGAACACCGCAAACGGGGTTACCAGGAAATCCGCACGCCGATCATTTTAAACCGGGCGCTCTGGGAGAGATCCGGTCACTGGGACCACTACCGGGAAAATATGTATTTCACCCGCATCGACGACATCGATTATGCGATCAAGCCGATGAATTGTCCCGGCGGTATTCTGGTCTACCGCAGCCGCCTGCACAGCTACCGCGATCTGCCCATCCGCCTGGGTGAACTGGGCCTGGTGCACCGGCACGAGCTTTCCGGCGTGCTGCACGGTTTGATGCGCGTGCGCTGCTTTACCCAGGACGACGCCCACATCTTCATGCTGCCCACCCAGATCCGGGAAGAAATTCTGGGGGTAATCGACCTGGTGGATTATTTTTACGGCGTTTTTGGCTTTAATTATAAGGTGGAGCTGTCCACCCGGCCGGAAAAATCCATGGGCTCGGACGAAATCTGGGAAATGGCCACCGGTGCTCTGGAAGACGCCCTGAAAACGCGGGGGATGGACTACAAGGTGAACGAGGGGGACGGCGCCTTTTACGGCCCCAAGATCGATTTCCACCTGGAAGACTGTCTGGGGCGCACCTGGCAGTGCGGTACCATTCAGCTCGATTTTCTGATGCCGGAGAAGTTCGACCTCACTTATGTGGGCGAGGATGGTCAGAAGCATCGTCCGGTGATGATTCACCGGGTGGTTTTCGGCAGCATCGAGCGCTTTATCGGCATTCTCACCGAGCACTTCGCCGGCGCCTTTCCCACCTGGCTGGCCCCGGTGCAGGTGCGGGTGCTGCCCATCGCCGACCGGCATCTGGATTATGCCCGAAGAACAGCCCGGTTGCTTGAGGAACGCGGGGTGCGGGTGGAACTGGACGGCCGCAACGAAAAGATTAATTACAAGATCCGCGAGGCCCAGGCGCAGAAGATTCCCTATATGCTGGTCATCGGAGATCGGGAGGCGGACAACGCCACCGTTTCCGTGCGCCACCGCGCCGGAGGCGATCTCGGCTCCATGACCCCGGACGATTTTGCCGCCCGCATAGCAGAAGAGATTCGGACCAAAGCCCTCTGACGGGCGGCTGCAACCGGCGCGCCGGGCCCCGGGAAAGATTCCTTGACGGCGGGAACCGGTCGTGCTATAATAGCAGAGCAATACCAGATCATGACAAGTAGAAGCCACTCGCTTCTCACCCGGCGACGCCAGGAGCTGTCCACCGGGTTCCAATCAGCTTTTTGCAGTGGGTTTTCAGCGGGTGGAGTCTGCCCGCTTTAATTTTTTGGGGAGGTGATATATATTTCGAAGGATTTCCGGATCAACGAGGAGATTCGGGTCAGGGAAGTAAGGGTGGTGGACGCCGAGGGCAACCAGATCGGTATTATGCCCACCCGGGAAGCTCTGCGCCTGGCGGAGGAAAAACAGCTGGATCTGGTGGAGATTGCCCCCCAGGCCCGGCCGCCGGTCTGCCGGATCATGGACTTTGGCAAGTATAAGTACGAGCAAAGCAAGCGGGACAAGGAAGCGCGGAAAAAACAGCACATCATCAACATCAAAGAAGTGAAGCTGCGCCCGAACATCGAAGATCACGATTTTCATGTCAAGGCCAGGAACGCCGCCCGATTTCTGAAAGACGGGGACAAGGTGAAAGCCACCATTATGTTCCGGGGACGGGAGATCGTGCACACCCAGCTGGGGCACCAGCTGTTGACCAGGCTGGCCGAGCAGGTCAAGGACATTGCCAATGTGGAAAGACAGCCCAAACTGGAAGGGAAAAATATGATCATGATTCTGGCCCCGCGCCAGGATGCGCTGAAGCAGGAAAACAAAAACGACTGAAAGGAGTGCCCCGTTTTGCCCAAAATCAAGACACACCGGGGGGCGGCCAAACGCTTTAAAAAAACGGCCACCGGTAAATTCAAATGCAATCATGCCTACCACAGCCATATTCTGGGGAAAAAGAGCCCCAAGCGCAAGCGCAATCTGCGCAAGTCGGGAATAATCAATGTATCCGACGTGAAAAAACTGCAGCGCATACTGCCCTACTAAAATTCAAGGCTATTCATCGGCAAGGAGGAGATGGCCATGCCACGCGCTAAAAGCAGTGTGGTTTCCCATAAAAGACACAAAAAGATTCTCAAACTGGCCCGGGGCTACCGGGGGGCGAAAAGCAAACTCTACCGGGTGGCCAAGCAGCAGGTGATGAAGTCCCTGCTCTACGCTTACCGGGACCGCCGGAACCGGAAACGCGATTTCCGCAGATTGTGGATCGCCCGCATCAATGCGGCCGCCCGCATGAACGGCATTACCTACAGCCGTCTGATGAACGGCCTGCGCCTGGCCGGGGTGGAGATCAACCGCAAAATACTGGCCGACCTGGCGGTGAATGATGCCCGGGCTTTCGGCCGGCTGGTGGAGTTGGCCAGATCAAAGGTTGGTTCCTGACCCTGACCGGCAGGGAAACTAAGCATGGCCGTAAACCATGCTTTTAGTTTTTTTAAGGTAAAAATCCCTCCTGGTTGGGAATGATGCAGATGGCGGAACTGGTCGGGAAGTTGTTCGGGCAGAGTTATGTCCCGGGAAAAGTGCGCATTAATATGACTCCCGCCAGAATCCTGGTGCTCGGGTTTGCCGTGGTGATCCTGGTCGGAGCGCTTCTGCTCATGCTGCCCCTGTCCACGGTCCCCGGACAGCACACGGGTTTTCTCACCGCCCTGTTTACGGCCACCTCGGCGGTCTGCGTCACCGGCCTGGTGGTGGTCGATACGGGCACCCACTGGACGTTTTTCGGCCAGGCGGTGATTCTGGCTTTGATTCAGGTGGGCGGGCTGGGTTTCATGAGCATGGCCACCCTGTTTCTGGTGCTGGCGGGCAAACGGATCGGCCTGCGGGAAAGGCTGCTCATCCAGGAATCCTTAAACCAGCTCAATGTGGCCGGAGTGGTCCGCCTGGTGCGCGCGGTACTGGTTTTTACCGTGCTCACGGAAGTTTTTTTCGCCGCTGTGCTGACCGCGCGCTGGTCGTTCGACTACGGGTGGCGGCGTGCCGTCTGGCTGGGCGTATTCCATGCCGTTTCCGCGTTTAACAACGCCGGATTTGATATTTTCGGCGGTTTTCGCAGCTTGACCGCCTATGTCAGCGACCCGGTGGTCACTTTTTCCATCACCAGCCTGATCATTCTGGGCGGCCTGGGTTTTGCCGTGGTGCTGGAAATCTACAACCTGCGGCGTACCCGCCGGCTTTCCGTGCACACCCGCCTCGTCCTGCGGGTGACGGCGGCGCTCATTCTGGTGGGAACGGTGTTGTTCGCTCTGCTGGAGTGGCGGCATGTTTTACGCGATCTGCCCTGGTACGGCAAGCTGCTCGCTTCCTATTTTCAATCCGTCACCCCGCGCACGGCCGGGTTTAATACGGTGGACACGGGTGCGCTGGGCGACGCCACGGCGTTTCTGCTCATCATGCTTATGTTTATCGGCGCTTCCCCCGGTTCCACCGGCGGCGGCATCAAAACCACCACTTTCGGCGTGCTCGGGGTCACCGTCTGCTCGCTGGTCACCGGTAAAGAGGATGTGGAACTGATGCGCCGGCGCATCCCCCCCTGGCAGGTGTACAAAGCGCTGACCGTTTTTCTGCTCTCCATCGCTCTGGTGATTCTGGTCTCCCTGCTTTTGTGCATCACCGAGCAGACCAGGTTTCTCGTGGCCCTTTTTGAAACCACTTCCGCATTCGGCACGGTGGGTTTGACGATGGGATTGACGCCGCACCTGTCCGCCGTGGGGAGGATTTTGATTATCCTGACCATGTTCGCCGGCCGGCTGGGGCCGCTCACCCTGGCCTGTGCCCTGGCGCAGCGGCGGCGCAGGAGCGCCGTGCGGTATCCGGAAGAAAAAATAATGGTCGGATAAGAGGGGTTTGGATGAAACAGTTTGCTGTGATCGGTCTCGGCCGCTTCGGTTCCAGCGTGGCGCGGACGCTTTCCCGCATGGGTTATGATGTGCTGGCCGTGGACACCAGTGAAGAGCGGGTCAACGACATCACCGATGAAGTGACCTATGCGGTGCAGGTGGACGCCATGGACGAGCAGGCCCTGAAATCACTGGGCATCCGCAATTTTGACGTGGTCATAGTGGCCATCGGTCATGAGGTGCAGTCCAGCATTCTGGTCACCGTCATGCTCAAAGAGATGGGAGTGCCCCGGGTGATCGCCAAAGCGCAGACCGAACTGCACGGCAAGGTGCTGCAGAAGGTGGGCGCCGACATGGTGGTGTTCCCGGAACGGGACATGGGGGTGCGGGTGGCCCATGCTCTGGTTTCAGGCAATATTATGGACCAGATCAACCTGTCACCGGAGTACAGTATTATCGAACTGGTCGCCCCGGCCGATTTTGTGGGTAAAACGCTGCAGGAGTCGGCCATGCGTCGGGAATACGGCGTCACCGTGCTGGCCATCCGGCGCGGACCGGATGTGATCATATCCCCTGGAGCGGCGCAGGTGATCAGGGAAGGGGACGTGCTGGTGGCCGTGGGGCGCAATGACAAATTAAAGAAACTGGGCGGGTAACCGCCGGTGATGGATGTGCGGGGACGCAGTCCGGGTAAAAAACAAATCAGCTACCTGCGCCGTCTGGCCGGGCGTCGTTTTCGGGAAAAGGAGGGCCGCTTTCTCCTGGAAGGAGTGCGTCCGGTAGAAGAAGCCCTGGCCGCCGGGTGGGAGATACAGGCCCTGCTTTATACCCCGGAGGCGGCCGAGCGCGAACGGACGGCGGCGCTGATTGCCGCCGTCCGGGAACGCCGGGGCGAGCTGTTCGAGGTGGAGGAAAAAGTTTTGCAGACCCTGTCCGCTACCGTCACTCCCCAGGGAGTGGTGGCCGTGGTCAGACGTCCGGGTTACGACCTGTCCGTTCTTCTGGCCAAACGGCCGACTCTGCTGGTGCTGGTGGACGGGGTGCAGGACCCGGGCAATCTGGGGGCGATCATCCGCAGCGCCGATGCCGCCGGAGCGGACGGGGTGATTCTGCTGCCCGGTACGGTGGACCTGTATAACCCGAAAACTGTGCGCGCCACCATGGGTTCGCTCTTTCACCTGCCAGTGGTGACGGGGGAAACGGCCCTGGTGCTGGCGTCGCTGGCGGCGGCGGGCCTGCGGGTGGTTACCGGTGTCCCCCGTGCTTCCCTGCCCATTTACCGGGTCGAACTGACCGGGCCGGTGGCGCTGGCCGTGGGCAATGAGGCCGCCGGACCTTCCCCGGCCGTAATCGCCGCCGGACAGCCGGCGGGCATCCCCATGCCGGGACGGGCCGAGTCCCTGAACGTGGCCGTGGCGGCGGCGGTCATGCTTTACGAAGCCGTGCGTCAGCGCGCCACCTTACCGATTTTTCAGTAAACTTCCTTGTTTTGCGCCTGGCCTTGTGATATAATCAAAACGAAGGGTCCCCAAAAAATTAGGAAAGGTTGTGGTTAAGTGTTTTTAACCGCCGAATTTTTTTGGAGGCTGTTCGAAGCAACTGGTTCCGTCCGGGCCTACATGCTGTACCGGAGGCTGGCGCTGCACTAGGAAGTAGTCATCAGGTAAAACGCCAAAGGTAATGACGGGGAATAGTAAGTGACCGGATGCTTGCAGGGAGAAAGGGTCGTGGACTGCAAGCCCTTTCATGTCTGAAGGCGCTGAATTCGCCCCGGAACTGCAGCTGAACGTGAATCACCAGTAGGTGTAGCCGGTGCTTCCACCGTTATCGGGAGCGGGGCGAAAGAGGTGGCCTTTTGCCCGGTGGTATTTTCTCTGTTCCATTTAGAGGGTGGTACTGCGGAATACATATCCGTCCCTGTAGGGGCGGTTTTTGTGTTTGGGGAAAATTAATCAGGGAGGGATTGCAGCTTGGAAGAGCAGTTGCGTGAAATTGAGGCCGCGGCGGTAAAGGCCCTGTCCGGGGCCGGGAGTGTCGAGGAAGCGAATGCCGTCCGGGTGCGCTTCCTGGGGAAAAAGGGTGAGCTGACCCGTGTGTTGCGGGGAATGGCTTCCCTGCCGGCGGGGGAGCGGCCCGTAATCGGGCAGCTGGCCAACCGGGTGCGGGAAGCCATTGAAGCGGAATTATCCGCCCGCATAAAGGTGCTCCGGGAGGAGGAACTGCAGAAACGTCTGGCCGGGGAAGTTATCGATGTGACCATGCCCGGCACGGTTTTTGCGCCGGGACGCATTCACCCGATCACCCGGGTGCGGCGGGAAATCGAAGACATATTCCTCGGGCTGGGTTTTTCCATTGCCGAGGGACCGGAGGTGGAACTGGATTATTACAACTTTGAGGCGCTGAACCTGCCCAAGGACCATCCGGCCCGCGACATGCAGGATTCCTTTTTCATCAACCCCGAGGTACTGCTGCGCACCCATACTTCCCCGGTGCAGGTGCGGACCATGGAAAAAACCGCTCCGTCCGTGCCGGTGAAAATCATCGCCCCGGGCAAGGTCTATCGCCGGGACGACGATGCCACCCATTCACCCATGTTTCACCAGGTGGAGGGCCTGGCCATCGATCGGCGGATTACTTTCGGGGATTTAAAAGGGGTGCTGCAGGTTTTTGCCGAGGAGATGTTCGGCCCCGGCACCCGCACACGATTTCGCCCCAGCTTTTTCCCCTTCACCGAACCGAGCGCCGAGGTGGATATATCCTGTGTCATCTGTGGCGGCAAAGGCTGCCGGGTATGTTCGCACACCGGTTGGCTGGAAATTCTCGGCTCGGGCATGGTCCATCCGCGGGTGCTGGAAATGTCCGGCTACGACGCCGATCGGGTGACCGGTTTCGCCTTCGGCATGGGTATCGAGCGCATCGCCATGCTCAAGTACGGTATTGACGATCTGCGCCTGTTCTTTGAAAACGATCTGCGTTTTCTGGCGCAGTTTTAAGGGGGTACATAAAGTTGCGTGTTTCGCTCAAATGGCTGAAAGATTATGTGGATATTCCGGTTTCCGCGGCCGAACTGGCCGACAGGCTCACCCTGGCCGGGGTGGCCGTGGAGGGGCTGCATGATCCGGGGGCGGGTATCGAAAATGTGTTTACCGGCCGTATTTTGAAAATAGAGCCCCATCCCAACGCCGATAAACTGGTTGTGTGTACCGTAACCACCGGTGAGGGCGATCTCCGCCGGATTGTCACCGGGGCGACCAATGTGCGGGAGGGGCAGGTGGTCCCGGTGGCTGTGGAAGGCGCCCGCCTGGCCGGCGGTGTGGTGATCAAAAAGGCCAGGCTGCGCGGGGTGGAATCGCGCGGCATGCTCTGTTCCGGTCAGGAGCTGGGATTGGATCCGGCCACCCTGCCGGCCGACCAGTCGCACGGGATCATGATTCTGCCCCCGGACACACCTCTGGGGCGGGACATTCGGCCGCTGGTCGGTCTGGACGATGTGATTCTGGAACTGGATCTCACCCCCAACCGGAGCGACTGCCTGTCCATGCTCGGGGTGGCCCGGGAAGTGGCCGCCCTGCTGGGTGTTGAACTGCGCCCGCCGGAGAGCGCGGTGGAGGAGGCACCTGTATCCATAGACGGCCGGGTGGAGATCGATATTGCCGAGCCCTCCCTTTGCCGCCGTTATGTGGCCCGGCTGTTTACCGGCGTAAAAGTGGCCCCTTCCCCGGCGTGGATGCAGGAGCGTCTGCGGGCGGCGGGGGTGCGCCCGATCAACAACATAGTGGATATTACCAACTATGTGATGATGGAACTGGGGCAGCCGCTGCACGCCTTTGACTACGACACCCTGCGGGACGGCCGGATCATCGTGCGCCGGGCGCAGGCGGGCGAGGTGCTGGTTTCCCTGGACGGTGTGGAGCGGCGGTTGACCGATGATATGCTGGTCATCGCCGATCCGGGCGGTCCGGTGGCCGTCGCCGGGGTAATGGGCGGCCTGGCCACCGAGGTGACCGAAAAAACGACCGGTGTGCTGCTGGAGTCGGCATACTTCCATCCGGGCAGCATCCGCCGCACTTCGCGCGCCCTGGGCCTGCGTTCCGAGGCCTCCGCCCGTTTCGAGAAGGGGATTGACCTTACCGGTTGCCGGCGGGCCGCCGATCGAGCGGCCCGGCTGTTGCGTCAGCTGGGGGCCGGGGAGGTTTGCTCCGGGGCGGTGGACAATTATCCGGCTCCGTTTGCCCCCAAAACCATTATCCTGCGGCCGGAGCGGATCGAGGAAATACTCGGTACGGCGGTGCCCCGGGCGGAGGCGGCAAAGATTCTTTCCCGACTCGATTTCACCGTGCGGGAGACGGGAGAGAATTTACTGGTCGGCGTACCCGGCCACCGCGTCGATGTGCATCTGGAAATCGATCTCATTGAGGAAGTGGCCCGCCTGTACGGTTATCACCGCATTCCGGCCACTCTGCCCGCCGGCGCCACCACCCGCGGGGCGCGGACAAAAGAGCAGAAAATGATTGCTCTGATCAAGGATGTACTCACCGGGTGCGGTCTGACCGAGGCGATTACTTACAGTTTCACCGGCCCGGATTTCGCGGAACGCTTCAAGCTGCCGGAGGACAGCCCGCTGCGCCGGACGCTGAAACTGCAGAACCCGTTGAGCGAAGAACAGTCGGTGATGCGTACCACTCTGCTGCCCGGCCTTTTGGAAGTGCTGCAGCGCAATTCCCACCGGCGGGTGATCGATGGGGCGGTTTTTGAGCTCGGACGGGTATTCTTCCCGCGGGACGGCGAGCCGCTGCCCGAGGAAAGGCCGATGCTGGCCGCGGCCGCCGCCGGCCGGACTCCCGGAGGCTGGAACCGGCCCGGTCAGCCGTACGATTTCTACTACCTCAAGGGTGTCCTGGAGAGTCTGGCCAGGGAAACCGGTCTTGCCGGCCTGCATTTTGAACCCTCGTCCGGGGAGCCCGCGTTTCACCCCGGCCGCACCGCCGTCGTTTATGCCGGGGGGGAGAAGCTGGGCCTGCTCGGGGAACTGCACCCGGATGTGCAGGAGAGTTATGAACTGCCCGTGCGGGTGACCGCTTTTGAGCTGGATCTGGCCGTTTTTTTGAGCCGGGCCGGCAGGCCGCCCCGTTATCATTCCCTGCCCCGCTTCCCCGGTGCCGACCGCGATCTGGCCGTGGTGTTGCGCCGGGAAGTGCCGGTGGAGGAGGTTCTGCGGGTCATCCGCAGAGCCGGCGGCGCACTCCTGCGTTCCGTGCACTTATTCGACGTTTACGAAGGCGAGCAGGTACGGGAGGGCTGCCGCAGCCTGGCTTTCGCCCTCAAATTCCAGGCCGAAGATCGCACCCTTACCGATGCCGAAGTCATGGCCCACATGGCGGCCATTTCGGCCGCCCTGGCCAAACAATGCGGGGCCGAGTTGCGCGGTTGAAATGTTTCGGGAAAAAGATGTCGCCGGCGGCAGGATTTTACGTTTTGATGGCGAAGGATACACCATTTATTGAACCGGGGGGAACAGGGATGGGCAGGCAGGAAACCCGGGTGGAAGTGGAGATATTCGGTGAGTATTACATCCTGAAGGGCGATGCGGATGCCGAGTATTTACGCATGCTGGCCCAGTATGTGAACAAGAAAATGCGCCAGGTGGTGACGCGCAATCCCCGGCTGGGAGTGACCAAAGCCGCCATACTCACCGCCCTGAATGTCGCCGACGACCTGATGAAACTGCAGAAGGACTACGACGAACTGGCCGAATTGCTGGATATGGACAAAAAAAAGGTGGAATGATTGCTCATCGCTCATGGGGTGCGCCCCATGAGCTTTTTATCCGGGGCCCGGATTGCGGCCGCGGTGGAAAATGACAACCGGGCGGTGCGCCGGCGCGCCGCCGGGGGTTTTTTCTGTGCTTTTGCCGCCGCCGTACATCCCCCGATGCGGGGATTTGCGGTGCGCCGCGCGGGGCAACATAAACCCGGAAGTACCGTTTACGGCCGGAAAAGTCCGATGAAGGCGGCATTATCTACCGGGGGTGGGGCAATAATGAAGAATGTGGAAATGGTCTGGCAGTTTCGCGAACTGGCCGATCTGCTGGAATTCAAAGGAGAGGATTTCTTCAAGATCCGCGCCTACCGTCAGGCGGCCCGGGTGCTGGCCGGACTGGAGCAGCCGGTGGAGGAATTGTATCAACAGGGTGCGCTGGGCGGTCTGCCCGGTATCGGAAAAAACATCCTGGCCAAAATCGGCGAACTGCTCCATACCGGAAAAATACATAAGCTGGAGGAACTGCGCCGGGAAATCCCGCCGGGTTTGTTGGAAATCATGGCTCTGCCCGGGATTGGCCCGAAAAGGGCGCGCTTATTATACGGCGGCCTGGGTGTCAAAACACTGGATGAGCTGGAAGAGGCGGCCCGCCGGAAACGGGTGCGTGCTTTAAAGGGCCTGGGGGTGAAAACGGAGCAAGACATACTGCGGCATATCGAGATGGTGCGCCGTCGTGCGGGGCGTATTCTGCTCGGGGCGGCCCGGGAACTGGCCGCCGAACTGGCGGATTGCCTGCGGGAGGCGCCGGGGGTGTTGCGGGTGGAGGTGACCGGGGAAGTGCGCCGCTGGCGGGAGACGGTGTCCTCCATCCGGCTGCTGGCCGTGGCCGATGAACCGGGACCGGTGCTGGAAACGCTGCTGCACCACCCGCGCACGAAGGAGGTGCTGGCTGCGGAGGATGATCTGCTGCGGGTGTTCACCTGGTGGGGGGTGCCGGTGGAACTGCGGGTGGTGGACGAAAGCGAATTCGGCTGCGCCCTGCTGCACGACACGGGCGGCCCGGAACATTACCGGCATTTGCAGCGGCTGGCGGCGGAAAGGGGATGGCGGTTGACCGGGCGCGGTCTTTACCCCGCCGCCGGTGACGGGGCGGCCGGCGCCGTGCCGGATGCGGGTGCAGGGCGGCCGGCTTCCGGCGGCGGTGCGGCGCGCGGTGACTTTGTCCGCAAAGGGACCGGCGGCCTGCCGGAAGCCGAGGCGGACATTTACCTTCGGTTGGGCCTGACCCCCGTTCCCCCGGAACTGCGCGAGGACCGGGGTGAAATCGAGGCGGCCGCCGCCGGCCGGCTGCCCGATCTGCTGAAGCCGGGGGACATCCGGGGCGACCTGCACGTGCACAGCGATTGGAGCGACGGGGTGAACCCGATCACCAGGCTGGTGCAACGGGCCAGGGAAAAAGGGTACCGCTACCTGGCCGTTACCGACCATTCCCGCTCCTTGAATATCGCCAACGGCCTGTCCCTGGAGCGGTTGAAAGAGCAGCACGAACTGATTGCCCGCCTGAATGCGGAAATGAAAGACTTCCGTATACTGACCGGGGTGGAAGTGGACATACTGCCCCGCGGCGGCCTGGATTTCCCGGATGAAGTGCTGGCGGATATAGATGTGGTGGTGGCCTCGGTGCACAGCGGTTTCCGCCAGGACAGGGAAACCCTCACCGGCCGGGTGCTGGAGGCGGTGAAAAACGAGCATGTGGATATCATCGGCCACCTCACCGGGCGCCTGCTCGGGCGGCGGGAGCCCTACGCCCTGGATGTGGAACGGGTGCTCGAGGAAGCGGGGAAAAACGGCAAAATACTGGAGATCAACTCCTCCCCCGACCGGCTGGATCTGGATGCGGAGCACGCCCGCCTGGCCAGGGACTGCGGGGTCAGGCTGGCCATCGACACCGACGCCCACGACCTGAACCGGCTGGATGAAATGATTTACGGTGTGTCCGTGGCCCGCCGCGCCTGGCTGGAAAAAGAGGACATCGTCAACACGCTGGAACTGCCGGATTTATTGAAATTGCTGGGGCGGGAAAAATAGGCGGCGTGTTAAAAATACCCGGAAAGATTTCCGGGGGAAAACGTGTTTTGCCATGCACAACGTCCGGGGGAAGGGTGTCCGGACCGTACCTGGATTTTGACCGCGTCTCCTGAATTTCCTGTTATAGCCGGCTGCACCCCGCGGCACAATTTAGTCCGCTTCCGGAAATAGAAAAGTTTGAGACAGGATACGGTGGGAGAGTTTAGTTGGATAATCTTGAGCAGTTGTTTTGTAAAAAGGAGCTGATTCTGCCCCGCGCATTTTACCGTCGGGACACGGTGACCGTGGCGCGTGAATTGCTGGGGCATTACCTGGTGCACCACAGCCCGGAGGGTCTGACGGCCGGGCGCATCGTGGAAACCGAAGCCTACGTGCAGGGGGACCCGGCCTGCCACGCCGCCCGGGGGATGACTCCGCGCAACCGGGTGATGTTCGGGCCGCCGGGGCACGCCTACGTCTACTTTATTTACGGCATGTATTTTTGTTTCAATGTGGTCACCCGTGAAGAAGGTGTGGGGGAGGCCGTGCTGATCCGGGCGCTGGAACCGGCGGCCGGTATTCCCCTGATGCAGTCCCGCCGCGGACGGAAAAAAATAAGCGAGCTTTGCAGCGGTCCGGCCCGGCTGGTCCAGGCCATGGGCATCACCCGGGAGCACAACGGTGCGGATCTGACCCGGGGGCCGCTCTGCATCCAGCGCGGCGCCCCCCCCGGAGGAGAAATAGTGACCACCACCCGCATCGGCATCAGGGTGGGCGGCGAACTCCCCCTGCGTTTCTACCTCCGGGAGTCGGCCTTTGTTTCAAAAAAATAACCGGGTGGCACAGGGGGATGTTTTTTGTGGGAACATTAATTAGGTTTGCTGGCGTCATGTATATATAAACTTTTGAAGGGAATGAAAAGGAGTGAAAATTTGAAAAAAACAATTCCGGCCATTCTTGCGGTTGCCGTTTTTTGCCTGGTTGTTGCAGGTTGTTCGGGGCGACAACTTGAAAGCCGTTCAGTCAGTTCGACGCTTGCTCCCGTCACAATTACAACCCGGGAGATCAAGCAGGAGAAAACCAACATCGCCGTCGATTTGAAGATACCGGTAATAAGTGGGATGAAGAACCAGGCCGTTCAAAATAAGATCAATTCGCAGTTGGCGGAAGACGCGGAAAACTTTGCCGGTCAAATTGAAAAGCAGGCGGACGAAGAAATACCGCAGATGAAGAAATCCGGCCTGGTGGTGGACAGGTATACCGCCCGCACATCATACGAGGTGACTTATCATCGGAATCGATTGCTCAGTATACCGATCATGTTCATGCAATATACCGGCGGTGCCCACGGGCTGGAAGTAAAAAGGGCTTACAACTTTGACTTGACAAATGGAAAGAACCTGACCCTGGAGGATTTGTTCAAGCCCGGCACTGATTACAAAGGGATTATCAACGCCGAGATCAGGAAACAGATTCAGGCAAACCCGGATAAATACTTTTCCGGACAGAATGGATTTCGGGGGATTAAGGATGATCAGGACTATTTCCTGAGCGGTGATGCCCTGGTGGTTTATTTTCAGGAATATGAGATCGCCCCCTATGCCGCCGGGTGCCCGGAATTTAAAATTCCCTGTACATTGTTCGGGAATGGATTGAAAACTTTTTGAAACAAACAACAGAACAACGTAATAAACAAGGGGACGGTTCTTCAGGGAGTGTGCCTTCTTTATTCCGTGAGCAATAAATCCCGCAGGTTATTGCGTAAGAAATACAATCAATATCAGGCGGGGTGGGGGACGTATGTCCCCGGTTATTGGGAGGGAATGCGGGGAAAACGGGGAAATATACACCCGGAAGCCGACCCGGGCGGGGCGTGAACAGCCATGCGCCGCTCTGAAGAGGCATTTTTCGGGGTTTTCCGCCCGGAGAACGAAAAACCCCCGGGCGTATCGGGGGCGATCAGGGTTGACGTGGAGTGTCCGATTGCAACGCACAAACCGCGTTCCAGTAGTTCTGCGGTTTGACCACCGCCAGGGGGTTGAGCCAGCTGACGCCGTTGGCACCCGCCTTCACCGATTCGATGCCGAAGTGCAGGTGCGGGCCGGTGGCGTCCCCGCTGTCGCCGCTTTTGGCCAGCGCCTGGCCGGGCTGCACCTCGTCTCCCACCCTGACCAGGTTCGAGTCCGGGGTCAGGTGGCCGTAATAATAGAGTTTGTCGTTATCGCGTACCACCAGGTAATAGCCGTATCCCTGGCGTTCATTGGCCGGGTTTTCCCAGCCGACCCGGATTACCCGGCCGGCGGAGGCGCTGACCACGGTCGTTCCCGTCGGGCAGCCGATATCCACCCCCTGGTGGAATTCATTGCGCCCGAATATCTCCCGCCAGCCGAAAGGAGAGGTAATATCACCGTAGCCCGGCAGGGGCCAGACGAGGGCTTCGTTCGTTTCGTCCGGCGGCGGGGTGGGATTTTGCCCGTCCGGCGGGATGAGAATAAGCTGACCGGGGGTAATCAGATCCGGCACCGCGATGTTATTGGCCGCGGCCAGTTCCTGCGCGCTTACACCGTACTGCCGGGCGATGCTGTTCAGGTTCTCCCCGGGAGCGACCGCATGCGCCACCGCCCCGGGGATGATCAGTTCCTGTCCGGGATGGAGCAGATTGCGGTCGCCAATCCGGTTGCTCGCGCACAGGGTGTCGGGATTGATATTAAACCGGTCGGCGATGGCAAGCAGACAATCACCCGCCTGCACAGTGTAAAAGGCTCCGGTGTCCCCGGCGCCGGCAGGGGCGTTCTGGCCGGGCGGGTTTTCACAGTAGGGCGCATCCGGCAGCACCGCTTCGTCCGGTGATGCCGCAAGCGGTATGCCGTGCCAGAGCAGGGCCGGGATCAAAATTATAGCGATGAAAAACATTTTTCTGTCCACTTTTTTGCGATCTCCCCGCAACATGGAAATTATGCCGCCGGCTGCAGAGCAGGTTTAATTCCATCCCGGACGCGGCCGCGGATCAGTTGTTGACCGCCCTGCCTCTTCGGCAGC
>Ga0315298_1005441_pt1 | contig 18091 bp, 16 predicted proteins | sample WHS_1_MG_FD_203077 | JGI IMG/M metagenome (GOLD analysis project Ga0315298, IMG submission 203077) | Extremophilic microbial mat communities from Washburn Hot Springs, YNP, Wyoming, USA - WHS_1_MG | ecosystem: Environmental > Aquatic > Thermal springs > Hot (42-90C) | place: USA: Wyoming...
GGTGGAACCCTTTCTTCTTAAGATTGGCTTTGTGGCGAGGATGCAGAACGGGAGGAAGGCCACAGAGTTAGCCTATCAACATTTTGGGATCCCTTATTCAGAGGGAGGAAGACAGCTCTCCCTTCCCTCGGGTAAAAAGCGTTAGGGCTTATCATAACTAATTAAAAAACTACATACTTATCTAAATTTTTATAAAATACTTTAATCCCTAACATTACATTTTAAAGTGTTTAATGCCTTTTCCACTAACCCTTTTCTAAATTCCTTTTCCTCTGAAGGTGTTAATTCTGGACTACCAAACGGATGGTTAATACCCCCACCTATTAAGATTCGGTTTACATTCATCATTCTTGCTATATTTACAAGCGTCGTAGTCAGAACTACGGGAATTTTTTCTTTCTCGATCTCATTAGCTATCGCTGATCCACAGCGAGTTCCTGTTCCTCATGTGGCGACTAAAATGACCGCGTCAGTACCATCTTTCTTGAGGTTTTTTGTAATCTCCCTTCCTATCCTTTTAGCCTCATTTATAAAAGTGCCACACCCACAGGTAGAGTAAAAAAAGGGGGATAGCCTTCTAATCATTCCATTCGCTTCCATGTCAAGCAAAACATCAATTGGCAGTAATCTATTAGGATCTTCATTAACAAAGGAAACATTAAACCCACGATGAATACATTCAAATTGTCCAATCGGTGACCCTTCTTTCCCCCAAATTGGATAGCGACCAAATTTAGTACATCTTGCACCCTCTATACGATCTGGATTCCCTTTAGGCACTAATCCCCCTTCGGTGACCAGTGCTATTTGGGCATTGGAAAGGTCTCCAATTGGAGGAGCAGGCTTGCTTTTCATGCCAACTGAATTGGAAACTTCTGTAGAGAATTGGACTCCAGAAAGTTTTGCCATTAGAATGTCAATGGCTCTTTCTGATGCTAATCTTTCTGAAAAAACATTTTTTCTTACCCCTCTCTTAAAATATCCTTCTTCCTCTGGGGAACCAATGGGTTTACCTTCAGAAAGCTTTATGGCAAATTCTACCATTTTGGAGAGGGAATCTTTCATTCCTATTACTGAACTAAGAGTTTCTATTATATAAATTGACTTACGGTATATTTCTACACCTGGATTTTCTTTATACATTCCAGTAATACATGGAATACCTAATTCTTTATTCACCCTTCGACAAACTTCCCCACACGCAATTCCGTATCTGCCTGAATTAAAAGCAGGACCAGCTATTAAGACCTCAGGGTTTTTTGATTGAATTAAGAGAAGAACTTCTTCTATAGCTTTTTCCATGTTATTGCAAAAATAGTCATCACCACAAATAATTGTTGCTACTACCTTCCCTCGACCCTTTAGTTCCTCTTGTAAAATGAACCCTGGACCGATTGGGCCGTCTTTCATTTCAGGAGGGATACTGGCTTTCTCTTCTCCTCCTATTTGGCCAAAAAACTGATTTAAATAATGGACAATTCTTAACATATATCTCTTATCCCTAAGAGAAATCTTTAAAACCACTCCCCCTTTATTTTGCTCATTCCAATTTCACTTATTGCTCCACTTATCAGCCAGATTGGAATTTTGTTCTCAGACCTGGGGTCTTCGCCCAATTCTTTCATGTGATTTCCTCCGATAATCTTCTCCATTTTAGAAATAGAGACTCCCTCTTCAACGTTACCTAAACTAACAATAGCATCTGCCTCTCTTGTAAAATCAACAAGGGGATATTCCCCATTCCCATCTGGATCTAACATCTCAATATCTAAAAGAGCGGTCTTTATTCCTAAACTCTCGCATTTTTTACAGGTCTCCATTAGATCAAAATCTGTATGCCCCCCCCCTTCTTTTGTAATAACAACCCCTTCAAGATTAAGAATTGATTTTGCCATTTGAGCAATTCTTATTGCATTCCCTTTTTTGTCTTCTACCTCGGGGGGTTCATTAGCAAGAATAATCCCTCCAAATTTCAAATCTTTACCATCCCGCCTACAAAGTTCCATAACAATTGGATGATTTAGAATTGAGTAAGTATAATTCTTTAGAGCAGGGGAGTGATCGTAATGTCCTGATATCACTGCACCATCAAAGATCTCATTAGGTGTTATCAATAAAGGGGAAAAATCCTTTGAACTAACTCCATAGTAATAAATCTCTCTAAGACTATAATGAGAAAGAACATGCCATATATATCCAACACGAGGTAACTTTGCTTTCTTTTTATTATCTAAACCTAAATTATAATTTACAAAAAAAATCTCGTTTGGAGAAAGGCTTAAGGTTGTTTTTCCAAGATAGATACTCGTTTTGAGTGCAGCTAATTTTAGGGATTTTACAAATTGGAAGGGACTTACTTTTTTAGATGGGGTGGGGGCTAAAACGATATTATGAGTTCGTGAGTATGGAGAGTATACACTCCCCATACCCCCCATGTCGATAATCCCCCCGAAAAGACCTTCCATAAATCCTGTCTCAATAATTGATATATTACTCAATATATTTGTCTTTCCTGATCCAACTGTATTAAATTTATCTATCCAGCCGGGAAAGACTTCATGACCCACATTCACTTTTTTCCTTGAATCAATAATATCGAGGACATTGATGATTCGTGTCATTTCTCCTGGACGAGTTATTTCAATTTCTATATCAGAGAAACTAAAGTCACTTAAATAAGATTTAAGTTCCATTTTATTTAAAAAAAGAATTCCATCTTCTATTTTCGTCTTTTCACCAAACTTAATATTGTCAATATAAAAATAAGATAGTTGAAGTTCCACTTTGACTTACCAATCTGATAAGATTTTCTTATAATTTAATGTTTTATTCAGATGCTTTCCTTTTCGTAAAAAATTTTGTAAAACTCAAAATCAGCAAAAGTAAACAGAAGGCGAAGCAAACTGCAGAAATGGGCCGAGTAAAAAAGATGGTAAAATTGCCATCAGAAATGATCAGTGATTGTCGCATTGCTTGTTCCAACATAGGGCCTAACACATAGGCCAGGACCAGGGGAGCGGGCTCATAATCACATTTTCTCATAATATATCCACCTAACCCGAAGATGACCATGACCCCAATATCAAAAACTGAGTTGTTAATGCTGTAGACTCCTATAACGCAAAATAAGATAATCATGGGGAAGAGGAAGCGAAAAGGAACTTTTAATAATTGAACCCATATACCAATCAGAGGAAGGTTCAACGCCAGAAGCATTAAATTGCCTATATACATACTGGCTATCACGCCCCAAAAAATTTCTGGGTAATCTTTGAGCAATAGAGGACCTGGTCGGATTCCATGGATCAACAATCCAGCAAACAACATTGCCATAACCACATTAGCAGGTATACCTAAGGTGAGGAGGGGTATAAAAGCCCCACTTGATGCGGCATTGTTAGCTGACTCTGGTGCTGCTACTCCTTCAATTGCTCCTTTGCCAAATTTATCAGGGTGTTTTGATACTTTCTTTTCTATGGCATAAGATACAAACGAGGCCAAAATTGCTCCACCTCCGGGCAAAATTCCCAAAAAGAAGCCAATAATTGTCCCTCTAATAATAGCCAAGATAGAATCAGCCCAATCCTTTAGGGTAGGAAGAAGGCCCTTGATATGCGTTTTAAAGATACTTCTTTTAACAGTCACTTCAATATTTTCTAAAACTTCAGCAATTCCAAAAAGCCCCATTACCATTGGGACGATTCCTATCCCTTCCAGCAAATTATCGACATTAAAGGTAAATCTTGCCTGACCACTAATAATGTCTAAACCAACATAACTCAAAATCAATCCAAGGGCTGCCATAGCCATAGATTTGATAAAAGATTTTTCCGTTAGATAAGTCAGGATGATCAAGCCTAAGACCATCAGACTCACATATTCGGGAGGGCCAATCTTGAGAGCAATCCGGGCCAAAGGATGGGCGAGTAACATGAGCCCTATGACTCCTAAAGTTCCAGCGATAAAAGAACCGAAAGCAGATATTCCCAATGCTGGGCCTGCCCTGCCTGTAAGGGCCATCTGGTATCCATCTAAACAGGTAACAACAGAGGCAGGTTCCCCTGGAATATTGACCAAGATCGAGGTGGTTGAACCTCCATACATAGCCCCATAATAGATTCCTGCCAGCAAGATAATACTTGAAACGGGGGAGACATTAAAAGTCACGGGCAAGAGAATCGCCATTGCACCAGCAGGGCCTATCCCTGGTAACACCCCTATTAGGGTGCCGATGAGAACTCCGAAGAAACAGTAAAGGAGATTGACGGGTTGGAAAGCGGTCTGAAATCCTAAGAGAATACTTTGCCAGAAATCCATTTCACCAGCCTATACCCAAAATTCCCGTTGGAAGTTGTACCTGAAGCCACCTGAACAAGGTGAAGGTTAGAATGGCTATTACAGCTGCATAAATTATATTCTTGTGCCATCTTTTCGGCTCGGAGATAAAGAACATTTGTGCCATCAACAAGAAAGTGGTAAGAATGTATCCAAGATAATTCAGGAGAAGCATATAGACCAACAAGGCAACAATCAAACTTCCTGGCCTTAATAAGTTTTTCCAACCCGCTGAAGGCCGCCCGTTTATCTTTTCCCCTTTTCTCCCAATACCTATTAGAATGAGGAGAGAGAGGATAAAGAGAAGAGCCGACGCAAGAAATGGCATAAACCCAGATCCTAAATTTCGAAGGGTTCCTATACCTAATTTATAACTTCCTGCCAATACAAAGACCGACAAGCCGATTAGGAATAGGTTGCTAATTCTATCTAAGAGTTTCATGACAGTTTTTTAGGACCTGTCCAACCCCTTTCCCTTTGGGAATGGTAATCCTACCCCTTTCGATTTATAAAAGAATAGAGAAATGGTGAGGTAGCAAATAGATTCTACTTGCTTTTTGCCAAACCGAGTTCTTTCAATATCTGCCCTCTTACCTCATATTCTCTCTTTATTTTTCTAAAAAATTCTTCACCAGACGAATAAACTCTAAAAACCCCCAATTTTTTACATGCCTCTTCATATCTTGGATCGTTAATGGCTTTCTTAAATGCATCATGTAATTTCCTAATAACTTCTTTTGGGGTTCCCTTAGGAGCAACAATCCCAAATGAAGCCCCCACAGTCGTGTCATAACCTAACTCTTCGAATGTCACAGCATTAGGAAAATCTTCACCTTTTCCCATACTCTCTATGGCAAGAATTCTCAACTCCCCGGTCTTCACGTGGCTTTTCCATGGGATCAAATCACATATTGCAAGATCTACATGTTTTCCTAAAAGTGCAGAAACCACCTTTACGGATCCCTCGAAGGGGACCATTCGCCACTTAATACCTTCTTTTGCAGCGATAATCTCAGCCCCAATATGAGAAGCCCCACCCGTTCCTGGGGCTCCATAGGTTACCTTCCCGGGGTTTTGTTTGCAATAAGCAACCAAATCTTTCATCGATTTCCAAGGGCTTTCAGCTCGACAAACAATCCCTCCTACCATGGTCATATGTTCAATAATAAATTCAAAATCACTTAAGGGGTTAAAAGTAACCTCCCGCATTTGAGGGATTTGTGTGAATGCAATGTTAGAGGTAATAGCTAAATTATATCCATCCGGTTTCTCTTTTGCTATAATACTCTGAGCGATAATTCCGCCTCCACCAGGTTTACTCACGACAACAATCGGCTGTCCCAAAATTTCTTTCGCTATTTCAGCTAAGCTCCTCCCCGTTAAATCGACCGGGCCCCCAGCACCATATGGAACTAAAAGGTTGATGGGTTTTGTGGGGAAGTCTATACAAAACCCAAAAGTTGAGGGGAGAAATAAAATGAAAATTAAAAAGAGACCTAATCTCCATTGAAAAAGATAAGTTTTTTTCATAGCTTTTTTCCTCCTTTCATATTTAAAAATTTAAAAATTTTTAAAATAATTTATTCAAAATCTTATCGTAAAATCTTCCCCTAAAAATCATGTTGGCATTCCTTTTATCAAATTGATGGATGGATTCCCATAAGCATGGAGTATGGAGTAGATATCCCTTAGGTATTTCTCAATCACCATCTCTTTGTCCGTTCCCATACCTCCGAATATATCTATTGTGTGATTTATTGTTTGCAATGCAATTTCATTGACAAAAGATTTAGTCAAATAGTTCATCTTTGGGTCATATTCATGCCGCTCGTCCCAACTCCAGACGTTCTTCCAAAGAAGAGCTCTTGCCGCCTCAAGTTTCACTCTCATTTCAGAAAGCTTCATTCCAATCGATGTATGTTTAATGATGGGTACCCCCCCCTGTACTCTTTTTCTAGCATAGTCCAAAGATGCCTCGTAGCAAGCCCTGATGCCTCCGATGAGGCAGGCAATTGTATAATTGATTCCTGGCGACTGACCATAGAACATTTGCCATGCATTATTCTCAGTGCCAACTAAGTAACGAGTTGGGATGCGAGCATCTTCAAATACCAATTCAGCATTCATAAGTAGTCTCCGCCCGAGTTTATCATGAATTTTTGGAATTGAGAACCCTGGCGTATCCTTTGGCACTAAAAAGACGCTCATGCTTTTGGTTATCCCTAACCCTTCAATCGTACGGGCATAAATAAAATAAAGTTTTGCAACCCCCCCATTTGAAATAAAATGTTTTGACCCATTAATAATATATTCATTGCCTACTTTTTTTGCAAAAGTCCTCATCCCTGCACCTGGAGCATCGTAGGGGAGTTGAGTGTCTGTCCCCGCATCCGGTTCAGTTAAGGCACTTGCTAAAAGGAAGGTATCATCTTTTACAAATTCTGGAATAAATTCGTTTTTTTGCTCGTCATTACATAGATTTACAAGAGTATCTGTATATTTTGTATGCTGACCAATCATAGAGGCAAACCCTAAATCACCGGCGCCGAGCTCTTCCAACACAACTATATGTAACATTTGCTCCGATCCACCTCCTCCATACTTCTCTGGTAGTGCCATAGTTCTCAAACCTAAAGCACTCGCTTTTTTTACTAATTCCCAAGAAAAACAATCCTTTGGGTCTTGTTTTTTATCAAGTTCGATTGCCAAAGGTTTTAATTCATTATCTACAAATCTCTTGACTTCCTTCTTCATAATTAACTGTTCCTCTGTTAATCTAAAATCCATTATTTCCTCCTCGTATTTAAAACCGTAATTAGTGGTACATTTTTAAGTCGAAAAAATAGGCCCAAAACCAATACGGTCTATTAAATTATTGTCTAAATTATTGTCAGAATTTTTCCCAATAATTTTCTTTAAATTCCATGTCATAATTTTTCGCATAGCCATTAAATCCTCAAAACCAAATTCTTATTTTAATGAGTCATTTTATCTAACGGGTTTTATTTCTTATTGAATCATTTCATCAACAAATTCAATTAGGTCTTTAACTTTCCCCCTTTGTTTAGGTGGAAGAACCTTTTTGAACATATCCTTGCAATAAGAACATGAAGTGATTAAAATATCAGCCTTCGTTTCTCTAAACTCCTCTATCCTTTCCCTGGCAATCCATTTCGAATACTCAGGGAATGCATTTCCTCTCGTACCATCACCTGCTCCACAGCAATAAGAATTTTTTCGGTTTCTCGTAAGTTCTAATAAGGTCACCCCTTTGAAAAAAGTTAATAATTCTCGGGGGGGATCGTATATACCAAGCCCTCTTCCCAAGATACACGGATCGTGATAGCTAACAGTTACCTTTCTGCCATTTCCTGTTTTTACCCTAAATTTTTTAAAAAGACTCAAAATGACTTCACTCAAGTGTTGGCCCATTAATTTTTTACCATTCTTGACGTATTGCTGCCAATTTTTCAATACAAATTCTTGAGTATGAGGATCTATAAAAATCAAATTTTTCCCAGCAAGATGGTTAATCAACTCGGATTTTTTTTCAAGGAGACTTCTTAACTCATCAATAAAACCAAGATCGTAGAGGTCAGCCCCAGAACCCCATTGATCTATAAATACATAGACTTCCACACCAATCTTTTTAAAAACCTCCAACGTAGAACGAAAAGTTGGTTTTTGCCTTTCAGGATAGGATTCTTCTACGAAAAGGATATACTTTAGCTTTTTGTTTTTTATTTCTTCTGGGATTTTTATTTCCATCTTTTCCAGATTAGAGTTTCTTTTAACTATTTCCCTATATAATTTTTTTATAAATATGTTTGGAATTAATCCTTGCTTTACTAATCCATATCTTAGTAATCTTATTATTTCTGTTGGAAGAAGATGCGGTTTCGGGATAGGAATGATTTCACAAATCTTATCGCAAGCTCTACAATTGATACACATAAAGGAAGGTTTGAATAGATCAAGATTATATCCTATCTTGTTCTCTATTAAGGCACGGACTAAGTACATTAATCCACCAGGACTTAAAGTGAATATTTTTTCACTCGAATACATTGGGCACAAAGGATAATTCTCTGGCCACTCTCCATAAGTACACATATTACATCTCAAGCAGAGGGATACAGACTTGCTTGTTTCATTAATAGTTGTATTAAGTTTCATTGTCATAAATATTTTTATATATTGGTAAAGAGTCCTATCCCTGGGTTAAGAATATTATTTGGATCGAATGCCTTTTTAATCCTTTTAAGCACCTCATAATAACCGCCTAATTGAAGAATCATATTGGGATCTCGTCTGTATCTTTCTGGCGTTGCTCCGTATTTTTGCATGATAGTATTATACATTTGGGTATATGTATGCTTAATTTTATTCAGAAGTTCTTGATTTTGGGGGTCCGTATAAACAAACATACGGAGAAACATGCAACGACCAAAATCGAAAGGTTGAGAATAATAACAAATTGGTCGAACCTCTTTGCCCAACTTTTTAACAGTCTCTAATGCATACTTCTCAATTTCAACAACATCTTTAGGCTCGGCAATGCCTATCCAAGCAGAATATCTCCCTAAACCATATTTCTTGTTATGTTCCATTTTAGGTTGGTGATGTTCTAAATAAAATTCTTTCCAAGACCTTGCAGATCCAGGACTAATTTTTTCCAATTCTTTCCAAGAGATCACCCTACCTCCATACTTTTTGGCCACCCTGGCACAGACCTTCTCGCTGGCATCCAATACATCATTATATCCAGACATCAGAGTGGTCACAATGTTATACGGTAAGCCTTTTGGTGGTTTTAAAGGATCTAAATACAATTCGGAAGGGATAAAAGGTTTCTCAACATTTTCAAGAAAAATATCATAGGTTTTATAAAATTGCCAACTCCAGATAATACAATGTTCAGGAATATTTGCCCCTACAACATCCTTAACAAATTGGGTTGCAGAACTATAATCATTAAAAGCAGTAAGGTTTACCCTGCTTGATTCATTTTTTGGGTAAATCCGTATGGATGCCTTGGTGATAATACCTAAGGTTCCATAGGCACAGCAAAAAAGACCTGTTAAGTCTGGAAATGGTCCATATCTTCTATAATATTTCACGTTTTTAGATGGATAAGCTGCAGAGCCCGTATGAAAAATGGTACCATCGGGAAGAACGACTTCAAGGGCAATAATTGAATCGTAGTGACGGTTGGCTAAACTTCCTGAAGGTTGAAGCAAATAATTACCAAGAGGAGTCGCTCCACCAGGAGCGGTTGGAACATGGCACTTGAACCCTTTTCTATTAAGAGCAGCAGTAATTTGATCAAAACTCACTCCAGGCTCAATAAGGGCGTAGCCAGAATCTGTATTGATTTCAAGGATCCTATCCATTTTCCTGAAATCAAGAACAATTCCTCCTTCAGAGGGTACACACATTCCTCCAATATTTACACCCCCCGACATTACCGTAACGGGTATTTTCCACTTATTTGCTGTCATTAAGACTTTTTGAACATCCTCATTATTTTCAGGCAAGATAACAAAGCTTGGCTTTTGAAATGGCGCAGTGCTTGAATCAAATCCATAGGCTACCAATGTTGGCTCATCCTTCCAAACTTTATGTTTGCCAATAGCTTTTGAAATTGTTCTAAAAAACGAATCATCTTCTCTTTTTTTATTCATCTTATTTCCCAGCCATTTTTATAAAGTATTTATAAGAGTCAATATAAATTTAATATCCAACATGGTGGTTAGAATTGTTTTTGTTAATAAAAAGGCTGAATATCTTTTTAACTATTTCATCTGTCCAATCTTTCATTTTCATTTCCTTTACTGCTCCTAAAAAATGGATATCTAATTCCATCACATCTAAACCTACCAATGGATAGTGGCTTACCTGAATAGCTTCATTAACCTTTTGAAGCGTTTGTAAAAATTCTGATAGATTTAAACCGTAAGAATTCATAAACCGAGCAGAAAAAACGGAGGCCATGCTTCCAACATCCATGTCTATAGAAAGATAGGTGGGCCCATTTAAATCTATTTTGAAATCACCAGATGCCACTTCATGTTTAAATATTACATGAACTCCAGCATTGATCCATTCTTTAATGAATATCATTTCCAAGGGCAACCTTCCTTTTAAATCTCCCCCTTTTTTCAATTTTTGATAAATTTCATCTTGAACACCTAATATCCATAAATTATTAGAGTTAATAACTTTTTTCTCCAAAAGGTAATAAAGGAAATTCCCACATTCATAATAACCTAAATGAGTTTTAGATTTTGCTTTCCTATTTGAAAGGGAAGAGACTAAATTATTCCAATTTTGATTATCATAATCTTCTGCATAAACATTATTTATTATATCGAAATGGGCATCCAATATAATAATATTCAAATTAGAATACCATTTAGAAAGCGCCATTATTGTCCCACCAGTTAGGCTATGATCTACCCCAATCATTACTGGAATTTCTTGGTTAATTTTTTTGCTTACATAATCAGCAACTTTTAAAGTGTAATCCCAACATCCATTCTCTTGTAAAAATTGATTCATGCCGCTCGGAGATATTTTTGGCAGGTCAGTTATTTTAGGTTTTGGAGTAAGCCATGAGGGAATAGGAACTTTTCCAATCCATTTGATTTTGTCTTGATGGGAACTATTTTTACTAAGACGACTTTTTACGAAATCATATGGATCTTCTGATTCGAGATTTCCTATGAGTTGGTTTTTGAGATGATTGAGGTAAGCCATCTTTAAATTTAATCTTTCTGGTGACGGTAGGGGATCCAAAGATGCTCCAAATATTTTTACTTTTTCATGCAATGTAAAGACCTTTCGAAAATTAATTAGTTAAGTTTTTGTTAAACTCATGAGTTTTTGATTAACATCTAAGATATGCTCTTCCATCATTCGTTTAGCTTTGTCTAAGTCTCTATCCATAATTGATTGGTAGATTTTTTTATGATAAATTAATACATTTTGGATATACTGGAAGTCCGGTTTAAAAGATAATAAAAAGGATTTAGTTACGTCCATTATAGATACTATTATGGTTTCGAACAAAGTATTCCTTGTCGCCTTAGCGATTAAAATATGAAATTGGATATGTTCTTCCGTTGCTCTTTCCCCAATTGAAAATCTTTTTTCAGCATTTTCAATGGTTTTCTTAATTAAATCGAGATGGTTATATCTGATATTCGGTAGAGCAAACTCTAATATGATTTTCTCAATTCCAAGCCTGGCTTCGGTTAATTCTCGAAGGCTGATACTCCCAACTTTGATCATATCTGATAGGGACCTTATTATCACTGATGTGTCAATGTTTTTAATAAAAGCTCCTCCTAAACTTCCACGCTTAACATAAATAAGTCCTGACTGTTCTAATGTGCGGAGGGCTTCGCGTATTACCATTCTTCCTGTCCCAAATTGGGAGGATAATTCTTTTTCTGAGGGTAATTTGTCACCGGGTTTTAAAACCCCAGAAAAAATCAACTCCCTAATTTGATCGGAGATTTGTTCGAAAATCTTACGATCATTCTTAATAGGTTTAAAAATAGGTGAATTGAACATAAAAAATTATATATAATATGTATTACTTATTGTCAAGTAAAAATTTTATTTAACTAATTAATTGAAATTATTAATTAAATTTAAATTTTTATTTTCTTGGAGGCTATTGCGGCCACCCTTCAGGAGGAGTCGGATACGTTGGTGGATATGGTGGAACCCTTTCTTCTTAAGATTGGCTTTGTGGCGAGGATGCAGAACGGGAGGAAGGCCACAGAGTTAGCCTATCAACATTTTGGGATCCCTTATTCAGAGGGAGGAAGACAGCTCTCCCTTCCCACCCAGAAAAAACGTTAACCCTTATTTCTAAATCAGCAATTTCAGTGATCTCCTTTAAGGAGAGTTTTGAAAAAGTTTGAAAAAAATTGGTGAGGCGAACGCCAAGCCCTTCGAGCGCGAGGACAAATAATTTTGCTCACTCACCATCGATTTAATAAAATTTTTAGGGTAACCCTTTATATGGGTTTTCGGTAAGGGACAAACCCTTACCTTCCAATAGTTATGCGGTCTCTTACAAATTATTTGACAAAAAGAGACGGTCTATGTAAACATTCTCCTAAAGATGGACAAAACAATCAGGGGTAGGAGTTCGCTATGGAATTGATCGATATTTTTAAGGCTGCTCTTCAGGCCAATGCGTCAGATATCCATATTGTGATCGGAAAACCGCCCATGATCCGAAGACATGGGCAGATCCTTCCACTGTCCCAGTTTCCCGAAATCAGTTCCGAACAGTCAAAGGCACTCATCTACAGTATGCTTTATGAAGATCAGATTCAGCGATTTGAACAGAATCTTGAACTCGACTCCTCCTATGATATCCCAGGGCTGTGCAGGTTTAGGGTGAACGTTCTTCTTCAGAAAAATGGTGTGGAGGCAGTCCTCAGGGTGATCTCATCCACTATCCCTGACCCAAAAAGCCTTGGGCTTTTTGACTCCATTGTTAATCTTACCCGATTACCGAGGGGACTTGTTTTGGTCACAGGACCTACGGGATCCGGAAAGACCACAACATTAGCCTGCTTGATTGAAATCATCAATCAGACGAGAAAAGAACATATTTTAACCATAGAGGACCCTATCGAATTTGTCTATGAAAACAAAGGCTGTATTATCCGGCAGAGAGAAGTGGGGACCAACACCCTTTCTTTTAAAGAGGCCCTTCGTCATGGTCTGAGGCAGGATCCTGATGTAATTCTCGTTGGAGAGATGCGCGATCTTGAGACGATCTCTCTTGCCCTCACGGCGGCTGAGACAGGGCATCTCGTTTTTGCAACCCTTCACACCCAAGACGCACCCCAGACGATCGATAGGGTCATCGATGTCTTTCCAACTCATCAGCAACAGCAGGTTAGGACGCAGTTATCAAACTCCCTTGAGGCCGTCATCTGTCAACAACTTCTACCCCGTGCAGATGGGAAAGGAAGGGTGGCAGCAAGGGAGGTAATGATCGTCACTCCTGCTATTGCCAATTTGATTAGAGAAGGAAAGACCCACATGATCTATAGCGCCATTGAGACAGGAATGAAGTTTGGAATGATCAGCATGGACACGCACCTGGCGATGTTGGTTAAAGAGAGGGTGATTACCTTAGAGGTTGCTTTATCCAAGGCGCAGAATCCTGAACAGGTAAAGATAAGAATTGGGGCTCCTGGTCCTACCGCCACTCCCTCTTCTACAGGGATAAGGAGATAGGATGCAGATTGAAAGACTTCTAAGGGAATTGATTGAACGGGGAGGTTCTGACCTTCATCTTAAGTTTGGTCGGCCTCCCTTGATGAGAATCAAGGGAGAACTTTTACCCACGGAGTTTCCTGTCCTTTCGAAGGATGAGATCAAGGAGATGCTCTTGCCGATGCTTAGTGAGTTTCAGTTAAGGAAACTGGAAGGCGAGAGGGAGCTCGATTTTTCATACCTTGTTGAGGGGCTTGCTCGATTCAGAGGAAATATCTTCTATCAAATGGGTCACCTCGGAGCAGTATTCCGGGTGATCCCAACAAGGATCAAGACAGTGGAAGAGCTTAAACTCCCTCCTGTTCTTAATGAGATCGTTGAGAAAAGGCAGGGAATCATCCTTGTTACAGGTCCAACAGGTAGTGGGAAATCAACTACCCTGGCTGCCATGATTGGCCGGATTAACGAGATGAGAAATGAGCATATCATCACGATCGAAGATCCTGTAGAATTTGTTCATACGGATAAGAAATGTACGATTAATCAACGGGAGGTGGGTTCTGACACCCGATCTTTTTCCGAAGCCCTGAGAAGGGCGTTAAGGCAGGATCCAGATATCATCCTGGTTGGAGAGATGAGGGATCCTGAGACGATCTCCATTGCCATGACCGCTGCTGAGACAGGACATCTCGTCTTCAGTACCCTTCACACCAATGATGCCAAGCAGTCCATTGATCGGATCATCGATACCTTCCCACCCGAACAGCAACACCAGGTGAGGATGCAATTGGCGATGACGCTCTATGCAGTGATCTCCCAACGACTGGTCAAGACAGCCGATGGGAGTGGAAGGGTTCCTGTCGTAGAGGTCATGATTAATACACCGACCATCAGAAAATTGATCGAGGAGGACAAGGCAGGGATGGTTGATAAGGTCATGGCGGATTCTTCAGTCCTCTATAAGATGCAGACGATGAACCAGCATCTTTTTCAATTGGTAAAGGAGGGAGTCATTACCAAGGAGGATGCCTTGATCGTCAGCAAGAATCCAAATGACCTCAAAATTATGTTTCAGACTCAGATGTCAATGGAGGGAGAAAAGGGCGGGTTAAAATCCACTTCGTCCGAGAAGCCCTCCTTGGGTCAGAGGCCTTCTCCTTTTGGTCATAAACCTGCTGATGGGGGAGTAAAATGAGAAAAGAAGATCTTAAGAAATTAAGATCCATACCGATCTTTGCTAATATCAGCGAGAAGGCGCTCGTTTCCCTTTCAAAGGTTTTAAAAGAGGAGAGATGGAGTGAAGGAGAGAGGGTCATCCGTACTGGGGATTCTGCTGATTCCATTTATCTTCTGAAGGAAGGTGAAGTGGAGGTTCGAAAGGTCCTAAGCAGGCAACCCGAAAAATATAAACTTCTTACTATCTTAGAGGAGGGGGATATCTTTGGAGAAATGGCTGTTTTCGGCGAGGAGTATCGTTCGGCCGATGTGGTTGTCAGAAAAGACTCTATACTCTGGAAGATGGACTATAGCGAGCTCTTCCATATCCTGAACAACGATCCCCATAACGGGATTGAGATTTTAAAGGTTATCCTCACCATTCTTACCGCAAGGATCAGGGCATTAAACAATGAATTGGTCACCCTTTATGAATTGAGCAAATTAATCCCAAGTTTGAATGACACAGAGACCCTCACAAAGGCTGTTTTTGATCAGGTCCTGAGCAGTATCGAACCTGCCAAATCAGGACTTCTTGCCATCTGGAATACGTTTAATGAGGAGTTTGATATATCTCAATCTACTGAAGAGTTGAAAGACCCTCATCTAAAACAAAACGACCCCATTTCTACATGGATGTTTGAAACCAGATCTCCGATCCTGATAAAGGAGAGCAAGCTTGACTTTAGATTCAGCAAAACCTTTTATGCAGGGGCCTCCTTTATAGCCTCTCCAATGCTGCATGAAGACAGACTGCTTGGGTTCATCCTCCTAAGCCATCCCACAAGAAAGAATGCCTTCAACTACAACCACATGATCCTCTTATCAACGGTGTGTACCCAGGTGGCCGCGAGGCTTAATGATATTGAGAGAAAGAAAGAGGAGATCCTTAAACAGCGGCTCGATCAAGGAAGGTTGACCGTCAATATATGAGGGTTATATATATCAAGACTTGCTTGGGTGGCCCTCTTTAAAGCATCTTCTGGTTGACTTCAATCTTTGCCTTTTTTCTTAAATCCTTTAGCCAAGTCTGGAAAAATTCTTCTTGCTTCTGATAGATGACTCTTTTTTCAAGGTTCTTCTTAACGGACGGGAATCGATTCGGGTCAGCAGGTTCTACATCCCACAGACTAACCACAAAGAATCCATCCTTAGTTCGAATCACTTCTTTGGGAAGAGGATTCTTTTCTGTCAGGGAAGGGAGCATTTCCATCGAATCCTTTGCTGGTCCAATCTTGGGGATCACCGGAGCATTCCGCACAAACGGCCCAGTCTCCTCAATTGGAAATCCTTTTTCCTTGCCCAATTCTCTCAGGGATTTGCCCTTTCTCACCTGGTTGAGTAAATCCTCAGCGAGTTGACGAGCCTTCTCCTCTGCCTTGGTCTCGACTACCTTTTTTTGAACCTCCTCTTTAACCTCCTCAAACGCAGGGATGCGGGACTCCTTCTTGTCGATCATTTTCAAGAGGTAGAAATTGGGTGGAATGGCCACGACCGTGGAGATTTCTCCCACCTTTAGAGAAAAGACGCTGGAATGAAAACTTGGATTCTTCCCAAACTCCGTCACCTCATCCCCTTCCTTAAAAAATGGAGTGGTTTTGAGGGGAAAGCCTTTTTCTCTTGAGTAATTTTCTAAGTCTCGACTTCTAAAAAGGGAGTAGAAGGCATCCTCTGCCTGACGCGAGGCTTCAGATCTCGCTTTCTCCTTGATTAAGATTTGACGGATCTGCTCCCTTACTTCTTCAAGGGGTTTCTCTCTTCCTTCTTTTACTTCTTCTGCTTTAAAGATAAAGAATCCTGAAGAACCCCTGACGACTCCACTCACTTCGCCAACTTTTAGGGAGAAAAGGACTTTTTCAAGTGAATCCTCAATCGTTCCCTTCTGGACCCATCCGAGGTCGCCTCCATGGGGAGCATTGGGAGATTCAGAGTATTGCCTTGCCAGGGAGGCAAAGTCCTTCGTCTTTTTGGCCTTTTGCAGGATGGTCTCTGCCTTCTTTCTCTTCTCCTCGACTTGATCAGGAGTTTCTTGGCCTCCTAATTTGATTGAAATCTCTCTTGCCCTCACCTGCTTTGGGGTAAGGAATTGTTCTTTTCGTGAATCGTAGTACCGCTTGATTTCCTCAGGTGAAACCTGGACCCTTCCTTCAAAATCAGAGGGACGAAAGGTGAGATATTGAATCTGTGCAAATGGTGGAATCCTGAACTCCTCCATATGTTTCTGAAAGTAATCTTTCAGTTCAATCTCATTGACCGTGACTGTTTTCTTAAATGATTCTGGTGTAATCCGGATGAAGTTCAGGTTGATCCGTTCATTCTCAAAGAGATAGATTTCAAAGAGTTCCTGCTCAGAGACCTTCCCTCCACTCGATTTGATCAGGTTGACTAACTTGGAAAAGAGGAGGCTCTCCCTCTGCATCTGTTCAAACTCTTCTGGGGTGAGCCGATTGAGCCGGAGAAACCGTTCATATTGTCGGGAATCAAATTGACCATTCACCTGAAATGCAGGTGAGTTCTCAATGGCCTCTCTGAGTTCCTCATCCGGGACCGTAAGCCCCAATCGTTTCGCCTCTTGGAGAATAAGAATCTTATCGATGAGTTGATCGAGAACTTTCTCCTTCAGTCGGATCTCCTCCAGAATTTTTTCAGAGAAGGAAGAGCCTAAGGCCTCCCGATACTGTCTAATGGCAGATTGATAGAGATCATTATACTCCCTTGCGTCGATGATCTTTCCATCCACCTTGGCCACATAGGAATGTTTTTCTTCTCTGAGCAGATAAAACCCTCCCCAAGAGATGAAGGTTACGGCAACCAATATCAGAATCCCGCGAAGCATCCACGAACTGGCATGTTCCCTCAATATCCTGAGCACGAATGAACTCCTTTCTTGAACACAAATATTATCTAATCCTTCTTAAAAAGACAAGAGCTCAACGAACTTTTTGGTTTTTTCACGGAGGGGATTCCTTTGAAGGGAACCTTCTGAGATGGGATGGATCCAACCTGTTTTTTTGGACTTATCGTTTAGGGATTTTCTTAAAGATGAATTTTCTTGATTCATCAAAAGGGATTTGTTAAGATAGGGACATCTTCTTGAATACTAACCAAAAATATTTGAAATTTCCCCCCGCCCTTGGCGAGGCTCGCCTTTTGGCGGCTCACCCTTCCCCTCTCCCCAGCGGGGGAGAGGAAGGGGTGAGGGGGCAACAAAATGTTAGAGATAAATTCTCAAATTTAAACATGTAAGAATCTACGCCTCTTCCGGGACTTCGCCCGGAAGAGGTGGCCCCTT
>Ga0315298_1005442_pt1 | contig 18091 bp, 17 predicted proteins | sample WHS_1_MG_FD_203077 | JGI IMG/M metagenome (GOLD analysis project Ga0315298, IMG submission 203077) | Extremophilic microbial mat communities from Washburn Hot Springs, YNP, Wyoming, USA - WHS_1_MG | ecosystem: Environmental > Aquatic > Thermal springs > Hot (42-90C) | place: USA: Wyoming...
CTCTGGCCGTCTTCTTCCCTTGACAAGGGGGGACTTGGTTGGGTAATATTACGTTCTGTTTCGGGATGGAGAAAAGCAGGAAGATGATCAATCCGATGAGAGAAAGGAGAAACTCATGAAGGGGGTTCGAGGTTTCGCGATCGGTCTTTTTCTGGTGGTATGGACTCTTTTGTTTTGCCTTTCGCCTGTTGCCTTTTCGGCAGAGAAGAACCTCGTAAAACTTGGCTTTATCGGTCCCCTCACCGGGCCCAACGCCGCTGTGGGGTTGGGGGCCCGAAACTCGGCTGACCTTGCCGTAAGACAGGCTAACGAACGAACCGATCTTCCCTACCGCTTCGAGCTGGTGGTTCTCGATGATGCCTCGGATCCCACCACAGGGGTGGCTGCCGCAACGAAACTCTGTAGCGACCCCCTCGTCGCCGCTGCAACAACCCATTTCAACAGCCCGGTTGGGTTGGCGACGATTCACGTTTTTCACCGTTACGGGGTTCCCCAGATGTTCTGGGGAGGGATTCATCCGGACATCACGAACAAGCACAACTATCTCGAGGTGACACGTATCTGTCCGAACACGCTGGTGGAGCACGACAACCTGGTCAACTTTGTCGTTCAGAAGTTGGGTTACAAGGATTGGAGCATCATTTATGACATGACGAGCTACGGCAAGAGCTGTCTCGATGCGGTGAAACGAAGCCTCAACAAAGTAGGGGCCAAGATCCACTCAGAAGACGGCATTGCCGTGGGGGCGACGGATTTTCGTCCCATCCTTTCCAAGATCAAGGCGCTGAAGCCTGGCCCGCAGGTCATCTACTATGGTGGAGTGGTGACGGAGGCGGCCCTGATCAAGATTCAGATGACCGAACTCGGGATGAAGCATCTCTATACAGGGGTTACGGGCATGGATTCCGAGACCTTTAACGCCACCGCCAAGGAGGCAGCCGAAGGGACCCTGATCATTGGGAAAGCCCATATCGACGAGACATCCCCTTTTGTGAAGGCCTATAAAGCGGCCGGCTACAAGGAGTATTATGAGGCGACAGGGCCTTATGCCTACGATGCGGTCAACCTGATCATCGAGGCCATCAAGAAGGTGGGGCCCGAAGATAAGAAAAAACTCGCCAAGGCCATTCGGGAGATGGAATATCATGGCATTCTCGGGGTGACCAAATTCGATGAGTTCGGTCAGACCCTTTCCGGAGGCCTCAACGTGAAGGTGAGCCAGGATAAGAAATGGGTCCTCTGGGAAGGATCGGATTATCAGAAAGGGAAGCGGCCCATCCCTGGGAAGTAAGGGAACGGCCCTTTTCGGTTCATGACAGAACTTCTTGAGCAGATCTTCTTTGCTTTGATGTTGAGCAGCACCTACGCCCTCATCTCCGTGGGGTTCACCCTATTCTTTGGTGCCATCAACATCGTTCATTTCTCCCATGGCGATGTGGCCATGTTGGGGGCCTTCTGCGGGATCATCCTTTACGGGATCCTTGGCCTTGCCGGCCTGGGATCGATGCCCCTTTGGATGGTGGCCTTGATCATCATCGTGGTCAGCTCCTTGGCCATCGGCTTCGTGGGCACCTTTTTCGAAAGGATGGTAATCAAACCCTTCCGGCGGTCTCCCCTCCTCATGGTGCTGGTGGCCACGATCGCCCTGGGGATCGTCATCCGTGAAACGGTTCGCCTTTTCTACCCCCAGGGCAGCAATCCCCAGGTTTTCCCACGAATCCTTCCCCAAACGGCCTTCCGGCTTGGAAGCCTCCAGCTTCGAGTCGATCATTTGATCATCCTGCTGATCAGTGTTCTCTTGATCGTGGTGATGTTTCTTTTCATCAACCGAACACGAGCAGGCCTGGCGATTCGGGCCATCTCGCAGGATATGGAAGCCGCCAACCTGATGGGCATCAACTCCGATATCATGATTGCGACCACTTTCTTGATCGGGTCCATCTTGGCTGGTTTGGCGGGGGTTCTCATCGGTTCTTATCAAACGGTCGTCCGCTTTGACATCGGCTTGATGGGAGGGATCAAGGGGTTCTCGGCGGCAGTCGTGGGAGGTCTCGGCAGCTTCTACGGCGCCATTGCCGGATCCCTTGTGCTCGGGTTCGTTGAGAGCCTGGTATCAGCCTATGTACCCGGGGGCGCGCCCTACAAAGACGTTTTCGCATTTGTGATCGTCATCTTCTTCCTGGTCTTCAAGCCTTCGGGCATCCTGGGCAAAGCAGCGCCCGTGAAGATCTAAGACGTGAAGTGAGAGTTCGTCATGAAAGTGCTGGAGGCCATCGCCTTCTTTGGAGTCGAGATCATCTTCTTTCTTCTCGTCTTCCTCTTTCTTGTCTTCGAGAAAACCCTCTCCATTTTCGGAGCGTTGGCGGCCCTTGTGGCCTTAAGCCTGCTGGTCGGCCGATATCCGGTCCTCCATCAGTTCTTGAGAAGGGGGTTTTCGACCTACAAGATCCCCTCCATCCTTTTAGGTCTCCTTTTCATCCTGGTTCTTCCGATTCTCTTGAAAGAGAGACCGTACCATATCTTCATTCTTTTCAATGCGGGCCTTTTCGCCCTTCTTGCCCTTGGGCTCAACTGGCAGATCGGGAGCACGAACATCGTCAACTTTGCCACCGGTGCCTCCTTTGCGACGGGAGCCTATACAGCCGCTCTTTTGGCGGTCCATCTCGAGTGGCCTTTCTGGGTGCTTCTCCCGATCAGTGGGCTCGCGGCAGCCACCGTCGGGTTCATCCTCGGTCTTCCCTGTATGAAGACGAAGACCTATTATCTTTCCCTCGTTACGATGGCCTTCACGATCATCGTCTACTTGATCCTCAATAATCTCGATTTCACCGGAGGGCCCGACGGCATCAGCGGCATTCCTTTTCCAAGCCTGGGCTTTCACTCCTTTGGCTCTCCCATCCGTCTATGGGGTTTGGAGATCCCTTTTCAAGCCAACTTCTACTATCTTGTGGTGGTTCTGGTGGCCATCACCTTTTTGGTGGATCAACGATTTCGTTACTCCCGGATAGGGCTCGCATGGAACGCCATCCGCAATGACGAGATCGCCGCCTCCTGCCAGGGGATCGATATCCTGTACTACAAGGTCCTCTCCTTTTCTGCCAACTTCTTTTTCGATGGGATTTCAGGGGCCCTTTTCGCCTTCAGCATGGGGCATATCTCTCCCGAGAGCTTCAGCTTCAACGTCTCCGTCACGGTTGTCGCTATCGTGATCGTAGGAGGCTTGGACAATCCAGTGGGCGTCCTTCTCGGATCTTTTCTGATGATCATCATTCCCGAGAAGTTCCAGGTCTTTCAAGACTACCGGATGCTCATCTTCGGTCTGATCATCTTGCTGATGTTAAGGCTTAGGCCCAAAGGGCTCTTCCCTCCATCGGTACGAACTTACGGTTGAGCCGACGGCCGGAGAGGAAGGCTTTATCGATGTTTATGGAGCACCGATGTCACATCATGAGGCGATTCTTAGAACAGAACGTTTGACGATCACCTTTGGGGGGCTTTGTGCGGTCGATCAGGTCGATTTCGAGGTCGGTCGGGGCGAAACGGTTGGCCTGATCGGGCCTAACGGCTCCGGAAAATCGACCTTTTTCAACCTGATCACAGGGATTTATCGGCCCACCTCCGGGGCCATTCTTTTTGAAGGCGAGAACCTGGTTGGACAAAAGCCTCACGAGATCGCACGAAAGGGGATCGCCCGAACCTTCCAGAACAACCGACTCTTCTCGGACATCAGCGTCTTGGATAACGTCATTCTCGGGATGCACGGGCGCCAGACCACGGGCCTCTTTGACACCTTTTTCCGATACCGAAGGGTCAGCTCGGAGCTGAAAACAGGGGCCAAGGAGGCCATGGAGCTTCTCTCTTTCTTCAGTGACGAGCTCCGGCAGAGCTGCTTGAAGCGGGTCATGGACCTCCCCCACGGCGATCGAAGGCGTGTCGAAATCTGCCGGGCCTTGGCAGCCCAGCCCAAGCTTCTTCTCCTCGACGAACCTGCGGGAGGTATGTCGCCCGAAGAGACCGAAGAGCTCATGCAGGACATTCGTAAGGTGAAGGAGAAGAGAAGGGATCTCAGCCTCGTGGTGATCGAGCACGACATGGCGGTCATCGAGAAGATCGCGCAGAGGGTTTACGTTTTCAATTACGGGAAGAAGATCGCCGAAGGTCCCTTTTCGTTGATCTCGAAGGACCCGAAGGTGATCGAGGCCTATTTAGGAGAAGAAGGCGAAGATGCTGCGGCTTGAAGGGGTGACCGCTCAGTACGAAGATCAGGTGATCGTCCTTCGAGACATCTCGCTGGAGGTCGAAAGAGGGAAGATCACCTGCCTGTTGGGGAGCAACGGAGCGGGTAAAACGACGCTTCTTCGAACCATTGTCAATGTCGTACGGCCCTTGAGAGGGGCCATTTTTTACGAGGACCGAAGGATCGACCAATTGAAAACCCACCAGATCGTTAAGCTCGGCATTGGTGTTGTGCCAGAAGGCCGGCGTCTCTTCCCCGAATTCAGCGTTTTCGAAAATCTGAGGATCGGGGCCTTTTACGAGAAGGACATGAAGATCATCAGCGAAAGGATGGAAAGCGTCTTCCAGATCTTTCCTATCCTCAAGGAAAGGCTCTTCCAACTGGCGGGGACCCTCAGCGGAGGAGAACAGGGTATGCTTTCCATCGGTCGGGCCTTGATGGGGGAACCTAAGGCCCTTCTCCTCGATGAGCCTTCCTTGGGTCTTGCGCCCATCGTGGTGAGGGAGGTCTTCCGGGTCATCAAGAAGATTAATGAGAGGGGCGTCACAATTTTATTGATCGAGCAGAATGCGAGAAAGGCCCTTTCCGTCGCCTCAAGGGGCTACGTCCTTCAGAAGGGGACGATCGTTGCAAAAGGAACCCGGGGAGAACTTCAGGGAAGCGATGTCCTTCGGATGGCCTATCTCAGGGGGAGCGCCGGAGAGGACGCCCTGGGGGCCTTGTCAAGGGGGTCTTCTTGAAATCCGTACGGTTGTCGTAGGCTTCACCGAGAGTGGATTTCAGCAGAGTCTTCCGAAATGGGTTTTTCGCTTCCCCAAGGTGCCGCTTAGTCTGGACAAACAGAGGGAAAGAGAATCTTTCTCGCCCCTGGGGAGAGGATCGAGGTGAGGGGCAATCGCAAGAAAACACCCTCACCCCAGCCCTCTCCCGCCAAGGCGGGAGAGAAGATGTCTGTCATTTCTATTTTGAGAAGATTGATAAGGTCAAGGACGAACGAAGGTGTCCATGCTGCTTGAGGGGGTGGCGGGACTTCAGTCGAAAAAAGGGAAGGAGGGTGAGAGAATGAAGAAGTCTTTTTCTGTCATGGCATTGGTTCTTATCGTTGTTACAGGAATGTTTCTTTGCAGCTCTGTAGGGTTTGCCCAGAGCAAGGTGGTGAAGATCGGTTTCATCGGACCTCTCACAGGCCCCAATGCCGCACAGGGTGTAGGAGCCCGAAACGCCTTCGATTTGGCCATTCGGGAGGCGAATGCTTCGGGGAGGTTCCCGTTCAAGATTGAAATGGTGGCCCTCGATGATGCCTCCGATCCGGCAACAGGTGTTGCGGCTGCCTTGAAGCTGGTCTCCGATCCTGCCGTTGTGGCTGCCAGTGGTCACTGGAACAGCCCGGTCGCTCTGGCGACCATTCACACGTTTCATACCTACAGGGTTCCTTTTATTGTGTGGGGAGCGATCCACCCCGACATTACAGGGTTCTACAAGTACCCGGGTGTCAATCGCGTGGCACCGACCCTGGTCCAGGAAAACGGCCCTCTTTGCGACTGGGTAATCGGTGAACTCGGTTACAAGAGCTTTAGCATCATCTCCGATACGAGCAGTTATGGTGAAATGAATACGAAAGCCTTCCGACCCATGGCTGAAAGTAGGGGAGCAAAGATCCTTTCCGTCGATTCGGTCACCGTAGGAACAACCGATTTTCGTCCCATTCTCACCAAGATCAAAGGCCTGAACCCCAGCGCCATTTATTTCGGCGGGGTGGTGATGGAGGGAGCTCTGATTCGGGATCAGATGGAGAAGGTGGGCCTAAAGAAGCTCTTTTGTGCCATTTCGGGTATCAAGGACGATAAATTCCTCGAGGTGGCGGGACCCTCCGGAGAGGGGGTTCTGACGATCAAACCCGGGAAGCCCATCGAAAAGCTCGAAGGCGGGACCCGGTTTCTAAAGGCCTATGAGGCCGCCGGCTACCGGGAACCCTTCGGAGCCTACGGGCCCAATGCCTACGATTCGGCAGGGATCATCCTGGAGGCGATCTCCAAGGTCGGACCCGACGATAAAGGGGCCATCGCCAAGTACATCCGAGGTATCAAATACAGAGGCCTGATGGGAGAAACAAGTTTCGATGCAACAGGGCAGACGGTCAACGTGACCGTGAGCCGATTTGTAGGACAGAGCGGGAAATGGGTTGAGTGGGAGTCATCCGACTATGCCAAAGGCACCCGAAAGCTGCCCGCACCTTAACATGCCTGTGTGATGGTTTGAAGTCACCCCCTCGAGCAATCATCTTGGCGCAGTAGATTGAGAGAGGCGAAAGGAGCCTACGGTGACAGAGCTGATTCAGCAGGTGATCAACGGCCTGCTTCTTGGATGCACCTATACGTTGATCGCCATCGGCTTTAACCTCTTTTTCGGTGCCCTCAATGTCGTCCATTTCTCCCATGGGGATGTCTGTATCCTGGGGGCATTTCTGGTCCTCATCCTTTACGCCGTCGCCAAAGCCGTTGGCCTCCTTACCCTGCTGCCTCCATGGGTGTGGGTTCCCCTTGTCATGATCGTGGCCATGGGGCTTACGGGGGTCTTGGGAGCCTTTTTCGAAAGGGTCGTCATCAAGCCCTTTCGTTACGCTCCGCTTCTGATGGTTCTGGTGGCTACGGTAGCGCTTGGCATGATTGTCCGTGAGACGGTCAGGCTTTCTTTTCCCCACGGAAGCAACCCTCAGATCTTTCCAAGGATGTTGCCCCAAAAAAGCTTCATCTGGGGAGGCGTTCTCATTCGGAGCGATAACCTCATCATCTTCGGGATGACCCTCCTCTTGATCACCCTGATGTTTCTCTTTATCGAGCGGACGAAGATCGGATCGGCCATCCGAGCCGTTTCGCAAGACGGTGAAGCCGCGATGATGATGGGGATTCCTATCGATCAAACCGTCGCTGCGACGTTCTTTCTTGGATCGGCCCTGGGAGCCATGGCGGGCATCTTGATCGGAGCCTACAACAACATCATTCGATTTGATATGGGGTTGACGGGAGGGGTGAAAGGATTTTCTGCGGCCGTGGTGGGAGGCCTTGGAAACGTTTATGGAGCCATCATCGGAGGGTTGATCCTCGGGTTCGTTGAAACCTTCGCCGCCGCCTTCATCCCGGGAGGGACGCCTTACACCGACGTCTTCGCTTTTCTTGTCGTGATCTTTTTTCTGGTGTTCAAACCCTCGGGTGTTCTTGGCGAGAAGGTCTACGAAAAGGTCTGAGAGGGCGCGTCATGCCTCAGATGCTGTGAAAAAATTGCCCGACGAGGGGGATTTCTGTTCTTTCTTTAAAGGGGAGCGTAAGCGGTGTCGCAAGCCATCTTGAAGGGGATCCTGCTTCTTATTTTGGAAGGGGCTTTTTTTGGCCTTTTCGTCTTTTTCATGAGGGCGAATGAAACTTCCACTGTGGTCCTCTTTCTCCTTCTTTTTGTCGGGATAGGGCTTCTGTTCCAGTTCTGGAAGAAAGGAAACGTTGCCGTGGGGGAGCTGTTTCGAGAGAGGAAGACCTTGGCCGCAACGGGTTTCGTCCTCATGGTCCTTTCACTTCCATTCGTTTTTCGTGGGAGCCCCTACTTGATTCACATTTGCGTGATGGCAGGCCTCTATGGGATTCTCGCTCTGGGACTTAATTTCCAGTTGGGAAGCACGAACGTCGTCAATTTTGCTACGGCGGCCTCCTACGGTATCGGGGCCTATACGTCCGCCCTTCTGGCGGTCCATTATGGGGTTTCCTTTTGGATAGGGCTCTTCATCTCAGGAAGCACAGCTTCCCTTTTCGGCCTCATCTTGGGCTTTCCCTGCATGAAAACAAAGGATTATTATCTCTCCCTGGTGACAATCGCTTTTGGTTTGATCGTCTACTCTCTCCTTGTCAATTTCTCCTGGACAGGAGGGCCGAACGGGATCCCCAACATCCCATCCCCTTCTTTCTTGGGTCATTCTTTTCGAGATTCCCTTACACTTTTCGGGGTCGAACTCCCACCCCAGTCGAACTATTTCTATCTCGTCCTTCTCTTTACAGCGGGAGCTTTGCTGGTAGCGCACCGGCTCCATCACTCCCGAGTCGGGCTGACCTGGAACGCGATCCGGGAAGACGAGATTGCTGCCCGCTGTCAGGGGATCAATGTGACCTGGTACAAGATGCTCGCTTTCTGCATCGACGCCTTTTTCGGCGGCGTTGCCGGAACGGTTTATGCTCACTACATCGGCTTTATCTCGCCCGAAAATTTCGCCTTCATCGTATCGGTCGTTGTGGTGACGATGGTCATCTTAGGTGGGATGGACAACGTCTGGGGTGTCATTGTTGGAGCCATTTTGTTGACCATCCTGCCGGAAAAGCTACGGGCCGTAGAGGACTTTCGCCTCCTTCTCTACGGCGTGATTGTGGTGGCGATGCTCATGTTCAGGCCCCAGGGCCTTTTTCCACAGCGGTTGAGAACTTACAGAAAGGGGAAACCCTAACACCTCCGAGATTCAGCGACCGTTTGGGTCGAACGGGATAGGATAGGGTTGGGGTTGGGGTAATCGAGGGTGTCTACGGGTCCACTGCTTGCGACGAAGGGTTTGACCATCCGCTTCGGAGGCCTTGCAGCGGTGAGCGATGTCGATTTCTGGATCGCTCACGAGGAGGTCGTGGGATTGATCGGTCCCAACGGTTCGGGAAAGACCACTTTTTTCAACCTGTTGACAGGGATCTATAAGCCGACCTATGGATCGATCCATTACCTCGGAGAAAACATCGTCGGCCTTTCGGCCTTTAAGATTGCGAGGAAAGGCATTGCCCGAACCTTTCAGAACAATCGGCTCTTTCTTAATCTCAGTGTTCTCGACAATGTGATGATCGGCATGCACTCGAAGCAGGGGTCGACTTGGTTCGATGCGGTTTTTCGAAGGGGCCGGGTCGAGAGGGAATTCGAGGAAGGGATGGAGAGGGCGCTCCTCCTTCTCGGGCAGTTCAGCGAGGACATGGCGAAGCATTGCTATCAAAGAGCCGGAGACCTTCCCCAGGCCGATCGGAGACGGGTGGAGATCTGCCGCGCCCTTGCCTCCAATCCCAAGTTGTTGCTCCTCGACGAGCCCTCTGCAGGCATGTCTCCCGATGAAACGAAACGGCTCATGGAGGATATCCGAAAGGTGAGAGAAAGGATGAAAGGGATCGGAATCATCCTCATCGAACACGATATGAGGGTGATTAAAGAGATCGCTGAGAGGGTGGTGGTTCTCAACTACGGCCGAAAGATTGCCGAGGGAACGTTTCAAGAGATTTCTCAGGAGAAAGAGGTGTTGGAGGCGTACCTTGGAAGGGAAGGGTCGGATGCTTCAGCTTGAGAGCGTGTCAACCCATTATGGGGGCATCCCCATGCTTCGGGGCGTGAGCATGGAGGTCGAAAGGGGAGATCTCTGTTGTCTTCTTGGCGCGAACGGAGCTGGAAAGACAACGACCCTCAAGGCCGTCCTAAGATTGGTGCCACTCGTGGAGGGAAAGATTCTCCTGGAAGGGCATTCCATCCAGGGATGGAAGACCCATCGGGTCATTGAATCGGGGGTCAGCGTTGTCCCGGAGGGTAGAAGGCTCTTCCCCAAAATGACGATCCTCGAAAACCTGAAGCTCGGCGCCTATCGGGAAGACGATCCGAAAGAGATCGAGGCGAGGCTCGAGGCGGTTTTCCAACTGTTTCCTCGGGTTAAGGAAAGGCTCCATCAATTGGCCGGAACATTGAGCGGAGGGGAGCAAGGCATGGTGGCCATTGGACGAGGCATGATGGGAAGGCCTAAGCTCCTCCTTCTCGACGAACCGTCTCTGGGGCTTGCTCCGGTCGTCGTCGATGAATTCATTAAAGCCATCAAGAAAATCAATGAGCAGGGTGTGACGATTTTACTCATTGAGCAGAACGCTCGAAAGGCGCTCTCCATTTCGTCCAAAGGGTATGTTTTGCAGAAAGGGGAGATCGTCGTTCAAGGAACCCGGGCTGAACTTTACGAAAGCGACCTCGTTCGAAAAGCCTATCTCTCTTCTGACTGAAAAGCGGCTCGCCTATCTTTCAAGGAATAACAAGTAAACCGACATGGCGAAGAGGAACAGGGCATAAAGCTTTCGCAGGGCGTAGGGGTGGGTCCTGAAAGACACGTAGGCGCCCACGCGGGCCATGAGCAGAGAGCCGATGGCGAGAGCAGCGCCTCTCGGAAGATCGACGAATCCAAGACACCACGGGGGGAGATCGGGTCGGCCGATCCCATGGAGGATGTAGCCAGAAACCGAGAACAAGACCGTGATGACGATGGTTGCGCTGGAAGTTCCGATCGTTCTTTTTATGGGCATTTTCAAAATATAGTACATCATCGGAATGGTCACCGCTCCTCCGCCAACCCCTGCAAGGGAAGAGACAAGACCTGCCGTCACGCCGATCAAGATAAGGGGAAGGATCTTCATGGGAGGTGAATCGACGGCCTTTTCTTCTTTCACCCCCTTCTCTATGAACATGCGGACCGCTACAATGAGGGCGATCAAAGCAAAGGCAATTCTCAGGGATTGACCGCTGAGATGGGTTGCAACCTTCGCTATGCCGAAAGCGACCACCGCGCTTGAAAGGCCCAAGACAAGAGCGGCATGCCAGTCGATGGTCCTTTGCTTCCCATGCTGATAGGCGCTACTCAAGGAGGCAAAGAAAATGGCCAGAAGGCTGGTAGCTATGGCGATGTGAGTGAGAACGTTCGGAGAGACCCCTAAGTGCCCGTAAGTGAAGACCAGGAGAGGCACCATGACTATGCCTCCACCGATTCCGAAGAGCCCTGCGAGAAATCCGACCGCACACCCCAATACGACAAAAAGCAGAAACCCAAGAAGGCTCAACCCCATTTGATGCGGCCTTAACCCCTTTTTTTTCTCAGGTGAAATAAATCTTTCTCTCCCACCTCGGCGGGAAAGGAAGATGTCTGTCCTTTCTATTTTCCATTTTGTCAACCATCGTCCTTTCAAGCTGCAACGTGCAAGAGGGGGGTTTTCACACGATCCTTTCCGTTTCCGTGCAGTTTCATGCCCAGAAACCGTCTCGCAATCGAGCCCATTTCACGGGTTGAAAGGGGACGGCTGACCACCTCGATCCGGTTCGCTCGGATGGCCTCGAAAATCGATTCCACCGTTTTCTCTGCATAGATGAGGGAGTAGGTCATCCCCAACTGGAAGAGAAAATGGGCGTCAGAATTACCGATCAGGGGAATCCCGTAGGATTTCGACACATCGACGGCGCGGAGATTAAAGTTGATGGCAGGGGTGTAAAAATGGCAGTACTCGATGGCGTCGAAGAGCTCTCGATGCTTCAACAGGGCACCGTTGAGGGAATACATGCCTGGGAAATAGGGATGGGGAGCGATGACCAGGGTTTCGGGACGACGAAGGGCCGAGAGAGACGTAAAGTCGAAGAGCGTTCTTCCTCGCGGAGGATTCAGGAGCAGGACGTGGCGTCTTCGGATGGTGATTTCGACCCCTGGTATCAGAAGGATACCCCGATCCCTTGCGTAGGCAAAAAGGTCAGGGCTGAACGTCACAGCGTGGTGATTTGTGATGGCGAGGACATCAAACCCCTGTCCTGCAGCCCTCGAGATGAGCTCTTTGGCTGTGTGTTGGACGTGATCGAGAGGGTCCTCAGCCGTATGAAGATGAAGGTCGGCCTTAAGGGGCCGAAGGGGAACGCCAATTTTTTCCAATTCTTTAGTAGGTTTCTTTTTCACTTCGATCAACCTTGCCTTTCTTTACCGCATGCTTCCCATGGCCCATGCTCCCAGGCCATCCGGAAGCCTTGAAAGTCACTGGATGCATGCTTATATGGCCTGCAATCCCCTAAGAACCTTTTTCCACTGTTCTTTGTCCTTTGCCGTGTGCTCCCAATTCTTTGTCCTTTATCCTTCGACTTCTTCATGAAGATCGGCTCATCCCTTCCAAACCTCCTCCGTTTCAAAATCACGGAAGCCTTCTTGCTCCTTTTCTTCGTACATCTTGATCCAGGTTCTGATCCGTTCCTCGCCGTAGGCTTTCGTCCAGCCTGCCACGATCTCGTCCACGGGGATGTCGGAGTAGATTCCGTGAAAAGATAGGTACTCCATGAACTTACGGTTCTCGAGGTTGTAGGGCTGAAAAATCGAATCCTCACGGCCATTGAAGTCGAGGGGGGGCACGCGGTGCCTTTCGCAGAGTTCTCGATTGAAGGCGGGTGTCGCTTTAACCCACTGGCCATTGAGGAAAAATTCGACAAACCCATGCCAGACAAAAATCTCTGAGCCGAAAAAGTCGAGGAGCTGCTTCGTGGCAAGGTGATTCCTGACCGTAGCAAACCCGACCCTCGTAGGAATTCCCCTGGCCCGTCCCAAGGCACAAAGGAGGGAGGCCTTGGGAATACAGAAACTCCGTTTTCGCTTTAGAACCACGCTTGCGCGATAATCCTCGGGCCGATGGAAAGGGGTGTAAGGATCATAACGAATCGAGTCCCGAACCGCATAATAGAGGCGGACTGCAATGTTCGTGGGATCCCCCTCTCCAGGTGCGACGGCTGAAGCAAATTCTCGGACCTCGGGATGATCGCTGTCAATGATGGCTGTTGGCGAAAGATAGAGATTGAAATCCTCCCCTCCGCTCATTTCCTTGTCCTCCTTGATTCATAAAGAAAAATAAATCTTCCTTTCCCCCGGGGGAGAGGATTGTGGTGAGGGGGCAATTCCAAGAGAGCGCCCTCTTCCCGCCCTCTCCCGCCAAGGCAGGAAAGGGAGATGTCTGTCGTTTCTTCTGTGCAAAGACACATAAGTATAGCTTATGAGACGGCGAAAATAAACGCCGGGGTGGAATTTGCGCCCCTGGCCAAGAACTCTCAAGGCTTACTTTCTGTTACTTTTTGGAGTGAGAAGGATCGGATTGGGTTATAATGGTGGGATGGCGGGGTTAGCATTTCTTAGAAGGGAGGCAGAGACGTGAAATGCCGTCGACATCCAGAACGGGAGGCGATTGCAATTTGTCAGAAACACGAAACAGGATTCTGCCGGGAGTGCTGTGAATGCCTCAACATCGATCATTGCTGTGAGTGCCTCGATCCCAAACTCTACTGCAAGTTCAGAACCCGGTGTCTGATCTGGGAGATGTCGAGGGATCGAAGGAAGAAAGAAGTGAACCAGTCGGAGGGAGGATGACGATGAGCAAAGAACAGGGGGTTCAGGAGATCAAGATCAACTTTCCGCAGGATTTACAAGGAGGGGCCTACGCCAACAACATGATCGTGAGCCATACGAAGGAAGAGTTCATTTTGGACTTCATCATGGTGGCGCCTCCCACAGGAACGGTGACGGCAAGGGTCATCGTGAGTCCTGGTCACATGAAACGGATTCTCGAAGCCTTGAGGGACAACGTTTCGAAGTACGAGAGGGTTTTTGGGACGATTCAGGTTGCCGAGCCCCCAAAGGGCACCATCGGGTTCAGTTAACCCGCGCGTTACGTTGACGAGCCCGGGAGAGGACGCCCTCGAAGCCTTGTCAAGGGGGCTTTGTCGGCATCTGTACGGCTTTCGTAGGCTCACATAGAGTGAAGTTCAGCAGAGTTGGCCGAAGCGTGTGTTCCCCTTGTTTATGGTGTCGCTACAAGCCCTCTCTGGCGCCCTCTCCAGGGCCCTGTTTGCGGGGATTTTTACACCCAATCGGGGTTAAGGTCTTTCCGGCCGTCTGCAGAAGGGAAGCCATCGGCCCCCTCTCAGTACGACCCGAGTCGTCCGATCCCCCGAGGTAGAGGGCCTGCCGTGATCGATTTTTTCAGGAGATCGTCCGTCTTGAAAAAGTTTGTACTCAGGATCCCAGGGAAAGAGGATGAAGGTCTCTCCGGCGACCTTTGTCAGAAGGGGAAGGACGGGATCGATCTTTCTTCCCGGTAGATTGTGGAGAGCCGCTTCCATATCATCGAACCTTGAGAGATCTTCCAGGGTTTTGAGGGTGGGCGGACTCAGAATGACCTCGCCGGTCAGATTCTTTTCCAGGGCCTCTCGAGGAGTAAGCCATCGGCCATCGGTTGTCTCTTGCTGATCATGAAGGGCCTCTTGTCCCTCGGGGTGCCGAGCGAGAAAGAATCGTGTATCGAACCTCTCCGAACGAGCCTCCGGCGTGATCCAGTGGGCGAAGTAAAGAAGTTGATCGAGGGCCAAGAAAAGCCGCTCCCTTCGTAAAATCTCCTCAAGAGAGAGTTGTCCTTTCTGCAAGGAAACCCGATAGCCTGAGAAACGTTCCGCATCCGTCCTGTTTCTGATCCTGAAAAGGATTCCTTCGGAATCGAAGGCAAGAAGGACGCTTGCTTCCTCGAAGAGCTCTCTTGCAGCCGCCACCCAGTGCGCGAAGCTCTCCTCCCGAGAAAGGCCGTTGGCCAATCTTTCCTGTGCCTCATCAGGAGAGAGCCCTCTGCAACAGGGAACGATGCGTCCCTCCGTGTCATCCTGATCGACTCTGCCCCCTGGATAGACATAATTCCCTGCCATGAAGCGACTCTTTTCGTGTCGTCGGAGAAGGAAGGCTTCGAATCCCGATGGGCTTTTTTGGCGAAGCAGGATGACTGTTGCCGATTTTTGAGGAATCGCAACCATAACTTCTTCCCCCGTTTCAATACGGAGCCCTCGAGAGGACGCCCTGGAAGCCTTGTCAAGGGGGCTTTGTTGACCCTTGAGCGGTTAACGGAGACTCCACCAAGAATGAATTCCGGCAGAGGTAACAGAACTTGGTATTTGATCCCCTTGAGGTGCCGCTACAAGCCCTGTTTGCCGCCCTCAACGGGCCCCCTTGTACAGCGATTTTTGCAACATCAGGGTTCCCTTAACATACGCTGATCGGAAAATCAAATAGCGAATACCTCGAGAGGGCCTCAGGACTTGACCAAAGGGAGGGAATATGGTATTCCAAACATGTACATGGCACAAGGCAGGGTCGTAAACAGAGTCGCAGAATCCGCTTCGGACGAGAAAGGTGAATGCAAGGAAACCCGATTTGGAAATTTTGGAGACGCTCCATTCCGTTACACGTGGTAACAGGCTTCGTAACAGCTTTTCTTCTCATCGGGTGTTCGGTCCTTTCACCTGAGAGCAGGATGGGTTACGTCCCTTCCTACGTAGGAGAGAAGTGTGAAGCACCCTTGTTTCGTCCAGGCGACGTTTGGAGGTTCGTTGGGGCGAGGGGAAAAGAGTGGGAGGAGAAGGTGGTGGAGGACGACGGAGGGCTTAAGGTCGTCCAAAACGAGAAAAGGGAGTTTTACGGGATCACCTTTTCCATTGGTGAATTTGAACTGCAGAAGTTCTTCCCTCTCTGGGTTGGAAAGGAATGGAGAGGGGCACCTCTCTTGAACACGGTTCAAGGGTACCCTCTCACCTATTCTTTGGTTCTTAGGGTGATGGACTATGTCACGGTCCAAGTCAGAGCGGGCACCTTCAGATGTTATGTCATCGAACTACGGCTTTCCTACTCACTGGACCGAGGGACCGGCTATTACTACTACTCACCGGAGACGAAAAGCATCGTCAAGTTTGAGACCAAATCCCCCTTTCTTTACCAATGGGAGAATTACGAGCTCCTTTCTTACAAGGTTTCAACGGCGCCTTAGCGGATTTAGGTCGTACTCCCTGCCCGCCGAGAGGAAGGCCTTGCCTGGCGGCGGCAGGCAACCTGTCTCCCCAAGGGAGGAAATCTCGCCATTTTGGTTTTGAGGCCATGGGTACCATCGAGGGCGATTTGTTCTCTCGTTCGATGGTCAGAGCGCAACAACGCAGGTCAGACTACGATGAGAGGAGGAGGGTTATGAAGAAAGGAATTTGGGTCAGTTTGTCTCTATCGGTTCTGTTTCTTTTTGCTGCGACGGTTCTTGCTGCCGAGACCCCGGTGAAGGGTGGGACGCTCACGTGGGGAAGGGGGGGCGATTCGGTCACCCTCGATCTTGCCCAGGCCACGGACGGCGAGTCGATCAAAGCGGGCATTCAGATCCTCGAGAATCTCGTCATGTTCAAGAAGGACAGTATGGATGTGGAACCTCAGCTTGCCACCTCCTGGGAGGTCTCGAAGGACGGTCTGGTTTGGACCTTCAAGCTCCGAAAGGGTGTGAAATTCCATGATGGGACCCCCTTTAACGCCCATGCGGTAAAGGTTTCCTTTGAACGGGTCATCAACAAGGATCATCCGTTCCACAAATATGGGACCTGGAGATACCCCGCCCTGGGATTGGGGCCTGTCAAAGAAGTCAAGGTGATCGACGAATACACCGTTGCCTTGAGAACGGAAAAACCTTATGCGCCTTTGGTGGCGAACCTCGCCCTCTGGCTTTGTCCTATTCTCTCGCCCACGGCGATCGAGAAGTACAAAGAGGAGATCGGAAGGAACCCTGTGGGGACAGGACCCTTCAAGTTCGTCAAGTGGGTGAAGGACGACCAGATCATTCTCGAGCGGAATGAGGATTATTGGGGACAGAAGCCGCATCTGGATCGGATCTTCCTCAAGGCGATCCCTGAAGTTTCGGCCCGATACATGGCTTTGCAATCGGGAGCAATCGATATCGCCGACGATCTCGATCCCGATTCGATTCAGATGGCGAAGAGCAATCCCAATTTCAACGTGATCGAACGGCCCAGCATCAATGTGGGATATCTGGCGATGAACACGAAGAAGCCCCTTCTCAGCAACAAGCTGGTCCGCCAGGCCTTCAACCACGCCATCGACAAACAGACGATCGTGAAGACGATTTTCCGCGGTCTTGCCATTCCCGCAAAGAACCCTTTTCCACCCAGCATCTGGGGCTATAACGACAAGATCGTCGATTACGAATACAACGTTCAGAAAGCGAAAGACCTGCTGGCGAAGGCCGGTTATCCCAAGGGGTTTGACATCGAACTGTGGGCCATGCCTGTTTCCCGCGGGTATATGCCTGAACCTGTGAAGACCGCGGAGCTCATTCAGGGATACCTGGCCGCAGTGGGTATCAACGCCAAGATCGTCCGACACGAGTGGGGAGTTTACCTCGATAAGACCTCCAAGGGCGAGCACGATCTCTGTATGCTCGGGTGGCTCGGCGGCAACGCTGATCCCGACAACTTCCTCTATGGACTTTTGAGCGCCGACGTGACCAAACCTCCGGCGGCCAACGTCGCGTTCTGGGAGAACGCGGAGTTCACGAAGCTGGTCAAGGAGGCCCAGGCGGTCTTTGACAAGGCAAAGCGGGCAAGCCATTATCTCCGAGCCCAGGAGATCTTTCACGAGGAAGTGCCCTGGGTTCCCCTCGCCCATTCAACGATCGTTCGGGTTCATAATAAGAAGCTCCATGATGTGCCCCTGCGTCCGAATGGGCTGAACTCGTTCCAGATGATCTGGAAGGAAAAATAGATCGCAGGAAGTTGGATTGGGCCGATTCATCTCAAGACGTCTTTTTCACCTCGTTTTCATCCTCATCGGGGTCTCCATTTTGGTCTTTCTCATGCTAAGACTGATTCCTGGAGACCCCGCGCATCTTCTCGTGGGAGAACTTGCCTCTCCGCAGGATGTGGCTCGAATCCGGGAGAAGTTTGGGCTGGATCGGTCCTATCCCTATCAATACTATGTCTACATGAAAAACCTGTTCAGAGGAGACATGGGAACTTCGATTCGCTCCGGGGTTCCCGTTTCGGAGGAGATCGCCGTACGCTTTCTTGCCACCGTCGAGCTTTCTGTGGCTGCCATGTTGATTTCGAGCTTGGTGGGGATCATGGCCGGGGTGATCTCCTCGGTCCGGAAATACTCCCTCTTCGATTATGCCTCGATGCTTCTGGCTTTAGCCGGCATTTCGATGCCCATATTTTGGC
>Ga0315298_1005444_pt1 | contig 18088 bp, 19 predicted proteins | sample WHS_1_MG_FD_203077 | JGI IMG/M metagenome (GOLD analysis project Ga0315298, IMG submission 203077) | Extremophilic microbial mat communities from Washburn Hot Springs, YNP, Wyoming, USA - WHS_1_MG | ecosystem: Environmental > Aquatic > Thermal springs > Hot (42-90C) | place: USA: Wyoming...
TATCCCTTAAATTTCGTTGAAGGATGGTTAAAAAATATTCGGTAGGGGGTAGGGGGCCGAGTAAATAAATCCCGAGGGAAAGCTCAATCGCTTGAGTGCGCTGTCTACACCGTGAGCATGAGCCCCATGAAATAATTAGAATTTATTGGGGCGTAGAAATATAGAAATTGGGGATGAAATGGTAACCAAGATTTTTGCTCACGGGGATACGGATGGCATATGCGCGGCGGCCTTGGCCAAGGCTAGGTTCAAGGACGCGGAGGTATGGTTCACCCGCCCTGTGACTCTAGCGAAGGATCTTGCAGACATAAAGCCGGGCGCGACCACTGTAATACTGGATATAGGAATAAACGAGCCGAGGAAGCAGGAGATATTTGAAAGGATGAGATCGCTTGCCCAGAAAGGCGAGGTCATTTATATTGACCACCACCCCCTCCCTCCAAACACGTTGAAAGGGGACGTGCCAGTGAATTACTTCATTCATTCCCTTGAGGGAAGCACCTCTGAACTCATTTATAAACTGTTCCAGAAGGACATGGACCCAGACTTGGATAGGGTGGCCCTCTGGGGATCAATAGCCGATTACACCGAGAAAACGAATTTCGTGCAGGAGAGCCTGAACAAATATGACCACAGGACGATTTACATGGAGTCCGGTTTACTCAGCCAAGCTTTGGGCGAAGCGGCTGGTGACTACAACTTTAAGCGCGAGGTGGTTTTGAAGCTTGCGAGGGGGATACCTCCATCGGACATGCCTGAAATCGTGGAAAGGGCGATAAAGGCGACGAAGCGCGAGTGGGAGACCTGGCAGTACGTTAAGACAAATGTGAAGAGGGAGGACAACATTGCCTTGGTTTATGATCTACCATCCGGAAGCTTGGGGAAGGCGGCGCTTTACGCGCTCGGCGTCACCGGGGCGGACGTAGGGATATGCACAAGGACGACCGAGGGTGAGGTTGACATGAGCATAAGGCGAAGAAGCGGGACCAGGCTCGACCTGAACATGATACTCGCAAAAATAACCTCCAGGGTGGGAGGAACTGGGGGTGGGCATGAGGGGGCGGCAGGGGCCACTGTGCCCGTTAATGTCTTCAGCACATTTCTGGAACTTTTCAAATGGGAAGTCTCGCCTGTCATATCGAGATCTTTAGGATAGTTCCAAGAACTGTTTATAACAAACACTGCTACTTTTCCTCTTCCCTCCGAATTGTTACACGTGTAACAATTCTCTGGGGTATATCAAGCCAATCGGGAAAAAATTGATATTTCCCCTTTTAAAGAAAATTGTAGAAAAAAGCTTTATAATCGCCATTTCGATGGAGTTTTAACACGCGCTCTCAGAAATTTTAACTACTGCTGCTATGACAGCCCTCAGCCTCATGCTTACGCAAATGTCAATTTCCGCACGCTTCGCTGATCACGCCCTGCGGCCCGACAGCGCCCTCACTAGCCGATCCACGGTCGACTGATACTCCCTCTCCTCGTATGGTACATACGGCAGGTCCGCCTCCCCCGCCACAACCTTTGCCAGATCGTTGATCGCAACCGAGGCCCTGCAGTTCGGCTCGTAAACCACCACCGGCACCCCCTCGCGCTCCGCCTCAAGAACCGTTTTGTCCTCCGGGATCTCAGCCAGAATAGGTAGGGACCCTATGGTCTTACCCATGAAATGCTCAATCTCCCCGGTTGAGACGTCTGCCCCCTTTCCGGTCCGGTTGACAACGAGTCCTCTGGTCCATGAGCCGAGGACATTGGCAAGCCTAATCGTTTTGTAGCAATCCACCAAGCTGGGATAATTCGGATTTGTAACCGGAAGCATCTCGCGCGCCGCCGCAATTGAGATTATGGTCGAATCGGCTATGCCTGCGGGGGCATCTATCAAAAGGAATTCTGTCTGGCGAAGAAGCTCTTGAACTGCCTCCTCCACAGTTCCCCTTTTTAGACTGAACACGGCATCGTGGGCTTCCTCAAATCTAAACCCAGTTGGAACGACCTTTATGCCGTAATTTTTGCATATTACGTCTTTCACGCTAGCCCTACCCGCGAGCACGTCCAAAAAGCTCAGCTCATACTTGGTCATGCCCAAAATTATGCCAAGATTTGCCATGGCTAAATCCCCATCGAGTATGGTCACATCATGCCCGAGCGTGCCAAGCGCTATACCAAGATTTGCCGTGATGGTCGTCTTTCCGGTTCCACCCTTCCCTGAGGTTATGCTAATAGAACGTGGCCTCACCAACAAATTTTCATCCCCCATTTATTTTTTGTCGGATTCGTATAAATTCTTTCTCAGATTGGGAAGCACCCTCTTTAAAAACGGGGAAAGCGTGAATAAATAGAGAAGAGAGAAAATTTAATAATTTGAGACATGATCCAGCACTGTGGTGTTTCGATGACGATATCGGTGGCGGTGGTGGGGGCATCAGGGTATGCGGGCGGTGAACTGTTAAGGCTGCTCGCAACTCACCCTCAAACCGAGGTAGTTGGGGCCTACGATGTAAAGAATGCCGGCCAGCCCTTATACAAAATTCATCCAAATTTGCGCGGGGTATTAGACCTAAAAATAACTGAACCAGATTATGCGTCAATCGGAAAAAATGTCGATGCAATCTTCACCGCCACGCCCCATGGAGTCGCGATGAAATTTGTCCCTCTGCTCTTGGAGGGGGGCGCAAAGGTCATCGATCTCAGCGCTGACTACAGATTTGAAGACCCAAAAGTTTTTGAACGCTATTACGTAAAACACGAAAGCCCGCAGCTAAGGGCAACTTACGGCCTCCCAGAAATCTACCGCGCCCAGATCAAAAAAGCAAGGCTTGTGGCAAACCCGGGCTGCTATCCCACTGCTGCGATCCTGGGCCTAGCCCCCCTTGTAAAGGAGCGTCTTATAGACCCAAACCACATAGTGATAGATGCCAAAAGCGGCACATCCGGGGCAGGTGCGGGGCTCACTGAAGCTACACATCACCCAATATGCGGGTCAAACATAATGGCATACTCTGCCACAACTCACCGCCATGGCCCGGAAATAGATCAGGAGCTGAGCAAGCTGGCCGGGCAGGAACTCAGGGCTTATTTCACGCCTCACCTCATTCCCGTAGTGCGAGGAATTTTGTCCACCGCCCACGTGTTCCTGAATGAGGGGTTGCCAAAAGATGCGCTGGTTGAAATGTTTAAAAATTTCTACCGCGACGAACCCTTCATCAGAATTGTCGAGGGACTTCCCTCAGTTAACTACGTCGTGGGATCGAACTATTGCGATATAGGCCTTGAGGTTGACACGAAAGGGAATAGGGTGGTTGTCGTCTCCGCAATAGACAATTTAATCAAGGGTGCCTCTGGACAGGCAATTCAAAATATGAACCTGATGTTCGGGATAGATGAAAGGGAGGGCCTGAAAGCTCTGCCGCCAAGGCCGTGAAAATACCGCGACGCCTTTAAAAATGTCTCGCGAGCCTAAACTAAAATTGCAAATTAGAAAAATGTTTAAAAGAGGGATGCGAAAATTAAGAAAGGGGCGTTAATTTGGCCAAGGGAAAAAAGAAAACCGGAGGTTTTGACAAAAAGAAAAGCCCTGAGAAAAAGGGGATTCGCCCGGAGAAAAAGGGCGAGGTAGTTGTGGAGATGAGGGGCATCGTGAAGAAATTTCCGGGCGTCATTGCCAACAATCATGTGAATTTTGAGGTAAGGGCAGGAGAAATTCATGCATTGCTCGGAGAAAACGGCGCCGGAAAGACCACATTGATGAACGTTTTATACGGACTATATCAGCCCGACGAGGGGGAGATATACGTCCGCGGGAAAAAGGTGAACATAAAATCCCCAAAGGACGCGATCGAGCTTGGGATAGGGATGGTGCACCAGCACTTCATGCTGGTTCCGCCGATGAGCGTGACCGAAAACATAATCCTGGGCCTGAAATCCCCCAAGGAGCCATTTCTGGACCTCGAAAACGCGGAGAAAAAAATACTTGAGCTCTCCCAGAGGTATGGTTTAAAGGTTGACCCAAAGGCCAAAATATGGCAGCTCTCGGTCGGGGAGCAGCAGAGGGTCGAAATTCTCAAGGCACTTTACCGCGGGGCTGAAATTTTCATACTTGATGAGCCGACGGCAGTCCTGACCCCTCAGGAGGTCGACCAGCTTTTCGAGACAGTGAAAAAGATGACCAAGGAGGGCAGGTCGATAATTTTCATCACTCACAAGTTGCGGGAGGTTCTTGCCGTCAGCGATCGAATCACTGTGCTCAGGCAGGGAAAGGTCATGGGCACTTTGAGCATAAAGGAGGCCACAAGGGAGAAACTAGCGGAGATGATGGTTGGCAGGGAGGTTGTGTTCGAGGTAGAGAAGGTCAAAACTAAGCTTGGAAAGGAAGTCCTCCAGGTGAAAGATCTCCACGCCTTAAGCGATAAAGGCATCCCCGCCCTGAAAGGGGTCTCGTTTTCAATCAGGGAGGGGGAGATCTTAGGCGTGGCCGGCGTCTCCGGCAATGGACAGAGGGAGCTATCTGAGGTGATCACTGGCCTAAGGAAAGCTACGAAAGGTCAGGTCATCGTGATGGGCAAAGATGTGACAAATCGCTCACCAGCCGAAATCATCGAAGCGGGAGTGGGACACATCCCTGAGGACAGACTTGGGATGGGCCTGATAATGGACTTCTCCCTGAAAGAGAACGTGATACTCGAAATGCACTCAAAACCGCCGTTTGCAAACGGGTGGTTCCTCGACAAGTTGGGGATAAAGTCATGCTGGTTCTTAAACGCCCCCGAGATAGACAAATTTGCGGACAAACTAATCTCCGAGTTTAACATAGTTGCCCCGAGCAGGGAGGTGCCAGCTAAGAATCTCTCGGGCGGAAATCTGCAGAAATTAATTTTGGCTAGGGAGATTTCACGAAGGCCAAAAGTACTCATCGCGTGCCAACCTACAAGGGGGCTAGACGTGGGCGCCACAGAATACATAAGGAAAAAGCTGTTGGAGGAAGCCCAAAAAGGAGTTGCGATTCTTCTCATCTCCGAGGATCTTGATGAGGTCCTAATGATGAGCGACAGAATTGCGGTGATGTACGAAGGGCAAATAATGGACATTGTGCCTCCGGACACCGACATCAGAAAGATAGGGCTGCTGATGGCTGGCGTAAAGGAACACTGATGCGAGCACTAAAATTTAAACAATTTTAACAGCCTTTCATCTGCCATCTCAATTTGCTTTAATTTTGTTTTGGTTGCCTCCCTCAACCTTTGCTTAAGTTTTTTCAATCGTGAAATCTGCCTTTTGACCTCCTTCGGGGAAGGCCCTCCGGGTAAATTCCTCGCCTCCACAAATTTTTGGGCATTTAGAGCGTCCCTGAGCTTCGTTTCATCGATTTCAACTTTTTTGCCTAGGACCTCGACATGGGCCTCAATCAAATCTTCAAGGGTTATGTCCTGCGGGTTTTTGCCCCTTTCAATCGCTTTCGCCACCATCCTCCCGACGACCGCATGCGCCTCCCTAAAGGACATGTCAGAGATTCTCGTCAGCTCGTCGGCCAACTCTGTAGCGGTCGAAAATCCGCGCTCCGCATTCCTGCGCATTTGCTCGGGGTTCGGCTTAATCCCCGCCACGAGCTTTGACATGACCTTCAAGCTTTCTGCGGTCATGTCCATAGCATCCCATAGCAAAGGCGTCAGATCCTGCATGTCCAAGCTATAAGATTGCGGGAGCGCCTTCATTATCTCAAATGCCCCAAAGAGGTCCCCGATGACATGCCCTGCCCTCGCCCTAGCGATCTCGGCAACCACCGGATTCTTTTTCTGCGGCATTATGCTGCTGGTCGCCGCGAATTCATCTGGCACTTCTATCATTCCAAATTCTGACGTGCTCCACAGGACGATCTCCTCGGCGAGCCTGCTTAGGTTCGTCATCAAAATCGCCGCGCATGACATTGCCTGCAGGACGAAGTCCCGCGAGCTGACGGCGTCCATCGTGTTCTCCACAATCTTCTTGAAGCCCAGCAATTCAGCGATGCGCTTGCGGTCTATTGGAAAACTCGTCCCCGCAAGAGCGCAGGCCCCCATCGGACAGGCGTCTGTAGCTTCGAGCGCGTGTGATAAGCGAATGAAATCGTTTAAAAATGCGGAAGCATGTGCCATGAGATGGTGGGCAAATGTCGTTGGTTGGGCAACCTGAAGGTGGGTGTAACCAGGCATGATAGTTTTAACGTTCCTCTCCGCCTGAGACATCAAGCTCTCCAACAGATCAAGAAGTGCGAACTGGACCCCCAGCAGCTCCTTTTTAAGGGTCATGCGAATTGCCGTGGCGACCTGATCGTTCCTACTTTTCGCTGTATTTAACTTTCCCCCTACCTTTTCTCCGGTCGATGAGATAACAAATTTTTCCACGGCCATGTGTATGTCTTCAAGCTCTGGAGCAAGCTCAAGCGCACTTATCCCCCGCGCGTGCAGATCTCTAAGCGCGCCTACTATCTTTGCGGCTTCATCCTTGGGTATTATCCCATTCTCATGCAGCATTATGATGTGGGCGATGTTGATTTTAACCACGGAATCAAAAATTCTGACGTCGTCCTTCATAGATGATGTGTATTCGCTGACCTCCGAGCTCATCTCCTTTTGAAGGCGACCTCTTCTCAACAATTTAGGTTTCCCCCAGTTTTTTGCGTACAATCTTCCCCTGAAGCGCCTGGAATTTGATCATCCCAGTAGATTCCCTCTGGTCAAACCCGAAGCGCTCGAATGAGACGAGCTCCTCGTCGTAGAGGGAGAATGGCGAGCTGCGCGCCATGACCTTCGAGAGGCCCCTGTTGAGCTCGATCTTAACCATGCCGCTAACCCGCTTCTGGGTGGCATCGATGAACGCGTCGAGATCCTCTCTCAGTGGGTCAAACCAGAGCCCGCGGTATGCCAGCTCCGCCCACTTCGCGTCTATTATTTCCTTCAAAACGAGTTCCTCCCTAGTCAGGACGAGCTGCTCAAGCGCCTTATGGGCCTGAATGAGCACGACGGCTGCCGGTGCTTCGTATATCTCCCTAGCTTTAAGCCCGAGCACGCGATCTTCGATCATGTCTATTCTTCCCACGCCGTGCTCCCCTGCGACTTTGTTAAGCTCCACTATCAACGAAACTCCATCCATCCGTCTTCCATCAATTGCCACGGGGACTCCTCTTTCAAACTCGATCTCGATCACCCTGGGCTCTTGGGGCGCCTCTTTAGGTGATCGCGTAAGGGTGTAAATGTGCTCTGGGGGCGGCACCCACGGGTTTTCCAAAATTCCCCCCTCGATGGACCTCCCCCACAGATTTTCATCCGTGCTGTAAGGCTTGTCCACATCCACGGGTATCGGTATGCCGTGCTCCTTGGCGTACTGAATCTCCCATTTGCGATCCAGGTTCAACTCCCTGACGGGCGCAATTATCTTTAGGTGCGGACCCTTTATGGCGATCGTGGTGTCAAAACGGAACTGATCATTTCCCTTGCCTGTGCAGCCGTGGGCCACAGCCTCCAGCCCCTCCTTTTTTGCCACCTCAACAAGCTTGCTTGCTATCGGGTAACGTGCAAGGGCGATTGAAAGCGGGTACCCCTCGTAAAGCCCATTCGCCTTTATGCTTCTGAAAACGTATTCCTCGACAAATTCTCTGCGCGCGTCTATGTAGTAATGTTTGATCGCCCCGAGCATCTTTGATTTTTCCTCCGCGATCTTCAGGTCCTCTCTTTTCTGCCCCACATCCACGGTGACGGTTATTACCTCGGCATTATATTTTTCCTGTAGCAAACGGATCGCGACGCTTGTGTCAAGCCCTCCGCTATAAGCAAGTGCAACCCTCATATTCCCACTCAGCAAACTAATTTAGAAAGTCAGCTTAAAAGATTTATAGCCTAGTGTCCGCTCAAAATATTAACATCTAAATTTAAGGAATCGCATAATGCATTCGGGCGAAAAAATGGGAAAGACGTGCGAGGGGCTCGCCATTGCAGAATACCTTATCCCCGTCAAACCTGGCTTCGGCGGGTTCGATGAGCCATACGACAGAGCTTCCGTAGTCTTCGTGGGGGTGCCTTTAGATGTCACGTCATCCTATCGCTCTGGGATGAGATTTGCGCCAGCTAGCATCAGGGAGGCGTCAGCGAACCTGGAAACTTATTTACTTTCGGCTGGGGTGGACGTCTTCGAGAGGTTAGGCATATCAGATTTAGGGGACTTAAGAATTGCCCCAACAGACATCCTGGAAACTGGAAGGAGAATTGAAGCCGTGGTCAGAAAGATAAATTACGATGGAAAATTGCCCGCGCTCCTTGGGGGGGAGCACACCATAACTTATTTTGCGCTCCAACCTTTTCCTGACGCTTTTTTGATACAACTCGACGCGCACCGCGACTTGCGGGAGGAATACATGGGGGATAGGGTCTGCCACGCAACAGTTATGAGGAGGGTGCTCGACAAAATGCCCGCTGATCGCCTTCTGCAGGTTGGGGTGAGATCTTGCTCAAAGGAGGAGGATGAGTTCGCGAGGGAGTGCGGAATCCAAACCTACACCGCCGAAGAGGTAATGGAGAACCCAACCGTGATCGCTTCAAAAATAAGGGAGAGGGTTGGGAATTCCCCCGCATACTTGACGATAGACATCGACGTGCTCGACCCGGCTTTCGCCCCGGGCGTATCAACCCCTGAACCGGGGGGTCTGACAACTGTCGACGCGTTGAGGATCGTAAGGGAACTTGGGAGATTGAATCTGTGCGCATTCGACGTTACGGAACTCGCGCCCCCCTATGACAATGGCGCTGCAGCCTTCGCAGCAGGAAAAATAATTTACGAAGTGCTTGCATCCTTTGCAAAAAGGGATTAGGATATTCTACTTAACCAGTTCCTGCCCCTTCTCCACTATCACCCGAGTTGGGACAGAAAGCTTCATGGACGCCCTGCGCAGCGCCTCCTTCGAAATTTCCACGAAATCCTTGGTGGTGCGCACAGTCATGATCCTCTGTTTCGCGTCCACCCTGGCCGCGGTCCCTATCGGCCTTCCAAAAGAAAGCCGCATGCCATCAGAAATTCGGTCCGCTCCCGCTCCCATCGCGATTGGGTTCTCCCTCAGCACATGGTGGGGGTAAACCCGGAGCTTGAGGTGGTAATTCTCCTTTCCGACCTTTACTTCGAGAAGACGGTTAGCTGCCACCCTCGCCGCCTCGAGGGCGTTGTGTCTGATCTGTCCCGCCTCCTCCGCGATGAGCGACATCTCAACCGGAAAGTCGCCATTGGGGTTCCCCATGTCAAAGAAGGTGACCCTTACCCCCGGAACCCCCTTAACGTACTCCCTCCTCGCATAGGCGGGCCCGCTGAAATATCGGTAAGCCCTCGCCGGTCGCATTGGCATTTAATCCCCTCTACATCATCGACAGAACATGCATATATAAATTAACCGACCGTTTTTATTTTTTGGCATTTGCTTAAGAAATTCAGATGTGAAGCTCGACGACATCGCCGTCGCTCAAAACATAATCTTTGGGCACCTGCTGGCCGGGAAACTTGGTTGATCCCCAAACTCGCGCAAATTTTAAATTCTGCGAGAAATCCTTGTGAACGGCTTTCGCAACATCCATAACCGTAGACCCCGCATGCAAGACGAGAGGACGCTCCGCCGCCTTTTCATCGGGTCGCTTGGTGTAGGCCCGAATTATACCCAAGCTTTTGAAAATCATTTCCTTTAACTGAGCCGCATCCCCCCCTTTAAGCGGGGAAACCGGTAACATTGGAAACCTCCCACCGTACGCAATTTTTAGGTCAGAAAATCTCCTTCCCGCCCCATCCGCATCCGCTTTGGTCCCGATTATAATGGCTCTACGAAAGACCACGGATTCGTCCAGAGTCTCATCACCTCGCTGCTCATTGAGTTTGACCCCGGCCAATTCAAGCTCCTCCAGAAGTGTTTTCACCTGTTCTATGGGGTCTGAGGACAAATCAACCACAAGGGCGATGGCGTCAGCGTTTCGTGCCACGCCCAACGATTGGGGCCCGAGCCCCTTCCCATAATAAGACCCCCTCACTATTGCGGGGACCTCAACAAGCTGAATCTGCACATCTTGGTACGGCATCATCCCCGGAATGGGCTCGCGGGTGGTGAAGGGGTAGCCGGCGATCTCAGGGTTAGCGTTGGTGAGCCACTTTAAAAGCGTGGACTTGCCTGAGTTCGGTGCGCCTACAAGTGCCACCTGTGCAGCCCCCTCCTTCTTTACAGCGAATCTCTGCCCCCCACCCATTCGCCTTTTCTTTTGGTCCTGCAGCTCTTTCTTCAGCTTTGCCAGCCGTCTTTTAAGATTGCTCAGAAGTTTTTCTGTCCCTTTGTGTTTTGGCGTGACCCTGATCAGCTCCTGCGTGGCGATTATCCTCTCCTCAAGAGTCTTGGCGCTCAGGTACTTTTGCTCTGCTTTGAAATATTCTGGAGGCAGGTTCGCTGGCATTTTTTCACACAAAAAGATTTATTTAAAAGGAAGTTCAAAATTTTTTTGGCGGGGAGGAAGCCCGAAGCGAAGGCCGAACCGGCGCCCAAGGGCGACGGGGATCCATTCAGAAACCAAGTGGGCTTGGGAAGGGAATGGATAATGCGCCCGGTGGAGGGTGCGGAGGCAAAAGCTTCGGGAAAAAGGCCCCGAGATGAAAAGCGGCGCGGCTGAGGTCTCGCCGGGGAGTAGTCAAGGGGTCGAATCCCCGCCTATTTTTTAAAATGTTTTAAATGACTTCAAAAGCCAGCCTAACCCCAAGGAGGGAAGCAGTGTTATTCCCCTCCTCAAAAGGGCTTTCACGAGATCGCCATGAAAGTCAAAATCTCCGCGCTCCATGATCAGTTCCCGGATATCTTCTCTAGCAAAAATTTTGAAAATTTTGTCGAGCTCGGCATCCGACATTCTTTGAAATGCCCTCTGGGCACGGAGGGTAACGCTCAATTCATTTCCAAACCTCTTTTTGAACTCTTTCTCATACTCCCTCAGCGCCTCAGCCGTTGGCTCATTCTCCAGAGCCCTGACAGCGACATCCGCCGCGAGGCGGGCGCATGAGAGCCCGACGAAAAGCCCCCCGCCGGTTAAAGGCTTTATGTGGCCCGCCGCATCACCTACGAGCAGAACCCTGTCGGAATAAATTTTTCTCGTCATCGGCTGGGGGATTGGTCCTGACGTAAAATGAATAACTTTCCTACCGTTTATTTTTCTTGATGCGATAGGGTGGGATTTTATAAATCTGAATAGCTTTTGCAAAGCGGCCCCCTCCGTCGTCCCCAGACCAACCCGCGCGACATCGCCCGCTTTGACGATCCACGCGAAAAAACCCGGGGCGAAGTCCCTCCCGAAATACAGTTCGGCAATGTCTGAGGCCTCGGCCGAAAAAACCTCAAGCTGTGCCGCATTTATCGCCTGAGTTGATTTTAACAAACCTGCCCGGCGGGCGACTACGGATGCCGGACCATCAGCGCCAATGCAAAGCCTAGATCTAATTTCCTGTTTTCCCGATGCGCCAATAGCCTTAACCCTGACGCATTCATCGAATTTCACATCTACGCATTTTGTGCGCATTAAGAAGGAGGCCCCCTCTTCAGCCGCCCTCATGGCGAGGTCCCTGTCGAAAGCGGCCCTGTCTATGACCAGAGCCTCGACCTTTCCGCGGTTTATGGTGAAGGGTTCGAGTGAGGGCGGGTAGAAAATTGCACCCCTGAGTTCGTTCAACACCCAATCTCCCCTTTTTATGCCAATCGCATTTAACCCTGCAGCCCCCACTATCCCAGCGCAGCAAACCGGATTGCCTATTTCAGCATGTTCCTCGATGATCAGCACATCAAAGCCACGCTCCGCCAGACTAGCACCCAAAAAACAGCCTACCGGTCCGCCTCCAACTATGATAACATCGTGCGCGCGCATTGGAAATTATTTTTAAATACATAGATAATAATCTACCCGATAACATGATCGATAAATTGGGGTATGTTCTGCTTGGGTTTGTTGCGCTCGTTTTGCCCGGCCTCATGCTCTCGCTTGTGATTTATCCAAAGAAGGAGAGTTTCGATGCGTGGCAGCGCCTCGCCATAAGCGTTGGTCTGAGCGCGCTCGTCGACGTTTACATCGCGGTTGTATTGAGCTGGCCCGGATTTAAGTTGCTAGCGGCAGTCCCCTTTTTTGCAGGCGTTTTCGTGTTCTCCGGCGCCCTCGCCATCGTTGCATATTTTAGAGGGGGCCTGCGAGTCATCTCTGCTTATAAAAATTCATTGATCGGATCGCTAAGGAAAGCGCGTGTGCCTGCGCAGGAACAAGTACCTCCGGCGGAGAAACCTAGGGAAGAGTTGGATGAGAGAAAGGAGCCCACAAACAAGGTTATCACCGAGGAAGGAGAAAAAGTATCATAGACTTTATTTAAACACCAAAGAAATGCAGACTGAAAAGGAAAAGAATATACTTCCTCAAAAAAAGTAAATTCCCCTTCGCATAGTTGACAAACGCAGAAATGACCAATTTTGCTTATTGGATGCCCCTTCGGTTTAAGCCCAACATCGAGATGAGATGATTTTCCCGCTTGCTCTTTTTTTGAATTTTTTTAGTAGGGGCTTTTCTCCATCCTGTAAGCGAACTAAGGCCTCTACTCAGTATGTTGTATCCTTTGAGTTCTTCTCCACGACCGCGGCTCATTATTTGTTCTTATCTCTTAAAAACAGCGGTCGTCACGAATATCGCTGCGTTGATTAAAATAATGAGGACCCCTGCGGGATGGCCCAAGATCTGTGACAAAAGGATCCCCAAAGTGCAGCTTCCGGCTCCAAAACAGATCGCAAGCAGACGATCTTGTAAAAGATTCCTACTGAGGTTCCTAGACGAGATAGCTGGTATGGCAACAAGCGCGGCCGTCATCAGCCCCCCAACCACCTTTACTCCTAGCGCTACAACAATCGCGACCATTGTGAGGTAAATCAAATTATGCTTTTTTGAGTTTATTCCTTGAACCCTAGCTAGATCCTCTGAAATGCTTATTAGAAGTATCTTTCCATAGTTCCTAGTTAGGACCAAAAAAACAATCATACATAGTACTGCGGTGAGGACTAAGTCGAATGTCCCGACACTTGTAATGTCCCCAACAAGGGCTGCCTCTGCCTGCTCAACAGGAAGGAGCAGGAAGGCCGTTGCAACACCGGTGGCGAACACAGTGGCGGTGAGGGCCTCAGCGGGAAGTTTGGTTCTCACCTCGAAGAGCCAGACCAGAAAGATCCCGAGGATGACAAACGGAAAAGCACCTAGGGTGATATCAAACCCGTACATCAGGGCGATAGCAATCCCAGGAAGAGTAAGATGCCCAAGCGGCCCAGCAACTAGCGCCATTCTTCTGCCGAGCATTAAGGTCCCCAAATAGGCCGCTGCTGAAGATATGAAAACTCCAGTAACTAAGCTAGTGGCGATGTTCATAGACTTTCACCTTCCCTCCGTAGAGTTTGGAAAGAAGCGTCCCATCTATCTCCCTTGGAATCCCAAAGCAGAGCATCCTCCTGTTTAGGCAAAGACAATGAGTGGCGAATTGGTAGACGAGAGCAATGTCATGGGTGACGAGAAGAATAGTTATGTTTCTTTCCTTTCTCAGCCTATTCAAAAGAGTGTAAATGGTTTCCTCCGCCCCCAAATCTATTCCAGCTGTTGGCTCATCGAAGAGAAGAACGTTTGGTGACCCAATCAAAGCGTATGCAACAAGGACCCTCTGGAACTGCCCTGATGAAAGATCCCCCATTTTCTTGTCTAAGATGCCTGGACCTGCCATTCGCAAAGAGGAAAGGACTCCATGTATCTCCCGCTTGGAGACCTCTTTAAGGCGGAGGAACTCCTCAACGGTCAGAGGAAAATCCCTAATGAACGGCAACCTCTGGGGAACATAACCAATTCTGAGGTCCTTTCTCTTCCACAAGATCTTTCCACGGTATGGGAGAAGCCCGAGGAGGGTTCGCAGTAGAACCGTCTTGCCTGCGCCGTTGGGTCCTAAGATTGTAAGGATCTCCCCTTCGTCCACGTGAAAACTAAGGTCCTCCAAGATTTTCTCTCCTCCAAGCTCTACAGTCAGGTTCTCCACTTCTAGGATCCTCCTCATTTTCTCACCCTCGTGCACTCCGGATCAGGAAATATCAATTTCCCACATGGACAGACATTTGGATGTCCGTAAATTCTGCAGATAGCATTAATAGCCCTGTCCGAGAAGTGAAAGTCGAGCCTCGATGCTTCTATACATGCCTCCTCCGGCCCGCACTTCAAGATGTCGGCGAAATATACCTCAAGAACTCTATGCCTCCGCAGTAGCTTGCGGGCGACCTTGGCCCCAAGCTCGGTCATCTCAATCTTTCGATACCTTCTATACAAAATAAGATCTTTCAAATGAAGATTTTGCAATACTTCAGTGACAGTTGCTGGCCGAACCCCTAGGCTCCTCGCGATATCCGTAGTTCTCAACTGCCGGGAGTCCTCTAAAGCCCGGTAAATTAGCTTGAGATATCTTGCTTCATTTTCAGTTAGGTGTGGAGCCGCTTTCCGCATATTTTTTTGTTTTTTAGGTATTACCTAAAAATTTTTCTATTTTTTAACTTTATTTATTTGCTAAACTTTCGGCTTCAAACCTACTGTACAGATTCGCAACGTGTTTGGAATCGGATGTGCTTTAGTTCCTATGGAAACAACGCTTGCCTCTATTATTCATCCATTTTCCCTTCATCCCAGCTTTTCAGGATGCTGTCAGGATTCGGATTGATTTTAGCCCTGCTTGGCCCAAGGCGGCCCTCCAGCACCTCGCCTTCCACCAGGCGCCCCCTTATCGATTCGGTGAATCATCTGGGCAGGAGCACCGCACTTAGGGCAAGCTGGCGGTTTGGGCATCCCTTGGGGAACCTCTATCACATTTCCGCACGCAAAACACTGGAACCTTTTTGTTGGTGTTCCGGTAGGTGGTTGCGCCATCAAATTTCACCTCCCTTTAGCATTTTATCAACAGACGAGACCAAATATTTTAAGGCCCTGCCAGCTAAGCTTTCCGGAGCTTTTTTCACTGCAGGTGCGCCGACCATATATGAATGGAGCACCTCCCTGTCAAAGGGAATTTCGGCGATGATCCTGACCCCCCGTTCACGTGCGGTTGTAAGGAGTTCATCTTTTAGCCCGCCAGGGATATCTGCCTTGTTCAAAATTATTTCCACGGGCAATCCTATCTCTTTAGCTAGATCTAGTACGAATCTCAAGTCGTGCACACCCAGAGGTGTTGGTTCGGTAACCGCCAAAGCGCGGTCAGACACCCAGAGAGGTTGAGCCACCGCGTTGTGTACGCCCGGGGAGGTGTCAAATATCGCTAAGTCATATCCACCATTCTTTAGTTCACTCATAGCACGGAGCACCGTCGCTCTTGCCATCAAGGGAGATCTCGGCTCGGTCGGCCTCAGCTCTCCAACAATAAGCGTGATTCCATCAGAACTCTTGGTGTAGATAGTTCCGATCGTTTTTCCACTTTCCTCAACTGCGAGGTGTTCGCAGACAATCTGGCACGCCCTGCATCCAGAACAGAGTTCCTCAAAGAGTCTAGGAGTCTCTCCCTGAAGACCTATGAGCGCATGTTCGGGACAAACTTCCACGCACTTCCTACACCCGACACATTTTTTCTCATTAATCACCGGCAGAAAAGTTTTCACCTCTTCACCGGCTCCCAGCTCCACCCCCAGCAGCATGGCGCAGCTCGGACCATCCACATCCACGTCGACAAGCATTACCCTCAAACCACTGGAACTTAATCCAGCGGCTAAGTTAACGGCAACAGTGCTCTTTCCAGTGCCACCCTTACCACCAGTCACGGCTATAACTGGAGTACCTATGTTTTTCTTCCTCAAAGCTCTCACAGCACTTCCCTCCTCACACGTTCAGCTATCGACATCAATGACCTGGATGCCTCTGCATCCGGATTGAAGCTTACCACCGGCATCATGTGTACAAGTGCCTTGACGACCTCGTGGTCCACTGGAACCTCGCCCAAGACCTGAAATCCAAGTTCACGCTTCACCCATTCTTTGAGCGCTATTTCAAAATCTCCGGAATAACCACTCATGTTTATCACGACTCCTGCTGGAACACCAAAGTGCCTCACGACACTGGACAATCGCTCAAGATTTCTCTTGGCTGCAGGAGTGGGTTCCGTCACCGCAATAACGTAGTCTGCACCTGTGATCGACGCTATTACCGGGCAGCCTATGCCTGGGGCGGCATCGATCACAATAACATCGCTCCCCATATCCTGAGCTTTTCTACGAGCGATGTTCCTGATGCTGGCCACCAAATGCCCGGAGTTGTGCTCCCCAAGCCGAAGCTTTCCGGTTGCACACATGAATCCGTATCTAGTCTCTTCAACCGTTATAACTCCGGTCTGCGCCTTTTTCACCTCAATTGCACCAGCTGGGCATATGAGCCCGCACACGCCACACCCCTCGCACATGAGAGCAACGACCGTCGCTTTTCCATCGCTAGCTTCGACCATCGCGCCGAAAGGACACGCATTTAAGCATTTGCCGCAGCCCGTGCACTTTCTATCGTCAACCTCCGCTTTTCTTGATGCCTCAACCTCTATTGAGAGAACGGTCCTTCCTCCGCCGAGGGTTAACAGAAGATCAGGCGCATCCACATCTGCATCGGCCGTGAAGACCTTTGCCCCTTGACTGTTCAGAAAAACCGCCAGTGATGCGGCCACCGTAGTTTTCCCAACTCCCCCTTTCCCGCTCGCTACTACAATTTCCTTCAATTACTGCACCCTTAACGAGAGAGAACGTACTGCTTTATAGCATCCCGGATTTTAGTGCCAGGGGGAACCATTATCATCTGAATCCCGAACTGACTTGCCACAGCGGACACGTTAGGCCCAAATCTCCCAGCTAGGATGTACCTCACGCCTTCACTAGCGAGCATCTGAGCCACGGCTATCCCGACTCCGCTGGGGGCGGAAACGTACTGATTGGGCAAGACTTTCGCGCCTTTGATTGCTTCGCCCTCCACCTCCACGATGGTAAAGCTTGGGCACCTGCCGAACATCGGCGACACCATGTCGTCGAGCCCTCCAGCCCCTTGGCTTGCGACACCTACCTTAAAGCTACCACTCTGTGGTGGGGAAGGTTTCAACATTGGTTGTGAAGGGTACGGCGCTGGCGGGAACGTTGGCGGGTAAGCGGGCCCGTAAGGACCAAGTCCCATTTCCCTCCCCATTCCTCTTCCCATTCCACGGCCCATCCCCATCCCCGAACTGAATGGAGGCATGACGGGGGGCGAAAACCGAGTTGATTCTCTGGCTTCTTTACAGGCATCCTCCAACGAAGCCAACTTCGCCTTATCTTCGATCAACTCGCGGACGGCCTCCTCAACTGTCTTAGCAGAGGTCATGTAAACTGCTATGCCACTCTGCGCAAAGAGCTGCATCGCCTTGGGCCCCATCCCTTGCGTTAATATTACATCCACACCCCTAGAGGCCAGTATCTCTGCCGGCGCTTTATCAAAACCGAAATGCGTCCCCCGATTGTCGATGGTGCTCGCGCTTACCACCTTACCGTCTTTAATCTCGACTATCGTAAACACATCGCAACGACCGAAGTGTGGTGAGATCGTTGCCTCAAGCCCACCCGGGGCGTTGGATGGTATGGCTACTTTCATGGCAATCACTTCAGCACTCATTCTCTAATAACATTGTCTACGGCTCGGCAGACGTTGGTCCCAGCCTTAACCTTGAACGCACGGATGTTTTTAGCTTTCAAAAGAGCTAACGCCCCGGGACCGAACTCCCCGGCAATTGCGACATCAACCTTTTCCTCAGCCAACTTCTTGGGGACTATTGGACCCGCTCCATATTCAAGCGAGGCTGCAGGGTTGTTCATAACTTTTGCCTCTTTGATACCATATCTCTTAAACCTTTGGACCCCTGCGTAGCGACAGCAACTTTGAGCTTCAAGTCATCACTTTCCAGCTCCGCTTTCGCCACCTTTTGTCAGGGATTCCTTCAGCTCCTTTATCCTAGCCTCAACGCCCCTGAGCTCCTCCTCTAGGTCGGCCTTGTACGCCTCAAGCGCTTCGAT